>VMHT01005716.1_pt1 | contig 68168 bp, 62 predicted proteins | sample 4693611 | NCBI WGS metagenome assembly VMHT01 (sample SAMN12280063, study PRJNA550983) | marine metagenome | isolation source: seawater sampled from same location over 5 years 0.02-0.2 micron viral filtrate | place: USA: collected off the coast of southern California halfway between the port... ...
TCTCTACACTTGAATGAACTATACAAGATGTGACAGTTTAGAAACTGGTTGAGTGGTATTGCACACTCAACCTTTTTGATGTACAATAATATTATTATGAAATTAAAACCAATGGTAATCACAAATGATATTCAAGATGTTGCAGAAGCACTAAAGCAGCAACTACCATCTATTTGTGATGAGTGGAATACTGTATCACTTCCATTAATGGAGACACTATACAGGAAGAGTTTCAAGAAAATATTTGAGAACAGACAGACACAGGAAAAGACCAAAGCAATATCCCCTATCATCGATGAGATCATTGCAGAGAAGATACAAGAGAAAGTTTCTAACTTCACTATTACAGAAGGGAAGGGATTTGATTATACTCTCAATGATACAGAGATAGAGTGGAAGAATAGTCTATCTAATTCTGACTCATGGACTGGTAACGGTTACAGAAAAACTAACTGGCATGTCTTATGTAAGTTTATCCCTAATGAAGATGGAGTTATTGAGAGTTATTTCGCTTGCATTATTCCATATGATGTGATAAAGTCTAATTGGAGTGAAACTGGTAACAGTAATTTCAGTTCACTAAAGTTGTTGAAGGATGATAACTTTAACATAATCAAAGTTGCAGGTACTTTAACATCTGCTAAAAAATATCTAAAACCTCAATTCGTCACAGTATGATTCCCCTATTATTCACAGCAGCAGGTTTCCTAAACCTAATGTTTTATGTTTTTGCTATTGGATTTGTTATCTCTTTGATACTAGAACAGATTCTTAAGGTCAGACCCTTGTCTGCATTTGCAGAGGTGAATGAGAGGAATAATTTTATAGTCCAGACTAATAGAAAATATTGTTGGAGACAAGCATGGATTACTAATCTTTTTTGGTTCTTATGTAATGTAGGATTATTTGTTATCTCAAGAAATATGGCATCACCAACAGATACATTCTGGAATGGACTATGATACTATTACAGGATTGTATTGAAGGGATGAAGGAACTTGAAGAGGGTTCTATTGATGCTATTGTGACATCCCCACCATATAACCTTAATATTAAATATGGTAAATATGCTGACAATAAACCTAAACAGGATTATCTTGATTGGATACGATTAGTATTCAAAGAAGGTAAACGCATATTAAAAGATGACGGACATCTATTTGTTAACATGGGATATTCAAATATTGACCCCTATGTTGGCATGGAAGTTGCAATGACATTAAGATACGATTGGGTATTACAAAATAATATTAATTGGGTTAAGTCTATTCATGTCAATGATAAGACAAGTGGACATTTTAAACCAATTAATAGTAAGAGATTCTTATGTCCTACATGGGAGAACTTATTTCATTTTACTAAAGATGGTAATGTTAATGTTGACAGATTATCAGTTGGTGTGAAGTATGAGTACTATGAAGCAAACATAAGAGGAAACAATACAAAGGAGAATAAACCTAATCTAAGAGATAAAGGTAACGCATGGTTTATACCATACGAAACTATTAACAGCAAAGAACTCAAAGGAAAACATCCTGCTATATTTCCAGTTAAATTAGTTGAAGATTGTTTAAAACTAACTGGTATTCAAGGTGGAACAGTAGTTGACCCATTCATGGGAACTGGAAGCACAGCAGTAGCAGCAAAGCAATTAAGGTGGAGATCAATCGGATGGGATATTGATGAAGACTATGTAAAGTTTGCTAACAATAGAGTTAACGTAGGATTGACACCATTGCTAAGTTGATATATAATAACGTGAATGGACGACATACCTGTTGTTTACATTTCACATTTACCTACTATTATAGAGGATTAAAATGAAGGAACTTAAAGTTGGCGAGTGGTATCGCCTGCCAATTAATATTGGAGATTGCTCTAGTGTTGAATTGGATGAGATTGAAATAGGTCTCATTACAAGAGCAGCATTTTTAGAGTTACCACAATGGATTACACAAAGGAGTGTAACCAACAGAATTAAAAAGAAAGGTGTATTAGATCACCTAGCAAAACTATTTCCTACTCATTTCATAGTTGCACTAGCAGAACTGACAGAGAGTGACGTATGGGAAGATGGAAGAGAGTTTGAATCTGGTCAAGAGTGGACAATAGATGCTAACTCAAGAGGACATATCTGGAGAAATGGTATGTCAGATGCAGTACCAGATAATGTGCTTGCTATCAAATACAAAGGTAAGTCTTTACTTGATATCAGGAGCATATACTGGGCATTTGATAACCCAACAGCAGCAGAAGTAGCAGCAGAAGTTGTTACTGGTGTGTTGAGATCTCTTAATGCTACCTTATACACTAAGAAGTTTCAAAGTGGTCAGTTCGTAACAGCATTATCATACACTTGTATGTTTGATAATAAAACTGTTTACGGAGACAGAGGACTATGGACAGACAGCGATAGTGATGAAGTTACTAATAGTGAATACAAGAGGAGGATGACTTCGCTTGCAGTTCAACAGTATCTACCAACTATACAGGCAGTTGATGAACTGTTAAATACACATGGTATTTCTAAGGACTTCGATCAGACATTTATTACATCATTATTCTTATTCCACTTAAAGATGGGAACATTTGATAAGAATGTAATTGAAGTCATAAGACTACTAGCAGAGACAGAGTTGGATGCAGACGGAGAGAAAGTTGGCATTGCTACCACTAAAACAGGAGCATTACAACCTCAAGGATGGATTAAACGAGAGAATGACAGAGGATACGACAAGGTAAGTGACATCAAAATTCCTGACAGAGGAAAAATTGATGGATACTATCAAGGAGTTCCATTCTTCTGTTATTGGTTATACATTGCATCTGATAATGGGACTGAAAAGAAACAGAAATCAGGTCCAAAACAAGGGTACCGCAAGTGGTTTGACGATACTTTCATGAATCGAACCAACATGCGTGTCCTACTGGAGGAACAACTAACTAAGTAACTTACTATGAAACGTGAAATCAAACTTCTAAAGAAATGTATAAAGAAAGGGGAGCAAACCCCTTTCCTATACAATGAAGAAGAGACTTTGAGACTCAAGAACAAACTCAAACAGTTGCAAGAATGGTGGGATAGTGCTAGAGTTGCACAGAACAACGGATTTGGACAATACATAGACCAACCGACAGACCAGTCTGAATAGTGTCACAACCCCTTGCATAAGGGGTTTTTTTATTGTATAATGAATGTATTGACAAAGTTATGATGATTCAATTGAGACCACATCAAGAAAAATGTTTCGATGCTATGCAGAGAAATAATGTAGGTCAAGTCATCGTACCTACTGGTGGTGGTAAGACATACATCATGATTGAAGATGCTATAAATCAGTTCAAAAGTCCAGTTGCAAAAACTATTGTAGTTGTTGCACCTCGTATCTTACTTGCTAATCAGTTATGTGCAGAGTTTACAGAGTTTATAACTGATGCTGATATTGCTCACGTTCATAGTGGAGAGACACATTATTTCTCTACAACTAAAACAAAGAGACTAGAGAACTGGTATCATAATAGCACAAAGAATATTATTATCTTTACTACATACCATTCACTTCACAAGATAACTGAATCACTTGATATTGAGATTGATACTATCTATTATGATGAAGCACACAATGGAACACAAAAGAACTTCTTTCGAGCAGTAAAAACTATTACCGCAGATCGTAAATTCTACTTCACAGCAACCCCTAAGATCAGTAAAAGTGGTGCGGAGAATGGTATGGATAACAGTAAAGTATGGGGTCATGTAATTGCTAATGTTCATGCCAAAACCCTTATCAATACTGGTGCTATCGTGCCACCTAAGGTAGTTCCGTTTAAAACAAATAGAAAGCGGAATAAAGAAAATGCTCACGATGTGGATGCGGACAATCTTAAGGACATGATTGAGAGTCTTGATAGTGGTAACCATAAGATACTTGTATCAGCACCTAGTAGTAAAATACTTGGCAAGATGTTAGGACAGACCCCTATTCTTGACTATTTCAAGAGCAATGGTTATCAGGTTATGCACATTACATCTAAATTTGGTGCAGTTATCAATGGTAAGAAAGTAGGAAGAGAAAAGTTTTTTGATATCCTTACTAAGTGGGGTGGAGAGAATGACAAGAAATTTGTTATATTCCACTATTCTATTCTTAGTGAAGGTATCAATGTTAATGGTCTCACTCATACTATCTTATTGAGAAACCTACCTATCATCGAAATGGCACAAACTATTGGTAGGGTCATCAGAGTCCATAAAGATGATCGCAAGGCGGTTGCAGAGGGTCTCATCCCCTCAGGAGCGTTCCATTTATACAAGAAGGCATTTGGACAAGTGACAATGCCGATCGGGTATCGTATGGGAGACGTTACAAAGATGAGACTTGAGCAAGTTGTAAACAGTATCTTTATTGAAGGAGTACCACCCCTCGCTTATTGCATCTAATGAAAGACACAATTTTATATGGAGATTGTAGAGATACAATCCCAACAATAACAGAACCAGTTCAAATGTGTGTTACATCACCACCTTATTATGGTCTTAGAGACTATGGTGGAGAAGACAAACAGATTGGACAAGAAGGAAGTCCAGAGGAGTTTATCGACCAACTGGTAGAGGTATTCAAAAAGGTTAGGAATGTTCTAACTGATGATGGAACTCTATGGGTTAACATGGGAGACACATACTATAACTATAGGAGTGATGGGAACTATCCTAAACAAACAGTAAGTAAAACTAATCAAGACCTACCTAGTTTCTCACCTGCTAGAGGAAACAAACTAAAAGGACTAAAGAGTAAGGATTTAATTGGCATCCCTTGGATGTTGGCATTCGCACTAAGGAAGGATGGATGGTATCTTAGACAAGATATCATTTGGCATAAACCTAATCCAATGCCAGAGTCAGTTAAGGATAGATGCACTAAATCTCATGAATATATTTTCTTACTGAGCAAGAGTAAGAACTATTACTACGATAATGAAGCAATCAAAGAACCTGCAAAAGACTGGGGAACTAGAGACCGCACAAATGGCAAGTATCATAATAAAGGAACTGGTTTACAACCTCATAGCGGATTGAGTAAGAGTTATCCTACAAAGAATAAGAGATCAGTATGGACAGTAACGAGCAAACCATATAAGGAAGCACATTTTGCTACCTATCCACCCGACTTGATTGAACCTTGCATCAAAGCAGGTAGTAAGAAGGGTGATATAATCCTAGACCCATTCATGGGTAGTGGAACAACAGCAATGGTATCTAAGCAATTAGATAGGCACTTTATAGGATGTGAGTTACATGACTCATATAAAACTCTTATAAATGGAAGACTACCAAACACAGCATTGAGTGACCTCTTCTAATGTGCCACTTCAGGTACTGTCACACATATGGTTGCATATGACTAGCATATGCCTTATATTAAGAATGTCGAAACAAACCAACGTAAAACTTTCAAGGTTGCGTTCAGTCGCATTTAAATCGAACTTAAGTAGTTGAGTTTTGTTTCGACCCATCCAAACACAGGGCAAAGATCTATGGTTGTTTCAATTCAGTTGAGAAATTACGTCTTTTAAGTCCCACCATAGAGGTCATCTAGTCAAACCTAACATTGCGTTGGAGCATCTAGTTTAACATGACATTGACCTCTATACCCCTATTCAAATTATTTTCAAAGGTCATGGAAGACACACTCGATCTAAATTTTGAGAGACAAACATCAATCGATAACATGATTGATTCACTCTATGAAGCAATGACTAACAATGGACTGAAGGGAAACATCCCCGAAGCAGCAGCATGTTACGAGGAGTGGGTAGTAGATGGAGTTGACCCTCAAGAAGTTGATAAGTATGAATTCACATTCTTAAACAACATGACCCTACCTACATTCGAGAAGGACTTTTAAATGAAAAACTTTTCATCAATTTACTATCCTGATCTCGACCCCTACGAGCAGCAGTATAATGACATTTGGTTTATGCAAATGTTATCACGTTTAACACTTGACGGTATTTTGTTTATACCTGATCTTAACAAATCATTTAATAAAAAAGGAGAAGAGATTAATGACAACCGCAGCACCTAAGTTACGGTATCCAAAATATAAACTTAAAAGATTCTCTCATAAAAAGTGGGGAGCAGATAAAGTTTATAGAAATGTATACTACTTACAGTTTTTTGTAAACAGTACGTGTGACAGTTAATTATGTGTCACACACTACCACGCATAGGGTATAAACTACCCTATAATAAGAATAACGAAACAAAGGAACATGACTATCCCAACTCAAAACCTTTACGAACAAATGTTCATGAAACAAGAAGAACCAATTGACTTTCTAGTCACTATCTACGAGGACTATCTAAGCAAGCATAATCTACCAGAATATGATGCAAGCGATATGCTTCATGCTCATCATATTGGAGAGATCGAACTACATGATGGTCAAATCGGTTGGTTCAACAACTTTATTCGCTTATGGGATTTTGTAAGCGAAGCAGAATATCAAAACTTTTCATCAGGAGTTTAAAATGGACAAAGCACTAATCAATGAACTAAAATCATTTTTAGTTGAGAGATATGTAGATAACATGTCAACAAAAGATCTAGTTCAATATGTCATGGATGATCTTGATGACCTATACAAAAACATGCCAGATGAAGAGTTTATTGATGAAGCAAAAAACTACTGGGATGACGGTTTTGGCGAAGTAATTGATGAGATTCAAGATTATATGAAAACACCTTTTAAACAACCATTAAGAGAATCATTCGAGGAGACTAACTAATGAACTACAAACAACAAATTGAACTTGATGGTTACATCAATATCTGGGAAGTAATACCAGAGGATGAACATTCACATATTTCTAACAAGATATGGGAAGCACTTGATAGAGCAGGAATTGAGTTATCTCAAGATGCAGAGTTATCAGTTAGAGTCTATGATGAGAGGGTAGATTAATGAAAATCAAAGACGTGACCAACTCACAAAAAGACTGGGATGACTTTTGGTATCATTCTACAGATAAGATAAGTGTTTCAGAGTATCAAAAGAAAGCATACGATGAAACTACATCCATATCTGAATTAGAGAGTCTAGCAGATGACCCTATGGGAATTGGCAAGTAGTGTGACAGTTTAGGTACTGTCACATAGTTCCCCTATTCCTATTTCATTCCCTTTATAATAAGAATAACAAACGAGGAAACTATGCAATTCAAATCTCAAAACGAAGAAACAGTAATTGACTATTACGAGGTTCATAACGTTAACAGAGAGATAGTTAAAAATGCTAGATTGAGAGTCATTACATTCTTAGGTAAGACAGTTGCAAATGCACCTATCAACGTTTTTGACATGGCAGAAGAGATTGATGTTCTACTAGAAAAGAACTATGCAGTTACTTGTAACACAAAAAGACCATCACAGTATATGCTTAATGTGACAGCACAGAAAGTGGCACAATCACGCACATCTTTCTACTAATCCCCATTATAATAATAGTATAAACAAACAAACATCATGACCGAAACACTTACATTAAAAGAGAGAGTTGAAGATTGGACAGCAGAGCATTGTTTAGCACTTGAGCAGAATTATCTTGATTATCATAGGAGAATGATAACAAATAACTTTGAGAGATACTCAGGAGTTAGATCAGATTTATCTGACTATGCAAAAGAGCAACTTGATGCTATGGACAATGGAACTTTCAGAGGTAAGAAATTCACATTCAGCGAAGGTAAGAAGTACCTAAAAGTTGTTATGAATGACTATAACAACTTAACTGGAAAGTATGACGGAAGAGGAGTCCATTGCTTTATCGATAAGAATACTGGCGAAGTGTATAAAGCAGCATCTTGGAAAGCACCAGCGAAGGGAGTTCGCTTTGATATGAGAATTATTAGAGAAAGGGAACTAATGCATAATTCTAACTTCTGCGGATGGTCAGGAGGGTATCTATATGCCAGATAATAAACTGTCACATGGGAGGTTGCAATTCCTCTCATTATTTCCTATTATAATAATAACGATACATACATCACTATTATGAGATCACCTAAAGGTTGGAACATCGAACTCAGCACAACACAATTCGATTATCTTTGTAACGTATTAATGGAAGCAAATGATGACGCTAAAATTGTAGGAAAAGGTTGGGACATTCAAACATTTGATAATCTAGTTGATAATGTTTGCAATGCTAAAGAAACATACTTATCCCTAGACTGTAAAGGTGTTAGGAGTATAGTAGAAGGTAAAATTCAATTGGAGAGAAACTAATGAACACATTTGAAATTACATTTGATGAGCAATATCAACTCATTAAATTATATGATCTCTTGAGAGATAACGGTATGATTGATGATCTACCTAAAGAGATAGAAACCTTTTTTGATAAACTAACCTACTAATGGAAGATTTAACAGAAAAGCAAAAGTTGCTTATTCACTTGAATGAATCTAAGAAGATTCTTGAAAAATGCACCTCACTTGATGATGAGAATGTAGGCATCTTCCAGGAATTCAATCGTATCATATACGAAGAGATTTTGAAACCTATGGTGGACAGTAATAAGACTGGCACATAGTACTCCCATTTTTATTTTATTTCCTTTATAATAAGAGTAATTAAACAAACAGCATGACTTCACTTCAAATCGTAAACGCTCACAGACAGATCTCAGATTTCGTAGATTATGTAGATCTATTCTATGGCACTTCAGATGGTGACGAAACACTTTATCCCCTATATCTAAAAGGTCAGAGATTGACTAAAGAAGATATTCGTCACGCTACTATCGTATATTTGGATAGATGTAATAATGATGATTTTCAAAATTGCACATGGGGTGACGGAGATTCATTAGACAGAGAAAGAGTAAGAGACATTCTAACAGAGAAATTTGGATATGATTACGACAGTGTGACAGTTTAATTACTGTCACATATAAACCCCATTCTACGGAGTGGGGTCTTATAATATTAATATACAAACAAAGAAACATGAATTCAACAGCAACTTACATCGAACCAGTTAATCGAATCAAACAGCGTATTTTGTTTGATGATAACCTCGATAACCTTACATGCTTATGTGCTAACTGGGAAGAGTATGTTATTGAGATCTCAGAGTGGGGCATTTACAAGTTAGGAGGAGTTGATTTTGATACTCTTACTAAGCAAGATATTGCTAAACTAGATCAGTTCATGGTCTCACAAAATGGTTATGAAAAGGAGGAAGTTTAAATGAGAACATTTGATTTTAAAAAGTCTCAAGAGATTAGTCACTCTAATTTCTTACCAGTTCAGACTATTGTAAGCGAAGAATTTGGTAGGCACTTCTTTATTGATATTGCATTTGAGTTCATATCAGCAGCATCCTTAAAAGATGGTGGATATGATAAAAACACTCTCGGATATGTTTCAGAGTGGGATGACTGGGAAGGGGTCAACAAAACTGAACTATTTGAAATATATCGAAAGTTAGTCGCAGATGAGTATCATGAAGAGACTACCAGAATTTTAGAAAGATTTCAATAGTATATGTGACACTTTAAATAGTGGCACACGTACGCCCCATATGTGGATCGGGGCGACTATAATTAGAGTATACAAACAAAGAAACATCATGAATTTATTTGACGCAGTTCCATTTTTCGTAGATCAAGAGTTAGGTTACGAAGTGGACGAAGAGAACATCAGTTCATACGATGTTCAAAGGGTATTTAAAATTGTTGTTGATAATTGCGATAACTTCTCACTAGGCACTTTGACACCTAAAAATCACATGATGATTAAAAGAATGGTAAGGAATGCAATTTCTCTCATGGTATCCGATGATAGTGAAGAGAGAGATCAATTCAATCAAATGGTAAGAGAAGTTAAGCAAGATTTATCAAAGAAAGTGGCACTAGCATAAGTGTCACAAAGGGGTTGCCAAAAACCCCATTTATCCCTTATAATAAGAGTAACAAACACAATGAGACCGAGAATTATGTCACATGCAGTAAACGATTCAATCCTAGAAAATCTTTATGATGAAGTATGGGAGGATTACAGAAAGTCAAACAATCTAACACTAGATCAAATGTATCACTTAGAGCAAGATGAAAATTCTGGTATTATGTCAATGCTAGGAGATCAAGCAATGAGAGCATTTGAAGCGAGGTGCATTTAATGGAACTAACACCTAAACAACTTGAATATCTACTCACATGCCTAGATTTTCATTATACAGAGTATGAAGGTTCTAAGGATGACATAATCGAAATTAATGCTAGTATAGGCAGATTGATTAATCATGAATTAGAGCAATTTAAGAAAGTTCAAAAGAAGATAGATAAGAAGAGAGAATTGCTACCTAAACCAGAATGGGGTTAAAAAGTGCATCACGTTTTGTACGAATGGAGCGAACTTGTTGAAATAGATCAACGATTAAAGAGAATAGAGGAAGCAATCCAACTTACGAAGGATTTAAACACTATTCTCTATAATAGCGATAATAAAGACCTATTGCAACATAGTCACATTATACAAAAGGAATTAGAACAGCAATTCCAGGAGATTCAATCTATTTTCGAGAATAGACTTAAAAAAACTAACTTATCCTAGATGAATTTTAAACTCTTTGACTTATACCGTATAGGGAACGATATAGGTTATATCTCTTTTATTTCTAAGGCACATTATATAACCTTAGTTGTAAGAGAATGGGAGGATAAAGAGACTATGAACGGAAAAAGACAAGTTAAAATTCTTGTATTTCCTCATGAGTATGAATCAATGGAATTACTAGATCGTGATACATATGCGGAACAGTTCCCGCACACATTTGTAAAGGGATGAGAGACGAAGAGAAAATAACTAAACCTAAGCAGTTGCAATATATTTGGACGATTCTTAAGGAGTTGGTAGTTTTGCAATGGATGGAAGTAAGAAAGCATAAAAGATGGAATAAAGGGGAATAACTGAAAACCTTTTAAATATGTAAATAAATCTAGTTTAGTGTTCAATCTGTTACACTCTTAGCACGTTTTTTATCGACTGTCAAGGGTTGCGAGTATACCGACACATTTCTCAGAAGGGGTTGACTTTAATATATAAAGATGATACAATAACACTGCAAGGGTTCAGAAAAAGATCTATGGTTTATTCACTCTATGATGATAAGCATAAATTGATAGGACAGTTTAAAAGCATCTATGAGTTACAGACATTTATTCATGACTTCAGAGTGAACAGAGAAGAGTGGAGGATAAGAAAGAACCAGGATATTAGCACTTTCGATTATATCAAATCTATTGGATATTTTTGGGATTGTGTGCCAGTACAACAAGTGTCACAAGAGGACTTCTCATAGGGTCATGGGTTGCTATAATTAGTATAACAACACAGAGAAACCCAAATGAGAAAGATTGAAAGACAAATGAATCAAGCAATCAGAACAGGCAATAACTTCTCATCATCTAATACAATGGTTAGGCACGGTTGGGAGAATGAAGCGGATGTTTATCTACATGGCAATCATATAGCAACAGTTAAGAACAATTCAATCATCATCAAAGATGGCGGTTGGCAATCCAATACAACCAAATCACGCTTAAATGCTCTACTTGATGAGTTTTCATATGGCATGAGAGTATTTCAAAAGAATTACGAGTGGTTCGTATCTTATAAGAATGTCAAGCAAGATTTTATAAGCGGTATGGAGTTAGCAATCGACTAACTTGACACACTCACACAAATATGTCATAATGGGGTATAACAACCCCATTTTTTTATGATCTAGTAATCTCACAGTCTTATCACAGTCTCATTACGGGAAAGGCAGTATTTTCGCCCCCCGTTAAATAAAAACGAGCCACTACCCTAACCTACAAAGGTTCCCCAAAGCGATAGATATATTAACATCCTTTTAAAAAAAATTTCCAATTAAAAAAATGCCTCCAGAGAAAAAATCCAGTAGACAAGATTTAAGAGTATGGTGTATCGAGCAGTTGATTCGCTATGAAGGTCTCTTAGATAATCGTATGTACGAATGTGCAGACCATGCAGCGTCTGTTCTTAATGTAGACACTAAGGAAACGCTATATACGTTATGGTCTGATTGGAAGCTTAGAAACCCAGTCAGAGACCATCAAACTAATCGAATGTAATACTTATGTCACACCGTTTCACAACTCAACTCGAAGAAGATGATTATGGAGATCTTATATTAACTATACCTTATGAAATATGTGAAGAGTTGGGTTGGAACGTAAATACTGAATTACAGTTTGAAATAGGTGATGATGATAGTAGTATTATATTGAAAAAAGCGATCGACTGAATATAAGCTATAACTCTCGGAGAAACCATACAGTGTATGTATACAAAATGAATTTTACAACATTATGGATGAAAAACAACTGGTAGAAGCATTAAATACTCTTAATGAATGTTTAATTACCATAGGTAAGCGTTTAGATGCATTAGAAACTTATGTTACAGAAATGCCTACTCCTGATAAAACCTTCTATAAACCAGAAGGTGAGAAAGATTATAAGAACTATAAAGAAAACTTAGACTTCATTTACCAAAGATTAAAATTCTTAGAGAAATATGGGTTGTAAAACAGGACTATCAAATGGAGGATGTAGTGGAGATAATCTACTAACAACGTCATGTACGAAATATGATCCCAAACAAGATGGTGTAACGTTTACTTATACAGAATACCCTCAAAGTCCTATCCGATCAGGCAGTCATAATGTGCCTACCAGAGAAGCAAACTTTGTAATGTATGAAGGTGTTGAAACTACTGGCACTGTTACAGCAGGTAATTGTGGTAAGGTTGAATTAGATAACCCTTGCAGTAATGAAGCAAACGCAAAAATAACATTCGATTACTATCCCTCTCAACTCTCATTTGATTTTGCCTATTCTGATAGATTCTTTGCATACCTATACGATACTTCTAATAAAGGTGGAGTAGTAGGAACACCTTGTTATCATATCGAAGACTCAAATGCTTCTACAAGTGGTGGAACTAATGATGGTAACGTAGCAACTTCTTCTAATTGTTACCCTTGTTCTGGTTTTACTTGTGTACCCGCAACCACAAGTCTCTCTTATACTTGCGAAACTGATTATACGGGCGATCCAGACTGCCCTCATCCGTCGCTGTTCGGGTTTGGATCCACAAGTTATAAAGTCGCGTTCCAATATGACGCTTTATCCACTCAACTGCCTGATGGAGTAGTTGATGTAAGTCTCTCTTATGATGGGGTAACCTATACTGATGCATGGAATCAGACCACTGAAGATGGTATACCGTATAATACAGCACAAAATCCGTGGCAAAGTGGGGACGAGACGCTCGATGACTTTACTATCTACGAATTGAATGGGTCGGGAGCGACCACAGGACTCCGAGTAAAGGTGAGGATACGACCTATTGTAGATGAATCAGGATCTACGGTTGCCTTTACAGGGACTCAATGGGAGATTACAGAGATATTATCACCTGGTACTGCTTATAGTGTGGGTGATACGTTTAATCTAACCTATACACACACTCATCCAGACACTACAACAAGCACTTTAACTGCTACACTCAAGATTACAGTCGTTGCTCCAGTCGATACTACCTCTAGTTCATCTGGTTTTGACGTGTTAAGAACAGGTGATACTGTAAATGGACATACCCTTACCCGCGTTTTCCACATGGATGAGGGTAACTTCCCTTATCATGTAGCGTATTTGGATGGGAGTGGTAATAATTTTGCAAAAGATACTCAGTATACCTCTAGTAGAGCACATCTAGTCACTGTGAAAGCAGGTTATGGCATCTCTGACCGTGCAATACTGGTTGGTAAGTATGAATTCTCCGATAAATCGATGCAATTTGTAACTGCGGACATAGATCCAGCTGCACCTGACATCTTTAATACTATAAAACAACCTGATGTGACCCTTACAATTGAGAATGGTCGTGTAACAGGTTCTACAATTACCAACGGAGGAACTGGTTGGAATCAATTAAAGGAAGAACCAGACGTAATTATCACTCCTCCTATTATTGATTCGGGAAAACAAGCAGAAGTTAAGGCAACTTTTAGTGCAGGTGTACTATCTGCGATAGAAATTACGAATGGAGGTAGCGGATACGATGAAAATAACCCTCCTCAACTTTGGATACGCAATAATTATAAGAAAAAAACGGAAACTTTCATAAATGATGCGTATGATTCAACATTTACGCAAAGAAATGAGGAATTAATGACCTCTTTTCCAAAACCAGAGTATAATGAAGTCGATATATCCTTTCAACAAGCGTTAGATCCGACTACTTACGACAGATTACTCGAATTAGGCATTACTCCGAGCACATTGAACCAAATAATTACTGAAAATACATCAAATGCGGTAAAAGGAACGAATGTTGAGGCTCCAGAAATGTCAAGTGCGGATATTAAGTCACTAGATGACGCATATCAGCAAGTTTTACAGACAGATACTACTATAACCCGTGAACCTACGGTAGAAATCAAGTTAGATCCTGATAGAAGACGGGTTTCTGTGATGCCTCAGCGTAAATATTCAACAAGTGCGACTGAATCACTGCGTGAAGTTGTAGAAGCGAAGTATGATCTTAACTTCTTAGACAAAGATGCGTATGTTGACTCATCATTAAAGCAAGTATTGATAGAAGAACTTGCAAGAACACAGATAGAGCGTAGTCAGTCTATTGATGATGTTACACAAACTCAAATTCCAGAGGTAAGTAACTTCAAAGAGAGTTTCGTTGAGACCGTACAAGGGTCGTTTACGGAATTACCTGCTGCCTCAAGCAACACTAAATACTTTATGACACAATACCGTGCGGATCAAGCCAAAGAAACCACTCTAACCGTAACGTTGTCTATGAATCCCGTGAATACAGGATGTGCACATTTTACATGTAATGCACCAAGCGGAACATCAAATTCAACAGGAAGTGATGGTAGCGGAGGAACCGTAACTACGAACTATACTATGTCAGGTCTTTTAGGATCAGGTTGTAAGGCATGGAGTGCAAGCGGAAGTTTGCGAATGTTCCATGATCTAAGTTCAGCTGCGGTTCAAGCAGCAAATGCGGGAGAAGCATACGGTAATCCTTTCCAGATAACGTAATGGCAGCAGGTACAGGAGCAGCAATCTATATGGGTAGTGACAGTGGTCACGGAGTCGGAGTCGGTGCATCGCATCATCCTGGCTTGGGTGGTGGTGTGTTACCTAATTGTCCACATCCATCACTTAGTCCTACAGTTGTTCCTAGACAAGTAAATTCTATGGATGCTACAACCATTTGGCCACCGCATCCGCAATTACCTGCGGGACCTTATCTAAGGACTGTTATTATCAATGGTCAACTACCAATTATTGATCAAGATATTCTCATACCTCATCCTACACCCACACAGCACACAACAACGTCTGTTGGGTTCAAATGCCTTACTGTGCGAAATACACCTGCCTGGTGGTGCACAATAGGGACTGCAGGTGGTAGAGAAGCAGCTGTAGGTCATTCAAGGAAACTTCTTGCTACAAGTAAGACAGTTTTTATCAATGGTCGTCGAGCAGGTAGGTTCGGAGACCCACTGGGTGATAATACACCCGCATTCCCTTGTAATTCTAAAATTACAGGATGTTCACCTAATGTATTCGTCGGAGTTTAATTATGGCAACTAGATACAACACTGGTTTACCTTCTATTGACACAAAACCTAAAAAGACCCGTCAAGGAAAAGGAAAGCACACAAAATATGCTGCTTCTTCAAGAAATGGAGCAAAAAAGAGAAATCGTGGTCAAGGTCGCTAAATAATACAGGACACTTCCTGTACTAATGGCATTAAAACCCGTAACTGGCACTTCTTTTAAGAAATCTCGATCATTTAAAGATCTTGCGATGAATTTTGCACGAAATGCAAATACTAAAGATGCTGCTGCTGTGTTAAACGATAATGCTATCAAACAATCTATTAGGAACTTACTTTTAACAGTTCCTGGCGAGAAACCATTTCAACCTACAATAGGTTCTCGTATCTCTGAGCTCTTATTTGAACCACTTGATAATTTCACTTCTGATGCTGTTCGCCAAGAGGTAATAAATACTATTACACAATATGAACCTAGAGTAAACCTCTCCAAGGTTAATGTTAGAACTAGATTTGCTGAGAATAGTTTTGATATACAAGTTGAGTATAAAATTGTAGGACTACCAACTGTAGAAACTATCGAGTTCGTTCTTAAGAGACCAGAATAATGCAACCAAACAACCTAACAGCATTAAATTTCGAGGATATTAAAGCTTCGATTAAATCATACCTTAGAACAAGGTCAGAATTTACCGATTATGACTTTGAAGGATCTGCACTTTCATATTTGATTGATACTTTAGCTTACAACAGCTATTATACTGCTTTTAATGCAAATATGTCGATGAATGAGGCATTTTTGCCATCGGCAACTGTTAGAGATAATATTGTTAATATTGCAAAACTTTTAAATTATGTTCCACGCTCTATTGTTTCTGCAAAAGGGTGTTTAAAACTTAGTGTACAGACAACTGCTTCAAATGGAGCATACCCTTCAAGTGTAACTCTTGCAAAAGGTGCAGTTGCAACTGGTGGAAACTACGTTTTTAATATTTTAGAGTCAATCACCTCTATAGTTAATACTACTACTGGTATTGCTGAGTTTGATAATGTAATGGTTCAAGAAGGTAGTATTGTAAACTTCTCATATACCGTAAATACCTTTACACAGCAAACTTATAAGATTCCTTCTGAGGATGCTGATATTGCAACTCTATCAGTTCGTGTAAGACAAAATGAATCATCTACAAGTTCTGATTTATACAGTCGTGTAGATACCATCACTGACCTAACATCATCTACTCGTGCATACTTCATCTCTGAAGGTGAAGATATGCGTTATGAAATTAAATTTGGAGATAATACAGCTGGACGAGCACTTAATGATGGTGAAATCGTTCAATTAGAATATTTGGTGACTGCGGGTGCCGAAGCTAATGAAGTTAACCAATTTTCCTTCATAGGAAGTGTAACTGACTCGAATAGTGTTTCATATTCCCCTTCAGCAATTACAGTAACTATAAAAGATCGTTCTCAACTAGGATCTGCTGCAGAAACTGTAGAATCTATCAAATATAACGCTCCAAGATATTACTCTGCTCAATATCGTGCAGTAACAGCACAAGACTATGCTTTAATCACAAAAAGAGTGTATTCTAACGCTGATTCTGTAGTTGCCTATGGTGGTGACACTTTAAACCCTCCTGTATATGGAAAAGTTTATATTGCAATCAAAACTAAGACAGGATCTCTTCTAAATGACGCAACTAAGAAAACTATTGCTGCAGATTTAAGAAAATACGCAATGGCATCTATTGATCCTGTTGTTATTGATCCAGAAGACATTTATATTTACTTAAAAGTGTATGCACAGTACAATACTGCTACTGCAACCAATACTTCTGATATTAAAACAAATATTCAGAATGGTATCAATGATTGGGCAACACAAACTCAAATTAATAACTTTAACTCTACATTTAGATCTGGAGACTTTGAAAAGGCAGTTGCTTTATCAGATGACTCTGTTACTGATGTATCAACACAACTTTCACTACTAAGATACATTAGACCAACCACTAACCAAACTAATACTTATTGTATTGCTACTGGTGGTGCATTATATGATAGTAATCCTAGTAATAATGATGGAACTTCTTGTAAGAAAGAACCAATCCTTTTATCTGGAACATTTAGAACTGCTGATAGACCTGGTGTTGATCAACAGTTTGAAGATGATGGATTTGGTAATTTAAGATCTTTCTATAATACTGGTAATAAAAAGGTATATACGAACAACGCTGCTGGTACAGTAAATTACACAACTGGTGAAGTATGCTTTGGTCCTGTAGCTATTATCGGTGCAGGTGTAAATATTCCAACAGCAGGTACAACAATTACAAATACTACAACTGGTGCTGGTTCTGTTACTGACGCAACAGTGCTACCAACAGATTTAGCGATTCCTGTTCTGTTTATACCTGCTAACGTGTCAACTGTACCTGCTTCAACACCTGGTACAATTATTAACATTATCAGTCCAGAAGTAACAGTAGTTCCACTTGGTTCTACTCCACCTCCTACTATCCCACTAAATAGTTTGACACCTGCGGTATTCAATACTACACCTACAACTTTAACTGTAGGAGATATTGGAAACGCTGGCAACTTAACCGATACATCCTGTTTCTAAGCGTAGATGAATATCAATAAAGTATCACAGTCGATTGCAAAACAATCACCTGCTTTTATTGAAAACGATTATCCTTTATTCAATAAATTTATTGAGTATTACTATCGTTCTCAAGAGAAGACGGGTCTAGGACAAAATATTGTCAATGAATTTTTACAATACCTCGATATCGATAAACTTAATATCGAAGTATTGGATGGTGTTACGAAAGTTGTAGAAGCATTTACTACAACTGATGATGAAATTGTTGTAGAGAGTGTAGATCAATTTTTAGAGAATGACGGATCAGTATTAATCGGTAATGAGGTAATATATTACGAAAAAACCAGTCATGCACCAAATATTGCGTTAAGTCCTGGTATTTCATATGAACAGGTAAAATTAAAGTGGACTACACTTGCAAGTCCTATTGATTCATTTGATGGATCAACAGTTACTTTTAATTTAACATCTCAAGACAGTCCTGTTGCTGCACCTTCAGCACAACACCTTATTGTTTCTGCATATGGTAAAGTATTAGTTCCAAACATTGATTATACAGTTTCTGGAACACAAATTACCTTTGCTACTGCACCAAGAACAAGAATTCCTGCAGATGACTCTTCTTCAACTTATATTACGTACTTAAGAGGTTTTGTAGAGAATCCAATTGTAGCTATTGATAATATATCTTCCTCATTTGGTGGTGGTAAGACACAATTCACTGTGACTAGAAATGGTGTTAGATATGAACCAGTTGCAGATGAATATATTGCTGCAATTTACGATAATCGCCTTTTAGTTCCAAAAGTTGACTATTTCCTTGATGGTGATCAGTTTATCTTCTTAACTGCACCTTTAAATGGTCGTTTCTTATCTTTATACTCCATTGAAGCACCTATACCTTCATTTGGTTCTAATGCTATTGGATATTCTCGTGTAGATAATACTGGACAGTTAACCAGTGTCGCTATAAATGCGAGTGGTAGTAATTATAGATTTGAATATCCCCCTCAAGTATCCGTAAACTCTGATGAAGGTAGCGGTGCATCTGTAAGTAGTTTAGTTAATGGTATTAAATCACTATCCTTAATTGATGGCGGTAAAGGTTATAGTGATACTAACCCTCCTGTTGCTCAAGTTCAAACTCCAACAAAACCAGGTTCTACAGCAGCAGTATTAAAAGCAACTGTTACTAATGGTGCGGTTTCTGGAGTAGAAATAACAACTTCTGGTTCTGGGTATACATTTACCCCTAGAATCACTTTTAGACAACCAGGCGGTGCTGTACTAGGCACCTGTCCTCTTGTAAACGGTCAAGTGGTAGGCACTATTCCTATTACTGACGGTGGATTTGGATATACTACTGTTCCTACCATTTACATCGATGAACCTACTGGAACTAATTCTATTAAGGCAGCTCTACAAGCAGTTTTAACTAATGGTGTAATCACATCAATCAATATTCTTAACGCAGGTCAAGGATATACAACTACTCCTAGAATTGCTGTAATAGATCCTGTAGGTGCTCAAGTTCTTGAAACTACAGTTGATACTGATGGAAGAGTTATTAGAATTGAACTTTTAAATGGTGGTAGTGGATTTGATGATATTCCTTCTGTTTATATTGTCGATAGTAGGACTGATGCAACTGGAAACTATGCAGGTGGAACTGGAGCAACTGCAGTCGCTTCTATTTTTAATGGTCAAATTACTGATATTAACGTAACTGCATTTGGAACTGGGTATAGTTCTGCTACACCTCCTAAAGTAATAATTCAGAGTCCTCCAGAAGCAAAAGCATCTGCTGAGATTGGTTTGAACGAAGTTACTGGTTTTACAGTAAATCAGAAAGGAAAGGGATATAGTAAAGCAAAATTTATTGGTTGTGCTAGAGCAGCAAGTGGAGTTACTTCATATACAGAAGATGGTAATGCAGTATTTACAAATAATACTGTTGCAGAAACTGGTGCTATAGATGCATCTGTAAAATGTCTGGATGCACTCTTTATTAAGAGATTATTAGACAAATATACAGAACAATATTTACCTGACGTTCCAGAACTTGATTATAAGAAAATTGATGTTAGAACAGCAATTAAAACTATAAAAGATTTCTATACTGCAAAAGGAACATCCTTCAGTATCAGTTATCTTTTTAAATTGCTTTATGGTGAGCAAGTTAGTATATCTTACCCTAAAGACCAAATTATCAAACCATCTGCTGCAACATGGTCTATTGATACCATTTTGCGTGCAACTTTGGTTAGCGGAGATCCCGTTAACATCAGAGATGGTTTAGTTACTCAAGATGCAGATATTGCAGATCCAAGTATTCTAGCAGCGAGTGCTTTGGTTGAAAACTATATTTCAATTAAAACTTCTGATGTAGAAATTTTTGAATTAGTATTATCAGAAGAAACTATTGTTGGAACCTTTGTTGTTCCTTATAAAACAAAATTAGCAGAACCTCTTAATGCAACTGAGTCTATTATTACAGTTGACTCCACTATAGGTTGGCCAGAGAGAAACGGTGAGTTTATTATTGGTGCAAGTGAGGTAGTTCAATATAAAGAGAAATCATTAAACCAGTTTATTGAGTGTACTCGTTCTACAAACGGTATTGTTGAAGATTGGGATTCTGCTACAGAATTAACATCTAATTTTCAAGTTTTTGTCAATAAAGGAACTACCCAAGAGGTTGTTTTAAATGTTGTTGGTATTGTTGATGCACAACAGACAGTATTAACTGATACTGGTTCATATTACTTACCAGGCGATAAATTAACTGTTTCTAAATTAGGTGGAACAGGAACCTCTCCTGAGTTAACAACTTGGTTGTATAATGTTAAAAAGTTAATCTCAGTAACCAGTATTATATACGGTGGTGTTAATAATCAGTCTGCAACTGTAACTTGTTCTAATCCACATGGTCTTTTAGTTGGAGATCAGGTTACAATTTATGGTGCTAACCCAATTTTGTTCAACGGAACGTTTGAAGTAACATCTAGAGATAGTACAACAGTATTCCAATATAATTTACCACAACCTGCAACAGTTATTCCACAAGGAAATATTCTTGTATCTGTTGACTTGAATAAAGGTAAATCTAATGATACACCTGTATTAAATGCTATAGGACCTTATACAACTAACGTTCAAAACTCTTTCTTCAATACTACTCACGTTTACGTTGCATCTACAGGTATTCCAAACTATATTATAGGACCATTTCCTGGTTCTGCACTATTACCAGGCAACCAACGTAAATTAAACAGGTTCCCTCTTGTTCCTGTCACTATATCTACAAAAGATGCTATTAGTCCTGGTCCAATTGGAACTTGGGTAAATGGTGTTTCAATTTGGTCTTACAAGTCTAGTATTAAGAAAACATTTGGTGCTGTTACTTCCATTAATATTACAAATGCAGGTAAAGGATATGATGCTGCATTCCCTCCAACTATTACTGTTTCTGGTGGTAGTGGAACTGGAGCAACTGCATCTGTTGTTGTCAATGGATCAATCTCTGAGATCACAGTCACAGCAAGCGGTTCTGGGTATACATCTTCTCCTCTAGTTTCTATAGTTGGTGGAGGAGGTTCTGGTGCTGCTGCAACTGCGATTATCACTAAAGGTGTTGTATCTAGAATTTTGATTAATGATGGAGGAACAGGATATACATCACAACCTGCAATTACTATTGTTGGTGGTGGAGGATCTGGTGCAACAGGAACAGCAAACGTTAGAGGTCCGATTCAATCTATTGCTGTAACAAGTGGTGGTGCTTCATATACATCTAAACCTAGTATCGTATTAAGTTCTGGATCAGGTGCTGTTGCACAAGCAATTGTACAGAATGGTCGTATTATATCAATCGCTATTATTTCTGCAGGATTTGGTTATACTACTGCTCCTGAGATTGGTATTCAAGGTGATGGTTTTGGTGCTGTTGCAAGAGCAACTATTGATGTTGATGGTGAAAATGCTGGTAGAGTTACTGGTATCACTATTGTTAACAGAGGTATTGGATATATTCAAGGAACAACTATTATTAATTTGACCTCTGTTGGTCAAGATGCTGCATTTAGTGCGAACGTATTTGAGTGGACATATAACTTACAAGAAACAACTTCTCTAGATGCTGCTAAAGGTGGAGTATTTGACGGATTTAATATTCAATATGGTGGTGAATATGCTCACCCATCTAATCCTCAAACTTTAAGATATATTCTTGGTGACAACCTATTCAAGAATACTCAACAACAAATTAAAGAACAGGAAACTCAATTAGTTCACTCACCTATTATTGGATGGGCATTTGATGGTAACCCAATTTATGGTCCTTATGGATACTCAGATCCTACTGATCAGAACTCTTCTGTTGCAAGATTAAACACTTCATATCGTTTGAAGACAAATCTTGTATATGATGCAAATACAAACCCATATCCCGTAAGAACTGCTGGTCCTCTTCTTACTGCAGAAGTAGCAGGTAAATTTGTTGAAGATTATGAATACATCTTTAGTTTAGGTGATTTAGATCAGTATAATGGTCGTTTCTGTAAAACACCAGAATATCCTACTGGTAGATATTGTTACTTCGTTACTATTGATACTACAGAAGATGGTAACCCACTTTTCCCTTATATTCTTGGTCCTAGTTTTAACTCTGTTGTTGATACTTGGAACTTGTCAGCAAGTGCTGTTCAGCAAAATATTCCTACTGGTGTTGTTAGATATCGTGATCCTTATGAGAACGTTGATATTGACGTTGAGAGGGCACCAAATGCCTCTACAAACGCTCTAACTACTGAAGGGGGTGATATACTCCTATTCGAGATAGAAGACGAAGATAGAAGCGGTGTGATTGAACAGGCAGAAATTGATGATCCTGATCAAATCTTTGAAGAATCACCTTTACAACTTTTCGATTACTTCCCTAAAGTTAAACTTGATTCTAAAGTTGATATTGAAGTTGAAACTATCACTAAATTTGAAGATGCTTCTGTAACTGGATTTACTATTGAAAACTCAGGTTTATCTTATCAGGTTGATGACCGTTTAATCTTTGATAATGATGGTACTGATGGAACAGGTGTTTCTGGTCGTATTTCTAGAATTGTCGGTGAAAGTGTTTTAACATATGGATTTGAGAATGTTAATGGTGATAATTTTGGTGTATTAAAGACTACTAACCCACACAACCTAGTGGCAGGTGATACAGTCTTTATTGACTATGAACCTATCATGAACAACACAAATAAAACATTTGTTGTTCGTCAATTTAAAGGTATTGAAGAAATTGTTGTAAATCAAACTGGTTCTGGTTATAATAGTGATATACCTCCAGTAATTACGATTGTTCCTAGAGATAATTTAGGAAAGTCTGCTAGTTTACAAGCAGTTGTAACCAGTGTTGGTTCTATTGACACAGTTAATATTCTTAACTCTGGATCTGGTTATACACAGAATCCTCGTGTTATCCTATCACATCCTCAAATCTTTAAGAAAGCAGATTACTATGTTTCTAAGATTGAGAATCAAAATTATGTAAAAGTTAATGACGTTGTTGTTAACACAGATAAAGAAGTTTATATTTGTGGTATCACTCAAGACGCTAGTGGTAATAAAGTTGGATTTGTTGCAAAATTATCTGCAACTGGTGTTAAAGAATGGCAGAAAACTTTAGAGAGTACAGCTGGAACTTATTACACGGAATTTGAAAAACTTTATGTTGATGGCACTAGCATTTGGGTTGTTGGTAACAATAGACCCAACAGTAGTCTTTTGGATGCCTATAATCCTGATATAATCCTTGCAAAATATACTGAAGCAGCAAATGGTTTAAGTGCCACATTAGACTTCCAAAAAGCATATGCAGGTATTTCTGGTGCAACTCGTGCAGATCATGTAACTGCTATTCAAAAATATTCTGATACTAGATTTATTATTGGTGGTTTTACTAATACTAACTCTGGTAATCCTTATGATGCATATCTTGCCTTTATTGATACTAGCGGTAACTTCTCTATTAAAAGAAAAATTGCTACAGCAAATGCTTCTGAAAAAATTACAGATATTATTATTAATGGCACAGATGTTTATTTCTCAATGGAGACTGCAGTATCTTCAACTGCTACTGCTGTTAACGCTGCATTTGGTAAAGCAACTGTCGGAACAATTGATATTTCAGTCGCTTGGATCAAAGAATATACAAATACTCTATATTCATTCTTTAATACCTCTTGTTGTATTGATGAATTCCAAGAAGTTTATCTTACATCAACTCTTAGATTAAAATCAAATAATACAACTCAAGATAGTTACTGGGTTGGTAAAGTTGATACTGATGGTGATTTAATTTGGAATTATCGTTATCTAGTTTCTAATGGTCAAATTACAATGGCAGGCAAGTGCACCATTGATATTTTTGGAGATCTTAACTTAACATTTGGTAAAACTGCTACTACAGATAGTCTTAAGACAGTTGAAAGTGTAAAAATTGGATATGATGGTGTAATTAAAAATCATACTACCAATCAATTCAATCTTAAGAATATTGAAGGTATTACACCTTATAGTCTTGCTACTGATACTTCTGGCGACATTCATATCTTTGGTCAGAGTTCTTGGAATAGAAATGAGTTTATATTCCCATTCACTTCTGGTGCAATTACAGATACTACAGGACATTATACATTAACAAATACTAATACAAGTGGATCTGTTACTCTTGCTGATAATGTTGCTAAGATTTATGGATATCAAACTGGACAATCAACTTGGACTCAGGGTAATCTTCAAATTACCTCTGCTCAATTAGGTACTAGGTTAAACGATAGTTGGACTCTTGAGATGATGCTGTATAAAGATTCTACAGTAACATCACTATCTCAAACTATACAAACAATATTTGCTATTGGCGATGCTGAAGATGCTACTGGTGGACTTTGGTTGTATTATGATACATCTTCTGGAAATCTAGAACTTAAAGTTACTAATAGTTCTACTAAGTTAAATGCTGCTGGTAGTGCATTACAATCTGGTTCATCAACCATGTATGCTAATAATACATGGCAATTTATATCTCTTGTTAAGAATGGAAATGTATTCACTGCTTATGTCAATGGTATACAGGCACTTACTGGTACTATTGCAAGCACAGCATTAGGTAGTAAAGATCTTTATATTGGTAATATTCCTGGTAGGACTGCAACACCAGGTCAATTCCGTGTTAATGAGCAAGGACAATACTTTGTTGATAATTTGAGATTAAGAAACAGAGCAATTACTCCAACAGTTCCTACTGATGTAACTGCATTCCCGACTGCTGGTGCATTTGCCTTTGCATATACTTGGACTGACACTGCATGGTTTACAACTAATCTTAATCAATATGATTATATCGATTATACTGGTTGGGGTATTAAAGTTGATAAGAATGCTGATGCAGCAAGAATTGGAACTTATGCATTACAAACAAATACACAAGTAGGTTTTATTAGAACAAATGTAACACCTGTAACTGGATCTACTCTTACTATAGTATCTACAGGTTTGAATTTAGGTGACGCAGGTTTCCAAAACTTAGACTTTGATGATGCTACAACAACTATGTCTCAAGATACTGAGACACTTACATACACACAAGATGTATGGAGTTCTAGAACTGCTACAGTTCCTTCACCAGGTTCTCAAAAGTTATCAGTTACTGCAGTTGTTAAAGACAGATATTACTTTAAAATAACACCTACTCTTAAGATAGATAACGTTCAAGAATTAACTCTTAATCAATCATTTAGATTTACAACTGGTGCAAAACTAAGACTTAACAATGATGCTGGCACATTTGTTAACTCTGGATATATTGTAAAACAAGATACTACTAATAATAAGATATATCTTGCTATTAACAATAATGACTGGACTAATGACACAGCGACTGGTTTATTAGTTACAGAACAGTTTAGTGAGCAATCTTCTTATGGTATTGTTGGTCCTATTCCTAACGATATTAATGAAATTGTAGCATTTACTTTTGCTAACGTTAATAATACAACACCAGGTACATTTGATATTGATTTAAACAGTTACAATCATCCTGAGGGTGGTAGTAATAACTTAGATGAACTTGCTAAGTTTAAACCTCATAGTGATATTGATTACTCTATTAGAATTGATGAAATAACTACTGGATCACCATTCATTGTAGGATCTGTTGTATTCATTACTGCTTCTGATATTTCATTCAACGCTGCATATACTACAGCACAAATTACAAACTTAACTGCTGTTACTAAGATTACATTAGTAGCAAATCTAACTAAGAGATTACAGGTTTCATCTGTTGCTAATAGTGATGAAGTTTATGTTATTACTTCAAACAGTCACTATCTAAATGCTAATGAAATGTTATTCATTGATGGTAACCCAACTCAAACTGTTGGTGCTACAACATATGATGAATATGATGGATCATTCTCAGTTGACAGAGTAATTAGTTCTAAAGAATTTGTATATAAACTTCCACAGGCAGCAGTTACTTCACCTGCTACAACAGGATCTAGTGTCAATATCTTTGTCAAATCACCTGTTATCAAAATGTATAACGGTCACCAATATCTGTTTGACTTAAGTCATTCTTCAATGCTTGGTGGTAACTTATCATTCTCTAAAGATAACTTAAACAAACTTGAATATTCATTCAACTCTATTGAACGTGTTGGAACTCCTGGTGTTACTGGAGAGGGTGTCACTTCACCTACAGTAAAACTAAAAGTTGATTCCTCTATTGTTACTAATATTTCATACTACTTTGATCCTTCTAGAACAGGAACTGATTCACCAATTGTAGAAGGTAGTTACTTAGATGTTACTAATTCACCTTATCTTGGAAATTTCGTAATTACTAGTACTTCTGGTCAAACTATTACTCGTGGTGCAGATACTTTCAAATTCTCTCTTGTAAATGAACCTGAGGGTGCTGCTGATATTACACAGGCAACTTATACAACAAGTTCTAAGAAAGCAGTTGGATCTATTGGTGCTGTTCGTATTGTAAACTCTGGTGGATTCTATACAAGATTACCTATTATTACTTCAATCCAATCAAATAGACAGATTGAACGAGTTGCTATTAATACACCAGGTACTGAATATGCTGTAGGTGTTTATAATGGAGTTCCTATCGGTGGTGATGGTGAAGGTGGTCTAGTTCAAATCACAGTTGCTGATGGAACTGATGATAGCGGTGGAGTAATTCCTGGTCAAATCAACTCTGTTGTAGTTACATCACCAGGTAAAGGTTATACAACTGCTACGATTGATATTGAAGCGATTGATGGTATTTTAGGAGCAGGTCTAGCTGGTTCTGGTGCAGAACTACAAGTTGTGATACCTGCGTTTGGTTCTGGTGCTTCTATCTTTACTAAAGGTGATAAAGTTGGTAAAATTAAGAAACTTAAAAACAATAACTTTGGATATGATTATCCTCATGACTATACTTTACGTCCTGAGATTACATTCCCAATTAATGCTCAATTAACTAGCACATCTATACTTGCTAGTATTACAGTAACCAATCCTGGTTCTGGTTATTCTCAAGCACCTACTGTTGTAATTACAGGTGGTGGTGGAAGTGGTGCTGTCGCTGAATCTACAATTAGAAATGGTAGACTAGATCAAATTTTAGTTAAGGATCCTGGTGCTGGTTATTCATCTACACCAACAGTTGCACTTAGATCTGCATTTAACTATGTTGTTAACCTTGATTTAGGTTTACTACAATTTGCTTTTCCACATGGTATTACTAGCGGTTCTGCTGTAACTGTAACTGTAACAGACACTGGTGATGGTGCAGAGTATCCTCTTGCTGCAGGTGCTGTTGGTCGTCTTAATGCAAGCACAACATACTATGCAATTGCTGGTGCTGCTAACTCACTTGAGGATGATCAATTAAAACTTGCTATTACTGCTTCTAACGCTGCATTAGGTGATGCTCTTTCTTTCGTTAACGCAGGTAATGGTAGACAAACAGTATTGACTGAATCATTTGGTGGTGCTGCCACAGCAAACGTTGTTACATCTACGTTCCTTGAGGGTGAACTTGTTTATCAGGGTGATAGTCTTGAAACTGCTACTGCACAAGGATATGTTTCTACTAACCAAGGTTGGCAGATTGGACCTAGAATTATTAAGATTGTTGATTATACTGGTGATTTTTCTGAAGGTCAAAAAGTAACTGGTGTTATTTCTAAGTCTTCAGGTACTATTAGTGATCTAAACATTGCTAAAGGTGTTCTTGAGATTGGTTCTATCACCAAGACTACAGGTCAATTTATCGATGATGTTGGTAAACCATCTGAAATTATTCAAAAGATTCAAGATAGTTACTATTATCAAGACTTCTCTTATGCAATTAAGTCTGCTGTTTCTATTGGTGAATGGAAAGATATTCTTATCAAGAACGTTCATCCCGCATCATTTAAAGTATTTGGTGAATTAAATCTTTCTGATTATGGATCTATTCCTAACAAAACTACAGATTTCCAAATTACAAAATCTGTTGAACTTGCTAGAGAAGCAATCGTTCCTAACATTCAGAACTTTGCTTTAGTTGAACCAATCTACTCAGAGTTTAATAATACAGAAGTATTGTTTAGACAGAAACGATTAACATCTTCTGAGAATATTTTAACTTCTGTTGTTCAAAGATTAGATGATATTTCTAATCTATTTGATGGTGAAAGAATATCATTCCCTCTAACAGTTAATCAACAAAACGTTGTTGCTAACGCTAATCAGTTAATGATTGTGTTAAACGGTGTTACACAAAACCCTGGCACATCATTCCAAATTCAAAGTGATTCTATTGTATTCTCTGAACCACCTCAACCTCCTGCAAGTATTAAGTATGTCAATGTTACTATAAATCAAATTGGAACTAAGGATCTTACATTTACAAATATTAGTGGTATTTTCCCTAATGTAGGTAATACTTTAACAGGTACTGTTTCTGGTTCTAGGTTAACTGTTACTAAAGTTCTTGGAAATACAATTTCTGGTTTCGTAACGGAAGGAACATTTGTTGTTGGAGAACTTGTTAACGTTGGTGCTACTGGATTTGCTGCTAACATTGCTGCTGTAACTGATGTTGTAAGTAATGGATTATATGCTTTTGGTGAGACAGTTACTAACCTTACATCTGATACTGCTATTGTTGAGCAAATTAACTTAGCAACTGGTCAAGAAACACCTTTAGCACAGTTAAGATATACTGTTGGTCCTTCTACCGCTTCAATTGAAGTCGTTGCATATAAAGTAGTTAATTCAGATGCTGATGCTGTTGTTCCTCTTAATACATTTACAGTAACTAAAAACTATCAGTTTGGTGCTGAAATATTCAGAGTTGATTCTATTACACAAAATAGTAATTCTACAACTCTTGGAGTTACAAGAGCACAGAGTGGATCTGCTGCTGCATCTCAACAAGAATTTACTCCTGTATATGGAACTGATATATCGGTTACTACTTTCTTAACTTTAAGTAAAACTGCTGGTACCTATCAATCTACACCTGGTTTATTTGATATTCAATTAAACGATTACATTATTGGTGCTTCATCTGGTGTTGTATCTCAGATTACTGCAACTTCTGCATATCAAGATACCACTACAAACGAATTTATTAGTCAGATTAATATTTCAGAAGGTTCTTCATTCTTTGGTCTGTTATTCAACAGAATTACATCACAAACATATCCTAACGTAGTTCTTGACAATATTTCACAGTCTCAAGTAAGTATCGTACAATTCCAAGATAATACAACTGCATTTGACTTGGACTTCCCAAATAATGAGATTCTAAACAGTTATATAATTCCTTACGATAATCTTGTTACTGGTCCTATTCAACAAGATGAAGATATCCGTAATTACAAGTTTGATTATGGTAATGCAAGTGGAGACTTTAATGTTGGTGAAATTGTTAATGTAAGAAAACTTGTATTTAAAGATAGAGTCGGAGATGGTTTCTTTGCTGCAGGTCAAGTAATTAGAACAACGGATACTAAGGCAGAAGTTATTGGATATAGTCAAGCAAGAAGCACTGTATATCTTGGTAAGATTGGTAGAACTCAATCTACTGGCGAAGATTATCATGTTGCAACATTTACCAAAGCAACAATCAATACTGCTAATAAGAAATTTGGACAAGCATGTTTAGCATTAACACCTGGTCTTTCTCCTCATACTTTCACAAGTGGTGTAACTGATGCTATTACTGCAAGTAATGGAGCAACTGGATCATTCACTGCTGCTACTGGAACTACTTACAACCCAGTGACAGGTGATATGGTTCTTGAGATTGGAACCCATACTTTAACTACATCAAATAAAGTGACTATCGCTGATGGTGGTGTCACATTTACATGTGCACAAGATGGTAATACTTCTGGAAAAGCATATCCTAGAGCAACTGATCCTGCCTCTGGATCTGCCCTTACTATCACTGCAGTTACAACTACTACAATCACAGTTGGTGTAGGTGTCGCATCTCCGATAGATGAGTATATTAGTATTCCTTCTTCTACTGAATTTGCATTTGGATCAGGAGCATTTACTATTGAGTGTTGGGTTAAACCATTATCTGCATCTCTAACGGGTGAAAAAAATATTATTGATACTAGAGCAAGTGGTGCTACTGAAGTTGCAGGTCGTTTATATCTTAATGCTGCTCAATTACGTTGGCATGTGAATGGTAGTGATCTTGTTAACACAGGTTCAACAGTACTTACTGCTGACACTTGGTATCATGTCGCAGTTGTTAAATCTTCTACAACTACTAAAATCTATATCGATGGTGTAGAAAGAGGAACAGGTACTGACTCTACAACATATACTGCCAAACCAATTAGAGTTGGTATGGATTATAACGCTGCTAATGGATTTGCAGGTTATATTGATGAGTTAAGAGTATCTAACACAAACCGCTACACAGGTGCCTTCACTGCTCCTCTAGGGGTCTTCCAAGGTGATGCTAATACAAAACTACTATTCCACTTTGATGGTGCTAATGGTGATCAATTTACACAAGACTGGTCAGGTACACAATCATTCACTAAGGGTGAAGACTTTAATAATGATGCCATTCTTGCAACATCTAGAGTAACTGGTGCACCAGCTGGATTTGCTTCTAAATCACAAAGATATTACGATGCTGCTGATCTAATCATTGCAAACAGCGACTTCATTAAGAAAGAAGTTGTTTATCAAATGAGACAGAGATATCCTGAGTTAGTAATCTTAGGAACTCGTTATACACCGACTGCTGCAACTTATGATGCTGCTACTGGTCTATTGTCTATGACAGTGACTGGTAACAATCTAGTAAATGGTGGAACAATAACTCCTCAGACAGCAACATACAACGCTGCTACTGGTGTGATGGTAATTACTAAGTTGGCACATGGTCTTAAGAATGGTCAGAGAGTTAATATTAAGGTTGGTGGTGTTACATTCACTTGCACACAAGATAGTGGTGCATCAGAACATGCATACCCAAGATCAACAGATCCTGTAGCTGGTCAATGGATACCAGTTGCTAACGTAACTGATCACACATTTGAAGTAAATGTTGGTGCATCTCCATCTGGTCAGCAATATACACATACATTTGTTTCTGCTCTTGCTAATGGAATTACTGTTGAGAAAGATAGAATTAAAATTAATGATGGTGCATTGACATTTACTTGTGCTATGGATAGCAATGGTTCTAATAAAACATATCCTCGTGCAACAGATCCAGCATCTAAAGATGTTGCTCTTCCAATCGTATCTTCTAGCACTACTAATTTAACAGTTAATGTTGGACCTTCTCCTTTAGTTAATTTCCAACCAACTAACGCAACTTACGATCCTGCAACTGGTGCATTCGTAATGACGATTGCAAATCATACAATCAACGTTGGAACTGATATTAGATTGACTGCAGATTCATTTACGTTTACTTGTACTCAAGATGGTAACAGTGCACAGAAGACTTATCCTCGTGCAACTGCTGGTGATGGATCTCCTGATCCTGCATATAATACTGCTCTTGCAGTTACTGCAGTTGGAACAACAACTCAGGATGTTAGTTCTGCATCTTACGATCCTGCAACTGGTATTTTAACAATCAATACTAACTCTGCCCATTCATTATCAACTGGTAATAGAGTTCAAATTGCTGATAATTCTCTTACATTCACTTGTGCTTATGATAGCAACGCTACAAACCATACATATCCAAGACAAACTGATCCTATTAGAGGAGAATGGGTTGAAGTAACTGTTGTTGATTCTGATACATTTACAATTGATGTTGGAACATCTAGCGATACTTCTACACATTCTTTTGTATCTGCAACTGCTGGTGCACTAATCAAACAAACTGGAACTGTAACTATTAACGTTGGTGTTTCTGCTCAGGCAGATCAATATGCACATACATTTGTATCTGCTGCAGCAAATGCAGTTGTTACTGGTGGTAACTACTTACATACATTTGTTTCTGCTGTTGCCAACAGTGTCATTGGTGATGAAGGTATTAACTGTGAAGATGATATTCGCGACACATTAAATGCGATTGTTCAAGATATTCGTAACGGATCAAATAATCATATTTGGGATGCTGCATCCTACTATGTCAATAGAACAACTAACCCAGTTCAAATTGCACAGATTGAACCTGCAGTTAAGGAAACATTATTTGCTTATGAAAAAGTTGATGACATGCTTCAGTACATCATCACTAATACTTTATGGACAGTTCAAGGTGATCATGGATTAACACAGAAGACTGATACTACAATCACTGATTCTTCAAATCCATCATACACAAATTTTGATGTAACAAATGCAACTTATAATCCTGCAACAGGTGATATGGTGTTGACCATTGGAACTCATTCACTCACCACTTCCTCTAGAATTGACCTTGCGATTGGTGGCATCGTATTTACATGCACTAAAGATGGTAACGCAAGTAACCATGCTTATCCTAGAGCAACTGATCCTGCTGCTAACGCTGTTCTTGCAGTTACTTCTGTTGTTGCAAACACATCTATCACAGTTAATGTTGGTGTATCTGGTGCAAATGATCAATATGCACATACCTTCGTATCTGCTGCTCAAAGTGTTGTTAGAGTTCTTGATTACTCAACAAGTGATTGTGCAGATGTATTCACAACTGTTGGTAACTTAATTAATATTCTCACAGATACAATCACCAATGCTTCTGCTAATACACCTGTTGATCATTTAGCAAGTGTTACTAAAGTTCTACCTGCATTTGAATTTGTAGGTGCAACAGTTGATTCGTTCTTAGATACAGAATTCACTTCTTCATATCAAGATACTACTAATGATATTCTTTATACTAATCAAATTGATTCTGATACACGTTATAGATTTAGAGACGCTGCAAGATTAATTCGTTCCAATCGTTCTGTAATTGTTGATAAGGCAGCTGCTGATATGTTAACCAGATATCCAGCTCTTGCTCAGGATATGCCTAGAAATGCTAATGGTGGAAGTACAGATGGAACATTGCGTTGTAAGACTGACCTTGGATTGATTCTTGATGGTGTTGCTGATGATGTTGAGAACGATGGTAACTTAGGAACTATTACTGCTGCTAAGTTCTATATTGGCAATAGTGGTGAATTACTCCATATTCGTTTACAAGTATTCCAGTCAGTTTATGCACACGATCGTCTTGCTTACTATGCAAAACAAGCAGTTTTAGGAACTTTAGATTATACAAATACTGATAATATTATTGTTGGAAACTGGGGAGTTACTGGTGCGGGTGTGGCTAATTACTTTGATGCTGTTACCACTTATATTGATACTTTAACTACAACTATTAATGACATAATCGCTCCTACAGCTATTGATTACAATATTGCTGCTGATAGATTATACTTCAACAGACTTTGGATCAGAGAAGAAGTAACTGGATACACAATAAACAATTTCCAATACGATCTTAACAGTACAACTTATAACGCATTTACATATGGTGCTGGTCAAAAAGATATTGCTGAAGATGCTCTTGAAGATCTTCTATTAGCTATTATTTCCGACCTTCAAACAGGTGGAAGTAACTCCACTATTGCAGAGATGGAGAAGTATCTAACTGCTACTTTAACTATTAACAATACAGTTCTTTCTGAGAAAGGACTTCCTGCTAGAATTTACTCTATTGAAAAAATGAAGACTATTGGTGAATATGCATTGAAAAATTATGCATATCCCTCAACTTCTAATGAAACTGCACCAAATTACTCTGCCATATACACAGGACAAGCAGCTTATAGAGATTCTGAATCTCCTAGTGCCATCAATGATGTTGCATTTAGATTTAAAGAGTTGATTGATATTTCATTAAACATTCTCGCACCTGGTAGAAATGTTGCTAGAAGTGCTGCTAAGAATATTCAATATAATACAAACTACTATCAGAATGAAATTGGAAACCAAGTCAACGCTCAGTTTGGTAGCGGTTCTTGGGTATATGATTCATTCGTTGAAGAGTTAGTTGATAACTTTGTTGCTGATAGTATTACAACTGATATTACTAAAAAATCTGACGCATATACAATCACTCTAAGTGCTCAAAATGGAACTAACTTTGTTGTTGGTGAAGTTGTAACTTCTAGTGGTGGTGGAATAGCAACAGTACTAGAATGGGATCCAGAAAATGATTTACTATATGTTGGACCATTTACTTCAACAGCATGGGTAGCAACTAATACTCTTAGTGCTCCTAGCGGTGCAACAGGAACTATTGGAAGTGGTGGTGTAAGTAGTGCTTATACTTGGTATACTGAACCTTCAAACGTTGAGTATCTTAAGAGTGCAAGATCTATTACTAGCAACATTGCAGGTCAAGTTTCTGGAACTAACCTTTGGACTAATCCAGAGGCATTTGGAACTAATTGGACTGCATCTAATCTTACTAAAACAGATAATGCTTTTGCAGGACCTGATGGAACAGTAACTTCAGAAAAATATGTTGGTCAAAGTGGTGTATCAGGTAATCACATATTACACAGAGACTTCAGTTTGACTGCGTTTGAAACCTTTGATACTGACAGTGTTAAATTTGACTCTAGTGGTGAAACATTTGATACTGGTTCTACTAGCGATGTATCTCAAACATTTACTGCATCTGTATTCTTCAAAGCAGTTGGATCACAATCTATAAGATACAAATTACAACTTGATCAAGGACAAGCAGGTGAGCAGAATATATTCTTCGATCTAAATCTCACTAACGGAACTATCGGATCTCTATTCATACCTCAAGGTGGTATTACTGGAGATGCTTTTGGTGCAATTCCTTATGGTAATGGTTGGTATAGAGCATATATTACAGCAACATTCTCCTTCGGTTTCTCAAGTCTTAGAACTCAAGTAACAGTTAATAGTTCTACAGGTTCTGCTAGTTGGACTGGAGATGGAACAACTGGTGCATACTTCTGGGGTGCTAAACTTAATAAGGGTGCTGTAGACCCATACACAGCAGTTAGCGGACAGATATTCTATGCTAATACAGAATACAATATTAAGAACTATACTATTGATCTATTAGAAACTTACATGAGTCAAGCACTTGATAATACTCTTACATCCCCTTCACCAAATTCGGGATTCTATTCTTACTATGATTCTACTGCAGCAAGTGATTATGCTAAAGTTTCTGTTATGGGATTCGTTAGATATGGATTAAATATCATCCGTAATCAACTTGATGTTGATAGTTACTACACAACTGTCATACAAAATACTGGTATAACTGTTCCTACTAAAACATATGGAACTAGAGAGATTCCTGTTGGAGTTTCTGGAGGAGTAACTGCATCAGATTATATTTACGGAATTGTAAGTAGTCAGTACGCTGAAATAGAAAATATAACTGAAAATACTGGTAAAGTTGTTCAAGTATATCAAAGATTCCGTATTGATGGTGATATTACAGATGGTCCTTACACCATGAATGAAGTTGTTGCTAAACAAGGTAATCCTTCTGTGACTGGAGTTGTGTATGGTTTCTGGTCAGATGCCAATTATAAGTATCTTGATGTTCGTGTAACTGCAGGTCCTTGGGCAGTAGCAGATAACATTGTTGGTGCTACTAACTCTACAACTGCACAAATTAGTGCAGTCGAAGACAGGATTCATGTTATAGATCTTAAGGGTGAATTTGCTGATAATATTCCATTCAAAGGATATACATCAGGTGCAACTGCAACACCTACATCATTCATTAAATCTCAAGCAGCGATCATCGATAATACTGGTGGTAAATTAACAGTTGACACTGAATCATTACTAGGAACATTTGAAACAACGACTGTTGTTTATCCAGAATCTTCCAGATCATATCTTGATGTTGTTAAGTTCTCTGGTCTTGATATATCTGTTGGTGACAGAATTGCATCTACAGGATATAAGAGACTTGGTATTTCAGTTATAAGTGGATTAAATGTATTTACTGAGGGTAATAGACTTTATAAAGTTAACTCAGGTATACAAGATACAAATACATATGCCATTATTACTGAAGTTGACATAGCAAACAACTTCATTTACATCGCAGAATATCAAGGAACATTTACTAATGGTGATATTATTGGTGACTATGGTGTTGCTGCTAGTTTCCCAGTAGGTTATGGTTCCGTTCTAACTGCAACTACAACTGCAGGTGCAGCAGCTGGACTTGTTCAAGATATTCGTGATGTTGGACTTAATAAGAGATTATATCTCAGTAATATTGTTGGAACATTTGATGATAAGGATGGAATCAAAGGACCAGATTCTTATGGATCTGTAATCATTGGTAAGGTTGAACTTAAAGCTCGTGTTAAACGTTCCTTTAGAGGATTTGATGGTGTTCAAACATCATTCAAACTTACACAGAATAATGGAACTCAATATCTACCTGATCCTGCAGGACATATGCTCATCTTTGTTAATGGTATTCTACAACCACCAGGTGCTACTAATGCATATACAGCGTTCTCTGATACTATTCAGTTTACTGAAGCACCTGATCTTGGAGCATCATTCACAGGATTCTATGTTGGTAAACTTAGACAGTTAGATGATATATCATTCGAGTTTGATTCATTACGTCAGTCATTCAACTTGAAACGTAATGATGTATTCTACTCACTAACTCTTACAGAGGGTGTACAATCTAGCGTTATCAGACCTGAGAATAATATTATAGTTTCTCTTAATGGTGTTATTCAAGAACCAGGCGTTGGTTTTGAGATTGTTGGTTCTAGAATTATCTTCTCTGAGATTCCTAGATTTGGATCAACATTCGTTGCCTTCTCTTTTGTTGGTTCTGAAGCAGACGTTGATGCTGCTGAAGTTATTCCACCAATAGAACCAGGTGACTTCATTGATATTCAAGGTGAAACCTCTGATAGACAGGTTGCTGTTATTGAATCTTCAAACTCATTGATTACATTCGATTATCTTGGATCTGTATTTGGTCAAGGTGCAGTTGGACAATCTGTTATAACCTCAGGGTATATTAAGAATGTTCAAGTAACATCTGGTGGATCTGGTTATACATCAAGACCTACTGTTAGACTTGATTCTATCTCTGGTTTTGAAGGAAATATTAAGGCACTTGTTGGGGTAGCAGGTGTTGAAATGAGTGCTGCAGGATCTGGTTATCAGAATCCAGGCATCAGCGTTGACACTGTTGTTCCTGATGATTATGTTGCTCCTGACCTTTCATTGTATGGTGAAGAGTTAGTAGACCCCGAAACCCCATAAATAACTAAAAATCGTAGCAAGAAATGGCTAAACAATCCCTAGGTCTTGGATCATCAGCTAATGATAACACAGGTGATACCCTGAGAGCTGGTGGTGACAAGATTAATGACAATTTTAATGAAATATATACCGCTATTGGTAACGGTACAACTTTGAACGTCAGTGTATCAAACCCTGCCAATGGTCAGGTTCTTCGATATAATGGTTCAACATTTTTACCATCTGATTATAGTGCCTTAACTTCATCATTAGATGTAGCAGGTAATTCTATTATATCTTCTTCCAACGGTAATATAAATATTAACCCAAATGGAACTGGTAATGTAGTAGTTAATAATGGAAGTATTGTTAATACTTTTAATGGAACTACAGGTATAATTGATTTCCCTACAAAAGTTTATTATAAAAACGAGTATACAGCAATAGGAAATGCACCAGCTGCTTCAACATATACGGGTTATTTTTTCACTGTTGATGGTGATGATAGTCCATATGTAAATATCAATATCACAGCTGGTGGTGTTGGTGATACTAGAGCAAAACTTCTTACTCAATATTCTAGTATTGATGCATTAAGTGACGTAGATACTACAACTGTTGCACCAACTGCAAACCAAATTTTAAAGTGGAATGGAACTAACTTTACACCAGCTGATGAGACTGGTGGAGGTGCTGCATCCCAGAATATTTTTGCATCTGTAGCTGGTGATTCTGGTTCAACAACTGCTGATAGCACGAGTGATACCTTAACTATAGCTGGTGGAACTAATATTACAACTGCAGTTTCTGGAGATACTCTTACAGTCAACTTCAGTGGAACGTTGTCTACAACTCTCGCTGCTCTTACTGATACTGATGTCTCTGGTATTACTCAAGGTGATTCATTGTTCTACAATGGAACAAGTTGGGTTGTTACTAGATCACCTATTACATGGTGGGAGTTAGCTGCACCTGATGCTTCTGGTTACAACTTTACAGGACCAGGTTTTGCAGCTGCAACAGCAGATCCTACTTTATATGTTATGAGAGGTGCAACATATGCTTTCGATAATAATGCTGGTGGAGCACACCCATTTAGAATTCAAAGCACTCAAGGTTTAACTGGAACTCCATATACTACAGGTCAAACTGGTAGTGGAACATCAGTTCTTTATTGGACTGTCCCTATGGATGCTCCTAACACGCTGTATTATCAGTGTACAATTCACGCAGCAATGGCTGGTCAAATAAACGTAGTCGCATAATAAATGACAAGAACGGTTCCTGGTACTGGTGCAACAATCAACCCTATCTTCGATGAAGTATTTGGGGTTCGTGCAGTTGAAGTTACGAATGGAGGATCTGGGTATTCTCCTACAGATCCACCACGTCTAACCATAACTGGTTGTGGAACTCCAACTAAAGAGGCAATTCTATATCCAATTATTGATACAGATTCTGGAAGAATTATTCATGTTCGTGTTTTGGATAGAGGTCAAGGATATGATCCTCTAAGATTACAAATTATTCCTCAAGATGAAACACCAACTATTGTTGATTCATTTGATATCAATAGAATTTGGCAAAGTCATCCAAACGCACCTACCACAGGGTCTTTTGCGGGCACTACAGACAGACTTACAATACAATCTGATAATCATCCTAAACCTACTTGGACATTAGCAGAAGCTGCACCTGGTGGAGGTCCTTTAGTTGATAGAACTTTTAATCAAGCATTTATATATCGTGGTGGTAAAGATGTTCCTAATCCAGGTATAAGATCTTTTCAAAACGATAGAGTAAACGGTATATTAGCAAACGGAGGTTTATTACATACACCTGAGTGGGGTGTAGATGGTAATGCTCCTTCTGGTCATCAAATTGATGTTGTTAAGTATCCATATGTAAAATCTATGGATACTTATGATGTTGTTACTGAAAGCAATGTTAACTACTATCATTCAAATGAGGTAATTCCAGAGTTTGAATTGACTAATGGTGTTTTCGATTGGGGAAATATTCAACAGTTTACTTGGAATATTAAAGTAGAATTAAATAATTTACAATTTGATGTTATTGAAGTTGATGAAACATTAGGAACTGTAGAAGTTGGTAGAATAGTTGATGAAGTATCTGGTGCTGCAAGAGGAGAAATTGCTAAAGTTGTAAGAAATGGATCGAACGTTGTAACAAGAATCTATTTAAGAAATGTATCTACAGGTGCATCTTTTACAGATCAAGATGTTTGTTTAGGTTCAAATGGTTTTCAGTTTAAAATTAATACGATTCCAAGAATACTTAAACCATATTATATTGATTTTGGAACAAGTGCTTCTAGATTTGGTGCTTTTGTACCTGGTCAATATTATTTCGCTCCTGAGAATATTCAAGTTAGAGCAAATGATCTTATAATCTTTAATCAATCTGATGCTTCTAATAATGAAGGAACAAATGGGCATCCAATTAGACTTAGCACAACTGCTGATGGTCCTCTAAATCAAAGTCCTGGCACAGTATACTATCAAAGTACTGGTGTATCTCAAGGACCTGCTGCAGATTACGAAACTAATTTCCAAACAGTCTTTATTATGAACTCTGATGAGAGTTCTAGAATTTATTACCACTGTGCATATCATACGCACATGGCTGGTTATACAGGTGATGAAGGATATATTACTTTAAATACTGCTTCTGAAACATACACATCTACTAATAATTATTATTCAGAAGATTTTTATCAATCAGATTCAAATGATCCTAATACTATTGATAGATCCCGTCATGTAAATGGTCATTCTAAAATTCTTGGTATGTCATATGATGGTTATCCTATTTACGGTCCTTGGGGATACAATTCAAGTAATGCTGTAGCAAGAGAGATATCATCATATCGCTTAAGGACAACTGCTGAATTAGCAGGTAATAGACCTCAGGTAAATACAGTATCTACTGTCACATATGCAGTAACAATATCTAATGGTCAATTCTTGTTTGATGGATCTCGTCCATCATTCTTAGATTTAGATCGTGGAAAGACATATATTTTCAATCAAAATGACTCATCTAATGATAGTCAACATATTCTAATTTCTACTACAACTGATGGATGGCATGGGATTAACCCTGTTGTCATTGGAAATACTGCAAATGTGTATACTGGTAATGGAATTAAATATTATATTGATGGAAGCGAAGTAACATATCAATCATACTTGTCAGGATTTAACTTGGCTTCTACTCGTGAACTAAGGTTTACAGTTCCTGTTGATTCACCTGCACAGTTATTCTTATTTGCATACACCACTGCAGGACATGGTATTAGAACAGTTCAAGAAGGATATGTCTTAGGTGATTTAGTTGGTGATTATATTTACGACTCATCTGTAGGAACACTAGACGAATATAATGGTAAGTTTGATTCTACACCTGAGTATCCAAACGGAACATACGCATATTATATGACAGAGGATAGTAGTGCTGATCCTACATATCCATATGCTATTGGTCCTAAAATGTATGGTGTGCCTATTGTTGAGGGAGATACTTTACCAGATGCACCGACTATATTCCCAACTATTGCTGAAGGAGATGTAATACTAAACACTGATGGAACAGTATCATATGTCAAGATGACAAAGAAAGGTGATAATTTCTTTGGTACTGCTAGAGCTGAGATATTAGGTGGACAAGGAACAGGTGCTTTAGGATCTCCTATTGTTCAAACTGTTACTGGTTTATCACTTCTTACAACAGGTAGAAGTTATGCAACTCCTCCAACACTTATTTTTGAAGGTGGTGGTGGACAAGGTGCTCAAGGTGCTGCTGAGATTGATACATTAGGTAGAGTTACTTCTATTAATATTGCAGATGACGGTGAATTCTATCAAGAACCTCCTTTTGTATTGATCTCAGGTGGAGGAGGTATTGGTGCTAAAGCAGTAGCAACTATTGATCAAGGTAAGATTACTGCTATCACAGTTACAGAACCTGGTAGTGGATATACCTCTGCACCAAATGTAATTTTCACTAAGTTAGTAAATCTTAAACGTAGAGCAAGAGCACGTCAGGCAAATAACTCTGGTACAATTTACTTAACTGGTTTAGTTAAAAATGTAACTGCAAATGATTCAGAAATTTTTGTAGATTCTACTGATGCGTATCCTGGTTCTGGTCAAATTATTCTAAATAAAGAAACTATCACATATACTGCTAAAGTAGCTGGTAAGTTTTCTGGTCTTACCAGAGGTGTAAACTTTAATTATGATCAACGGGTAATTCTTGATGCAGGTCAGAATGATTCTGCAGGTAATTCAACATATGCATTTAATGTTGGTGATAGAGTTATAAGAAAGGTTGAGAACTCAGCCAATAAAGTTGCAAAGGTATATGATTGGGATCCTGCATCCAGAGAACTTTTAGTTACATTTGAGGTTGATGAATTAGCATTCATTGATGGTGGAAGACCATCTACAGAAGATGCTATTGTTCAATTTGATGCAGGTGTTGCTGCTTCATCTGGAACAGGTATTCTTCCTCATACTACTGAAGCGAATGTAGGAAGTTCAATTTCAACATTAACAGTTCCTATTGCAACAATCTCAGATACTAGATTTGTTGATACTGCTGAAAATGCTGGTGCTGGTGATGGTATTCCTGACTTAGTGAATACTGCTACTGATTTTCTAAATCAAATTAGTCTTGATGGTGGTATCTACAGTTCCTTATATGGTATTGAAGAAACACAAGGAGGAACTAACACAACTTTATTCCAAGTTGGTGATAATATTAAAGATGGTAGTATTCCATTCAAATACGCAAATATTGACACTGCTGGTGCATTAAGTGATGGTGTTGAGCATAACTCAACGCTTAAGATATTCTTGGATGCAACAAATGCTAATGGACAGAACTATAGTGTCAACGAAGTTGTCACGGGTGCTGTATCTGGTGTTCAAGCAACAGTAGTGTCTTGGGATCCTTCTGAGACTTCAGTTGTTGTTCAAAATGTAACACCATATAACACAGGTAATATTGCTATCGGTATTGCTGGTTATCTATATGAATTTTCACAAGATGGCACGATTGTTGATTTCAATGTTCAAAATCCTGGTACTAACTACTCTGCTGCTCCAACAGTAGCAATAGAGAATACTGGAGATATACAAGCTACAGCAACAGCAGTTCTAACAACTGCAGGTGACCAAGTTGCTTCATTAACAATCACTAATGGTGGGTATGGTATCCCACAAACAGTTGACGGAACTTATAATCTACATCCTACAGTGACATTCAGCAATGCTAGTGGTGATACTACTGGTGCTGGTGCAGTTGCACAAGCAATTTTAGGTGGAGAAAATCTTGTTGGTAACGCTGGTGCAACCTATCGTATCAAAAGAATTGAGTATCAAACAACTGTTCGTTCAAAATGAGCATAAATAAACAGGAGGACATATAGTCACTAGGACATGGCAGCTCTATTAACTGATCAATTTAGAATTTTTTCAGCGAAAAAATTCATCAAGGCACTTGAAGGTCCCGATGCGACTCAGAGCGATGACGCTGCTGGTTCATCAAGAGACCGAGTATATTTGTTTATTGGAAGACCACAAATTTGGGATAATGAAAACTCGCCCCCACAGGCAGTAGATTCATTCTCTGAATTTTCTGGTTCTTATGATGACATGATATCTCTGAAAAGAGTGCTTGCATCTGACACTGTACAGGTGGTAAGACGTATCGACTGGGTTTCTCCAGAAGAAACTACTGGTGGACTAGGTTTTACTTATGACATGTATCGTCAAGATTATTCTCCAAGTAAAACTGCTGCTTCTGGTGCTACTAAATTATATGACTCTGACTTTTATGTTGTAAATTCACAGTATCAAGTATACAAGTGCATTTACAATGGAACCTCACCTTCTGATCCAAATGGTAAACCTTCTACTGTCGAGCCTACTGGGACTAGCACTAGCATCATCACTACTGGCGATGGGTATCGTTGGAAGTATATGTACACTATTCCAGTTGCATCCGTCCTTAAGTTCTTTTCCAATGACTATATGCCAGTCTTCACGAATGCTGCGGTGAAAACCAATGCTGTTGCTGGTGAAATTGATACTGTTGTAATTAATGCAGCAGGTTCTGGATATAACAACGGAACTTATGACAACGTTGCCATCAATGGTGATGGAACTGGTGGTCGTGTTTCTATTGTTATTGATGGTGGTAAAGTTATCTCTGCTACTGTTACATCTGGTGGAACTGGATATACGTTCGGTAAAATCAGTATTGATAACATAACAGGTGTTGGAACAGGAACAGGTGGACAAGTGGATGTTATTATTCCACCTCCAAATGGTCATGGTTCTGATGCTGTTGTAGAGATCGGTGCATTCCGTGTCATGATTAATGCCAAACTTTCATATGATGAAGGTGCAGGTGATTTCCCGATTGATAACGATTACCGTCGTATTGGTCTTATCACTAACCCTTTAAAATTTGGAACTGAGGAACTTATTTCTGATTTGACTGTATCTGCTACAAAAGCAGTTATATTCTCTCCTACATTCCAAGGTAACTATGTGCCTGATGAAATTATTACACAAACACGAGTTGTTGGTGGAACCAACGTTACTGCTCGTGGTAGAGTAATTTCTTGGAATGCTACAACTAAAGTTTTGAAATATTATCAAAACGCAGTTGATGGTATCTTCCCTGAGGTTACAGGTACTCAAAATGAATTTGATGGTTCTAATGTCATCAATGGTGCAACATCTGGTGCTGCTGGTCAACCCGATGTTAACTTTCCAGCCGTGCCGAACTCTTCTTCTAGAACAATTAACAACACCGAGTATGACTTGGGTATGAAATTCAACAATGGATATTCTAAACCCGAAATCAAATCAAATAGCGGTGACGTTGTGTATATAGATAACAGGAGAGCAATCAGTCGTGCTAACGACCAAGTAGAAGACATCAAAATCGTAATCGAGTTCTAATGGCACAAAATACAAATCTAAACGTCACACCTTATTACGACGATTTCGATAAAACGAAAAACTTTTATCGAGTTTTATTTCGTCCTGGTTTCCCGATTCAAGCAAGGGAACTAACTACGCTGCAAAGCACTATGCAGAATCAGGTTGAGAATGTAGGTTCTCACCTATTCAAAGATGGTGCGATGGTTATACCAGGTCAAATTGGTTATGACCTAGAAGTCGATGCTATCATGCTTCAAGAATCATTCTTGGGTGCTGATGTTGAATTGTATAGAACACAATTAGAAAATAAAATTATCACTGGTTTAACATCTGGTGTTAAAGCAAAAGTATTATTCAGTGTTTCTGAAACTATTTCTGAGAAAGGATATATCACTCTATACGTTAAGTATATTGAATCTGGTGGAACTACCCAGACTCAAACAACATTTACAAATAATGAACAGTTAGTTACTGATACTGAAATTACATTTGGAACCACTCTAATTGAAATTGGTTCTCCTTTTGCACAGTTACTTCCTACTGCTGCAATTCAAACTGGTTCTGCTGCATACATTCAACCTGGTGTTTATTTCATCAGAGGTTTCTTTGTAGACGTACCATATCAATATATTCTCCTTGATCAATATGGAACAACACCTGCCTACAGGATCGGACTCGAAATCTTGGAGTCGATCGTTACCCCAGAAGATGACTTATCACTCAATGATAATGCTGCAGGCACATCTAATTATGCTGCTCCTGGTTCTCACAGATTCAGAATAACAACCAACTTAATTAAGAAACTTCTTACAGACGAAGCAGATAAAGACTTTATTGAATTACTCCGTATTAATGGTAGTAAGGTTGAGAAATTAGTTGATCGTAGTGCATACGATGAACTAGAAAAATCCATGGCTCTTAGAACTTTTGAAGAGTCTGGTAACTATGTTGTAAATGATTTTCAGATTACAAATAGAGAAAACCTAAACGATGGATTTAATAATGGTGTTTATAACACTGGAGATACGACAGCACAAGGAAATTCAGCAACAAATCAAAAGTATGCTGTAGAATTTGGTCCTGGTACAGCATATGTTAGAGGTTATAGAATTAAAACTCTATCACCAACATATGTTGACGTAGATAAACCAAGATCAACTAATAATGCTCAGAACGTTATCATTCCTTTTGAACTTGGAAACTATTCTAATATTCAAAATGTATATGGATTCTTAAATTGTTCTGGTTCTACTATTACAAATGCATATCAAACTATTGAATTAAAAGATACTTTCACATCTACACCAGGAACTGCTGCAGGTAATGTAATTGGATATGCTCGCGTATCTTCTATCGAACATGTACAAGATCCAGATACTACATTCGGTAATGCTGATGATAGATATCGTTTGCATATTTTTGATGTGCAAATGTTCACTCAATTACAACTAGCAACTTCACAAAGTATTACTGCTGGTTCTCTTGTAATTGGTAAAACATCTGGTGCTAGAGGATATGTTGTAGACGCTGTTAGTTCAGATCCTGATGTAACTTTATATGCAGTAGAAGGTACATTCCAAGATGGTGAAATGATCACTGTTGATGGTCTTGACAAAGATACAATTTCCAAAAATTATGTTTATGAATATTCCGATACTCGTCAAGTTGTCTCAAAAGATGAAAGCACAAGTGCTGTAGAATTTACAGCAGATGTTGTTCTTGAAGATCTACAACAACTTCAAGGTGCTACATTCACTTATGATGCAACAGGTTCTGCTGAAAAAATTACTGGAACAAATAGTAATATATCTATCGATTTAAGAGCTGGTGATAGAATTTATTTCAGTGCTACAAAATATGTTGATGTTGATGCTATTGATCCAACTAACTTAGCGTCTTCTAACAACGGAACAATATTTAACTATGCTAGTCAGTCAGTTAATGTATCACCTGGTGCTGGTGGTGCTGCTCCTACTGCTGGCGATTATACAGTCTTAGTTAGGTATAGAGCTAAACTATTTGATCAATTATCAGCTTCTCTTCTAGAGCAAATGCCTAGACCTTATGTTAAGAGTATTTCTGATGAATCTATGATTGTCAGAAGGACTTTTGACTCACAGACAGTTGCTTCTAGTTCTATTGCTATTACTCTTCCTGCAAATGAACAATTTGAAGCATTATCTAATTCAAACTATACGTTCACCGTTCTTGCAAGTACCAACGGTACTTATCCAGTTGGTGACCAAATACCTATTGATACTACTAATACTGGTGCTTTAGGATATACAACATTTACTTCATCTGACAGAACAACTCTTCAGATGGATAATCTTACAAACATTACTTCTGTTAAGGTAACTGCGTCTATTTCTAAGAACGTTACTACTAAGAAAACTAAATCTCCTCAGAAAATGTTTGTTCTCAAGGCAAACAAAACTATCAATAACCTTGATAAACAAAATTATAATTTAGCTTATTCCAATCTTTACGGAACTAGAATTGAAGATCAGGATCTATCTCTAGGTCTTGTTGATGCTTATAAGATTCATGCAGTATATGAATCCCTTGATGATAGTGATCCTGTTCTTCCTTCTATAACTTTAGTTGAGCCAACATTCTTTGCGACTGGAAGTATTGTTACAGGTAGAACTTCAAAAGCAAGAGCAAGAGTTGTTGACTTTAACTCAAGCACACTTAAATTAACTATCGTATATCTAAGTGGTCAGTTTATTGTTGGTGAAACAGTAGATGGTTTTGATAGCACTCCTACTGCTATTACTGGAATTATTAATGACTCAGCAGGTTCTATTGTTGTTGGTTCTAAAGTAATTACAGATAGATACAATTTAGATAGTGGTCAAACTAATTTCCTATATGGTATATCAAGATTAGTAAGAAAGACAGGTGTTTCAAGACCAATTAGAAAACTAAAAATTGTTTTAGACTACTATGCACATGCTGCAACTGGTGATTATTTTGGTGGACAATCATATCTAGATACCAATTACGAAGATGTTCCTCTATTTGACGGACTATTCTTACCAGATTACCTAGACTTTAGACCAGGTGTAAAAAATCTATTCAGTGGAACAGGAACAGTTGCATCTCCTGCATTTGTAAACTGTTCTACATTTGACTTTAAGTCAAGAGTATTCCCAACTTCTAGTACACCTGCTGCAACTCTATTTGATGTTCCTAAGGTTAACAGCGATTTCCGTTGTGATTTTGATTGGTATCTTCCTCGAATTGATAAAGTATACTTACTTCCTACAGGTGAATTCCAAATTATTAAAGGTAAGTCTGAAGAGAGACCTTCTCCTCCAGACGATCTACAAGATGGTATGCTTCTAGCAACCATGTCACATGCACCATATGGTTTTGATCCTGTTGATGATGTAATTATTCAAAAGTCTGAGAACAGACGATATACCATGAGAGATATTGGTAAAATTGAAACTAGACTTAACCAAGTTGAATATTATACATCTCTCAACATGCTTGAGACAGATACATTTAATACTGACATTACTGATGCATCTGGAAAGAGTAGATTGAAGAATGGATTTATTGTTGATGACTTTACAGATCATTCTAAATCAGATACAAGTAATCCTGATTACAGTGCTTCATTAGATTATATTGAAGGATCTGCTCATCCTTCACATTTTACAACTAATATTTCTCTAATTATTAATACTTCGTTATCTACAAATTATCGAAAAACAGGTCCATTAATCACACTTCCATATACAGAAGAAAAATTAATTGAACAACCATACGCATCTCGTGTTGAAAACGTAAACCCATTTAACGTTTTTGCATACATTGGTCGTATTGATCTAGTACCTGCAAGTGATGACTGGGTAGATACTAATCGTCTTCCTGTTAGAGTTACTAATATTGAAGGTGATTTCCAAGCAACTCGACGTGAATTAAATGTTGACCAAAATGGATTTTCTCCTATTCAATGGCAATCTTGGAGAACTACATGGACTGGAGAAAGTACAAGTGGTTGGAGTAGAAGAAGAGAACATACCTTTGCTAACTTTGTTAGTGGTAGAGGTCGTCGTGTTATGGGAACAAGAACCGTAACGTCAACTAGCAATCAAACAAGACAGGGTATTAGAACTAGAGTTGTTCCTAGAATTGATCGTATATCACAAGGAGATAGAACTGTATCCTCAACTTCTATTCCTTGGATTCGTTCTAGAAATATTGATGTAACTGTTGCAAGAATGAAACCTAGAACTACTTTCTACGGATTCTTTGATGGAACAAAAGTTGGTGATTATATGATTCCTAAAGTTCTTGAAGTTATCAAAGATCCTTCTACTGATAGTAGAACCAACTCCACACCATTTGTTATTGGTGAAACTGTAGTTGGTCAGACTTCTGGTGCAACACTTAGAATTGCAGCACCTAATGACTTCTATGATTTTAACCCATATACTGATGTAGCGATGCCTACATCATATTCTTCAACAACAGACTTTGTAAATCTTGACACAGATTCACTTGCTGCACAAGCAGTTGGTCAATACTTTGGTAATATTCAAGTTGGAGAATTGTTAGTTGCTGCCTCAGGTGCAACAGCAGTTGTTAAAGATCGTCGTTTGTTAACTGATAGATTAGGACAGTGGAAAGGTTCATTATTCATTCCACAACCTTCTATAGATACAAACCCACGTTGGGCAACAGGAACAAGAACTCTAAGATTTACTACAAACGAAAATGATTCTCGTGTTGGAGGTACAGTTGCATCTGCTGCAGAAGTTGAATACAAAGCAGAAGGAACATTAAATACACTTCAAGAAAACGTCCTTTCAGTTAGAAATGCTGATGTTGTTAGAGATACTGTTAGTCAAGATCGAACAATTAATTCTACAAGAACTGAATCACGTCAAGTTGGTTGGTGGGATCCACTTGCACAATCATTCTTAGTTACTGAAACAGGTGGAACATTCTTAACTTCAGTTGAAATTTATTTCAATGCTAAAGATAGTAATATTCCTATCTCAATGCAAATCAGAACAATGGAAAATGGTTATCCAACAACAGCTATTCTACCTTTCTCTGATGTAACGATAAATCCTGCAGATGTTCAAATCTCTGAAACTGGTGCTGTTGCAACTAAGTTTACATTCCAAGCTCCTGTATACATTCCTCAGTCAATTGAACATTGTTTTGTTCTCTTCTCAGACTCTAATGAATATCAAGTCTGGATTTCTAGGATGGGTGAATTAGATATATCTGGAGACAGAACAATATCTGAACAACCATATGCAGGTGTGTTATTTAAATCGCAGAACGCAACTACATGGACTGCAGACCAATATGAGGATCTTAAGTTTATTGTAAATAGAGCATCGTTTGATAACAGTGGAGCAACAAGAATTACTCTTAATAATGCTCCCCTTGATAGAGGTAACAACGGTAAGATTACACTACAAAATGATGCAATTCAAACATTCCAACCAGAATTGCAATTAGTAATGAACTCAACAACATTACCATTTACTATCGGAGCAAGAGTATATCAGAAGACAACTCTTGCAGAAGGTACAATTGTTGGCATTGGAGCAAGTAGTTCTGGTGTATTGTTAACTATTAATGATATCTCTGGAACATGGCAAGCAGGTAGTAACACTGGTGGTGTTATTACTAACCGTGTTGTATCATCTAAAGCAACTGCAACTATGGTTGTATCAGGTGCATCTGGAGACTTTGTTGTTGGTGAAACAATTACAGGTAACTCTTCCACAACTCCTACTGCAGAAGTTGTGACATGGACTGCTGGTACTAATACACTAACGTTAAGATATGTTTCAACTGATTTCACTGCTTCAACAGAGACAGTCACTGGTGCAGGAGGTACAACAGCAACAGTAAGTTCTGTAACCTATGCGGGTGATGTTATTGAAGGTGGTGCAGTTAGTGATGCTTATGTCGGAACAGCTCCAACATATACAACTACACAAAGAAAGGTTCGTGTTTCACACTCAAGTCATTGTATGCATGACTTAGATAATAATGTCATTGTTTCTGGCGTTATTTCTGAGGTTTCTGATACTTACTTAACCTCTTCTATATCTTCTACTGATACTACTATCAATATAAACGATGCTAGTGCTTTCCATAAAATTATTAATGGACAAGCAATTAGTGCTTCTAATGTTGGATATATCAAGATTGGTGCTGAAGTTATGTCTTACTCAGCAATCGCTTCAAATGGTAAATCTATTACTGTTCATGAAAGAGGTGTTGACGGATCAACTGGTGTAGCACATGCAGACGAAAGTGTAGTTAAATGTTACAACATTGATGGTATTCCTTTACCAGAAATCAACAAAACTCATGCAGCAATTCAAAGTCCTAGTTTAGATACATATGATCTTGCAACAACTTCCATTGCAAGATTAGGTATCAGATCTGGTGGTGATGGTATTGTTGCTACTCAGAATATTCAGTATGAGATTCTCGTTCCTCAAATCCAGAAAATGCTACTTCCTAAGACGGATGTGACTGCGAGAGTTCAAACAATTACTGGATCATCTATTAATGATGGACAAACCTTATCACAAAGTTCATTCAGTAACACTGGTGAATTTAGTGACGTTAATCTGTCAGAGGATAATTACTTTAATTCTCCTCAATTAATTTGTTCTGCAATTAATGAATCTGCAGAATTAAGTGGTGATAAGTCATTTAGAATGGATTTAACACTTTCTAGTCAATCTTCAACAGTTTCACCTGTTATGGATACAGATAGAATGTCTATTACTATGGTAAGTAGTAGAGTTAATAATCCTAGCGATGCAAACGTTGCTAAGAGACCTTTTGGTGATGAACACTCAGCAATCTATATTAGTAAGGTTGCAGATCTAGTTAACCCTTCTTCTGCTATTAAACTAATCTTTGCGGGTTATCGTCCACCTAACACTGTGATTAAACCCCTATATAGAGTATTACCCTCAGGATCTACAGATCCTATTGAGACACAGGGATTTGAATTCTTCCCAACAACAGGTGCTACCATTCCTGGTACAACTGAAGTAGAAGAATATAAAGATTATGAATACGAAGTATCAGGTCTTTCCTTCTCTCAATATCAAATAAAGATCGTGTTTGTTTCTCCGAACCAAGCATATTCTCCAGTTATTAAAGACTTTAGAGCAATCGCTCTCGCTGTATAATGTCTAGAGTTACTCCTGTCAAAGATCATGCAGGATGGTATCGTGATTCAAACGGTGCTATTCAATGTTCAAATACTTATTCATATGATAAGTATATGAAAAACTACAATGCTAATTTAGATAAGGAAAAGCAAATGGAGACTTTACAAACTGAAGTTTCTGAGTTAAAATCAGATATGAGTGAGATAAAATCACTCTTACTAACGTTAGTCCAATCACAAAATTAATTATGGAAAAAGTCTCACAAGAGTCTATGCTCCAAGAGTTCAAAGAGAGGTTCCAAAAAGTCACAGCTGAGACTTCTCAACTTGCAGCAAAAATCAAAGAAAACGAAGTGACAGCACTAAAATTACAAGGTGCTATTGAAACACTGGAATACTACATTACTCCTCCTGCAGAAGAAACTGCATCACATCCCCCAGAGGTTGATGAAGTAACAGCAGAATAATTTTCGAGGGGTTTTAAAAACCCCTTTTTTACTAGCATAAATAACTTGGAAGCATTACCCATTATAGAGTTGTCGTAACAAATGGCAAATAGAATTCAATTAAGACGAGGTGGAGCCCAAGAATGGGCAAACTCGAACCCTACACTAGCTCAAGGTGAGTTAGGTATCGAACTCGATACGGGTAGATTTAAAATCGGTGACGGAGTTACCGCATGGAATACGCTGCGATATGAACGACCAGTAGAATCCGTAACTAATACTGCAAATACGCTTGTACAGAGAGACGCTGATGGTAACTTCTCTGCAGGTACTATAACATCAACGTTGATTGGTAATGCTTCAACAGCCGCTCGACTTGCTTCCTCTAGACAAATTCAACTCTCTAGTGATGTTACTGCTTCTGGTGTATTTGATGGATCTCAAAACTTAAACTTAGTATCTTCTTTAAGTCTTGTATCTACACTTCCTCACTATGACGGAACTGCATCTGCAGAAGGAACTTATACTAAGGTAGTAATTGATGCAAAGGGTAGAATTAAAAATGCTTCAAACCCAACAACTCTCGCAGACTATAATCTTAATGGAACTGTAGAAGGATCTTCTGCTCAACCATATGACTTAGACCTTGTTGCAGTTGCAGGTCTTACTACTACTGGAATAATTGCTAGAACCTCTGGTGGTGCAATGGCAACCAGAACTGTTACAGGTACTGCTGGTAGAGTTTCCATCACTAATGGTAATGGTGTATCAGGAAACCCAACTATTGATTTAGTTACTACAACTGTTAGTGCTGGTGATTATAATACGGAATCCCTGACATCTGTAGCAGGTTCACAGACAGTTAATGCTGTAAAATTCTCAGTTGATGACAGGGGTCGTTTAACAAGTGCTACAACTGTGCCTATTGCTACTGCAGTTGAAGGAACAACTGCCCTAGATTATGCAGCAGGTACAGCATACGTTAGATATGATATTATTAAGAATGCTTCTAAGGTATACCAAGCACTCCAAAGTATTAATGCGGGTGCAGGTGCTCCTACTCATTCTGATAGTAGCGACGCTGGCGGGTGGAGATATCTCGCTGCCGAGGGAACTGAACAAAAGGGTCTTGCATCCTTTGCACAGGAAGACTTTGACGTAAGTTCTGGTCATGTTACTATTGCTGCAGCAGGTGTTGATAATCCACAATTACAAAATAGTAGAGTATCCTTTGCTGATGGAAATGCTGTAGAGCATTTTGATTTAGATCAAGAACTTACCGCAACCTCAGGTTATAGAGGATTTAATAAATTAAATTACATAAAGATTAATGATACCTCAGGTAATCTTCTGTTTGGTGCTAATAACACTGGCGATAGTAGTGCTGGTGAGATCGATGTCAATGTAAGATCATACTTTAGTGATCCAGACATTACATTAGATGGTAGTGTTGCACAAACATTAGACAAAACTGGTGATGGAAATCTAACATTCCAGACTACACAGAACTCATCTTCTGCTAGATCATTAAGTATCTTAGCAACTAACTCTGGTTCTGGTAATAGTAGTGTTATAGTAACTGCAGAAAATGCTGTTACAATCACTGCATCAGAAGCTGCAGGTAAAGTACAAGTAGAAGACACATACTTCCAAGGGGACTATATTGCTTCCTCTGCTGCTACCATGATCTTGGATCCTGGTGATGACAGAGCAGTAAGTGGTAAAGTTCAGATAATGGGGGACTTACAAGTAGATGGAACGACTACAACAATTAATTCAACCGTTACTACGGTGGATGATCCTATCATCACTCTTGGTGGTGATAGTGCTCCAGGTTCGGATGACAACAAGGATAGAGGAGTTGAATTCAGATATTACGACGCAAGTGCAAAGATTGGATTCTTTGGATACGATGATTCTGCCACTGATACTGGAGGACATACAGGAGCGTTCACCTTCCTCTACGATGCCACAAATACCTCAGAAGTATTCTCTGGAACAGATGCAGGGATCGTTGCAGGTAATTTAAAACTTACAACAAATACTAACTCAACATCTAATACTACTGGAGATCTAGTGGTCGCAGGTGGTGCGGGTATCGGTGATGATGTTAATATTGGTGGACTATTAGATGTAGATGGCACATTCCGTGCTAATAGCACATCTAGATTTGATGATAATATTGTATTCCAAGGTGCTTCTAAGACATTATCATTGAATAATGGTAGTGGCACAACTAAAATTCAACTGCATACCACTACAGGTAATGCTGAAATTGGTGGTATCTTAACTAATACTGGTGCTATCGATGCTAATTCTAGTTTAAATGTAAACGGTCTTGTTCATTTTGAATCTACAGATGTACCTACCATTGTCTCAGGTGCTCCTCATACTATTGGTTCTGGTGATTATGGTTCATTTAGATTTGATGGTGGTGGATATGTTGCAGGTAATGTTCTCTTTAATGGTGATATATTCCTTAATGGTGACTTCAACCAACAAGAAGACGCAACTGAAAACTATGGTCTAAGAAACTATCTATCTATTCGATATAAACTAAGAACAGGTTCTATTGCTGCATACAGTCCTTCTTATGCAACACACGGTCAATCTAACCTAAGAGTATATGGTGGTGCAGGTGTTGCTCAGAATTTACATGTTGGTGCAACATCATCTGGTGAAGGTTTCTTTGTAGGTAAGAAAAACTCTGGAGACACAGCTAAGTTTACAGTCTTAGGAGCAACAGGTAATACAACAATCGTTGGCACACTAAACGTTAATAATGATGTTGATTTCGATCAAGCATTAAACGTAGATGGTGCAGCAACATTCCAAGATAATGTAACTATCAATGCCGATAATAAAATGTTTATTATCGAGAATCAATCAGGTGTTGATAAGTTTACAGTCGATACAGATAATGGTAATACAACCATAGCAGGTACACTAGATGTCACAAGTAATGTCGGCATTGATGGAGATTTTGATATTGGTACTAGCAAGTTCACAGTTGCAGTCGCATCAGGTAATACAGTTATTGATGGCACACTCAACGTAGATGAAGATGCAACCTTTACATCCAATGTCACAATAAACGATGCCAATAAATTCTTCAAAATTCAAAATGGTTCTGCTGCTGACAAGTTCACAGTAGACACAGATAATGGTAATACAGTAATAGTAGGTGAACTTAATGTCAACTCAGCAGTTGATTTAGATTCAACTCTAAATGTTGATGCTGGTGCTACATTCCAAGATGATGTAACAATCAACGCTGACAGTAAGATGTTTAAGATCCAGACGAATTCGTCTGTTGATAAATTTACAGTTGATACTGACAATGGTAATACCAACATTGTTGGAACATTAACAGTCGGTAATGCAACTCAAATTAATAATACTCTTGGTGTTTCTAATGTTGTAACCATAACAAGAAACACTCAACAAACTCTAACTGGTTCTTATGCTGCTGATGGTGCATTCAAACTAACTGGTGGTGCAGCGATTGGTAAGAACCTTGCTATCGGTGAAGGACTAAGAGTCTACGGTGGAACTGAACTTACTGGTGCACTTGATCTTAACAGTAGTGCTGATATATCTGGTGCTTTAGTAACTCATGATAATGTTACTATCACTGCAGATAATAAATTCTTTAAAATACAGAACGCTTCTGCTGCGAACAAATTTACAGTAGATACTGATAATGGTAATACTGATATTCGTGGAACATTAGATATTGGTGGAGATTTAACTGCTGAATCTAATTTCACTGTTACAGGAAATCTAACTGTAAACGGAACAACAACTACAGTTAATTCCACAGTAACAACTATCGATGATCCTATCATCACTGTTGGTGGCGACACAGCACCAGCATCTAACGATGGTAAAGATCGTGGTGTTGAATTTAGATATTATGATGGATCTGCTAAGGTTGGTTTCTTCGGTTTTGATAGATCATCCTCTGAATTTGCATTCTTAACAAGTGCAACTAATAGTTCAGAAGTATTAGCAGGAACTGATGGTGCTCTAAGAGCAGGTTCAATTCATGTAACTGGTGCAGGTACATCTGTAGATATTGATAATAACTTAAACGTTGATGGAACTGCAACTGTAGATGGTCAGATTATTTCTAATCTTTCTACAGGAACTGCTCCTTTGTCTATTGCTTCTACTACTAAGGTTGCAAATCTAAACGTAGACTTACTAGATGGTATGACAACTGCGACTGCTGCAACAGCATCTACAGTTGTTAATAGAGATTCTAATGGGGACTTTGCTGCTAATCAAATCACTGCTGCTAGTGCTGCAGGATCTGGTGCAGGTTTCTTAGGAAACGCATCTACTGCTGATGCATGGAAGACTGCTAGAACATTCACTATTGATGGTGTTGTATCTGGTTCTGTATCTGTAGATGGTAGTGCTGCTCCAACAATCACAACAACATATGTTGATGATGATATTACTGCTTTAGCAGCGATGGCTGGCACAGGATACGTTGTAAGGACTGCTGCTAACACTTATGCACAAAGAACATTCTCTGCTACAGCATCCTCTGGTATTACACTAACAAACGCTGATGGTGTTTCTGGTAATACTGTAATCAACGTTGCTTCTGCATCTACTAACTCTGCTAACAACCTTGTAATCAGAGATGGATCTGGTAACTTTGCTGCTGGTACAATCACTGCTGCGTTGAGTGGTAACGTAACTGGAACTGTTTCAGACATATCAAACCATGATACTGATGCATTATCTGAAGGATCAACCAATAAGTATTATACGGATGAGAGAGTTGACGATAGAGTTAATGCTTTAATCGTTGCAGGAACTGGTATTACTAAAGTTTATGATGATACTGCAAATACATATACATTAACAGTTACACAGGCAGATGTTAATACTGACACAATAACTGAAGGATCAACTAATCTCTTTACTACTGCTGCTAGAACTAGAACTCACTTTACATACGGAACTGGTATTACTCATAGTTCTGGAACTCTATCAGTAACACAAGCAGATATCGATACAGACAATGTAACTGAAGGATCAAGCAACCTGTTCACCACTGCTGCTCGATCAAGGACACACTTTACTTACGGAACAGGTATCGCGTTGTCTGGTGGTGGTGAACTAACTGTTACTCAAGCAGACATTAGTACTGATAACGTAACTGAAGGATCTTCTAATCTCTTTACGACTGCTGCTAGAACTAGAACTCACTTCACATATGGAACTGGTATTGCACATGATGGATCAGGTGCTCTTTCTGTAACACAGTCAGATATCAATACTGATAATGTAACTGAAGGATCTACAAATGTATTCTTTACTAACGCTCGTGCAGATGCAAGAGTTGCTGCTGCTACTGGTGCAAACTTAGATCTATCCAGTAAGTCTACAACTAACCTTTCTGAAGGAACTAATCAATATTATACAGAAGCAAAAGTCCAAACAAAACTTGATAATGCATTTGCACAACTTAGTGCAATGTTAAATAATCTTGCAACCTCTACTACACTTACATTGGGTCTTAGTGGAGATCCAACACCTGGTGCTGTTGTTACCACTGGTGTTAGTGTTGGAGGTGGAGGTGGATTCACAGGAGCAACAGGAGTCGCAACTTCTGGTGGAACTGGATCTAGTTTAACTGTTGATACTACAGTTGATTCTGATGGAAACATTACTGCTGCTGCAGTAAATGCAGGTGGTTCTGGATATCTAATCACAGATACCGTTACAATCACCAATGCTAATGCAGGTAAGGTTCTTACATTGAACTTAGCATCTCTTGTTGGAGGAACTGGATACACCAGTGCAACTGGAATCTCTGCTACTGGTGGAGATGGATCTGCACTGACTGTTGACATTACTGCATCTGCAGGTGCTATAACTAACGTAACAGTCAATAACGCTGGTACTGGATACGCTGCTGCTAACACAGTTACAATCGCTAACGCTAACGCTTCTGGAATTAAGACTCTTGGATCTATTAGTGCTGCAGGATCTGGATATTCAACAGGAACTGCTATTGCAACATCATCATCTGGATCTGGATCTAGTGCAACATTGAACATCACTTCTGTTGATGCTAGTGGTGGTATCACTGGTGTTGCAATCAATGATGATGGATCTGGTTACGCTGCATCTGAAGTCTTGACAATTACTAATGCTAACGCATCTGGTATCGCAACAACAGGAAACGTTGGTGCTGCTGATGCATCAAGAACTGCAGGAACTTACACCTTAGGAACATCTGATTATATCACTCAAGCATCAGGTGCTAACGCAACATTCACTGTTGTTGTTGATTCAAATGGTGCTGCTACTATCACCGTAACAGATGATGGATCTGGTTTCATTGTCAATGAGACAGTCACAGTTGCTGATGCTCAACTTGGTAGTGGCGGTGGTGCTGCTCTTACATTCGATGTAACAGCAATTCATGGTAGTACTGCTACAGTCCCAGTATCTGCGATCCATGGTAATGGTGCAACAGTTGATGTTGCTACTGTTGCAACAAATGCAACATTGACTCTTACCGACATTACCACTATGGAAGTCGGAGCGACTGTCACAGGAGCAACCAGTGGCACTACAGGAGTCGTTACTGCTCTTGGCACTAATGCCATTACTGTTGATAATGTAGATGGATTCTTCAAATCAGGAGAAGTCGTCAGTGCTAATGATGTTACTACTTTGACAATATCCTCATTCAGTTAATAAACCATGTCTGCTACTAAACCCGCAAGTAAAACAGAATTAAAAGATTATGCTCTTCGTAGATTAGGATACCCTACGATAGACATTAACGTTGCTACAGAACAACTAGATGATCTAGTCGATGAAGCTATTGATTATTATCAAGAATATCATTATAACGGCAGTTATAAAACTTTCATGAGAATATTAGTCACTGAGGGAATTAAAACTGCAGCAAAGGGATTTTCTCAAGAAGGTTCTACCGATTGGTATGAAATGGACAACTACGTTTCATTGCCACCTGGTTGTTTAGGTGTTAATCATGTATATTCTCAAATCGGTGCATCAAGTATTGTTCCAGGTAATATATTCAATATTAAATATCAAATATTTTTAAACGATATCTATGCTATGACGCATGGACATATCTTACATTACTTTATGACTTCTCAATATCTTGAGACGTTAGACTTTGTAACCAATTCACAAGCAAATCGTAGAGTAAGATTTAACGAACATCAAGGTAGATTATATCTAGATATGGACTGGGGAGATATGACTGTAGGTGATTACTTGCTAGTTGAAATGTCTTTAAGACAGGATCCAACAACCTATACAACCATGTTTAATGACAACTGGTTGAAGGATTATGTAGAAGCATTATTTCAACAGCAATGGGGAAGAAACCTAAGTAAGTATGATGGTATTCAAATGATAGGTGGTGTCACTCTTAATGGTCGCCAAATTTTAGATGACGCAAGTACATTTAAAAAAGATCTTGAAACTACACTTCGTAGCACTTATGAACTACCACCTTTAGACTTAGTAGGGTAATCACTAATGGCAATTTCTAATACACCAGCACAGGATTACGTTCAAAGTGACTATAGTAATAGTGCAAGACTTAATATTAATGGGTCTGCACAAGAGCAAAAATTCATTGAAAACCTTATCGTAGAAACTATTGAAATTTATGGGCAAAATATTTACTATGTTCCGAGAACGATTGTCAACAGGGATACAGTCCTTGGAGAAGACTCGGATTCGCAATTTGACAGTGCAAAAGCAATTAGAGCATATGTCAATAATGTTGAAGGATGGGAAGGACAAGGTGAGTTACTTAGCAAATTTGGAGTCCGTATCGAAGACAAGACAACTTTTGTTTTCTCCCGTGAAAAGTTTAAAGAAAAGGTTGACGACTCTACGGTTCTTAATGTCGAAGGACGACCCAACGAAGGGGATTTAATTTGGTTTCCAATAACAAAACATTTATTTGAAATTAAATTTGTAGAAGCAGAAAAACCATTTTACCAATTAGGAAAAGGTTATGTTTGGGAATGTCAATGCGAACTCTTTGAATACAGCGACGAAGATCTCGACACAGGAATCGCAGAGATTGATGCAATCGAAACTGCCTTTGCTAATGCTATTACAGTTAACTTTGCTACTGGAGGCTCTGGTGATTTCACAGTTGGTGAGATCGTTGCTGGAGGCACATCTAATGTAACTGCTGAAGTTAAGGCATGGGATTCTAGTACAAGACAGTTACAAGTCTTTAATAGAAGCGGTATCTTTACTATTCCTGAGACTGTCACAGGACAGACCTCAAGTGCTGCATGGACATCTGCATCCTACAATACCCTAAATAATGTGAACACTGCGGACTCTATAGATCAAAATTACGATTTTGAGACACTAGATAATGATATTATAGACTTCACAGAAACAAATCCATTTGGATCATTTGGTTCATCTACTGACACTACGGTTTAATTATGCTAGGCACTTATTCATATCACGAGATCTTTAGAAGATCAGTTGTTGCGTTTGGAACTTTATTCAACAATATCGAATTACGTCGTAATGACGAGGTAATGAAAGTTCCTCTAGCTTATGGACCTAAAGCAAAGTTCCTAGCACGTCTTGATCAAGTTGATCCTACTAATAAAAGAATTCAAATTACTTTACCAAGAATTTCTTTTGAGATTAATGGTCTTGAATATGATTCAACTAGAAAAGTATCACCAACACAAAAGGTGAAAATTGCTTCTACTTCAGATAAGAATAAGAATATGTTTATGCCTGTTCCTTATAATCTATCATTTGAAATGGGGATTATAGCAAAGAATCAGGATGACTCATTACAAATTGTAGAACAGATATTACCATATTTCCAACCTCATTATAACTTGTCAATCAAGTTAGTTCCTACTGTGAATGAAACTAGGGATGTTCCTATTGTATTAACTAATGTAGAGTACGAAGATATTTACGAAGGTGAATTTGCAACGAGGAGAGCGATTACTTATACTCTTCAGTTCACAATGAAGACATACTTATACGGTCCTGTTACAGAGCAGAAAGTTATCAAGAAGGCAATCACGGACATGTATACAGATACAAATACTACATCTGCACCAAGAGAAGTTCGTTATACTATTCAACCAAACCCAATCTCAGCAGATGCTGATGATGACTTTGGATTTGGTATAGTAGATTCTGACTTTACAGATAATAAGAAACGTAATCCTACAAGTGGTGCTGACGAAACAATAACATGATTTTCTTTTCCTTTATAATGTCACTATTTGCAAATCATTTACCAGTGATGTATGTTCAAGTACCTCAATGGGCAGATGATTGGGCAGTGTGTGCAGTTGATGTGCCTGACGCTAAGTGTCATTGGTATGTTATGTCACCTGATAATACCTTCGGTGAAGGATTTGATTGGGAAGAAGCACCTTGGTTTGATGCAAATGGTCTAAATGATATTGCACCAATGCAAGCAAAAACAGTTGTAGAAAGGTTACAGGAACATGACTAATCCTTTTGATGGTTTAAATGATGCTTTTGGTTCTGAACCTTCAGAACTACAGAAACATGTTGAGAAAGTAAAACCAATTTTAAAGAAAACTGATACAGAGGATGTCAAATATGATTATGAAACTTCCCGTGCTCAATTACATCAACTCGTATCGAAAGGACAGGAAGCAGTTGATGGTATTTTAGATGTTGCACGGGCATCAGATCATCCTCGTGCATATGAAGTTGCAGGTCAATTAATTAAACATGTTGCAGATACTGCTGATAAACTAATCGATCTTCAGAAGAAGATGAAAGAATTAGATGCTGACGATAAAAAGAATGCACCAGCTACTGTTAATAATACAATGTTTATTGGTAGCACTTCAGAGCTACAAAAGATGTTAAAGAAACAAAAAGAGATAAATAAAGAGGACACGAAATAACACGACATGACAGTTTTAAACGTTTTAAGCACGAATTCTGTTGCAGCAGGTGCATCAGAATATCAAGTAATACAAACAGGATATTACAGAGTTGGATCTACTGCAGGTGCAGCAACTGTATCACTCAATGGTGGTCCTGCAATCACACTTGTTCAGAATGAATTCATTCTTGTCAAAGGTGGTAAACCTGGTCAAGCAAAGATTGTAAAAGGAGTAGATGATTCTACTGCGGATTATATCTTAGGTCATCATGCACTGGCAACAGGAGATGCTCATCCATTCTCAGTAAACGACTTTATTGCTGTAGAAGATAATGGAACTGCTGGACCAGCTATTGACAGTAACTTCCTTTCTGCAGGTACTGTTGGTAAAAAAATTACTGCAGTAGCAGGTAATAAAATAACAACTGATATTGATTCTTCATCAGCGTCTGCTGATTATGTTTATGCATCAGGCAAACAAGCAATTGTGAAAAGATGTATAAAAATTACTGCAGCAACAAGTGCAGTAATAATAGAAGAAGTTCAAGTCGTTGGCGGTTAATGCAAGAGGCAAAGAAATACTACGGAGGTAAAAATACTAAACCTAAAGGGTTTGGTGCTCCCGAACTTGGTCCTGTTAACCAAGAAGCGGAGAGAATTATCCGTGGTATGAAATCCAAAAGTGCCAATAGATTTAAAAGTCTATATGGCAAACGTGACAAGGATGTCATGACACTTACTGCTAATAAGTTGGCATTAAAAGACAATTTAAAAGTTATGTACTACAAAGATTTCATTGATTTAGTTGAAGGTAATCCTACTACTAGGATGCTTTCTAAATCGAAGTCGAAAACGACTGGAAACATTTCTGCTGATCGAGGAACAGATGAAAAGAAAAATCGAGAAAGTAGAAAATCACTTGAAAAAGACCTCAAGAAAAAAGGCATCGGTTACAAAAAAGGGGTTGGAGAATATAAGTATTCATCAGGTGAAGGCACAGGTCGTGAGGTATCATACCAAACAAGTCCTAAAAAAGGAATGTCTAAACGTCGTTTCGGTAAGGTCATGCGTCGCCTCGGTAGAAAGCATGGTCAAGAATCAGTAATCACTAAGAAAGCAGGTAAACCTGCTAGACTACATGATACTGAGTCTAAGAAACCATCTAAATCCTTTACTCTAGGTAAAGCAAAACCAGGTAAGAACCCATCTGGTCAAGGAGAAACTTCTGGCACAAAAGTCAGAAAAGGTAAACTAGGTAAAACTAACAAACCTGCAATGCATTATGGGAACTAAAAAACCAAATCCATTCGGTAAGCGTGCTGTATTAAAGATGCTTATCAAGTCAGTTGCTGAAAAACAACGAGCGAAAGCTGGTGTTACAAGAGAATCAGTGACTACTATTGAAAAACCTCATAAGGCAAATGTTGAAACTGTAATGAGACACAATGGAATTCAAAAAGTTATGGGAAAAACTAAAGCCAAATCAAATGGCACCCCAATTAATGAGAAGTCGAAGAGTGGTGATAGTTCTTTGCGTGACTGGTTTGGCAAGAGTAAGTCTTCTGATGGTACCCCTGGTTGGGTTCAATTGGGTGGGAAATATGCAGGAAAACCTTGTGCCAAACAACCAGGTCAAACAACAAAACCAAAATGCGGTTCCTCTAAAATGAAGAGAAACCTAAATAAAGATGAGGAAGATGCAGCCTTTCGTCGCAAAAACACAAAAGATCCTAATCCAAATAGAAAAGGAAAAGCAATCAACGTGAAAACAGAATCTACACAAATACAAGAAGGCGAAAAAGATGCATGTTACCATAAGGTAAAATCACGTTATTCAGTTTGGCCAAGTGCTTATGCAAGCGGTGCACTTGTCAAATGCCGAAAAGTTGGTGCAAAGAATTGGGGAAATAAAAGTAAGAAAGAAGAATTTGAAGGCAACCTCTCATTCCAAGAGTTTCAAGAGAAGAGTATGAAATGTTGGAAAGGTTATGAAAAGAAAGGATCCCAAACCTTATTCGGAAAAACGTACAATCGCTGCGTAAAGAAAGAAGAAAATGAAATCGAAGAAGGAGCAGCCTGGACAAAAAAATCAGGAAAAGCAAAGTCAGGAGGACTTAACGAAAAAGGAAGAAAAAGTTACGAACGCGAAAATCCTGGATCTGACCTTAAAGCACCTAGCAAGAAAGTTGGAAACCCCCGCAGGGCATCGTTCTGTGCTCGAATGAAAGGTATGAGAAAGAGACAAAAACCCTCTAATAATACAGGAGATGATAGACTATCTAAGTCACTACGAGCATGGAATTGCTAAATGAAAATTTGTCCTAGGTGTAATGCTACATGGATGGAAGAACAGTTATATTGGTCAACAGGTAAAGAAGGATGTCCTCATGATCTTGCAGGATTAGTCTGTAATGTTGTTGATGATGACAATTGTATCAACCCATGTAAAGGATCTACCAGTGGTCAGACATGGGAACATCGTCGTGCTATGCTAGATAGTATAGAGTAATAATTACAAATGCCAGTCTATCGTGATTATGAGATTAGACTTAATCTCAATGAACTTATAGAACAAAGAATTCCAACTTGCGATTTGTTACATCCAGATCACTGTTTATCAGAATCTCAAGTAGCAGATATTGCACATGACATTAATATGGATTTGGATTTACATCCTATCTTTCATCAAATAGATGATCATATTATGAGATATGTAAAAGCAGCTGGAATTAAAAATGACGACCATTGGGTCGAAGAAAAATTGAAGGATCTTAAAGAATGAAACCTACTGAATCTTCTGAACAACTTATTCAACGTTTTACTAAACGTACTATGCAGTTGTCTCAGAGAAAACAAGAATTACAAGAAGCATATGATGAGTATGTAAAGTTAGAAAGAGATCTAACTAGACTTGAAGGTTCTATGCAAGCAATCGAATATGTTGCTTTCGGCAAAATGCCAGGAGATGGTAACCATGGGGGTATGAAAGACCATAACCCACATAAATAATAGACGAAATGGAGTTGAAACTATCATGTCCCATTACACTGTTGGTTATCACGATAACCTAAACCATCATTATGAAATTTGTGAATATGCAAACGATGCATACAATGCGATAAAGCAAGCAAGAGAAGACCTAGAAGGTTTTAGTAATCCACACGCTGCTGAGTATTGTCTCAAGGAGGATTAAGATGAACGGAAGATTAGATAAGGTTGCGATGACAGACAGACTTATGAAGCTCAAAAGAGAACTACACTATAAGTGTGAGATCGGAGAGAAAGGTAAATGGGAATGTATCGGAGCAAACGAATACTTAAATAAAACACTTGATGTTTTGAATGAGTATTACCAGTAATGGTTGTCTGGGGTGTCATCTGGATGGTAGGAATACTTGTAATAATGGTCACTTGGTATATCGTCTATATACTAAGGATGGCATTTATGGAGATGAACGATGGGAGCAATGGTTCCACCAAGTCGGAAAAGTTGTTATAACTTCCGAGTTGTATCGATCGATAGAGTTGTTGATGGTGATACCATTGATGTTTCAATAGACTTAGGATTCGATCTTATAAAAAAAGAAAGGGTTCGTATAGCTGGTATTGATACTCCTGAGAAGAGAACTAGAGACTTGGAAGAGAAGGCATTAGGTATTGATGCTACAAACTGGATGAAAAAGAATTTGGAGGACACCATTGCTGGAGATGACGAACTCACTATCAGAACAGAACTTGTTGGTGGTATGGGTAAGTACGGCAGGCTTCTTGGTTGGTTATACGTTGGCGAAAGCGATGTCTCGTTAAACGAAATTATGATTCAAGAAGGGTATGCATGGGCATACGATGGAGGAACGAAGCAAAAGAACTTCGAGGAACTACGAGAAATTCGTAGAGCAAAAGGAACACTAATGGAGGGTTAAAATGTCTTGTGAAGATCACGAAAAAATGAATCCCGTTGTACATGCTTTACATCATGTAAAAGAATGGGATAAAAAAATGGCAAAGAAACTTCAAGATAAGTTTGGTTTATCAGACTATCAAATGATGTGTCTTGCCTTTGCAAAAGGATTTATTATTGGAGCAATTTTACTGTAATGAGAGAACAACTACTTAAAGCACTTCTTGCACATGCTCAAGGAGATATTCAAAAACACGTTGCAAACGTGGAAGTTTATCTTACTAACCCTGCAGGAATTGGTGAACACTCTAATATTGTTGAAGCGATCGAACAAGAACTAAATGAGATTGCTAAGTATCAAGATCAAATTGACGTGATACAAAAATACTTTATGAAAAAAAGTGACAAGTCTAACGGCTGAAGTATCTAATTATATTAGAAAAGAATTAAAAAGTTTTCCAGATGTTAGACCTCTGGAAAACAAATATCCTATTGTTGAAAACGATAAGGTATTCATTATGAATGAAATGCATCAGAGTAAGAAACTCAGAAAAATGCATTTAGAGACTGGGTATACGGATAATATTGAAGTGATGCATTGTGTATTGTATCCTTCAGTCGATTATCCTATACCCATTTTTGGTGCTGATATTGTAGAAACACCAAAAGTAATTACTGCTGCAATCATAGATATAACTCCTGTATGTGGCACAGAAAGATTAATAGAATTGTATAAAGATATATCATTGAAGTATAAGTTTAAAGAGAATAGACATTTACCACAATGGGGTGAAGAGGTCTTTTCAGAGGGATGTAAGTTTGTTCGTATTAAGACTGAAGAAGAAAAATATATGTATTTGGATATGATTAAAGAATCACTTCGTTTGTATAGGGGCATAGTAGAGAATGCAGTGTTCGATATGCAATGGATAAATACTATGAAAAGGATTGATGAACAATGCTGGTACTGCACGTCTCAAAGAAAAAATACAAAGACCAAAGCAGTTCTCAGTCAGTGGTTTGATCCTCAATGGGCAGACGATTACATCAATGACGTTTTATTTGACAAACCAAAATGGCAGCAACTGACCAATACTTAGGTAATCCTAATTTAAAAAAAGCAAACGTTGCACAGAGCTTCACTAAAAAAGAAGTTGCTGAGGTAATTAAATGTGCTGAAGATCCTGTATACTTTATTAAGAAGTATATTCAAATAGTATCATTAGACAAAGGTTTAATACCTTTTGATATGTACGATTTTCAAGAGGAGATGGTTGGTAAGTTTCATAAGCATAGATTTAATATAGCAAAACTACCACGTCAGTCTGGTAAATCAACTATTGTTACCTCATACTTATTATGGTATGTGTTGTTTAACGATAGTGTTAACGTCGCAATCTTAGCAAACAAAGCAGCAACCGCAAGGGAGATGCTTCAACGATTACAATTATCATATGAAAACCTCCCAAGATACCTCCAACAAGGAATCCTCCAATGGAACAGAGGATCACTGGAATTGGAGAATGGAAGTAAGATCATGGCTGCATCTACTTCTGCTTCTGCTGTTAGGGGTATGTCGTTTAACGTTATATTTTTGGATGAATTCGCTTTCATTCCGAATC
>VMHT01020867.1_pt1 | contig 68125 bp, 87 predicted proteins | sample 4693611 | NCBI WGS metagenome assembly VMHT01 (sample SAMN12280063, study PRJNA550983) | marine metagenome | isolation source: seawater sampled from same location over 5 years 0.02-0.2 micron viral filtrate | place: USA: collected off the coast of southern California halfway between the port... ...
ATGTATTCTAATCTGTATGGGAATGCTTTAGAATGTGCTGGCCATTCAGTAATGCTCTTCCTCCGATCCGTAATCTTCTGGGTCTTCTGTGAGACTTTGGATTTTCTTTTGGTAGTAGAGAGTTTCGAGTTCGTCGGCATTGTAATACACAATTAGATCATTGTCATCCTTATGTTCTGGAGATAACCACTCAAAGAACTCATCAGCAACACTAAAAGCATCATCTAAACGCTCTTTACGAATGAGAAACTTGAACCGTCGTGTGCGATTCTCCATGATCATATCCATTTGTCTGGAGAGTCGTTCTGCTGTGGCTTTATTCATGATCAGTGACCAGTTGATTCTTCAGGTGATCGTAGGACACAAATGTGTGACCAGTGGGAAGCGATTTGGCAAGGGCAGCAGCAAATTCAGCAGGATAATGACCATGATAACGCCAAAACAACTGATACTCTCGATCAGAAATGTCCAGACGTGGTTTCACCTTCAGTTCTTCGGTGATGGGTTCTAGTAACTCTAGAACGTGATCAGTGACAATGCTCATTTTGTGTACACGTAAGTTGAATTGTAAGTCAGCAGAAAATCATATGCTGCCTTGTACATTTTGTACTCTTCAGGGAGCATATCTTCCCAGTCAACACTATCACATGCTGTCCAGTCGATTGTACCATCATCCTCATCAACGAGGTATGATACAAATGCTCCATTCTCGATCATGATTGCCTCACCATTGATGACAACATACATGAGATCGTGGTCCATTGTGCTCCTTGAGTGAACTGTGATTAGTATACTATGTATTGGTCAGGGTGTCAACCCTCGTAGTATGCATTTTTGTAGAGATAACCGCCACTCCAGTCAGCATTCTCAAATACCCACTCACGCTCCACAATGATACGAAGATCAAAACGTGGTTCTTTCACTGGTGACTTGAATGATGCTGCCTTGTGTAACTCACCAGTCTTCATATTCACGAAGCAGTGTACACTACGACTGCCACCATTCGTTTCCATCACAATCTTGTGATACTTACGTCCACTCTCAATGGTGAACTTATACATGTCCTTACCTTCATTGATGTCCTGAATACGCTGTTCACGATACGTAGGATCATTCTGCAGGAAGAAATTAGCACGTCGCAGACTATCCTTCACAAAATCTTGCTCCAATGCCTCGCATAGCATCAGGCAATACTCTCTCACTTTGAGTTGAATGTCGTTACGTGCATCTTGTGTGGCAACGTAGTCAGCGAAGGAAGTGGTCATGTCCGTTTGATTGATGTGTTTAGTATAGTCCATGGAAGGAGTCAGACAACACGCACTGTGACACCTTGTGTACCGTCTCCATTCAGTTGACGAGACAGCAGGTTGGAATGTATCTTACGTGCTTGTGCCTCATCCAGCACGTCGTAGGTGACTTTGCCTTCGTCGGGAGTGACAGCTGTGATGCGATAAACCATTGTCCAGGAGCCGTGTGATTCAGGAGAGAAGAATTGACCGATCATGCTGCCACATACTCGCTAGCTGGCACACGGGACACGGTGAGACGACGGAAGTTATACTGACGCCATGCATCACATGCCTCGTTCACCATACGATTGTGCTGACGATCCATGCCCTTGGCAGTCTTGCACTTGCCTTCCTTACGGAAGTATACGATGGGGTGCTGGGGGGTCTCATCAAAGTCAATCTCGATACGGTAGTAGGAGTGCTTGACGATGGTGGTGGTCATGGGGTGTCTCCCTTGCTGATGAACATAGTATAAGGCATTGGCATGCCCTGTGTGAGTTCAGTGGACAGTTCGAGCACTGGTCAGTTGATGATGGACAACACCAGTAGCAGCTCACTACCATTCTGGCAGTCATCCAACCAGTGTAGGTATGATGCCCAAGTTGAAACAGGAACAGTCATCAGAATTGTTGTTGTTGAAGTTTGTCGTAGATACTAGATGCTTTGACGTATTGTCCTTTGTGATACTCCATCCATGAATCTACCTCTTCCTTGATGTCACCAATCAAATCATTTGGTGTCATCTTATCAGCATTCAAATACTCTGCGATTACATCAGATAGTAATCCTTTGCAGTGTGTTCTCCATTCAGTGTCGTTCATGGGATTAATACGAGTTGTTCAAATTCAAGGTGATCACAGCATGAATCATCATCATGCAGATCAATCATGTCTGTGTCTGTGTGCTCAAAGAGTTTATCAAAGAGAAAGTTGACGAACTCTTTGTTTTCTTTTGCTCTCGTTTCCATTGCCGTGTTGTGCGTGATGGTGTTGATTCTAGAATGACAACGTTTGTTGACTTGTTAATGTGATTCATCAGAATACGTTAGTGTAGCGTTCGTGTTGGATTTTGGTGATGTGACCCTCTGCAAGCATGTTATCACATACATGACAGAAGACTTGAAACTTTTCTGCTTTGGTCAGTGCAGTACCCTTGCAGCAGGATTGAATGGTCTTGATGATAGTTGCTTTGAGCATGATGAAGAAAGAAAGAGTGAGGGTGGGCAACTGTTTGTCGTTGCCTCTTACTGTTTTACCCTCGAATCATACTGCCATTGGCATATACTCGGAGCGAGGCATTTTGTCGGTGTTGTAACCAGTGACCTCGGCACCACCAGCGATACGTGATGCCCACTCATTACGTGCTGTGAGCATGGTGACGGTGCTGTAAGACTTCACACCATTGACGAAGGTGACACGCTTCTGGAAACGCTTGACGCCTTCGTCAGCGATGAATGCCTCGGGAAAGAAGTCAACTGTGCAGTAGTTGGTGGTGAGTTGCATGGGGTGCCTTGCTTTGACTCTCTTAATATACATGCTTTTGGGGTGCTGTGCCAGATTAGTGGACACTTCCCGAAGTGGTCAGCTTGGTCATGCTGATCGCGAGCAGGAATGACAACATGATCACCACGTCCCACGATTTAGTGCGAACAAAGTATGGAATGCTAATCAAGTCTGCTATCAAGTTGATAACAACACCAACAATCACACTCACATGTAGAATACAAAAATAGGCAGTGATGACTCCAACACTGCCTACAATCCTTGCTTTACTGTCTAGTTTCATGTCAATTCTTTCATCTGCTTACGAATGTTGATCAGGTCAAACATAGCAATCTCAATCTGTGCAGACAATATACCAACAGCATATGGGTATGATGCTGCAGGAGAGTCGTCTACAGGGTCCAGGAAGGGTGTTCCCTGGGCATCCACAGGGCAATCCATGCTTGTTGCTGCCTCGGCACGTTCTAGCGCCTCCTGAAGGGACTCGATCATACGCTCAAGTCGGTTGTCAATTTGCATTAGATCCCATGTGGATGGTGGCATGACCTAGTATAGGGGTCAGAAGTCTTCTAGCAGTTCATCGGGTACAGTTTCAACACTGTCCCACAACACTTGCTCTGCTGCCTCACGTAGGATAGACTCCCGCACTGCTGGATCATCAGTCCAGTCACCTTCAAAGTTGCCCATGTCAAAGTTGTATTGTTCCATGATGTTAGCGGTGTTGATTTCCGTTGATGAGTTTGATTTTGTGAAAGTTGTGTTTGTATACCACGAGGCATACTTGTCTAGGTAAGTCATCAGGTATGACTTTAATGCAGATAGTGCATTGTTCATCGAAGTGATTGAAAGTTACTACACCAAGGTGTCCCTCGTACTCAACTTCTGTACCTACAGGATACATCAGCAGTCGTACTCCTTGTTAACCATGTCAGACATCTCCTGTTGGAGTTCTTTGATGTAGGTATCTTGATCTCGAATCTTTTCGTTTTGATCCTTGATAAGTTCCTTCATCTCATCTACCATGGATTGTTCGATTTCAGTCATGGGTGGAATCGTGCGTTAGACAATCATATGTATACTACAGGGAAATAGCAGTGTCAACATAATGTTGTCATTTACACAAAAAACTCTTCCATGTAATAATCTACTGTAACCTCAAGGGCTGCTGCCCTCTCTTCAAGTGCCATAATGAATGCTTCATCAAGAGTCGTAGCAACATTCTGCGACAATGAGTTTGACATCGGCGTAGTTTCCGTATCCATTGTATTTGACGAAATCGCAGACAGTTTGTGCAGTTTGTCGAGAAACGATGTGTCGCTGAAGAAATGTTCCACTGTTCGATTGAATGGTGAGTTCGTACTTTTTCATCAGGTGCCTGGTGTTGTGTACCTGCATATTGTAAGGCGCATCGGGTGCGTGGCGACCGTACATGTGGAGGTTTGTAAGGTGTCACAACAGGTCTAGATCTTTTCGCTGATGTCCTGTAGACAGGATACCGTTAACTTTATTCGCAAGTTTGGACACACTACCATACTTTGTCGTGATCACGCTCTCTTGTCCCCGTGTCAGGTGATTCAGTGCGCTCCAGATGATATTCAGTTCTGCTTTTGTGAGTGTTACTTGAACGGACATTGCCATGTTGCGTAGTCTTCGTCAGTTATTCTACCACATTCACGCATCGTGTCAAGGAAATAACGCCAGTATAATTGCTTACCTGGCGCATCTCCCCGCAGTTCTTTATGCCATATCTTAATCATCCTGCGGCAGATCCACACTGCTTCACGTTTCGTCAGGGTCTTTTGGGTTGTCGAATGTACCATATACTGCTATAAAATTGAGAAATGAGTTAATACTACGTTGAACACATAACGATTTCTTTGCTTCCATCCAGTATTCGTATTCTTCTTGTAGCTCTGGTCCTAGATCTATGTATACTTTCTTACTCATTTGTTTAGTATGCGATTGCCTGCTACCAACGTATTCATATCGGATCTATAATATAATTCAATGGCATCATTGATACTACCACAGATAGGTTTGCCGCCATTGTTCAGTGATGTGTTGAGTAGCATTGGTACACCAGTTAGTTTACCAAACTCTTCTAACAACTCACCAAAGACACCATCAGTAACTGTCTGTAGTCTGCACGTACCATCAATATGTGTGATAGAATCAAACCCACTATGCTTAATCTTATACAGATATAACATGTATGGTGATAGTCTATCATCCTCAAAGAATGACCCAGTAGCATCTGCTAGTATAGATGCACCGAATGGTCTGTATGGTTCGCGATGTTTCACTCTGGTGTTAATAATGTCCTTACCATCACGTATCAATGGATTCATAAGAATACTACGATGACCTAATGCTCTAGGTCCAATCTCACCATGTCCTTGATACCACCCAACAATTTCACCTCGTGCTAATCTCTCGGCAGTTTGTTTGATTGTCTGTGTAGATGGTTGATCTTCAGGTGCTTCATCATCTTGCCAATATGGAAATCCACTTACATCAAATGGTTCACCTTCATAGTGTTGTCTCAAGAATTCTACAGCACCAAGAGATAAACCGTCGTCTGCACAGTGGGGTCCGATAACCAGATTAGGAAATTCATTTCTCAATTTGGTGTTGATAATAGTATTTTGTGCAATACCACCAGAATAGTATACGACATCACTCTTTTCGCAATACTTTGTAAAGTGTTTCACATACAAATCTTCGGTGATTTCGTGAGCAAAGTATATCCCTTGATTGATATCTGCATCAGTGTCCATATCAAATGTCCACAGATAATCAAGGAAATGTAAACTCATTCTCTTCTGCTTGAGTTTCACTTTGCGTAGTAAATGATTAGAGGTAGATCCATATTCCTTTTTTGCCATGATCTTACCTGCACGGTCGAGCACATGACCCTCCATGCCCATCTTACCACCAAGATTTCCTAGTATCTGACCGAAACTAGGCATCTCATCTAGATTATATTGTACTAGTTTCTCACCACCATGCATGATAGTATGTGAGTTCTCATTATCACCATACCCATCAAATACAAATCCATAATCATACTTGTCACCAAGCATGAAGTAACTCAATATGTGTGCATAGTGATGATCTACACGAAACACAGGACAATCAAATCCCATGTCTTTAAACATAGGGACATCAAGAATCTCAAATAGTTTGCTACAATCAGTCTTGATGAATGGATGCTTATGTGTATCCATGACAATAGCGATAGCGTCCACCTTGGTGACACCCCATCGCTTTAATACACTAGTCCACAGATTAAGACTGTTGTGACCATGGTGTTTAGATTGTAAATCACGCTCTGACTTATAATATCTGACCTTAACACCATCTGTGTATGTGATGTTAGTGTCATGCTCACAGAGTCTTAATCCTATGAAGTTCATTCAAACATCGGTCCCCATGTACCACGATCACCAGGTTGTCTGTTCTCTAGTTTATCCATCAGACTGTCAATATCTTTAAGTGATTCAAGTTTGACAATAATCTCACTGATAGCATTACAGACCATGGGACGTTCTTGTCGCGCAGCGAATGCTAATGCATTACGCAATGATGCACTCGCCTCGTCAATTGATTCTTCTACTGATTTTGATAATGCCATTGTTAAATCCAATTTGGTTTGCGTTCTGGTATACGTCTGTAGTTATCACGCACCCATGGTTTGGATGCTATGTACCACTTGTATGCTGTGAATGTATCTATGCTAGTGTTATGCTTGTAGACATCAGGCATTGCTCTCACAAATGGTGTGACAGTATCAATACTGCCCTGTGGGAACATATAATATGCATGAGACAATGTATTATAGCATGAATGTTGCTTATTGAAGCGTAGTGTATACTCACCACACAAACTAATGCCCCATTGTATCAACCACCACGAGTTGTGAATAGACTCTGCTGCCCACACTGTGCATGGATGATTACGAAAAGCACCCTTGGCAGTTTTATATGGTGTGCCATCCATCTTTGGTAGTGTACCATAACTATGATACCAATCTGATGCAACAATAGAGAGCATTTGACAGCACTCTAGTGGCATCTTGACAATATGTTTGTCAGGTAGGCAAGTAGCACATTCAGCTGGATACTTGCTCGTTACGAAGATGTTCATCGCCCAGGTATGCCTCCCTGTTGATACGGATGTTGAAACTGAATGTCAGTCTCATCTTGTGTCTGTTTTCAATACCCACTTTAACATGGTGATTGAGAAATGGTGGGAATAACACAATGTTTCCATCTTCTGCACCCACCATGAATGAATCTTGATAGTATCCCTTGATTTTAGAGTCCTGATGTGGCCATGGTGGTTGTGTTCTCATCCCACGTTCCATGTTTGTGAACTGTAACTGTCCACGACAGCAATTCTTTGCGAAGTAAATACCAGACCAAAATGGATTGATGTTGTAAGGTGACAGGTGATTGTGTATCTCTTGTCCCTGCCCTTCATAGTATGCATTATACCAGAATTGTGTCAATGATATATCTGGTGGTGCATCGATTGCAACCATCATCTCTTTACAATGTGCTAGTATGTCATTGTGTACCGAAGCAAGCAACTCCATTGACATGTAAGGATCATTGACATTCTCTTCTACCTGTCCAGGGAATGATGTATTGACTGGTAGAATCCATCCTTTTGGTTTTCTATCGGTTTTAGGAATGTCAGGAAACTCGTGTGTACCGTGTTTCTTGAATCTACTGAATAATAATGGAGTTGAGAATACAGGTACATGATACACCAACTTCTCATTTATCATAACTTACCACCAACAATAGCGGAACCAACTACTCTTGTATATTTCTCTAGTGTACCATCTTGTTCACACTTGAGGTGCCAATGTGTCATCGTGATCACACCATCTCTAGTCGCACCAGTGAGCATTGCACGTCCTTGTTTAGTCATCGTAGAGAACAAACCAAACCTAGTCTCCCAGATGTAGAATACATCATCGATCAGTTCTGCGTGATCAGGTAGTCCTCTCTCCTTACATACAGACAGATCATTCTTCTGTTGTTCAGTCAGATGCTCGCCATTGTCCATAACTATTTGTTCTCCTTTGTTGTTGATACTCATCAACAATATCTAAAATATGTTGAGAGATTTGTGATGCTGCATCATCATCCCAGTCACTATCATCTAGTGTACGACCCATATTAAACACCTCATGCAGTTTGATGTTGATAGAGTCAATTAACAAGTCATGCTTTGTCATAGCAAGTTCTATTAAACTTTGGTATATAGCGATTCAAAGTTCATTTATTGAGAGATTGATATACTGCTTCAATATGCATGTTACCATGAATATATCCAGCGATAATAATACTAATCACAAACAAAAAACATGCCACTAGACTCAAGACTAGTGGCACTGTAGGATTTTCTATTTCAGATTTCGGTGTTTCGTCGCTCATCGAGATACCTAATAATATCACCACGCCATTCCATCAACTCATTGTAGCATAGTTGCTCATGTGCTGCCTGTCGCAATACATGGTCTGGTTTTAATACAGACTCATAGAATAGATGAAATGCATCAATACGTTTTCTTTGTTTATCGTCGTTCATTCGTCGAATACCTTACACATAGGGGAACCAGGGTGATCATCACAGAACTTATCTAATACTTTGTCTTGATGACGTGTTGAGGGATCAGCAATCTTACCTTCTGTCTTTGGATCCCACTCATCGGGAGAATGTGTCTCGTTACAGTGTAGATCTACCTTGTATTCATTCCACTTATCATTAGGATCATAGAGTGGATCGTTAGGATCGCGTTGGCGTGGTTGTGACATTAGCATTGCTCCTTATTGAATAGTTTACGACACTTTTTTACTTCTTTGAGTTCATCTTTAATCATCTGATAAGCATCTTCAGGAGTGATACGTCTTGACATTTCCATGGCAATAGTGTATTCAACTCTTGTACCAAAGTGTTTGAGTGCTTCCTCAAATGAGTTTAGCTCTTCGTACATGCTGCCTCCTTCTCTGCTTTTGCCTCTTCTGCTTTACGCTTGCGTGACTGCTCGATTACACTGAAGTCAAGACTACCAGGGTAGACAGCATTATAAGTGTCACAGACGTTCTTGAGAGAGTCCTCACGCTTTTTAGACTGCAAACCACGGGCACGTAGTTCCTGACGTGTTGGAATGGCACTGTGAGGTGCTTGAGCACGAAAGAAAGGAGCGAGGCATGCAGCATCATGGATGTTGAGCGCAGAACGGTCGGGCAATGAACCTTGCATTATGTAGGTGGTGATCAACTGATTAATCATACACCATGCTGCCAGTCCTGTCAACCCTATGTGGCAGCCGCAACGTCTGGATTCAGAACCTCGATCTCCTTGAACTCTTTATACTTGAATCTGTACACAATAATGTCATCGAGAGTACCATCCTTGTAGATATACTCAAAGTCTAACATATACTGCCAAGGATGAAGATATCTCTGGTTGCCAAATATATCTTCACCTCTTACAAGTGGTGTAGTCTCATCATCCATTCCTGGCAGCAATGAGTACACGTACTTTGCTTGATCTACAGTCAATAACTCTGCGCGGATCAGTGCCTCAATATGTTTGTCCGAGACCTGATCATAACCAACGTGGATCTTCTTATCAATTCTAGTTTTGATTGTGAATGGATTAAATCTACCTCTAAATTCGCTGACCCACTCTGTATATGCACATCCAATCACAATGTTTAGACTTTCTTCTCCAAAGAAATAATCAGGTTTAGACCAATTCTTCAATCCAAACAAGTATGATTCCATCTTAACAGCATCTCCATGTGCTGATAGATCTAGTAATGAAGTACAATGAATACCAAGATGAGTAGGTACACCCTCAACATCGTGCTTAAATCCTACAAATGTGGGACGCAAATCAGCGGCAGAACTACCAATACTCTCATACATCTCATTATATTGTTTGATTAGATGAGTAGATCTGGTTTGCTCTTTGAAATACTTTATGCTGCTGTTGAAATAGTTTAACCCCAAGTCTCCTACAGGTCTTATAAACCTACTAGTGTATCCAAGATGTGTGTCACCATTGTAATCAACAGTGAGTTTCTTCAACTCATTTCTAGCAGGTTCGTGATATTCTTTCAGGAAAGGAGTAAAGTCCAGAGCAGCATTGAGTCTTTCCTTGACAGGACTAGACAATTCTGGTTCATATCTCTCTTGCACCAAACCAGTATACAACCACGGCATGGTTGCAGAAGAACAGATATGTTCTTGACGGAAGATACTATACTTCTCTACTTCAGTGTAGCGATCAGAAAATATCATTCGTTTGATTCGATAATTTGTCCTAGCTCATTGTATAATGCATAGAAAATATATTGTGATGGTTCAGTACACGTTGCTTGAGACTCTGGGAAACTATCCTCCAAGAAGTCTACAACACCATCCAATGACTCTAACTCAATTAGATTATATTCAGACAGATCCATTTGAGTCCACAGATCCAATGGCAGAATGCCTTTGTAAATCTCTCTAGACTCATTGATCTTTGCTACATCGTCAGTATTGTTCCAACCATATGCTCTGATGTAGATCATAGGTACACCACGCAGGGCAACATGCCTACCAATACTGGTAGAGAGATCATAAATTTGATAGTTCTGGTTAATCATTTAGATAATTTCCATGCGATTGTGACTCTCAAACCTTTGTACGCTCTATTTACTTCTGTTGATGAGTGGTATACAGAACCAGGGAAATACACTGCTCTGTTAGGTCTTGGGAAGACAACAGTTAGCATCCCATCACCATCATAGAATTGTGTACCACCACTCCAGTTTTCATTCCACTTCATGTTAGCATAGAATAGAAATGTTCTGCCATTCTCCTCATATGAGTCTTGATGGAGGGTTCCAGGTTGACCATATGTGGCACCATTGGCATACACACGTTCTAGTTTTAAAGAGTCATCTCCTACAGTTTGTCTTATCTTATTTAGAAGATAGTCGTAGAAGAATGGATCCTTGCTGAAGTCAATATACCAAAATGGAGTCATGTACATCCTACGAGGATCCTGATCATTGAGTGACCCAGATCCATAGTTCCAGTTGACTATCTTTGGTTGTAGGATATCATTCTCTTCAGGAGTCAACCAGTCTTCATACTTAATCAGATCGTCCATACTCACGTAACATTTGATATCTAAAATTATTCAGTCTTTTTCCAATTGCGATAAACTCTAGATCTTCCTCGTTATTATCATAAAGTGGGCACAGATCTCTCAAGATATCATTACACGTCAGAGAATAATCAATACAAAAATTGCGATGAAAACTATCTTTGATCTCTGTCTCCATCCACCCTAGCATAACTTTACGCTCACCTTTTGTGACAGGTGCAACTCTATGCTGTAAGTTGGAGTCGTAGATAATAAACTTACCCTTCTCTGGTTTAGTAACCACCTCAACATTTCCTACCTTGATAATCAACTCACCACCTTCAAAGTCATCATTAAGATAGACAGTATAGTTTAAGTTCGGATATAACTTCCTGATAGGATAGTTATCATTGTGGTATCCATACTCATCTCCCTCTTTATACCAAGAGAATAGAGGCACAGAGTGTTTAGTGGCGAGAAATATATTGTTCAGGATTTTACTTTTCATGATATATGGTTTTACCGCAGAACAATAGTTTAACCAGATATTGTTCTCGTCCATCTGCATATTCTTTTTTATCTTTTCTGGGTTAGTATTGTTTCCACTGTGGAACCACTCTTCACTCCAATCTTTACCAATGTAATCAATGATTTCATTAGGTATAATGTCACTCTTCTCCCAAAGCATCTATCTCTTCCTGTGTGTATAATGTAGTGTAATCGATACCGTTTTCAACAAACTCCTCACATCTCATCATCTGCATGATTTCTTTGGTCAGATCAGCAACAACACGTCGTGACTTATTCCATTTAGCAGATAGTTCACTGATGTTAGTGATTCTACTCAAGATCAAGTCTGTTGATGCATCAGTGTCTCTCTTCACAAAGCAATCATCTGTGTCTAGATATCCAGTCAAACTCTTATCATCGTTGACTCTATCTGGAAACTGCGTGGCGAACATCTTTGGATCCATTGGCCACTTGATTTCATCAATACCCTTAAACCACTCAATGTCAAAGTTTTCCATACCCATTGCTTGAATAGAATCCCAAGAAAAGTATTCTTTACCAGAGTCTCTAACGTTTGCTCTCCATTTGATCCAGTTGTCTTTCTCTCCAGGATAGTTGTCAGTGACATCAGGCAATACACGCCAATCAGTTGCATTTAGCATGTTTTGCTTTTCAGCGATTCTCTTTGATAGAGTAGAATCCCAGAAAGCATGCTCTTGAGAGATGGAAGTAATCTTATCATTAATCTGGAATTGATTAACAATTCTTTGTGCCTCTAGGAATGCCTCAAGATTATTCTTTAGCTCGACAACATCATCTACTGTGAATGCTTTAAACACATAAGATTGGAAGTAACTCTCTTTTGTGGTGAAGTTATACTTCTGCTTTCTTCTCTGTACATTTGCTGTACCATCATTATAGAGGACGATGTACTCGATAGTGTCAGTTTCAGTATGCCACTTCTCACCAAGAACTTCCGTCTTGAATCTCTCTACCAGATCTGGTTTGAGTTTGTAAGAGGGAGCACCCACTTGTCCCGTAAGTTTGTTGGTAACATTAATACCAGTCTCTACAACGAAGTTGGAGATGAAATCCATTTCGTAGATTGCTCTTCTTACGAATTTTTCTTCTGCCATGGGTATTAATGGGTGAGTGGCGATGGGGTTTTAATATACCATCCAGTTACAATGTATTTATTGTCTTCGCCCATAACCATGTTGCCCTTATGGACATGAGTCATGCATGCTGGGAATAATACAACTGTTCCTTGGGTTGGTCTAATTCTTCTTTTCTGGAATCTGAACTCGGTCTCTCCACCCTCTTCAATATCATTCAAGTAGATCATCCACGTAACTTCACGTTGAGAGTATTCGTGTGATGCATTTTCATAATGCCACAGGTGATAACCACCACCAGATGGTGTTCTTTGAAATTTGATATCAGTAGATACCATTGTCATTCCTTTCAACTGGTCAAACTCATCCATGTAATGCATCATACATGACTTCAGGAATTGATTGATCTGTGCTGATCTATCAGAAGCATGATAGTTCACCATAAATGATGCATCATGTCTGTTGCCCTTGCCTTTGTACTGCGATCCACCATCGGAAACGCCATACAAACTTTGTGGAGTACCTACTGCTAATGCAGCAGTATTTTCATCCAGAACATCATTTCCATACTTAATCATTTCTTCACAGAAAGGTTTGGGTACAAATCCTTCCCAGACACCAATGAAATCTTGAAAGTCAGATCTCGTCGCTGCCTTATTCCTCATCAACTCAAGAGGACGATACGGTGCTAATCCCATAATTAATATGCTTTGATAATATACTTAACTTTGTGGAAGTTTTCGACTAGTGGAACTTTTTTGTTCGGTTTGAATGTGACGTTTGGAATAGGTTTCTTAAACGATTCATTCAAAGTGAACGTACCACTATTTAGTGCTACATCTACATCTGATTGTGTGAATCCAATGTTGATAGTAGTACCAGCATTGCCCAGTCCTCTTCTAGCACTACCAACACCAGAAACGTTACCATAAGAGAAATCAGTATTGATATCAGTAACAGCTTGTGTTGTCAAGAAGTGACTGTGAGTCTCTACAGAAGCATCAAGATCTTCTAACATAATTTGAGGGGTGTAAGATTCAACTCTGGCTTGTGATTCATCAACATCAATAACAGCACCAGCGAGAACACCACCAGCAACTGATTGACCTGGCCCTGCTCCCACTGCTGCAGCAGGAGCTGACGCGGGCGCTTGGTTAACCAAGTTATTGAACGGATAAGTAGAACCCGTCCACTCGGAGCTACCAACTAGTTGCAATCTATCCCTAACACCATTTTCTACATGGTGAGGCCACCATACAGACATACTCCAGTCTTTTGCCCATGCAGCGGATCCACTAAAAGTGTTGTTGGCAGCATCAGGGAGACTAGGTGCAATTCTTTCTAGGAATTCTTCAAATGTTTCCCCAGTATTGCCTCGGAAGAATCTTGACATTGTTGCCGAGAATTCACCACCAGCATAATCGTCAATCTTCCCTTTCCACCTTTGAGCAAAGTCCGCTGGATCACCTCTATCTTGCCAGTATTCGTCACCTAAATCAGCATCAATCCAAGCACCTTGTCCCAGACCTAACATCTCATCATCATCGATGCGAATTTGCCATCCCAAGATACGAGCGTTCCAAGGAATTAATGGATCTTGAGAAGGACCTGTTTGTGCAGAAACAACAAAGTGTGAGTGTGCAGGCGTATTTACTCTAGCATCCAATAGAGGACCGATGATAGCATTAACGTTACCAGTTACAGTGAAGTCAACGTCTTCTTGAATTGGTTCATTGAAGACAGTTTTAACAGTGCCAATATCAAAGAATATACTTTCATCAGATGTATCACCACTACCAATCCATTGCTGGAATGGTGTGCTTTGTTGACCAGTACCAGTTGGGTCTCCAGTAGTAACATCAACATTGTCAATGTACCACCATCCACCAATATTTCCTGGTTCAAATGTACTAGGTGATGGCAAGAACGCAGATGAACCTGCGTTACCATCAACTCTACCAGTTCCTGCTAGTTTTCTGTTCCTATAATCAGGAACTTTGAAGTTACCAGTCGCTGTATTTGTGGTTTCATCCCAATTACCAGTACCCCCATATTGATTACCAATTACGAGAAAGAGATCGAGATAGTCTGCGACGTTATATGATTCACCATCGCAAGCCAAATACCCAGGATAACGAGAGTCACGACCACCCGAAAGATCACCATATGTATCACTTACCCATGCTGCAGGAGAGGTATTTCTACCAGGACCGAGGGATTGTTTCAGAATAGTAAGAACTGTTCCGATTGCCATTCCATCGTCCTTTGATTCTACCACAACATTGGCAGAATTGGAAGCATCGTAATAAACTTTTGCGTTTTTCTTGGCATACCAGGTGCCTCTCAATTCTGGTGCTGCTGGTTCTGATGCCCAGGTGGTTGCAGACCACGCAAATGTGTTACCGCTACCAGTACCAACAGTAACATTAGTAGTTATTACATTGTTGAGAGTTGTTCCAGTGACTAAAAATACTCTGAATCCTGTATTTACATCTGGATCAAATGTCACTGGTCCCTCGACTGGTGCAGCGAAGTCAATAGAGATCTTACCATAACCAGAAGCATCAATCTGAATAGGTCTGTTGATGCCAGTGACAATAACAGTAGCACTAGCAACAGACTTACCTGTAGGTTGACCAGTCAGATTCGATGGTGTTGTATAGTTTGCATCTGTATCTGCACCCAGTTCTGTAGTGATATCCCAACTAGAAATAGTTCTAGTTCCCACCTTAATAATCATGCCTGTAGTAGCATTATTATTTGGGGATGATTGGGTATAAATCTGTAATTTGTCACCATTCTGTACATCAACAGGGAAGGTAGCCTTTGAAGTAACACTACCATCTGCTCTATGTACTCTAACACGAGATGTCAAATAGTTGCTACCAGGATTAGTAGAAACAAGTGTTGCTTGTACTGTTGTACCAGCACCAAGACCAGTAATACCATTAACAGGTGCAATCGCAGATTCAATTTGTGTATCAACTGGTTGATTAGCTACATCAGGGAAACTAAACGCTCCTGGTGTTGTTGATGGGAAGTTACCAGTGGTGACATTCCAACTGGATAGATTAATACCCTCACCAATTGAGAGAAGATTTTCAACACTGACGTTAGCATTTGTACCAGTATTATATGCTAGTTGTAGATACTGTCCATTAGTAATGGTTACAGTTGTCGTAGTCGCATTGTTGAATGTAACTGCTGATCCATTTTCTGCCAGGACATCAAAATTATTATCATCCGTAATAAAATCATTGTTATCAGAAACACCAGCTAAAGCATTACCACTAGTGACCACAAGAGCAGGAGCATTCAGTCCAGTTACCCTCAAGATCTCACTGTATACCCTAGTATCAAATGGTTGATTAATAATATCAGTGAAATTAGGGAATGGTTCTGGTACGTTAGGTGGTCTAACAAACGTAGTGATATTCCATCTTTCTGTTCTCGCACCAACAGCAAGAGACAGATATGTTTGCGATCCTTCTGACTGACTAGATCTTAATCTAACTTGTAGTTTGTCAGTATTACTTACAACTATCGCATTTGATAGTGTAGGGATAGTCCAAGCACCATAAACAGTCTCGCCCTGACTTACTCGCTGGACTCTTACTGCAAAATCATCAACACTAGAACTGTAAAAACTGGAGTAGATATTAACAGAAGCTTCTGTATTTGTGGTTAGACCAGTGATGACAATCGATGCTTCACCTGCTCTAGTACCATCTGCCCAGGTGAATAAAGTATTCTTATCTACCTCTTCAAGGTCACTAAATGCAAATGGATCTGGCGCAAAATCTTCTGGTATCGTGACAATATACCAGAGTGTGGTTTGATCACCGATCTGAACCGTAACCGTCTGCGTTGTATTCCATGCTGAAGGAGCTTTGAACCTTAATCGGATCGTTTGTCCTTCATCTACATATACTGGGTTTGATCCGAATGAAAAGCTCATTTAGTGCCTACGACCGTCACTATTTCTGTAGTATTTATCAAGTTTGTCGAACGTTGTACCATACACCACCGTCGTCAATCTCAACCTGAATAGGTGAAGAAGCTTTAACTTCTACTGGAATATCAACATCATCAATAACTATTTGTTCACTAGTAACTGTCACGTCAGGTGTGATAACAGGTTCTTCACCAAGGAACTTATCCTCTGATGATGGAATGTCAATAGCATCTGGCATTTGGTCAATGTTGATATTAAATATCGATTCTTTCTCCACAAATTGACCACCAAGACCATATGCTTTCATTTTTACCTTACCCTGACTATATCCCCTGTTGTTCCATCTAGGTATTGTACCAGATGTTTCATCACCAATCAATAAATTAACTGTAGTTTGTGATGGATCTGCACCAGTAAATGCAGGATGAGTGATCATGACACCATCTAGGTCTGTATATTCAACTGTCAAATCATATGAGGTGACCTCATCAAATTCAAGTATTGCTTGAAAACTAGAGTCACCCCAATCAATCGTAGATGGGATAGTAAGAGATGCTGATGGTGGTTGAATAACAGTAAGAAGTAGTGACACAGAATCTTGTAATCTACCACCATATCCTGGTGATGATGCATATAGAGTATATGTTGTTGTTTCTGTGGGTGATAGTGAAAGTGTCCCACTCAAATTCTGCAATCCAAGACCTGGTGAAATAGACATGGTTGTAGCATCACCAGAAGTAGACCACACAAGATTTGTACTATTGCCACGCAAAATTGTACTACCATTAGGGAATGATGCGATAATCTCTGGTATCTCTTTTACATTAACAGGTATACTAAACGAATCATTTCTTGTTGGTGGTGCATAACTTACACTGTAAGTATATGTTGTGTTTGATGTAGGGTTAGCAACGAAAGAACCACCTCCATATTGAGAAGATGATAATGATCCTGGTGCGCCTTGACCAGAAATAGATCCAGTATACATGTACTGTGAATCATTAGCAGACCAACTAACAGTTATAGCATCACCTTCAACAATAGTTTGAGTAGCAGTTGAACCATTAACAGTTAACTGTGGGTTTGGATTAGCATATATGCACCCAGAGTTTACATTAGCACTGCTGTTATAATTCACAGCATTGGAATCCATACAACCATAAGTTGCAGGTGGTCCAGAAAATGTACTGTTGCCAGTGAAAGTACCACCACCACTGACATATACAATCATGTCATTGTAGTCATTGTCAGCACCAGCACCTTGTCTATCATCTAAACCCAAAGTTTGACTATTCAATCTTCTCAAGGCTGTATTTCCAGGACCACTACCGCTGCTACTTAAGTTATATGTCTGACCGAACCCAACATTAACAGATCTACTACCACTATTGGGTCCAATAGTTCCCCCTGGCATGCCGTAAATATAGTTTGAATCTCCAGCACTTCTTTGCCAGGAAATGTTGATGCTTGGCATTAGATACTCCTAATATTTCTCCATGTTCCATCATCATCGATCTCAACCTGAATGGGTGTATCAGATTTGATTTCTACTGGTATATCTATGTCATCAATGTACAGTTGTTCACTAGTAAGTGTTACATCAGGTGTAATAACAGGTTCTTCATCAAGGAATTTATCTTCAGATGATGGGATAGACAATTGATCTGGCAATTCATCGATATTAATTGTTGTTGTAGCACTGTCAGTTCCCTGTAGTGAACCCATACCATAAACAGTCAATCTAAAATCTACCTGACGTGCCCCAAAATCATCATACAATTGATCAGCAGTTACAGTGTATGTGCCACCAACGTTTCCCCCACCAAGCGTAGCAATTTGAACATATCCATTACCATCCTTCTGCATCTCTAAAGCACCACCATCAGGAGATCCGCCGTCAGCAGTGATAGTCAAGAAGAAACTTCTAACGAATGTCGCTTGTCTTTGAGAAGAATTTACACTACTAATCATGTCAAAAGCAACTTCATATTGATTTGCTGATACTAACTTCGGATAACCAGAAGTCAATGCAATTGATCCATTAGGATCTATGAGTCCACTTGCTCTCATCTGGGTGTCTGAAATACCCACAGTCATAGTTGGGTTGCTACCACCACTAATGTCAACAATATATTTCAAAGATTCAAGAGGATGACCCTCCGTGCCACTCAAACCAGGTTGAATGTACCTCGTAATAGAGACAGATACATTACTCAAAGGTGTTGTAGTTATATTTGGACCAGAATTATCAACATTAGTTGTCTCTGTTGATGTGTTAACAGCATTCGAGTAATCATACTGCAGAACAATGTCATTACCATAGTCTGTAGTAAATGGTCCAATCAAATCTACAGTGGGTGGTTGATTAACAGTGATAAGTAGTTCAGCTGAAGCAGTTCCAGCAAGACCACCAACAGAAAAAGTATATAATGTTGTTTCTGTAGGTACTAGAGTTATATTTCCACTTAAATTCTGTGCTCCAAGGTTAGGAGATAACTGTGCTGTTGATGCATATCCATCTGTTGTCCAACTTAATTGTACAGACTGACCTCTAGTAATAGTATTTGCTGGTGCATTACTAGTAAAATTTACACTTGGTATTTCGTATATCGTTGCAGTAATAGACGAAGATACAACTCCACCACTACCAGTAACTTCTAAAGTGTATGTTTTCGTTCCTATGTTGCCACCCTGCTGGTCAGATTGAGGAGTTACTGTAAACGAATTAGATGTTGTAGACGGAGCAATATAACCAAAATCAGTAAGAGTGATACCACTCATGTTTCTACTGCCATCGACTGCCCACTCGATGTCAACATTCTCACCCTCAATTAAATTAACAGTAGTTGAGTTTGCTCCATTTTGTTTGAAGTGGAAGTATGTGATTTGTGGTGGGGGGAGAGTATATGACAATACCATCCATCCATTACCTATGTTTGCATATCCACTGTTAACAATCCATCCAATGTCTCCCTGATCCCACCAACCAGAGTTGCCACCAATACCACTAAATCCACTGTAAGTAGCAGAACCAGCAGATCCACCAAATACACCAAGTGTTGATCCACCGCCGCCACCTCCACGGTGACCAAACGGTGCGTTGCCGCCTGTTCTCCAGGATGGTCCTCCACCTTGATTACTAGTTGCACCACCGCCAATACCAGCACCGCCAGAATAAAGTCCTTGACTAGAATAACCAGTATCGGGGTGAAATCTACCAGCACCACCACCGCCAGCACACCATGCAACATATCTATTAACACCACTATCATAAACAGCACTGGCACCGCCACCACCTCCACCAGAACGGTGACCGTCACCACCTGGTGCTATAGGAGAAGTACCACCAGTACCACCTGATCCATATCCAGAACCTCGGTTATTGAATCCGTCAAATCCTCTTCTTCCAAGATAAAAAGTTAGAGTGTATGCATAAGATCTTGAGTTGATAGTAAAGTTACCTGCTCTACCTGAAGCACCATTTTCAATGTACCACTCACCACCAACAGGTTTAGATCCGCCACCACCTGCGCCTGCGAAACTAAAATTGACATTTGTTGCTCCTGCAGGGACTGTGTAACTAAACGTACCCCAGGAATTATTAGAGAATGTTGGCATTACGTTATCTGTCTTACGTTCATCCAGTTATCACTATTATCAATTTCGACCTGAATAGGTTCGTTTGATTTAATTTCCACTGGTATATCTATATCATTGATTACAATATTTTCAGATGTGACCTGTACATCAGGAGTAATAACAGGTTCTTCACCAAGGAACTTATCCTCTGATGATGGAATGTCAATAGCATCAGGAGTCATATCAATAACAATATCGACATTCTTGGTTTCCTGCACAATTAGAGATCCATACCCATCAGCAGTAAATTGTAGTTCCAACGCTGTTGGTCCTACGGTATCATAAGGAAGACTAGTTCCAGGAATAGTATACATGGCACTATAAGAATTTCCTGTAGTGTTTGGTATAGCAATGGGAGACATTGTAGAACCAGGTCCCTCATATTCATCAGTCTGTACTGTCACGAGAGTAACACCAGTTCCAGAAGGATCTGTGTTTGTACCACTAACCTCGATTGTTATATCATCCCCATAATTTACACTGGATGGAACTACTATGTTTAACGTAGGTATTGTCAACACAGTGATAGTAGCGGTGTCACTACCACTACCACCAGCACCAGTAACTGAAATTGTATATGTTATATCTGTAGTAGGAGAGACAGTTCTTGATCCAGTTAAATTTACAGCACCAATACCCTGGTTAATAGCAGCATTACTAGCATCTGAAGAAGTCCAATCTAGAGATGCAGATTGACCCACAACAATGGTCGAAGGTGTCGCTGTTAATGTAGCAGTTGGTATTCGATATACAGTAAGATCAATAAAACGTTCTCTTGTATACACAGCATTATATGCAGTAATTGTGTACCTAGTGTTACTGCTAGGACCCACCACTGAAGATCCTGATGTGGCAAGGTTTTGTCCCAGTGCAGCACTACGAACCCCTTCTACATCTCCACCAGCAGACCACGAAACAGTTGCAGTTTGTCCTTCAATGATAGCAGTAGGAGAGAGTGATATACTTAATGAAGGTTGTTCATAATTCTGCTGCCAAACATATACAGCACCATGTCTACCAAATCTTCTGTAACCATTACCACCCTGTTGACCACCGTTGCCAACACGTACATAGTATGAGTTACCAGGTACAGCGCCACTGTTGCCACGCGGACGACAACAGCGACTAGCGCCGCCTCCGCCACCACCACCAGTGAAGCTAGGTGATCTCCACTGACCAGCACCACCATATCCATATGGTCCATATCCAGAGTTAGCACGAGCATATTCACCATTAGAATAGTTGACGTAACCAGTCTGACCATAAGAATAATTTCCATAACCACCAGATCCACCAGAATTTAGATTTCCTGGGTTTCCACCATATCCTATCGTGCCAGGAGCACAACTATATCCACCACCTTGTGCTGGTCTACCGTAACCTGCACTAGGGCGAGCGCCACCACCGCCCCCACCAACTGCCATGTAGCAGATATATTTTACATCACTGCTGACATAATGATTGGTAGATGATGTGTAAAGTCGGCACGTCCATCCCATTTTCTACTTCCCGATTAGAACTTGATGATGTAATGAACCATAATGAATGGAGTAACAACCTGGTTCAATACATCAACTCTTTCAATATCAACGTCAATGTATGATTGCATGTTGTCAGTAGGAATATTAAATGGGGAATAGTTATAAACAAAGTTTTGGTTGTACGCCGTTGGTCTCTGAAGTCTATGTAAGTGGTTTGGTTCTCCATTAGGAATATTGAGGGTTGTTTCATCCATGCCATTAAATCCATCAGAGTTGGCAGAAAAAGAATTCTGCTGACTTCCTGTCATACCCTGACCATCAGTGTCATAGTTTCCAGTATAATTCAATACACTGACATCAGCACGGTGAGAGTGTGCCTGAAACTCATCAATGGTCAAGATGTAACCTTCAGTCTCTCTGATCATGTTATATCTCAAGTTTCCATTGAAGCTAATGTCTGAAGATGATCCTTCCACTTCCATACCAGCTTGCAATGAAACGGCACTAGTGCCATCTACTCTGACTACGCCATCACCATTATCATCTTCGAGTGAGATATTTCCATTGTGTCCATTTTCAATGCGCCATGGTGTATTGAAGTTCCAGGATAGTTTATCACCAGTAACATATCCTTCACCAGGGTTGATGATGGCAAGAATCTTCCACTTTGTTCTACCACCGTCATCGCCTTGCATACGAATCTTGAATACTGCACCAGCGCCAGACCCACCTTGCATCTGGAAATTTTCTTCTACATAATCATTATCATCTTCCCAATAATCATACCGACTTCCAGTATCGTCCCAAAAGTCAGAACCAGCATTATTATAGAACCACTGATCAGTAGTTCCTGTTTGAAATCCTTCAGCTCCAAGAGGTGCAGAAACTGATGTAACTTTAAAAATTCTATTACCTGTTCCTGCCAGTTCATCCCACTCGACAACTGAACACTCGTCATCTACTTTATATCCAGATCCTCTCTGACCATTGACATATGCATTAAGTCTAACTTTCGACCTATTGAATTCACCATTTGGTTTTTGGTTTGGTTCGATGGTGACATTCATGACACAACCAACACCATCGGTTAATCGATCTGTATTACCGCTGTTGTTTCTCCTGATTCTGAAGTCTCCTGTGATATTTTCATTGGGATTATTCCACCAGTTGGGATTGTTCCCAGGAGCATTTCTATAACCATAATCACCAAATTCAGAACCTGCCCATGTATTTACAGTTAATCCAGAACCATCCACCTGTGTTACTTGACGCATTAAGAATCCTGTAATAGCACCACCACCACCTACAGATCCATTGTATCCACTCCAACTAACGATACCATTGTTGGTAGAAGAACCAGAAGTATAATTGACAAAGATTCTATTCTCCTGACCTTCAAGGACTGCCTGACACTCTACACCAACCTTTGTTGTGCTGGGTTTATTTTCCATGAAGACATTAGTATAATCTCCACTACCACCACTAGGAATAATAACTTTAGATCCTAGATCGGGCAACTGAAAACTACCAAGATCATCTATCTCTGGATTTGGGTCTCTTAAAGTAGTTTTCTCTTTCTTGAATCTACACTCTTCACCAACACCGAGAATCTGTGCTAACAAATAATAATCTTTTGCATTATGTACTGACCCATCACACTTTAAGAATCCACCAGGCAAATCATCCTTGAATTTTGCCGTATTAGGATCATTGTTGATACCGATACCAGGGGTCGTATGAATTTGGATAGTGCCAGGAACACCACCAAACAAAGACTTATTTCTTGTATAGTTAGTAGATTTAGACCTTACCATTAGTATGCTCTGATGATGTATATACAGGTGAGTTTGGGTTGTGCAGTAGTGAATTCAATTGATAATGCTCCTTCATTCTGCGTATTGTCTGGATTTGTGCTAGGGGGCAAATTAACATTAGCAAGAATACTCGACTGGGGTTTTAATCTGGTCGAATCAAAATCAATATCAAATGTGCCATGATCATGAGGATAAATTTTATCCGTACCAGGTGCATCTGCTAGAAAGTCATATGCTGGGTGACTCAACAAAGTTCTGCCGCTAACGTCATTTTCTGGTTGAGTATCATTAAAGTAATTCCTGATTCCCACTGGAACATTAACTTCATTTCCACCAGCACCATATGGAATACTTTGTTCATTTGGTCCGCCAATAAAGTATGCATCCTCGTGTTTATCTGTATCAAGGAAAGCTGGCGTCAATGGCGTATATCTCAACTCTCTTGGTTTAAGGTTAATTGGAGGAGATTCTGAATACGATAAACCAAAAACTTTATTAGGAACACCATCATTTCTTCCATCAGGACTCTCCTCACCATTATTTCCCTGCTCTGGCCATCTGTAAGAAAGTAGTGCAGGATAATTTGGTGCATCGTTTACAGATTGGAAATTTCCAAACAAACCACCAATGATACCTGGTCGAATGTTTACAGGAGTTCCAACTTCACTTCTTTCTGTAGGATCACCAGTATGTCTGCCTTGGATATTATTATCAGTCCAACCAAAGAATATAAGGTCACCATCACCAACATCACCAACATCACCACCACTGTCGATGTCAACCGCTGACACATATAATGTATATGATATTGGAAAGTAAGGAACAACACCATCACCAGGATATCTCGGGTCGTCATTCCTAATAGTCGAGACGTTTCCAGGATGATTATGTCTAGTAATATGCTTTCTACCTAGTTTTCTAGGAGCAACATATACTGTCTTTGTTCCTTCACCAGCAAGAATAGTATTACCAGTAATTTTTCCTTGATAACCAGTTCTGTCGCTTGGACTAATTTGGAAAATAATGTCTGTCGTGATGTCAGTATAACTACCAGTAAGTGCCATTCCTTGAGTATTCTGTTTCTTACTACCAACGATAGAGCTCATAATAGATCTAGCGTCAGTATCACTATCCGCCGCTCTTCCAGTAAGAGGAAAATAGTCATTCTCAATATCCATCAGCATTCTACCATTTAGATCTGGTAGAGTAATCAGTCCAGTATATGATGGGAATGTTCCGTTGAAATTACTACTAGTTCCCATGTTATATGAGTCACCAATAGTAGCAGCCAACAGAGGGAAATCATCCGCAGGTAATGTTCCCCCATCACAAATGACCCAACCATGGGGGATAGAACTTAATCCCCCTGTCCACGCCATAATGGTGCCGATAACGGCACCTTTTGCTTCATGTCTTTCCTGATAAAACATGTATCAAACCTCTGCGATATACCAACCGACCTTACCACCAGGAACTGCTGTTTGACCAGTTGGTGTAGAAGATCCAGCAAAGATCAGCGTAAATGCTGCATATGGAGTCTGAACAATCAGTTCACCACCATCATATCCATCACCAACCAAATTTCCAGAATTAGAAACACCACTCATTAGCGCAGTTCCAGTATTGTCAGTACCACCCTGAACATTAACGTCAGAAGGTGCTCTAACGATCATACTCATGTTATATGTAAGGAGTCCACCTATATCTATAATGCGAATCATATCGCCAATTAGACAATCACCTAGTGGTGGTAGTTTGACAACAGTATTTTGACTTGCGTTGACAAAATAGTTAACATTTGGTTCTGTTTGAACAGTTTGTTCTGCAGTATACTCCCACTTACGACCACCAGTTCTGGTGATGTAGTTCTCAATACTAGCGATTGTCATGCCGCCTCGTTCATCAACTGCGAAGATCTCATCACCACTAGAGTTGACCGTTAGATCACCACCATTGATGGTAATGTCTCCCGTAACAGTAATGTCGCCGCCGAATGTTGCGGTTCCATCGCCAACTGCAGATAATGTACCAGTAACTGTGAGGTCACCAGTAGAATTTTCAAACGTCAGTTTCTCGGTAGTTCCATCTTCACCGAAGACCTTAATGTCACCACCGTTGATTGTTAGATCACCAGTTGCAGTATCAACTTCCAGAGTAGTTCTTTCTGTGATACTGGTAGAACCGCCGTTGGTTAGTCTGAAGAACTCAACGCCCTCGACAGTAGCACCTCTGACCTTCAGAGTATTGTTAACAGTAAGAGTGCCAGCAATAGTTGTATTACCATTTGTACCCTCAACAACAAACTTATCAAATCCCTGTCCGACACTCAATCTTCCATTGAGTTTGGTATTACCTGTAGTAGAATCTACTCTGAATACCTCGGTTGCAGGAGTGCCACCATCAGTAACACGCAGTGACTGAATATCTGTGGAGATAAGTTCAGCGACTTTAACGATTTCAATGTTATCTAGAATCAGATAATCGTTGGTGGTTAGAGTTCCACCGAATTCTGCAACACCAATTCTGATGTCAGCAGTAGAAACACCAGCACTCGTGTTACCTGTGTCTAGTTCACCATTGTTGTCTAGATCAAATCCAGTGATGTAAGATGCGTTAGCAGACTTATCAAGTTTAGCGATGATGCTCTCATCGGGGTGATCTGCTCTAGTAGCAGTACCATCAACACCTCTCTTAACACCTAGTCTATAACCAAGAGTATCAGTTGGGTCGGTGACGTTGATCAGAGCAGTAACTTGGACAATCTCCGAGTATTGCTGATCTGCTGCAACAGTAGCACCATTTGAATCAACAGAATCAACTGCTTGTGGATGTCCTCTATCGATGAGAAGAAGATCACCGATCTTAAAGTCATCAGGTGCAGGTGCTGTGATTGGTAAGTAGTAGAGTTCACCAGAAGCATTGACTTGGTTAACTCTGAAGGTTAGATCCTGACCACCAGCAGCACCACCAAGTTGATCGGAGGTGATAGTTAGAGGATCGTTATCAGAATATCCAGAACCAGGAGCGACTAGACTGATAGTTACATCACCAGAACCATCGATCTCAACGTTAAACAGTGCTCCAGTACCGTTGCCAGTAGTGGTTGCTTGGAGGTTATCATACAGTACGTTTGCAACCCAGTCAGAGCTGTTTGTTGGACTGATGCTATCAACAGCAGCAATCTGACCACCTGCTAGTAGGAATGTATCGCTACCCCATGGTGCAACACCACCAGTATCGATCTTCTTACCAGTCTCATAATACTTGAGGAAGGTGATGTTAGGATCTTCCAGAGATCCAACCTGATGATCTCCAGTAGAGGTAGAGAATCTTGCTCTGTTGATCTTAATAATACCTGCATTCAAACCACCAGAAAGTGTGATAGTACCATCAGAAGTGGTGCTACCTTGTACCTTCAGGGAGTTTCTAACAGTAGTGAAACCACCCAGACCAGCGATATCAACTGATGCTGCGTTAGCACCAATGTTAACAGAAGTTGTTGCTGCGCCATCAAAGAGGTTAGCTTCTGCTGCTAGAGTGAAGATACGAGCAGTAGATGAACCAGCGAAAGCAGCGATTTCTAGTGTTCCAGCAACCTTGGTTTGATATGTACCAATGTAAGTAGATGTTGCCAGGTTAGGAGCACCACCACCAATGTTGATAGAACAGTTAGATGTAATTGCGTCTTCGACAGATGCAATGTCAACAAAAGCACTCTTGGAACGCTTGTGAATCTCTAGTGTAGTAGATCCAGCGTTACCACCAATTCTCAATGTATGAGAAGCAGTGTCTGCTACGTTCATACCAACACTGATCGACTGATCAGATTGAGTGGTGTTACCGAGCGACAGAGATTCAGCAGCACCTAGACCAATGAAGAAGTCAACATTAGTATTGAGGAACTGGAATGTTTCTGCAGTAGAGTTCAGATCTCCACCGTCGATGCTCAAGTCATCTTCGATTAGAGTATTGCCAGTGATTCTAGCATCACCATAGACTACGAAGTTTCTATCAAGTTCTCTCTCGGCAAGACCACCGATGGAAGTGTTAATACCAAATCTACCACCAGTCTGATAAGTAGAAGTGACAGAAGCAGGATCAGAAGTCGAAATACGAACAGTTGCAATAGCATCAGGATCGTCGCTTTCACCACCAACCAAGAATGCATTGTCTACTGTAAAGTAGGTCTTTGCATTAGATGCTTCAGCAAAGTAGTTGTTTACATCTACCAGACCAGTATTGTCATATGTGACCAGAGTCTTACCACTGATGAATGCAGTACCAACAACGTCTAGGTTAGCACGAGGATCGGTGTCTACACTGACATTAGCAACATTGGTTGCTTCTTTAGCAGAACGTCCAATCGTGTTGATGCCAAGTCTGAAGTCACCGAATGTATCAGTGTCAGTTCTCAATGCTTCAGCACCGATTACACCAAGTTCCTTCCATCTGGATAGAGAGATCTCGATCTTCGCACCAGGACCTTCTGCCGACCAATCGTAGACGTTCTGTGCAATCTGGTTGAACAGTTGAACCTTACAAGTGGATGCAAGTGGATCGAATGCAGAAGCTAGAACCTTCCAAGATCCATTGAAGAATGTGTTAGAGAAGTTAGAGATGCGTAGGGTTTCTCCTACTTTGACATTCAACTGCTGGTTGCTAACACCCGCACCCCACTGAATTTCAATGGTTGTTGTGTTGTCAGAAGTTAGCGAGAAGATAGAAGCATCAGGAATCTCGGTGAAGAAGTTGGTGTAAATCCAACCCAGAGAACCACTTCTGTTTACTTCCAGACCCTTGTACAGGATATCACCAGCAGTAGGTGTGATAGAAGAACCATAGGTAACATTCTGTGCTGTGTACCATGCAGTGCCACCAGCAGCAAGTAATCCTGTGTTATTTGGAGTGATGTTGGAGGGGAATCCACCTGCAACATGAGTTCTCCAAGTATAAGATTGACCAGGAGTCTCTACAGTACCGCGTGGGTTAAATCTGTAGACCGCAGCGTTGATGCTGTTCTTGGTGAGAACAATGTCACCATCCAATCTGTTTCTGAAAGCTGTTCTATCCTGCGTAGGATCGTCTCCAGACTGCGTTAGAGACAGGATACGAAGTGAATCACCATCCAGAGGGTCAACGTTGATCTGAACGGGATTGTTCAGGAAGGTCTCACCTTCAATCGTTACCTTATCATTGAAGGTAACTGCGTTATCGAAGGTAGTAACCAGTGCTCCGATGCTATCGCTATCGTCTCCACTGTCTTCTAGTGCTGCCTGCTCAAGGAACGTCTCTTCGCCTGTAATAGCGTTGATCTTACGGTTACCGATATAGAGGTCACCGTTGGAGTTTAGACCCGTGTAGAAGACGATACCGCCGTCTTCACGCTTCGCTTGTGCATAGAAGTCTTGCTTATCAGATAGAACGACTTCCTGACGGAGTGGGAAACCAGTTGAGTAGTTACCAGGACCGAAACCAAGGTACTCAAACGTGTGGTTACCAGATCTTGCAATCGAAGGACGACGCAGTTCTGTATAGTATCTACTCTGTAGAGGATATACAGAGTCACCAGAGATAGGAATCTGTCTGTTCTCGGAACCTACAGATGCGTTACCTTCTTGTGCTCGAATTCTGTTATCAATTACTTTAGCATTGACATCAGCAGTTGAATTTGTAAACTGGAAGTTTGCAAATGGTCTGGTTGCAAGCATGTCTGTAACTGCTTCCTTCGTCTCACTGTACTTGTAATCGTTAAGAGTAACAAGACCGTGGACATAGTTGTCAGCAGCAGCAACAGATGCTGGAGGATCAAGTTTCGTAAGATCTCTGTTTCCACTATCATCGATCTGGAACCACAGTGGGTCGTTCTTGTAATCCAGAGGATACAGATTAGAGATAGGTTGAGAGAACTTGTAGTAATGGAAGTTAGTTCCAACACCAGCACCCAGAGGATATGGAGAGATGTTACCACGAACTGCTGTCAAGTAGTAAACACCTTCCTGCTGGAGAGGAATCTGCTCTTGAATAGTCTCCACATCAAAGATGTAGAAGGTATCATCAATATCAGGTACATCCTCGACCGCAGAAATTGTGTAGGTATCACCACCAGGAGTGGTAACTTTATCACCAGGTACTACAGTGTAGACATTAGCACCTTCAATTCTGTAGAGATAGTTCTTTCTCTCGGAGCGACTGATTTGTGTTGGCCACGCATCTTTCTGACCGTTGAGATCAAAGAACGTGCCATTGTTTTGTACAAAGGTGGTAGGATTGCTAGCGTCGAAATCTAACTTACCAGTGATGTTCTTCAGGATAATAAATGCAGTCAAGTCTGCTTGATAGTATCCATGAACAAATCCAGATCCAGAGCAATTACCAGTCCAACTAACGTAGTTGGCGTCATCGCTATTGTAGATGCTGGTTTGAATACCTGCACCCTGTGGAGATCCAATCTCAACAATAGTGAAGATCTCATTCTTCAGTTGCTGGTTGATGATCGTATGATCGAAAACAGTCAGTTCTAGTCTGTCTTCATCAGCGAAATTAGATCCAACTCTTGCCGACTGAATTGTAACTGCAATCTTGGATTCAAACTCGATCTGTAGAGGATTCTCGTATGGATCGTAGAAGTTTCCACTGATGTCAACACCAGCAGCGTTAAGAGTCGCCAGAGATTGACCTAGTTTCTCGGCAGGTCTTGCAGGGTTCTCAAACTGTGCAATAGTAGGTGCGCCATTACTGAATGGTTCCAGAATGAATCTCTGGGGTTTCAGTCTTCTTCTGTCATCAGTTCTTGTCTTAATGACATAACCATTGAGAGGTTCGCGAACTGTCGATAGATACTTGGGAATGACATAACGTAGACGATAGATTCTGTCCAGAGGTGTACGCTCATCCTCAATTCTCTCGAAGAATGTATCGGGAGTGAAGAGATTACCAGTGCCATCTAGGAAGTCAGCAGCATGGAATCTGGTAAGGATTGCATCAGGATCTAAACCACCTGAAGACTCATCCTTAACGTTAATGTACCATCTGTTGAACGAAACTGGATCATATCTCAATGGCGATGTCTTCTTGTTACCGTAGACAACAAAGTCACTACCACTACCAGAAGTAAAGATTACTGCATTTGTGCCTGCTTGAGCATCTGCCTGACTAGTGTGAACACTGAACTTATTAGGCGTCTCAAATCTTGGGTAGTAGTATACGTTCGTTGGAACTGTCGATGCACCAGCAATAGTTGGTAGCTGGGAACTTGCGTCACCAGATGTTGCGAAGAAAATCTGTTGTGCAGGAACGTTAGGAATGGGTACATCGAAGATGTGAGGAACATCAGTTTCGATGTAAATTCCAGAAACATTACAGACATAACGATGTAGATCATACTGATCATCGAGAACATACTGCTGAACCAGAATCTCAACTTGAGGATCTACTGCTTCTGTTTCAGAAGAATAGATGTAAATACCTGCCGAAGCATTCTCTTTGGTTGCTGCCAGCATCAATTTAGTGCCTGCAGTGTTGTCAAACTCACTGGTGCCATTGAATACACCAGGAGCTGTCAATCTGCCAGGAGCGATCACATAGTATGTTCTGTTAGTTTCAAATCCTCTTGGTAGTCTGACAAGACGCTTATCAACCTGATCATTAAGTGCTCTTGGGACTAGTCTGACAGGAGTGCCAGTTTGTAGTCCATGAGGGTCAGTTTGACCATTACCAGTATCAATAGTGAATACTGTCGCTCTACCAATAAGTTGAGCAGAATCAATGATTGGTTCAACTCTAGTTACCTGATTTCCGTTGCCATTGAGAATTAGATTGACAACATCATACAGGTTCTGAATAGCAGTGGTGATGTTATTACACTCTGGATAATCTGTATCCTGGGTGATGTCTTCATCAACTACACGCTGCGATGAAGAATAACGGTTGACGTTTTCAAAGTAGAACCATGCAGTAGTGCTATCACCACCAGCATTAAATGGTTGGTCGGTATTAACGTCCTTAATAGTGATCGTTGTAGCATTAACAATCTGATCAATAATTACAGGAGAGTTGGAATCTAGTAGAGTTCCAAGGCGAGTGGAACCCTCATCCAACTTACCATTGGTAAAGTCGGTTTGACTGTAGTGACTGACATTCATGCCAGGTACAAGACCAGAAGTATCACCAACAGTTACGGTTGCAGATCCATTAACAGTGGTACAATTCTTGATCAGTAGATTGAAGTTACGGATAGCACCGAACGACAATCTTCTCAAGTGATCATATGCCAGTAGTGTTTCAGTTAATTCTCCATCGACATACGATACGTTACCGCCAGAGATGTAAGATTCTGCAGCATAGATTGTATTGATGTTACCGCCGACACGAAGGTCTTTAACAACAGCATCAATAATGAATCCCATGTCTCTTTCACACTTGGTGATAGTCAGGGAAGAATTGGTCAGCAGAGCAGGATACAGCGTAGTGATGTATCCATAAGTTTCTTCTGCTAGATATGATCTGTTCTTCTCGATGAGATTAGCAGCATCATATGCCATGTTAAAGTCATCGTTACCATCACCATCTAGGTCAAAGTTGATGTTGAGACTAGGAGGTGTAAGACTAGACAGCGATGACTTATAAGTCTTGACACCAGATGGTTCTAGAGTTGCATGATAAGTGTTCTTACCACCTGCGCCACTGCCAGGTAGTTTAACATAGAGTCTGTCATCTTGCTTGGCACCTAGTCTGTAACCACCGATGGATGCAGCAGGTCTAGAAGATGGATCTTGATTGGTATCACCTGCGAGATATAGTTTGTTGTGGTTTGCTTGATCATTAGATGCTTCAATATCAAGGGTGTAATACTGTAGAGTAGAAGTTCCTTCTGCAGCAGTGTTAACAACCTTGGGAGGAATGATAGCATCAATGTAACCACCCTTGTCCTGGTTGAATGCAAATCCTTTGAATCCAACAGAGTGAAGTGAGGTGTTACCGAAGTTAGAGTTCGAGTTGGTGATAGACATGTCACCACCACTTTCCATCAGGAAGTGATCGTGGAAACCAACAGCGAAGACCGAGACGCACTGGATGAAGGAGTCATCAGAAGCACGAATGTGGAAGTTTCTCCACTCATCCTTCCAATATGCATCACCCTTGGCGTGGTAAGGAACAGTTGCAAATGCATCAGTTAGTGATGCTTGGTTCCAAGTGTTAGTAAATCTGTCGTAGCGGATGAATGCACGGTCGTCTTTCTGTAGCGAAACACCCGTGTACTGTGCAACAACCATCGATTTGAATCCAGTTGCCTTGGATCCATCTGCCCACATACCACACTGACCCCAGGTGGAACGAATGGAGCAGTTAAAGACATAAGGAGATGCAGACTCAACGGAGTCAATCTCTGCCTGAATGACTGCATTGGTGCCAAGACCATTAGCAGTGGTGTAAGTGATACCAGAAACCAGTCCTAGACCAGCAGCGGTGATAGGAATGATGTAGGTGAATACCTTTGGATTGTTATCATCAATGGTATCAACCTTGAATGTTCCGTTGACTTCATCAGATAGTCCACTGTTGATAACAGCGATGTACTGACCTTTGAAGTAACCGTGTTCAATCTTGGTAGTGACAGTAAATCTAGCAGTAGAAGTGCCAGGAATGTCAACAACTTCAATACTTTCAACCGTTCTGGTATCAGATAGAGGACCAACAATTCTGGTCTCTTGTACCAGTGCTTCTAGTTCACCATCATCAATGGTAGGTTGGAACTGTGCAAATGCTCTACCAACTTTCTCATAGAAACGATCTAGTTCTTCATTACCTGCATAGGTCATGATGCAGATCTTATGGTGAGAATACTCGGGAATCTTCAGATCCGTAGAGTTCTTCTTGTAGTAAACCTTACCTACCTTGTCTGCTTGATCATATAGTGGGGAGTTCTCGGAGAGGTCACCATCCTTGATAGTGAACTGCCACAGGTAACAACCACCAGTCAGTTTGAAGATACCAGTTCTCTCTTGATCGCCATCTACAGGATCGGGAACATACAGAGGTCTGACAATGGTGCGACGGAGGTCATAACCGATCAGAGAACAACCTCTGGGAACGATACAACCGCCCTCGGTAGAGTTGAACTTGTAAAGTACGTTGTCGGGGTTGCCTAGGTCAAGGATGCTGTCATCCTGCCACTCCTGAAGTGCTCTGTTGTAATCAAATACAGGAACAACACCAGTAACCTGAACCGATGCAAGAACAGAAAGACTACCAGCATTGATAACGTCCGTCAGGATCGCTACAAGGGTCTGGATGCTCGTCTGAACGTCAATACATGCACCAGGGTTACCAGACTCGTCATACTCGATGTCAGGGGTGTTAGCGCCTGCAATAGCAGGACCAGGGGAGATAGTCAGATCCTTATCATATAAGGAGTTCGTGACTGCCAGTTTCATCATGTCACGCGCTTTGTTGTAAGCGGTGATGCTCTCTGCCTCTTCGCCTACAATACCATCAGCAATTGGATTTCCATCTCTATCAAAGTAAGTCTTTGCAACAGAGATGATGTTGCTGTTACCACCATTTCTGATGTCAGCAAGTACACCATCAACAATGAATCCGATGTCACGCTTACACTTCTGCTCACCAGCAGTTTCGTGATCAGTAACAGTTTCAGCAGGAAGTTGAGAGAGATTGCCGTCAGTTAGAACAGTCTCGACAATAGCTGCAAGGTTGCCCAGCATGCTAGCAACATCAGCACATAGAGGAGTACCGTTAGGATCAGCAGTAATTGTAGAATCTTTGGTGAATAGTTCATTTCTGAATGCCGAGATCATCAGGTCTCTTGCCTTATTGAAGGCAGCAATAGACTCCGACTGCTCACTTTCTAGAGATCCAGTAATAAACTGTGTACCTGCCTCATTGAAGTATGTCTTCAGATACTTACGGGTATATCTGTTACCACCAGCAAGTGCAACGTCAAGGGAGAGAGCATCGATGTACTCACCAAGGTCACGCTTACACTCGATTTCATTTGCACTAGCAAAGGATCCTAGAGTTTCTGCAGGTAGTTGAGATAGATTGCCATCATTGATGACAGTCGTCAAAATTGCAGTTAGAGTTGTGATAGCAGACTGTACGTTAGCACAACCACCACCGTCAACTGTAATCGTAGAATCCTGAACCAGAAGAATATTCTGGACAGCAGAAATCATCAGATCACGCGCTTTATTGAAAGCAGTGATACTTTGTGCCTCTTCTCCTACGAGTCCGTTAGAAATTGGGGATCCGTTAACAAAATATGTGCCAGCATGACGGCGAACGTACTCGTTACCACCACTAATGAGATCGAGCCCAAGATAGTCAACAAATAAACCCAGGTCACGTTTGCATTTTGCTTCATTTGTAAGATCAGAACCAGTTGTTTCTACGGGAATTCCCGATGCGTCAGCAGCATTAAATGCATCAGTAACGATCTGTGTAAGAGTCGTGATTGCAGACTCTACGTTAGCACATGCGTTGGGGTCAATTGTGATAGTAGAATCAGTGATCGTCAACTGATTCTTCATTGCTTGGATCATCAGATCCCTAGCAGCATTATATGCATCGACGGTAGCAGCTGCTTCACTAATGATGTAAGAGAATACACCACCTTGGAAATATTTCAGGGTGAACTTACGGGTATACTCATTACCACCTTTTACAAGGTCAATACCAATGTAATCAACTAGAAGACCGATGTCACGCTTACACTTTGCCTCATCAGCAGGATCAGCGGCATTAGCACCTGCTTGCATGGTTGTCCATGCAGTGTCAATGATCTCCTGTCTGTTCTGCTGAATCAGACGATATGCATCCTTAAATCTGTATACAGGATCGTCTGCAGGGTCACCAGGGAAGAAGAAATCAGGGTGTGCTACAGCGATCTCTGCTGCTGCTCTATCAACAATCTCTTGCTTGTTCTGCTGGATTAGACGATATCCATCTTTAAATCTGTACTCTGCTTCGGATGTACCGTTGCCACCAGGATAGAAGAAGTCGGGAAACTCTACTGCAATATGTGCAGCAGATTTATCTACAATTTCCTTACGATTCAACTGTACTAGACGATATGCGTCAGCATATCGAGACCCATCATCAGTTTGGTTGTCACCAGGATGGAAGAAATCAGGGTGTTGTACGAAAATTTCTGCAGCAGCACGATCAACGATCAACTGCTTATTTGCTTCAATCAGGTTGCCAGAGTCAAAATATCTAGATTCTGGGTTAGCAGTGTCTACAAGACCAGGGCGGTTATCAATAAAGTGGTTACCAGGCATCAGCATAATGCTGAACTGGTCAAACCTGTCATTATCCTTACCAGGCAAGTAAGAATAACGTGCTACTTCAATAAAAGCACGTTGAATAGTTTTAAACGGACGGAGAGGTGAATTGCCTCGGTTGTCTAACTCGTCTGTCGCGTTAAAGTCATCTGGTGATACGTATAGATACTTACCTGTTTTACTTGAGTAAAGGTTATCAAGTCTTGTAAGAGGCATAATTAACCCAATCCTGCTGGACTATAATTTCTTCTGGATTATTTATACAATAAAACCTCCCCTTGTGAGGGAGGTTTCAAGCACACGGAAGGGGTTTGGTTTGGCAGTATCGCCAACTCCTCCACCTGGAATCGAACCAGGAACCTATTGATTAACAGTCAACCGCTCTGCCTGATTGAGCTATAGAGGAATGGGAGGGGGCGCTGTTTCTAAAATACAGATCTTTTGTACTCCCCCAAAGTGGAGAATAGGAGACTCGAACTCCTGACATCCTGCTTGCAAAGCAGGCGCTCTACCAGCTGAGCTAATTCCCCCCAGAACCGACTCGTTCAGTTTCGTCTAGATAACTGAACCAACCAGTAATGATGTACTTATCTTCATTCGGAGCAACTTGTCCCTTATGAGTATAAGTCCAGTCTGATGGCCAGATAACTGTCTTACCTTTTTTAGGTTTGACAGTATAGTTCTGGTGCATAAAATCTGTACCACCACCCTCTTCAATATCATTAAGATATGTCATCCAGACTAGGTGTCTGTTGTTATGAGGGTGCATTGCATTGCATCTTTCAGTATGCCACTTGTAAAAACCTTCACCAGGTTTGTACCACTGAATGTTAACAGATTCAGCAACTCCCCATGGAGAGTATACGTTACAAGTAGGATATTTGTCAATATATTTCTTCCCAACGTCGAATAAATGCTCTAGATATTCTTCGACAGGAGGAGCAAGATGCTTCTCAAATGGATATATGGTAAGATCTGTAGACTTCTTGGCATCAGTGACACCAGTTGTAGTCTCTCCAGGATTTCTGCGATTTATTGAAAAATCCGAATTTTGAAAGAAGTCAATTAGCCTGTCGCAAACTGAAACATCTTTAATTTTCGCTTCTAAAATAAAATCCATTATATCCTGAATGTCGATGAGAGGACTTGAACCTCCACGGATAAATCCACTGGAACCTAAACCCAGCGCGTCTACCAATTCCGCCACATCGACGGAGAGCCTGTTGACAGACTTGAACTGACGACCTACGCTTTACAAAAGCGTTGCTCTACCAGCTGAGCTAAACAGGCATGCGAGCAAATTCAAAGAAACCATAACGACTGCCCCAAATTTGCTTCTTGGTCCCCACGAGATAACCACGATCTATTACATGATAATAGTCTTCACCAAGAATTGCTTCATTCTTGACATAAGTTTCACCATCTCTATGGGGAACAATGCAATCACAACCTTCAACAGACCCGATATACTCGGATTTGTTTGGGTTGTATGATAGAATTGTATCACATGTACCCTTATGTGTCAAGCCCTCGTCGTATTTGATTTGATCGAGATTGACACATCCACGATACCGATTTTTGTCGAAATCGTAGTTTTTCATGCGAATCTTACCATTTTCTAGACATGCCTCAACAATAAACTGTCTATAGGGAGCATGCAACTGATAGTTGTATGCTTGTTCCCCATAAAACATATTGTCGGTCCCAGGCACCTTTTTGTGGTGCAAACGGACCATAGCAAACCTAGATGGATAAGAAAATGCCTGAACTTTGTTTTCCCACGTTCCCTCAAACCATTCTATAAATTGTTCAATCATCTTTAGGTAATAGTTCAGGATTATCAACAGTGAGTTCAAACATACAAGGATGACATTCTTCTGCCATAAGATATGAAGACCATTTGTATAGATCTTCATCATCCCAGTCTTGACCTTCCAACGCTTCGGTTTGAATCGCTGGATGATCTTGGACGATCAGCGGAAGTTCGTCAAAGGTATATGGTATACCTTGGATGAAATACATGCGTACAACGGTGCCCATATAAAAGACATAGGACTGTGTTAGTGAGTATTTCATAACATTTCCACTACATTTTATTTAGTAGTGGAATAGGGCAAGCGAGAATTGAACTCGCACGACCTTAAGGTCAACAGATTTTAAGTCTGGTGTGTCTACCGATTCCACCACTGCCCCTCGGGACCTCTGTATTATATCACAGGAACATCCCTTTGTCACTCATATAACGAAGTGCTTCTTTCATTCCACCAATATGTTGGTTGCCAATGGCAATTTGTGGATATGTTGCCTCTTCGCCAAATTCTCCTTTGAATGCAGATTCGTCAAAATGACGATTTAGGCGATATTCGAGATATTCGTTAATTTCGTGTAAATCCTTGAGCAGCATGCCCATGCGTTCACACTCTTGACTGCCGTTACTGTAGATTACTGCTGTGGTCATATTCAATGACGATTTTTCTATGTTGAGTTTTTTTGTCGCAACAGACGATATATTGTACTTCAGCATCTAATAGTTCGCCAACCTTCTCTAGGAGATTCTTGGCGATATTCATATTAATCACGCTGACGCCAGTCGTCTGGTTTGTCTCTTCCGAACCATTCATTGATGTCATCTGCTCCGTCAAATCGTTCTTTCCAGTTATTCGGATCAGGATCACCTAAACCCATTTTGTTCATAAAATCGTCAATACTGCCCTCTTGGATATCTTGAGCAGCTTGTCTTCGTGCCTTGTTTAACCAATCACGAGCAGTTGTGTGCCTTTTTGCTAATTTCTCTACCCAGATCATATCATCTAGGGGCACTTGTTTTTTGTTTGCAATGCATCGACAGATGGACTCCAGTCGGAGTCGATAGGCAGTAGAAAGCATTTTTATTCTCGGAGTTGTTCTTCTAGATCAGACATTCTAGAATATTCTGCATGTGCGATTTGCTGTCGCTCACTGATAATATTTAGAATATCATCCATAATTATTTGTGTTTCCACATAGTTGTCAAAATACAGTTCAAGAGATTCCTTGAGATACCTGTATCGATGCCACTCTGGAGAATATGGTTTGTAGTGCATGATAAAGCGATTTCATACGAGGATTATAGGGCATTTTTGCCGTTTTGTCAACTCAACCTTTTTGGGGAAAAATTGGTGGCGAATTTTTTTCGGAATTCTGGTATCAGAAGGTCGATTTTCAGTTGAGGAAGATCGACAGTGCTTTGACCGTCATCGTACCAGCAACAGTAACGTCAAGAACACCAGCAGTCTGTACTTTGCTAGCACCCTTCAGGAACTTGAGATCAAATCCCATAGCAGACTTCAGCAACCATCCCTGTCCACCTAACGTAGGTCCCAACTTAACATCCCACGTCGCAGGTGCTTTAGTCTTCACATTAGGCATAGGAACGCCTTTGATGTCATCTACTTTGAAACCAGTGATGTTATTATACATCGGTCCAAGGGTTTTGAGTGAGTATCCACCCAGTTGTGACTGCATGTTAAGGTTAGCAGATGCAACGATGTTGTAGTGTCCCTTGGTTTTGATCGTATAGTTGCCTTGAATATCGTGAACAATAGATCCTGATGTGTTGATAGTCGTGGTAGCACCTGGTTTGTTCTGTTCGGTAGTAACCTCACCTGTTCCATCAGACACTTCACGACCATTGATATTCTTGTTCAAGAATTCAGCATCCATGGTGATGTCACCAGCATACATATTGATCTTGCCACTACCGTTACCAACCTCAAGGTTAATAACTTCACCAGCCTTCAGTGTAAGCGTCTTGACGGCGTTAATGATGATGTTGTCACCTTTGATACCACAATCGTCTCCTTGCGCCTCAAAACTCATTGCACCTTCAGCATAGACGCTGTAGGCAGGCGATTCTTTCGACTTTGGTTTAGATGCAGACTTTCCTGGTGCTGCTTCGGTATCGTTAGGTCCAGTTGCTTGAATGGAGATAGTTCCATTCGCTTTCTGAAGTTGATCACCTGTATTCATGATGAGTTTACCACCACAACCAGACTGCCCTGGCACACCTGTGGAAAACACCATGTTACCTGTCTCGTCAAAGAACATAGCACTTTGACCGTTGGTGACAGTAAAACCACCTGGTTGACCGTCAGCACCCTCCCAACTCATGCATGTCCAACCATCAGACACCCAATGAACTGTAGGTTTTGCAGAACAAAACTGCTCCGTAGACACCTCTTCCTTTCTGCCACTAGCAGGTTCTGCGGCAGGTTTGTCAGAATTAATTGACGAATATAAATTACGAAAATTATTTTTAGTATCAAATGTCATGGGCAATCAATATAGCGACCAGTACCGATCTTAACAAGACCAACTGTGTTGATCTCTTGTGTATCTAGACATACCATACTTGGTTTAAAGATAGCACCACTACCACCACCGCCAATTATCTTGACAATGGGAGTAGAAGAGTAAGATGTCTTTCTATCTATAATCTTAACAGAGATGACATATCCTCGATCATCAATTTCAGCAATAGCACCGCCACGCAGTCCGTTGATGAACACATCAGGAGCAGAAGTATATTTAATACCAGGTGCAATCATAGTGAAGGAGTCAATGATACATCTCAAGTCAGAGTCTTCAGGTAAATTACGCTTGTAACCTAGTCCTCCTCTAGTGACTCTAATCTCACTAACAAATCCTTTGTCATCTAGTAGAGCGATACCTGTAGCACCAAAACCCTCTCCAGAGAAGATTACTCGGGGTGCCTCTGCATATGCATCACCAGTCTCCTTGATTGGAACACTAATGATTGATCCATCATCACCAGTGATAGGATCATCAGACTCTGGTTTCTTGTGATCACCTGGATCTTTCTCGCCAGTAGGATCATCATCACCATCATCATCACGAATAAATCTTTCAGCACGTTCGATAGTAGCACTACATGAAGCAGCAGTGTCAACGATCTTGAAGTAGAACACTTCATCATCTTCAATGATACCATCATCTTTAATACCGATGGTAACTTTAGCTGTGTCTTCCTTCAGTTTGAATGTACCTTGTAGTGTGTCGCCAATAAAATCTTCGGCAGACACATCACCATAGATGATGTATTGGAATTGTCTTCCTTCGGTGTAACCCTCACTCTCAATAGTGAATACAATATCTTCTCCCTCTTTGTAGATCTGCTTGTCCGTTCTAACACTGATACTTACATCAGTTGTCGGATCATATGGAGGATCATCGAAAGGATCAGGCAGAATAACATTGAAGTCTGCAAGGATCGTGATAGGTGCGACAGCACCAGTATCATTACCCTCCTCATCATTGAGTTGGAATATAAAGTCCTGATCCACTTCCATCTCGATGTCTGGCATCAACTTCACCTTGACTTCTGCTCTACACAGAGGAACAGCGATGTCCTGTAGTTCATCGTTCTCATCTACAAATTGATCCTCAAAAGTATCATATTGAGTGACTTTAAAGGTTCCCTTTAGTAGATCAACATCATCGATACTTCTTGACGAATCATCAATGTATTCCTCAACGATGTCACCAACTAAAGCATAACTTAAGGTAGATCCATCAGCAACATTAGTTGTGTTGATAGTGAATAGAATCTCATCACCACCACCCACTAACTGTGGTTTTCCTACGACACTATAACGTTTCGTGCCATCGTAGTCAATAGGAAGTGGGGGATCACCATCGCCATCATCATCAGGATCATCTGGGAATTCATCTGGATCGATTGGTACGTAATCTTCGTAAGCAAACCTACAAGAACCATCATCAACAGTTGCTTCAGGATTATAGTTTTCAGCTTCTGGAACTCTACATCCTAAAATTTCTGCAACTGGATCTTCTGGGAAGAATCCTGGTGGTGTATCAGGTCCACTACCCTCATTGCCAGGTGGTTCTCTCGGATCGTCTGGATCGTTTGGATCTGGTTGATTGGAAGGAACTCCACCGATAAAAATAACTCTAGTAGGTTTAGGATCTGGATAGTCTTGACTCTCTTCACAAGAGAATCTTTCTCCAGTGTCACCCTCTTCTAGGTCTTGGAGAAGGTTATCCAACCAGTCGTCACTGTCTTCATCAGTACCACAGTCATTACACTTGACAGTCTCTTTAGAACAGTTGCTATCGGGTCCACTACAAGAGATACCCAGGAATGACATGACCTTATTGAGAGCACCGCCGATCATGTCCAACGGTGCCGCTAGTATTCCTAATATACTTTGCAACGGTCCAAGGATACTACTTATCAGACCCTCGATAAGTTCTAGAATCTTATTGATAATACCATCAACTAAATTGATGACTGCACATGCTGCTGGAGAGAAAACATCCATGATAAAATTGAACAGCAAGTCTGTCAGGAAACTTACCAACTTTTCAATCAGATCTTCAATAGCACAACCAAGTGCCTTCAGAATCTGATCAAGGATTTTCTTTACAGTCTTGAGGAAGTTACCCTTCTTTCTCTCTGGTCTGTGGTCTTGCTTTGGATCTTTAGGGATCTTTCTTTCTGCTTCCTCGGGTATATTCAGTCCAAGAACTGTCAAGACAAGTTTCTCAACACCCTCTCGTAAAGTCGTAATAATTTCCGACTGAACACGACCCATAAAACTACTTACGAGTCTATTGATTCGACTGATGTGGTGTCTTGCAATCGATACCTTATCATAGATGAATCCATTGATCTTACTGACATAGAAGCTACCAATCTGTCCACCAGATGCTTGGTTTGCTGCTAACAGATCGCCAATGATATTGGTGATTCCTTTGTCAAGATTACTCTCGTTACCACACTTTGGGTTAGCAATAGTGATACAGTTCTGTGAACCAGTAGGGTTAGTCTCACTATGCTTTGCACGAAGCGCAGCAATGATAGCAGGAGCACCCTTCTCTAGGTTAGAACGAGCAGCGTCAGGTTGTCCACCATCTACGTTAGCACCTGTGTCAGGATCAGTACCATTTGCTCTATCTTGAGAGCGATTTTGCTGTGGGGTACTATCAGCATCTGTATGGGTAGTAAAGTTTCTAGGACCATCACTACCACCAGCAGGGTCAGTATTCTTGACGACAGTAGCACCAGCAGTGTGTCCAACCGATCCCATGATGATAGGTTTCTGCCTGTCATTGTCAAGGAAGAAACCAATGACCCAGTTACCTGCTCGCAGTTCTGCTGTAGCACCAGTCACACCACCATCACTGAATGGTGTAGTCACAGGCATGACTACGTTTGCCCATGGCAATTCTTCAGTTGGTGTTGCTTGTCCTTCTCTTAAGTGGACACCAACAATACGCACACGATATCTACTAGATCCTTTAGGATCCGACTCTCTACCTGTCTCAACCTGTCCAATCCACCAGTTGAAACCATCGGAACCAATTTGATTAGTAGCAAGCAGTGATGATAATACTGGATCCATACCAATGAGGTTTATTTTTATTTAGGTTGTAACTTCGGAAGTCTCGTCAGGCATACCGTAAGAGTCTCTGACTAGTGTCACATAGGTGTTACCTTTAGCACCTTTAGTATCTAGTGCGTGGTTCAACTTTGCAACGAGATATACACCACTGTGTTCTTTGTCGTGTATGTCTTCACCTTTCTTTGATTTCTCATTAGTAGGGACATAGTTAGGAACTAGAACCTCAATGGTATCACCGATCTTTAGGTCCAATCTAACAGGTAGTTTAATCTTCAGTTGTTGATTGTTCTGTGACTCTAGTCTAGAAATGTTCTGTGCAATATAATTCTTCTGCCAGTCAGGGAACTCGGCAGTGTCTTTCTTGCCACCATCCTTGTCTTCTGGAGAGGCAACCTCCTTACCATCAAACCATGTCTCATGATCCAATAGCACCGACATGACTCTACTTGGACTCTTTGCAAGTTCTGATTGACCTTTAGCAAGACCAGACTGTGATCCCAAGTGCTTCATGTCATCAAAGTTATCAGCTAGATTGTATGCATACTCTTCATAAGCACCAGTGCTAAAGTTATAGAAGCAGATGACATTAGAGTAAGCACCCGCTCTTAACTTCGCAAGGATGTCAATCTCATTTTGAAAGTCAACGTCTAGAATTTTGTTGGTAGAATTTTGCTCGTTCAATTGAGCAGGTTCTAGAGTAAATGTATCGACAGGAGGATTCTTCTCCACATCATTCAGAAGATCAATCGACCTGAAATTATATCCCTCACGGTTTTCATAGAAATAATATCCAGCAGTGCCTGATGATTTTTGTAATGAACCACCAACAGAAGAAGATGAACCACCAACAGAGAGACCTTCATTGACTGCTTTACTTCGCAGTGAATTGATGATAGAGAAGGGAGTCTTTTTACCTGGAAGCATCCTCACTTTGAATAGAGTAGGATCTCCTCGATATGTTTTAGTAGAAGACAGACCTTCAGTTAACAGAGTTCTAACTAATGCATCTGGTTTTCCTGCCAGGGTTAGAGGAACCTTTTCTGTTTCATTCAGCAGTGCTTCTCTAGAGATGAGTCCAAGAGAATACCTCTGAAATCTCTCCGAACTAAACCTGTTGTAAACTTTATAGACCTTGAATGAATACTCAACAACATCATCACCGCCAGCGCCATATCTAAACTTCATGTTGACATCTTCATACCCCTGAATAGGTAGTGAAGAAATCAAGTTCACACCAGTGTCTACGATGTCTAGGGTGCCATGAATTGTAGGTAAATCGATGTCTTCAAAGTAATCAAACCTAGTAACAAGGTTACCAATAGGTTTTGATTCCCCTTCAAGATCAACGATTTCAATTTCTTCTAGTATAAGACTAGATGCATATGGTAACTCTTGTTCTGCCATTAACCCACCACACTGTTGAGATTATAATATGAATGTAAACTATGGTCACGACCCTCGTCTATGGTGCCCTCACTAGTAGGTTGAGCACCCGTAGCCGCAGTCTTTCTGGGACTCGCTGGGTTATTTATCATTGCGATTGTCTGTCCCCTCTCGGAAGCAGACGGTCCCTGTAAGGAAGCAATCTCACGACTCACTGGTTGTAATGATGATGTCTTTTCTGGTGGAGTTGGAGATAATGTTGCCTTTGGTTTCGGTCCTGGTCCTACAGTTTCTCTTATTTTATTAGTAAATTCCTCAAAAGTAATCGGATTACCATTTGGATCAAAATATTTATCTACTGCTCTACCAATACCATCTCTACCACTCACGAAAGTTCCGATACCAGGAACTCTAACACGTTCTCTCGTTCCTTTATTAGTTCCAATTTTATCAATTCTTCCCAAGGAAGGTCTCAAATCATCAGCAGTAATTTTATCATCGGACGGAGTATCTGGTACAACTGGCGGATCATCTGGTTGTCTAGGTGGTTTCTTCTCCCACACCCGACCCGCAATGAAGTCAGCAACAAATTGCTTGTAATTTTCTGGATCATTACCATCAGATGCTGGTGCATATGCATTCACAATAGCAGCGAACGCTTCATTAGGATCTTCAAATGCTTCCAAGTTCATGTAACCACTATGGTTCTTGTCCCACAGTCTGACGAACTCTTTGACGGCATCCTCTCTCGTTTCAAACTGCATGAAAGTTCCGTCTGTATTCCTCATATTGAATGGATTGTTTCCACGCTCACTCTTACCCCACCCTGTCTCCATTGCAGAGATAGCAGCAGCAACTTCAGGGTGCTTTGCACCAGCAGCCTTCGCCATCTCATAGATCTCACCAGCATACTCCTGCTGCTCTTCATTTGATGCCATTGGGTTCCCAGTAGCAGGTGCATTAGAAGCAGGACCAGAGTTAGGTGATCCTGATCTAGATCTATTGCCACCACCAAACAAGTTCTTTAAAGCATTTCCAAGACTAGCAAAGACTCCTTTCTTTTCATTAGAACCATCAGCACCACCGCCACCACGTCCTTCACTAGTTACCTTTCCACCCTTCGCCTTTGTTACCAGTGTTGATGGGAGACCGAACGCTTGAGCAAGAGGTCTAGCAACTTGAGCAATTTGAGAAGATGCTTCTGCATTATCAACAGAACCTGCTAATTGTGTAGTAGCTGCAAGTGCTGCACCACCTGGAACCATGAAGACTAACTTCATTGCATCCTGTAGTAGTTGCACCTGGCGATCAGTCTCTCCACCACCTAGCGAAGGTAACTGCATCGGTGTAAATCCAACCTTACCTCCAAGAGATGACTGTGGTTTTTCAGTTCCTTGTTCATACTGTGGAGTAGAAATATTGTAATTGTTGTTGACAACAGGTGATTGAGGTTGGGGTGGTGCTTCTTGAGGAACAGGTCTCACCTTACCATCCATCGCACTTGCTTCACCTTGAGTGTAGTTATTGTCAAGTGGGATGACCATCTCATCACCATGCAACTCTGCAAGGTAACCACTGTCAGGACCAGAGATAATACCACCAGTTTCTGCGCGTGGAACATCATCTTCTTCAGGATCCTCACCGTATTGAGGAGTATCAACACTCATGTCCTCACCAAGTCCCTCAAACTGATCGTCTAAAGACTCATCCCCTTTTGTTGTGAGATCATCAGCCGAGAAAGTGTCTGATACTTTTAGTTTGTCGTCCGCACGATTAATATCAGCAGCGCCTTGCTTCTTATCAGTCTCTGATTTTGCCAGAGCAGTTTGCTCATTGATAGCATCAGCAATTTTGTTTAACTTGTCTTCAATGCTATCTGTTCTTTGACTTAACTGATTAACAACATCAGTCTTGATTGCTTGTACACCAGTAGCAACGTCTTTAGTTTCTTTTACATTGTTGTTGATAGACTGTGCCGTCTTCTCTAGTGACGCAGCAATCTTGTTTACAGCAGAAAGAATATCCTCTCTACTAACTCTCTGCTTGGAACCTGATGCTGCCTCTGCAGTTTCTTCACCAGTGTTGGGAACCTTTTCTTCCTGTGGTTCTACATCTTCTGGTGGTCTCTTGGCACTAACAAAATTATAGTTATCAAACTGTTCACGAAATCTCTGTGTGGCATTCTTTGTTTTTACTGCCTTGCCGTCAGCGTCTCTGTTATCTACAAAGTTCCAGAACTGTGCCTTTGGATTCTTTAGCAGTTTGACACGATCAACTGCCTGCTTAATGTCCTGCTTCTTACCAGTGATGTAAGACCCACCGAACTTACTCTTCAGTGCTGACTTAAAAAAGTATCCTTTCTCTACACCTAACTCTTCTAGACTATCATATCCTGCTTTCTTTGCCTTCTCTTCTGCTACTTCTCTCTCTTGTCTAGCAAATTTTCTGGCAGCAAGAACTTTAGAGATCGCAGCACCCATGTGCCCTGGACCTTTATCGTAGTCAACTGTGCTAGAGAATCCCTCTGTAAATGCTGCCATTAGTTACTGCCCCCCTGATATTTATGAGTACAGAGCAATGTTCTGTAGTGCCTTGCCGAAGCGAAGACCCCTGTGTGGAGAGGGGGGAGCAGTAGTGCTCGCAGACGCTGAATGATGTAACTCTGGTTCCTTCGGTGGTGCCTGCATGATCAAGATGGTAGACATACCTTCTCCCTCCTCATCATACTCAAGAATTTCAGGAGCAAATCTTTTAGTAGCCTCAATCAAATCCTTGTTTGTATCAGAAGCATTGTATGCGTCAAGCATTTCTGACACTGGTTGGAAGGAATACACCAGGTTCTTCATAACTTTTTCAGGACCCTCTTCACCCACAACAATTTGTTCTTGTCCTTCTAGTCCAACATCTCCGCCATCTTTATATCCATCACCTTTATAACTTAAGTGGAAGATAGCAGTGTTCGTGCCCTTGATTAGCGCATTGATGCCTTCACCTTTGCCAGGAGTATTTCTTACATCATCCAACTGCACAGGAACTTTTGGAAACCCTGGCATGTTAATGTCAACTGCATATGGTTTAGGACCAGAGTGGTTGTGTCTGTTAGCACCATGTCTAATCAATTCAGCTATCTCTTTGTCAGTCATGTCTTTGGTGAATGGTCTTGCATCGGATGTCTCTGGTTTCATACCCATAGAGACCATCTTCTTAACGACAGGTACGGTGTCTTTAATCAGACCAGACTGACTCTTATCTTGGTTCTCGAAGTGTGCATGAGACCACCCACCAACTTGCATGGCAGTAGAACCAGTCAAACCGAAGCGCAAATCATCGGTGTTACCAAATTCTAAATCAGAAAACTCACTTGGAAGTGCAGAACCATCACCATCATAATTTCCTCTACCACCAAAGAGATTGTTAATATTATTCCAGAGACCACTTATCATTCCAAGAGGTCCACCTGTTGTCGAAGGTTCTCTCTTCAAATCCTCTTGCTCTGCAACATTCAGACCCATGCCACCCAACATTGCATCCTCTTCATTAGTATCACCTACGTTGTTAATTGCATTAGCAATAGGTTCCATCGAACCTCCAATGTTTGGACGAGCTAATGATTTTGGTACATCAAATTCTTCTGTCAATTTAGAAGCAACTTGAGTGAACATAGGAGCAACTGACTGTGCCATTGGTCCCACCTCTCCCAAAAAGTTTTTGGATGCTGCAACTAATGCACCACCAATCGGAGACAATAGTTTGCTAGTATAATCATCAGGAATAATTGCTTCAGTTCCATGAAGCACAGCAGGTCCCGCTTTAGTAAGACCACCAACTTCTTTCTGCTGAACACCATCCACCATCTTCTGATCTTCAGCGGTGAATTCTCTGCCAGCAATAGCATTGAAAATATCATACATCAATAGTCCAGTATCAGCAGCAATAGATACTGCTTCAGCAACCGCTGGAACAACAGCACCAACACCACTAACTGCAGCAGGAGCAGTCACTGCAGTAACTACACCAGCAGTACCACCAGCAGCAGCAAGCCATGCTCCTACAGCGTCACCCCTGTTTGCTCTATCAACAGCATCAGCAGCACTGACAGCAGATCCAGCAACAGGAACCATCCTTCCACCAAACTTTGTCGTTGCTATTGCTATTCTTTTAGCAACAGGAGAATTTTTTACAAAAGCAAGTCCTCTTTTACCATATCGTATAGCATCATCACCAAATCTCTGACCGAATCTCATCACGCCACTAGCAGCCCTCTGGACACCTTTGATAGCATCATCACCAAATTTTGTTAGGTTAGTTTTCCCCTTGTTAAGGAGATTGCCTGCTCTCTCCTTATTTCTGGATATGAATCCACCAACACGCTCTTTATTTCTAGCTACAACACCACCAAGGTTTTCCTTCTGCTTGTTTAAAAAGTTGCCAGCTCTATCCTTCTGACTGTTTAAGAAGTTACCCGCTCTAGCCTTCTGTCTATTTAAAAAGTTACCTGCTCTACGTTTTAGATTGCTTGGCGCAAACTTCATCCTCAAGAGACGAAGACGTGACCTCAACCATTTAGGTGCAAACCTTTTCCACAAGAATTTAGCAAACCTCTTTAGGTAGTTGCTTAATCCACCGCCGCGACCACCTCCTCCACCTTTGGGAGGACCATCGTCCTTCTTGGTGCCAAAGGTGCTAGCTACATCTTCCTGCCCCGCCGCCATTGCTTTGTCAACAGCAGTCTGGCGTTCATCTATTTCTGCTTTCTTTGCTGCTGTCTGTGCTTCAAATGCACCAAGAATAGCATCAAACTTATCGTTCAGTCCAGAATGTGTCGTCTCAATACTATTCAGATTGCTGATGGTTGTTGCCATCGCATCAGAAATCATCAGGTTCTGTTTCTTCAGTTCATTATCAATACTATCAAGTTGTCCTTGAATTTTCTGAAGATTTTGAACAACTGTTTTTAAAATCCTGTTGTTAGTGACATTACCAGTCGCTTCTCTCTTTTTCTTCTCTGGTTTTTGATAGTCACTACCCAGAGACTTGTTCACTGCCTCTAGCATGCCAGGTGGCAGTAGATCTACAATGTCAGATAGATCTGGTTGCTCCTGGTCTCTTTGCTGAACAACTTCTTGTACTGCTTGCTCAACTACCTCTACTGCAGGTTCTAGGTTCTCTTTTACCTCCTCTTCTGCATCCTTTACTATCTCCTCCGCCTCATCGTCTATCTTTTCTTCTACTTCATCTGCCTTTTCTTGCTTCTCTTCTACTTTAGGCAGTTTCTTCTCTTGAATTTCAGCAACTCTTGCTTTAGTTGCTTCCTCTTCAATTTTTCTGTCAACTTGTTCCCTAAATGGTTGCTCTAAATACTGATCAACCAACCAGGTTTGGAATTCTTTTAGCGCCTCATAATAATCTGTAAACCCAAGACCACTCTCATTAAATTGTGGATACCCTCGGGTATCTTTCTGCATGTTTGCAATGACAGTATCAGCGTCAGCATCAGACAGTTTAACTGTTGATGTATAACTACCACCACCAGGTTTTGTCTTACCTGTAAGTTTCCAGTGTAATTCCTTCCAAGTGTTACTAGTGTGTGCTGTTCCACCAGGACGACCCTTCCCATACCACGGTTGGTCGGGGTCCATTACATGAAATGGTGGATCGATGTTAAAATTCACTAGTAACTACTCCGAGATGCCTCTTGTTTTTTCTTTTCCTCGTTGATGTGATTAATCAATAGGGATGTGTATACTTCACGCTCCCAAGGCATCATGTTTTCGATCTCTGTCAAGCTATATTTATGGTACTGCATGAAAGCAAAGTTAGTCTTGTAATAGCCCTCCAAACTATTATGGAAGACCGCTATCCGAAAAAACTTTGTAATCCCTCAATCGTATACTCACATTCGTTACCTGTATTGGGATTAGTAACAGTAAATGTATGAGTAAGACGAGGCATTGACTCATAAAACTCTTGGATAGATTCAAACTGTTTGGTAGTCAGTGACTCAACGAACTCACGAAACTCTTTCTTGGTTGTCGTAGAAGAATCATACACCTCCTCACCATCAAACAGTTGATCGACATGATCAGCAATAAAGTTAAAGATCTCGTCAGTTTCAATACCTTTCTCTAAAAACTGCGACTGAATAAACCTATCCATACTAGGATAGTTCATGATAATACCAGTGGTATCCGTCAACATAATTTTGTTAGTGTGTCCCTCTGGTCTGAACACCTCAACATCATCGATGTTAATGTTTGCAGTTACAGGTGTGGTATTGTCATCATTACACGTAACTTTCATCTCAATCATCTCACCGACAGCAGCGGCACGAATCTTGAGAAATAGATACTCCAGATCAAAAGAAGGTAGTTGATCTACCTTAATCCTACTGATCACACATGCTTTAAGAACATTCTTGACAGCATTGATGATCTGCTTTTCATCTTCAGACTCTAATGCTACTAGTAATACTTTCTCTTCCTTTACTAGAAATGGTCTGTATTTAATAGTCTTTCCACTAGAAGGTAACTTCAGTTCATACTGTGGTACACCAAGTTTTGGTAATGCCATGAATATTTGAGTTCAAATCGTATATTTATTTAGCGCGACTTTTTGAGTCAATTTTTGGTGGGGAATTTTTTTCGGAATTCAGGTAACCGAAAGGTCAATTTCAGTTCAACCCTAATGCATCACGAGCATCTTGTGCTGCCTGATCAATTGCTTTCCTGACACCAGAGTCAGAGCCACCAATGTATCCCTTCAGGTTGTTGTGTACAATAGTATGCTTGGCATAGTAGAAGTTGACAGTCACCTTTGTGATCTGCGAGGTGCCATAGGATAGAGGAACAGAATCAATAGAGTATGGATAGCAGTCCTCTAGAATATACATCATCGATGCTCTTTCATTCGGAGCACTAGGACCCTTTTCAGTCTTGGTAATCTTCAGTTGTGCCATGTATTTGGATGGGAATTGCATCCTCACTTCACGTTCTCTTGCCAATGGGGATTCTTTCTTGAGATCTTTTAGTCTGACACCTTTCTTCTCTACAATTACTTCCTTGCCAGAACCATTAAAGATATAGTTGGTCCAAGCATTAAAAAATTTGAGTGGAGTCATGTTAGCATCACACATCCATGTCAGTGACAAGTCACTAAAAAATCTAGCGTATGGATAGTGAACTTGATTCTCTCCCAAGTATCTGCCCTGCAACTGTCCAGTTGCTGCCTGTAAGTTTGGCAGTTGTGCCTCTTCACACATGATGTGCAGAATTCCCTCATCTTTTTCATACTCTGGGAAGACAACAGCAAGTGCTGATTTCAAATCCGATGCTGACTCGGGGAAGGCAAAGTCTACATCATAACCATTAGTCATAGACATGCCGCCGTAAGCAGACATCTCTACCAAAAAATTATGCAAGGATTTAGTCATCTAAATAGATACGGAAGGTGTGCGGAAACATTATGCCTTACTCTGGAAAATATAAACCAGCCTACCCACGAAAGTACAAGGGCAATCCCACTAACATTATTTATCGCAGTTTGTGGGAGCGTAAGTTCATGGACTTCTGTGATCATAATGGAAACATCATTGAGTGGGGTAGCGAGGAAGTAATTATTCCTTATCGTTGTCCTACTGATGGCAGAGTACACAGATACTATCCAGACTTTTATATCAAAGTCAGGGGTCGTGGTAATATAATTGCAAAGTATCTGGTCGAAGTGAAACCAAAGAAACAAACACAAAAACCGAATGAGAAACCAAAACGAAAGACAGCTGCTTGGAAGAGAGAAGTTCTAACTTACCTAAAGAATCGCGCCAAATGGGAAGCGGCGGAGGACTTCTGTGAGGACAGGCAGATGAAATTTATTATCCTCACCGAAGATCACCTAGGGATAAAACAAAATGGTAAGAAAAAAGGCTAAAGGATTCGGAACCAATAACTATACTACTATCTTTGAGAAAGTTAGTGATGCTACAGGTGGAGACAAGAAGTCTCTTGGTTGGTACAAGGGTAAAGTAAAACAACTAGCCGCAACATACGAGGCAACACCAACCAAACTAATACGACAAGAGAAAAGAGATGAGCGTGACCAGGTGCAGGATGAAAATCTACTGCGCTTGAAAGTAAGAGAGGGTCACCTATACTTCTTTGAATACAAAGCAAAGTCAAAGTGGTTGCCATACTATGATAAGTTTCCACTCGTCTATGTTATCAAGCAAGACCAGGAGGGATTCTATGGTGCCAACCTTCACTACATCAAACCAAAGAGAAGAGTAAAGATCGTACAGAAACTAGAGAAAGGTTTGATTGACATGCCCATCACATTGGTGCATAAATATCTTTATAATCACTGCGAAAGTAAGTTCCTAGATCTTGCCATAGATGAGTGGGAGACTTCTATCTTCCTACCTGTCGAAGACTTTATCATGACTAGAGGTACAGGCAAACTACCATACGATAGAGAACTTGTGTGGGAAGAGACTGAATCCAAGTACAATGATCGTATCAAAGCACAACGAATCATCAAAGGTTATGGTAAACAATCAGACAAGGAGATGGTGACGTAATGCCAAACTTCCGAGAGAATGCCGAGGAGCAGGCAGCACTGAATAAGAAACACGCAAAGACAAAACAAGGGAAACTTGAACAAGCTGCAGAAGACGCAAGGCAAGCAGGACTAGGAAAGGTAACTACTATAGGACCAGGAACCGCTGGTCCCTCAATTACTACATCCAGTCCTAATATACTGCAGTATCCATCCTATTCTCCGATGACAAAGGAGACTGATTATGTTTCATTCTCTTTCTTTGATTACACACCAGCGTTCAAAGGAGTGTCGAACAATAAAGGTGACTCCACATCCGAAGCGGCATCTCTAGGTGCTAGATACAAACAGTATTCTGGATCTATCACAGACATGACCAAGGCGAAAGGATACTCACCAATCGTCATGTACATGCCACAAGATATTCAAGGACAGTATGGTGCCAACTGGGGTGGCGCTGGGTTCGGAGCGTTCTTCTCAACCATCGCGAGTGCAATGACAAATGTTGGTTCAGATGGAGATTTTGGTGCATCTCTCAAGACTGCTGGAGAAGACTTCAAAGGATTTATGAAGATAGCAGGGTACAAGGCTGCTGTTGCAGCAATGAACAAAGGACTGGGAACTAACGTTAGTGTAACCCAATTGATGCAAGGTGTTAGTGGCACAATCATAAACCCTAACATTGAACTGATGTATGAAGCTCCAGAAATGAGAGGGTTTCAATTAAGATTCAAGATGATGGCACGATCAGAAGATGAAGGTAATACTATTCGCTCCATCTACAATACATTTAAGAGAGCAATGCTTCCTACTTTTGGTGGTAGTGTTGGCAAATCTTCAGATGGAAAAGGCGGTGGACTGATAGGAGATCTAGGAAAAGCTGGGTCACTAATGACTGTACCTAAAATTGTACAGGTTCAGTTCATGACTGGAGCTAACATGAATACATATGTACCCCAGTACAAACCATGTGCTATCACACAGGTTGATCTCACCCACACTGCAGATGGTTCTTGGGCTGCATACACAGGTGGCATGCCAGTTGCTGTAGAGATGGCAGTAACATTTAAAGAAACCAAACTCATCTTCGCAGACGAAATCAAAGACGGGGAGGCTACCTTCTAATGCTATTCAACATGATCCCAGACATCAGATACGATGTCAAACCAGTAAAGTATCCTTTCTCGGAATCAGATTTTGTAACTGCAAAGAACTTCTTCAGAAGATACAAACTGAACGAAGATGTTTTTGACTATGCATTGTACTACAATAAGTATGCAATCATAGAGGGAGAACGCCTCGACAATGTTGCTGAAAAATTCTACGACAATCCAAACTTTGATTGGATCATTGCAATCACAAACAACCTAGTCAATCCTCTGTTTGATTGGCCAATGGATGAGTATACTGTGAGGAAGTATGCTGAAAAGAAATATGATGATCCTTACTCCGAGATTTTATACTACGAGACCAGGGAAGTAAAGACTGATCAGACAATGATCTCTGATGAAAGTTATCAAAGGAAAAAAGTTGTTGCTCTAGAGGGTGGTCTAAAAGTATCGAAGAAGTTCTACGACAGTTCTTTCACATACTTTGATGGGTCTACCAATGTAACGGTGCCAGGTAGTTCTGTATCATATGCAGTGACTGCACTAGAGCATGAGATAAAAGAGAACGAAAAGAAAAGAGAAATTTATATCCTGAAGGGTGATTTGATTCCAGGATTTATCAACGAGTTTAAGTCTAAAAACAAGTACATCAAATCTTCAGACTACATTTCAGTTAAGCTTAAAAAAACGGGGGTGTGACCCCCCGTTAATCTTATCATTCTTCAGCGAGTCGCTGGAAGTATGAGAGTGCATCGTCATCGTCTGACTCACCAGTGGAGACAGTAGGTGCTGGTGCTTTGGGGGTGATATCAGGAGCGTTAAACCCACCAGTGGTAGGGATAGGATCCTCATCCTCCTCGTACTGTGCCTGTTGGACAGGACGTGAGACACCGAGCACAGTATTCATACGGCTCTCGATCTCATCATATGCTTTGAATTGATCGGCAGTAGTGAATGCTTCCAGACTGTATGCTTGCTTCCAGAGTTGTTCCATCTCGTCATCATCAGCACTCAATGCAGAAGGTGCTGCGAACTCGGAAGCATCGTAGTTCCAATAACCACCAATGGTACGGATCTTCAGTTTGAAGTTAGCACCTTCCCACAGGTCAAAAGGATTGACAGGGGTTTCATCATCGAACTCGGGTTGCATTGCGGCAAGAACCTTGTCGTGGATCTTCTTGCCATACTTGTAGAGGAACACCTTGCCTTCGTTGTCAGGATTAGCAGAATCCTTGACGACATAGATGTTGCTGTAGTAGGAGAGTTTACGCTTGCGATTGCGAGCGATCTCCTTGTCGCTCTCGACTCCACTGTTCCAGAGTTTGTTGTTGGCGGCACAGACAGGGCACTGCTCACCTTTAGTGGTGGGGCAGTTGTCGATCAACCAACCACCAGGACCTTGGAAGGCGTGGTTGTAGAGCTTTGCCCAGGGGAGGGATTCACCCTCGGGTGCTGGCAGGAAACGGACGACGGCGTAACCATTACCAGTAGCGTCAAGTGCGGGCTTCCAGAGTCTCTCGTCGCCGCTGCTGTTTGCATTGGTGGACTTCTGAAGTTCCTTCTGGAGGAAATCAAAGTTGCTCTGGGACTTGCGCTTAAGTTCTGCGAAATTAGACATGGATGTTTTGGATGTTAGGATGTGGCTTATGTGACCCCCGTCACGATCGTATTATAACACAGGCAGAAGTCGGGGTCAATACCCTTCTGCCTTGAGTGTGTCTCTCATGACCTCGATCTTTTCGACCAGCTCATCAAAGACAACGTTAGCGTCCTCGTCTTCGGACGCCCCAAACATGACAGCAGCTTGTTTAATGCTGTCTGCCATGTCAATTGCCTCGGGATCATCAGACAACTTCAGTCTAGTATAGAAGACCTTCTGCTTGACGATCATCTCTTGTAACACATCGAAATATTCTAGTTTTCTTTCGGGAGATAACGCAGGAAATGTCATCGCTGCTCTCATACAATACTCTTGCATGGTTGCAAGTTCTTGTAGGTCACCTTTGACCATCTCCGACTTAAAGAAATCAGTCATACCAACAATAGTTTAGCTCTACTAGTTTTCTTAATGTAATTTAGTTTCTGTGCGTCGTACTTAAGTTTTTCCTTAAGTGGTTTGCTAATGAGTTTAGGAACTGATTCGATCTCAATGTCATGAGTCTCGCAGTAAAACACGATTGCATCAATGTAGTTCATTGCATTATCAAATGCAATTTTCTCTATGTCTTGAGAGAATTTTGCAGTAGTCATAAATTTATCCTCCAGTTTGTCTAGCATATTTTCCCTGGTATTCTTGGATGTACTCTTGTAATTTGAAAAGATATTCTTTCTTGGGCGGCATAACTTTCACTTGAGTGTCACCATTTTCACAAGCAACAATAGTAACCAACTTCTTTACTGACAAACCATATACTTCTTGCAGCATACATGCGTAGCCACATTCTTGTACAAAATAGTCGTAAAGGTATTGCTCCTTCTTCGGTGCTTCCGCTGTCTTGAAATCAATGATGGCAAGTTCCCCCTCATACTCTGCAATGCAGTCAACTCTTCCTGCAATTTGTAAATAATCAGAGTATAGTGCCGCCTCTTGTAGATATACCCTATTTATACGATCAAGAACTTCACGAGATGAATGAAACATGCACCAGGGAAGAGGCATGTCCTTGTACTTTGTGGTATCAAGTTCATTGTTGATGTAGTCTTCAACCAGTTTATGGTAGCGTGTACCTCTACCAGAAGCACGAGTAGATTTGGCTGTCGCTGCCTTGTCACCTACCCGTCTCCTCCATTTAGCTAGACCTGCTTGTTTCTTTGAATTATTACCAATCACAGTGGTGATCGATGGATACTTACCACCAGTAGGGGTGACATAGTATCGCTTACCATCGATGGTTTCAGTTACCATCTCAACTGGTGTTAGATCACCAACATGATTAAAGATATTCATTAAAGACCCAAGTTAATTTTACTAATGAGATAGGATTTGACTAGACCAGAACGAACGATGTCTTCAATGTCATACTCGACTAGAGAAAACTCATCCATGTCCTGAAGAATACGTTGGAAGTCAATGATACCTGACTTCTCATTTGCTTTTTGCAAGTCAGACTGACGAGCATCACCACAGAACATGATCTTTGTGTCTTGACCACAGCGAGTCATGATTGAATCAAGTTCGTGGAAGTTTAAGTTCTGACATTCATCGATGATAACAATGGAGTTATCCAGTGTAGTACCACGGAGGAATGAGGTGGACCAGAATGATACAGTTTCTTGTGCCTTCAGATTTTCATACAGCATTTCAAAGCTGTTGTCATCAGGCATCTCGAACATGTATTTTACCATGTTCTTGTAAGGAATCTGATACAAAGATGCTTTATCTTCATGGGTTCCTGGTAGGAAACCGATCTCCCTCGTAGCGACCAAGGATCTAACGATATAAACTTTATCATATGGGGTGTCCTCATCTAATACATCACGGAGAGCAAGGTACAACGCAACAAATGTTTTACCTGTACCAGCACACCCATAAGCATAGATATTTTGCCCCTTACCATACTCATCAAACATCAATCTTTGATTGTCTGTGAGTGGTTCAATTGGTAGGAGATAGGAAGAATTGACAGGTTTCTTCCTTTTCATTTGCTTTGTAGACATACCATTAATGTCAGGTTGATTACGCTTTCTTGCTCTAGGCATGGGTCACCACTCAATAGTTGAATTTCTGATTTTGGATGCACGAGTCATGATATCGTTCCATCCTGGATGAGTTTTACTCATCTTGTGTTTCCACTCACCGACTTCACCAACACCAGCAACACCTGCTTGCCAGTCTTTATCCCAGTCAGGATTGGTCAGTCTCCATTGATCGTATTCTCTTACAGACATGTGGAGTTCTTTAGTCTCCCCAGTCTGGGTGTTCTTAACTGGATACGTCGGCATCTTCTTCCTCCTCTTGTGGTTTCTTGTTGAATCCAAATGGTCCAACCTTTTCTTTAACTCGTTCCTTCATCACACAACCAGTCAGTGCCTCCATTACTTTCAGCACGTCTTCTGCTTTTGTGGGTCCTGGTCCAAGTCGTTCTACAACGTAGTTATACTTCGCGAAGAACTCATCACTTACATTTTTGTAATCATCAACTGTGATTGGTTCAGTCATTGCCATTCTAAAGCCTCGGATACTGTAGGGAATTGTTCAATAAAGATTTTGCGAGCACCTTCTGCAATGTCCATGTGTTCTTTCTGTGTACCATGTGCCGAGCGAAGATCGATATAATGGATCCATGATCTGCATGAGCCTGTCATGTAGATTTTTGTTGGCACGGCGAGGGGTAGTACAAAACGAGCACACTCCTTTGCAATTGATGCGTCAAGCATTTGCTTGTAGAGTTTCATTCCTGCATCAAAGTGCTGTTGCATTTTGATCTGGAACTCTTGACGGACAAAGGGATCGATATCATCAATAGAGTTCTGTCGATTCTTTGTGTCCTGTCGTCGCAATTCAGGTAGTGGGATCTCGCCTAGCAGAGATGAGTCTGCATAGCGTTGGGAAAACTCTTGAAATGTGAACGAACGGTGACGCAGCACTTGAGCTGCTACACCGCGTGTTGTATTTATCTCAAGCGTCATGTATGCCTGTTCAAAGACAGACCAGTGCTGATGTTGTACGCAATACTTAAGGAGTCCCGCTACCTTCGGGTTCTCCTGGTTCGCTGGATTGCTCACCCTCGCTACGTACCCCATCGTCTGCTCCGCCTCGGGAGTCACGCTTACGAGATTCACTGATGTCATACCCAAATCCTTTTCGTTTCTGTTCGTTTTTGATTAGTGCTCGTTCAAGCATTGCATCATAAAGATCACTCACCCCTGTCTGAATTTCTTCAGAAGTCATGGTGTTGATGTTTTTCATTGCTTTCTTCAGTCGCCTGACCTTTGATAGCTTCTTCATATTATATCATAGATTGGTTAGTCTGCATAGCCATCATCGTCTCCATCGTATCTAGCATAAGCAGCTGACACATCATGGCGATCCGATTTGATGTATGCATTGGGGTCGGAATAGATCTCTGCTTCTAAAGCATTGAGCAAAGACTTAAGATTCTTGTGGATTAATTTTAATCTCTCTCTGTCCATGTGTACTCCCTTTAATTATATAGTAGCATAAAAAAAGAGGGGTTGCAACCCCTCCGAAAGTATTACATTAAGATTCTTCTGCAGATTCTCTTACATTGTGTCTGGTTTAGCGCGTCACATTCAATTAGACATTCATAGTAGTCATCTAGTTTTTGATTTTCTGTTTGTAGATTGTCAAGTGTGTCTTCTAGATGTCTCCATTCGTCAAGTTGATTTCGTGACAGTAGTGTGTGCATATCCACCTCCAATTCGACTGATCAAATAATATAGAGAGGGGGTTTGGTTCATGACTACCTCCGATAATGCTATATTATATAGGACTATTGTAGTAGATATTACAGTTGTTTGATGTGTTACCACAAAAAAAGAGAGGTAACGATACCTCTCTTAACGAAAACGTATTAAGTTTTATTGATTCACTTTCCAGCTGGACGTGCCTCGTGATTTTAGATAAACCATTTTGGCATATGTTATACCACGATAAGTCAAGAGTCTAAAGACTTTATCTGGATCGTGTTTAGCAGAATCATAGACTGGAAGATCATATTCAAATCTGATCTTCAGCATCTTTCCCCCTACATCTTTTGTAGGAGGAGGATCTCACCGTAAAGTAATGCGATGAATGCTGCACAACCTAGGGATGTTACTCCAACTAATTGTAGTGCTTGCATGTCGATCACTTAACGTAGGTGCGACCGCGATAGCAGAATGTGCCATGAGCTTCCTTGCTTTCTACACAACGCTGATCGTACCCAACACCACGGTAAGAGGTGTGAGTGATTTGTGCGTCGTGAAGTGCCGCTGCCTTCTGGATCTGCTTCTTGATGAGAGTTAAGGTGTTCATGAGTATGTCCTCTGAAGTTAGGGTGGTTTAATCCCCGTTCCTTCAGTCGTTTGCGTCCCAATCCAACCACCTATTCGTGATCAGACCAATACCAATCACATTCTGGGTTTGATTCCTTTACGGTATCAACCAACTCGATCTTCAATACATCGTCGATGTATTTGTTTGCCCGAATCCTCAACATGATAGCATCGGTTTGCTGGCATGATAGAGTTGTATACAGAAGTAATTCTGGTATCATGGGATGAACGCTCCGTTCCGCGACTTACTTGCGTCTTATGTATAAGATCCTTCGCACTGACCTTCCACTTTTGTCTTGAGATATCCAATTAAAGCCCACTTCGACCGTTGGTCTAGGTTGGGATCCATCTGAATTTCCACACGACGTTGGAGGAACCTTTCACATGACATGTGCCACCCGTAGGGGGAACCGTCTTGATGATGGGCAAGGGTCAATGCCAGTAGGATACTGATCATAAGATGAACGATTGCTATAGTATAGCACTACTATATAGCATTTGTCAAATGTATCGACTGTTACATTTAACTATTTTTTATTCTTTGGTGGTTCGTTAGGGTCCACCCAAAGTTTGGGGTTGGCTCTCCCCTCTGTCTGTGTCATGGTAACAAAGTCTTTACCATACATGTCCCAGTAGTGATCAAAGATATCCACACGTCCAGGAGCAGTTACGATATCAAACTTGGTGATACCATCTTGAGAATACTCTACCATGTAAGCAGAGTATGGAAGACTGCGATCCTGGCAAAGGGTAGGATCACATTCCTGATGCAGCATCTTGATTCCTTTTCCCATCAGCCGCGATTCCCCCATTGAATGTGAGGGAATGCCTCGGACACCACTGCTTTGGTGATCTTCCAACGCTTACCCAGTTTCTTATCCTTGACCAGAGTCAGAACCTCTGCTTCACCAGCAGTCAGACCCTCTAGCATCTGGATGAACAGTTCCTCACGTCGGGACTGTTTAAGGGTGCTGCTACCGCCCTTGAAGAAGAGATACAGCTTTCGGTACTCTTTCTCCAGGACCGAGTGTTCCGTCCCTTCAGGGGCATCGTTGACGGTGTAGGGGACCTCTCCTGGTGGCAGCATGCTGACGATGCTCTCGTCAAAGTTTGCAATCAAGAGAGCACGAAGGGCATTAGTATTGTATTGCAATAGCAACTTCTTCTTCTCTGCCTTGGTCTTCGCATTGCTCACTTTCTGGAGCACTTCATTAATAAGCAAATTCATTTTGTAAATGGTGATGAACTACGAAAAAAGAATTCCTGCAACAGATCATTCAGTTGATGTTCCTTGAAGTATTCCAAAGGAACTTTCTTTCCACTGATATTTATCGAGTTATATTCATCGAGAATTTTCTGCTCGATCTCTTCAGGAACACAATCAAAATCAATCAGGTTACGGTTGCGATGATAGTTCGCAAGTTGCTGTGTGTTGTCACAGAACTGTGATGGTTCTTGTGTGACCCACTTCGCTACCTTCTTTTGACTGATAGGTTTCTGCCTGACTCCTGCAACAAATGTGTCATCATCTGACAGGAAGTTAGGGATACCATCTGACTTGTCACCACGCATCACATGCTCCTTGATATATTGCCAAGGATCATCGTGTGCTACAGGTCTTTTCGTGATTGGATTGTACTGTGTAATGCCTGGGTATTTCTGCAATTGAATGAAATCCTTATCCCCAGATAGAATAAGAATCTTGTCCAGTGGTTCTTTGTTCTTACAGAGTGTAGAGATTACATCATCTGCTTCAGCACCATGGACTTCTACTACTTTGTAAGGAAAGTATTCTCTGATCTCATCTCTGATCTTGTTTAGGACTTCAAAGATTGCTGTCCAGTTGTGAGATGATTCTGCTCTTGCTTTCTTTCTACTTGCTTTGTAGAAAGGAAAGATGTCCTTACGCCAGTAGTGTCTGCTATCGTATGCGAGAACAACTTCACCATATTCTTCGGTGTATTGTCTCTCATAAGAACGAAGACTGGTAAGGACCATATGCCTCACCAGTTTTTCGTTCAGTTCACTTTGTTTGATCTGTGCCATCAGGTTACTAATCATAACCTGATTCATATCAATAATAACCATCCTCTTCAGGGTCCTCCTCGTCTACGAAACGTACAGATAAAAGTTCTTCGTTAACAACCATACCATCTTCGTCATACATTTCTGGGTGCTGTGGTAAATTACTTCTTGTGTTCATGTATGCATAGAGAAAATCGTTTGCTGTCCATCCAATCAGTGTACCAACAATCATGAATAACACCATCAAGATTGATGAAAATGTGAGGATAACTGCAGTAGTCATGGTCTTTCTCCTATTAGGTAGATGTCTCCTCCTTCCAGGTAAATTCAAATCTTAATTGAAATACTTTGCCGAGGAGCGATAAAGTGTGTTTGATCCTGATCCCCTTACCTGGGGGTTCCTTCGTCCTCCTCCGAAGCATTAACTCCACACCTTTATTTATCTCGGGTTCAGTCATTTTCTCTTTGAGCTTACGAGTCCTTTGTCGATCAAAAACTTTGCTGTCTGGTGGAGTCCTCCGATTGCTTCACCATCTATAATAACATACGGATACCCTTTTGCCAAGGGGTATTTCGTGACCATTGTCTCCCTGCTGATGTCCTGTCCAACCACGTAGGAATTGTACTCTAGGTTGGCACGTTTCATTAGGACTTTCACCTTGTCACAGTAACTACAACCAGGGATAGTGAAAATTTGAATCTTCATGGGATGTCAATTGAAAGGTTGAATGACAGAGAGATTCTTTCATCCTCTGTTGTGTTGCTGTTCACATTGTGTTGCAGGTTAGATGGGAACAACACCACTCTACCCTCTTCAGGTGGGATGCCCCAGACATTGTGGTGCAGTCCATAAAGTGCATGTCCCTGGGGAGAATGCAACACCAGTTCACCTGATCCTTCTGATGCCTTGACCCAAAGGACACCAGAAAAGAAGGCGTGTGGATGGGTGTGTGGCATGTTCCAAGCACCGTTTGGGTTGGAGTTGAACCAGAGATTGTGAAGACCAAACTTGGTGCCTTGGAATCCACGTTCTGCAAATGCATCTGACATTAAGTCACATCCTGGTAAGAGTACAGTCTCCCAAATCCTATCACAAATAGAACGAAAGTCGGGGTCTTGGTGAATATCAGATGACGACTGATACCCACCCACGTTACTCACCTGTACAGTTTCATACTTACTCTTGTACTGCTTGGTGTAGTCAATGATGTCATTCCTATACTCATCAAAGTCAGGAATCATCGCGGTGTATACAGGAGTTGGAAACAACTCCATCTTTCCATAATCAATCACGCAAAACCTCCTTTGCTTTTCTTTTTCTTGGGATCAACCACATCCATATGCGATAGGAACTGACTAGGACACTGGAACCACCGTGCGTGTGCTACCTGCCAGTCCTCATACAGTTCTGACTGACCATTGGTGAACACAATCCTGTAGTGATGCCTGTCGTATGGTTTGTCACAGGTCTGCTTGAAGTACCTAGGATCGTTTGGTTTGATCAGATCGTAAGACATTAAAAAAGGGGTCCGAAGACCCCTAGTATATCACAGAGCGTTGCCTCTTGGCAATACCTCTTCAGGAAATACAAAGTTTTCATGCGGTTGATCGACTGGTGCCAACCATGCACGTAGACCTTCATTCAATAGGATGTTCTTTGTATAGAACGTCTCGAACTCTGGATCTTCTGCTGCTCTGATCTCTTGGGATACAAAGTCATAAGCACGAAGGTTGAGAGCAAGACCAATAATACCGATGGAACTTGTCCACAGACCCATAACAGGAACAAAGAGCATAAAGAAATGCAACCACCTCTTATTACTAAATGCAATGCCAAAGATTTGAGACCAGAAACGGTTTGCTGTAACCATTGAATAAGTCTCTTCCTCTTGTGTGGAATCGAATGCTTTGAAAGTGTTTGCTTGATCACCATCTTCATACAGAGTGTTCTCCACAGTGACACCGTGGATTGCTGACAGCAGTGCTCCTCCCAGGATACCTGCAACACCCATCATATGGAATGGGTTGAGCGTCCAGTTATGGAAGCCCTGTAGGAAGAGTAGGAATCTAAATATCGCTGCAACACCAAACGAGGGCGCAAAGAACCAACTGGACTGTCCGAGAGGATAGATGAGAAACACACTGACAAAAACAGCGATAGGCCCAGAGAACGCAATAGCATTGTACGGACGAATTCCAATTAACCTAGCCAACTCGAATTGACGAAGCATGAAACCAATGAGGGCAAATGCACCGTGGAGAGCCACAAAAGCCCAGAGTCCCCCAAGTTGGACCCACCTGACGAAATCTCCTTGAGCTTCAGGACCCCAAAGTAGAAGAAGAGAATGACCCATAGAGTCAGCAGGCGTTGACACAGCAGCTGTAAGGAAATTAGCACCTTCAAGGTAACTAGACGCAAGCCCGTGGGTATACCAGGAAGTAGCAAACGTCGTGCCAGTAAGCCAGCCCCCAATTGCGAGATAAGCAGTGGGAAAAAGAAGTAGTCCAGACCAACCCACAAAGACAAAGCGATCTCGTTTAATCCAGTCATCCAGGATGTCAAACCAGTCCCTCCTTGATTGTTTTAGCGTTGAAGCAACCATAGTTATTTAACCATTAGTAGAGTGATTCTTCTTGTTCTGTCAGGACTACCACATCCGAAGTTGGGTATGCCACGCAGGTCAGAACAAAACCTGCTTCTAGTTGATCGTCATCCAGAAAGGATTGATCTTCTTGATCTACAGTACCCGATTCAATCTTACCAGCACAAGTAGAACACGCACCAGCACGACAGGAATAAGGCAGATCAACACCTGCTTCATCAGCAGCGTCTAGAATATATTGATCATCCTCACAGGTGATATCATGATCACCTTCGGATGTCTTGAGTGTTACGTTAAAAGTTGTCATGTTTCCAGAAAATAAAAAAGGACCCCGAAGGGTCCTCATATTATACCACGTTTTCGATCAACCGACAGTAGGTGCGGTGAGTGCAACGGGGGTAGACTCTGCAGCAGCAAGGTCAAGGGGGAAGTTGTGAGCGTTACGCTCGTGCATGACTTCCATACCCAGACCAGCGCGGTTGAGAACGTCTGCCCAGGTGTTCAACACACGACCCTGACCATCAAGGATGGACTGGTTGAAGTTGAATCCGTTCAGGTTGAACGCCATGGTGCTAACACCAAGTGCGGTGAACCAGATACCCACTACTGGCCATGCTGCCAAGAAGAAGTGGAGTGAACGGGAGTTGTTGAATGATGCGTATTGGAAGATCAAACGACCGAAGTAACCATGAGCGGCTACGATGTTGTATGTCTCTTCCTCTTGTCCGAACTTGTAACCATAGTTTTGAGATTCAGTTTCAGTCGTCTCACGAACCAGCGAGGACGTAACAAGCGAACCGTGCATAGCACTGAACAGTGAACCACCGAAGACTCCAGCAACGCCCAGCATGTGGAAGGGGTGCATGAGAATGTTATGTTCGGCTTGGAAGACCAGCATGTAGTTGAAGGTTCCCGAAATACCCAAAGGCATAGCATCGGAGAACGAACCTTGACCAAAGGGGTAGACCAAGAATACTGCGGACGCAGCCGCAACAGGAGCAGAGTATGCGACACAGATCCAGGGGCGCATGCCCAGACGGTAGGACAATTCCCACTCACGTCCCATATATGCATAGATGCCAATGAGGAAGTGGAATACTACAAGTTGGAAAGGACCACCGTTATACAGCCACTCATCAAGAGATGCTGCTTCCCAAATGGGATAGAAGTGAAGACCAATTGCGTTGGAGGAGGGAACAACTGCACCAGAGATGATGTTGTTACCGTACATGAGTGAACCAGCGACGGGTTCACGAATGCCGTCGATATCGACGGGAGGTGCTGCTACGAAAGCAACGATGAAGCAGATGGTTGCCGCCAACAGAGTTGGGATCATCAGCACACCGAACCAACCAACATAGAGACGGTTGTTTGTCGATGTAACCCACTCGCAGAAGTTATCCCACGAGGATTGTGATTGTTGTCTTGAAAGAGTTGCCATTTGTTTTGAAAAAAAGTAAGACCATCAGGGAATGGTGGAGTTACTATTCCTCTGCGCCCTAGGCAGAGGTATTAAAGACGTTGTTATACACCCTATAGGTCTTGGTTTGAGGGGTGTTACGAAGCGTTAAGAAATGTGTTGGTTTCTTAACCTGTCGATGTATTTATTATAACCGATGGGCGGTTTTCCGTCAACCCCTAAAAGATGAGTACAAATGCTCAACTTGGCGACTGAACGGGGACCATCATGCCGCCGCCGAAATCGTCATCATCATCTACATTACCATCTGTGAGTAGTGCTGCGAAGATAAATCCTCCGAGCATGGATGCTGCGATGAGTAACATGTCGTTCACCATAGACCAGGGATGACTTGCCCTGTCGTGAAGTATGCACCTACTGCTGCAACGAATCCGATCATTGCTGCACGTCCGTTAATGAGTTCTGCTTTTTCGTTCATTGTTTTTCCTCTAGTGTTTTGTTAGTGATGATGATACGAGTACCATCGTGGGTAAATTGTAGTTCGTCGTCTGGATGCCAGAGAAGTTCTTCGTACATGTCGTCGAGCTTCTGCATGTCTTGATAGAGAGCGTTCGGGTTTGGCATATTATTCTGGCGTATCTTCTAATTATATCAGAAGATTCCAAAAAAGAGCTTACCTGTTACAGCATAAGAAATGAAACCCGAAACGATTCCCATCATTGCCCAACGTCCATTATACTTTTCAGCATACTGTTGAGGTGAATCCAGACCCTTACGGTTGTATGACTCTACAACCATGGGTGGTTCTTTGGCGAACAAGTTGTTCTGCCCATACTCGTTCGTTGTTACAGTCATTTACCTTTTGTTATGAAACTTTACATAGTATATAGCAAAAAAAGAGGGGCGTCAAGCCCCTCTTCAATAATTATTTCTGATCAATGACATTCTGTTTCCTTGCCTGACGGGACAACCAGAAGGCGATACCGATCAAGGCGAAGTAGAACAGGGTGTCATCTATCATGACTAGGAAGAACACAACTGAACCACCAATCTTCCAAGTGGGAGGGATGGGGATCAGTTCTACCAGGTGACGCACCTGCTTCTCAAGTACAAAGAAGTAAAGAAGAGCAAGTGCAGTCATCACATACTCACTATAGGGTACAACAAAGTACAGTGAGATGATAATAAAGATTGGGAAGTAGTGTCGTTCAGGGACCTTACTCAACATCCCAACACTTGCTTTTAAGAAAGTCTGGATTCTTTTTGAGAAACTGTGTAACATAACTGTCAGCGTCCAAGGTCATATTGTAGTGAGCATGAGTATGCAGTGCTTGGATGATACCCAAAGTTCCCACTATCGTCACGTTTATTAGAGTCAGTGGATGCAGCAGATACTTCATAAAAAAAGGGGTGCCCAGCACCCCCAGTATAGTGATTATGCAGTCACTTGTCTACAGATCAGAAGGAATACTTCAGACCCAATTTAGCGCCATAACCACGGTCGATGTCCTCATCACCAGAACCGATGAAGGAAACTTCACCATACGCACCAAGTGCCTCGGTCAATCCCAGACCCAGACCTGCTTTACCAGAGGGGACAGTATCGGTCTCGCCACCATCAGGGGAGACCAGGCTAGCACCGCCTTGAACGTAGTAAGAACCAGCTTCACCCAGTGCGCCTTCGTAGCCAACGTGAAGGTCTGTCGTGGTCCCAGAGTAGTCCGATCCACTCCAACCAGAGTTTGCTTCCACGTTAACGTAGGGTCCTGCAACAGCAGCGCCAGCAGAAAGAGAGAGGGCAGCACCAGCTGCGAAGATCTTTCTCTCTCTTCTCTCTTCTCCTCTTTCAGATCGGAAGA
>VMHT01212965.1_pt1 | contig 68051 bp, 87 predicted proteins | sample 4693611 | NCBI WGS metagenome assembly VMHT01 (sample SAMN12280063, study PRJNA550983) | marine metagenome | isolation source: seawater sampled from same location over 5 years 0.02-0.2 micron viral filtrate | place: USA: collected off the coast of southern California halfway between the port... ...
AAAGTTTAGATAATAACATTCCTAAATTCCAAAACTCATTCTTTTTAAATGTTGAATTTCTTCTGCATAACAAATTTGACAAATATCTTTATTAAATATCTTTATTGGAGCACAAAATCTATATTCCGCACATTTTTTATAATACTGTAATGTAGATTTATTTATAATATATTTGTGATGGGAATTACAAGTTATTATATAAGAAAAAATTTCATTTTCAATTTCTATTGGTAATGAATTCATATATGTATATGAGTTCATTTTTTTTAGTGCTTTTTTTATTCTTTATTTTGCGTAAATTTCAAAATTATGAGAATGTGTCATATCATTATATTCTAAATCCCATAGATTTACACTATATGTATATAAATACTTATAATCATCTGTTATTTTTATTTCTGTTTTATCTGTTTCATTCCATTGTTTTCCCAATACTAATATATTATCATTATTAGATTCATCACATTTCCAATTTGTATAATAATTATTTGCTTCTTCTGTATCACTGAATTTTTTTACTATAATAGTTTCCATACTACCTATACTTATTTTATTAAATCTTACAACTTCTACTTCCATATAATATAAATTATGAATTGTTATTTATATTATATTTAAGAGGATTAATATTTTAACGTTTTTTTCTAGTGGTTTTTCTGCGTCTCCTTCTTCTACGTCTTTTAGATTTTTTACCACCAAAAAGTTTTCTATGAATTTTAGAGTTTTGTTTTGGTTTTGGTTTTGTTTTTTTTCTTTTGTTTTCTAATTTAATAGCTTCTTCCACTGGAGCAAAATTAGGAATAGGTCTATTTTTTTTCTGGAAATCACCAGGAGAATGTAAATTATCGTGTCTAGCCAAAATTTTATCATTAAACGCAATTAAATCATTAGCAGTCATATTAGGATATTTATTATTTGATTGATTGTTTAATATAAAATCAATATCCTGCTTAAATTTGTCAATCTCGACTTTCCTATTCTTTTTCCTATTCTTTTTTGTTAAAATACGTTTTTTGGTTTTTTTGGGTTTTTTGAGTTTTTTTTTCGCTCCGCCGTTTTTAATAGTATTATAATTATATAATTCATTCCAATAACGATTCTTAATATCCTGAACTGTTCTAAAATATATTAATGGATCAACATTAAAATCTGGCAATTTTTTTTTTCCTAGGTTTGAAATATGACTTTTTGCGGTGCTCCAGGCGCCCTTATGATAAGGGTATTCATTTTCCATCAAATTATTAATAACTTCAATCAAATCTTTTGGAATTAAATTGTATTCTGATGGTGTAAAAAATCTTTTGTGGTGCACATTGTCTAATTCACTCGAAAAGTTCCATGCTTTTGCCCAATGTTCTTTGTATCTTTTTAAAAATTCATGTTTATCTTTTTCGGTCGCACAATTTGTATTTATAAATTCAATCAACGTGTTTTTAAAGTGATTCATCCAATATTCTCTTTCAGAAGTTAATCTATTTATATGACATTTTTTATAACTATCAAATTGTGTATCTTTGTCATAACACGATTCACATTTTACTCCTTTGTTTATTTCTTTTTGAGATGTTATAGCACATTTACTCATATAAATTAAAGTGATAAATATTTTTTGTGAAAAGTAAGAATAATATTTCTCTCCAATTCATCTAAATTAAAAAAGTTACAAAGAGTATTATCAGTAATAATATCTGGGAAATTATTAATCTTAGTAATATCAGGTATAATATCAAATATATATTTTTCTAAATAACTCATTCTATATCTGGTGGCTTCAAAAATAGTTCTAATAAAATTGGTGGAGAGAAATTTGTGTAACTTTACAAAATCTGGATATGATTTTTTTAAAATAACATAATTATCTCTGTTAGATATTCCAAATATGCCGGAATAATCAAGATAAGGAAATCCATACATTTTGTGTGCTAATACTAATTTAGGTTTATTATAATAAGAGCATGGTATATTTGAATAATTTATTATTAATTTAGGTTGTAAATTATTTAATTTGCAGGTTTTTATATTACGAAAGGTGGTAAATTTGGAATGTTTAGATTTAACGATTAATCCTTTATAACCAGGTCTCATATTAGTTTTTTTAACTTTTAAAGAGCCATATTTTAAAGTATATGGTATTAGTTTTTGAATAATAGAAGGAACAAATAAAGGTAAGGATAATTTCATAAAATTATTATATTTGATATATTTTTTATAGGTGTCATCATATAATAATGAAATAGAATCATCAGTTTTTTTATTTTGTATTAAAAAATAGCAAGTAGGTGTTTGAGCTTGTTTATTAAAAATTTTATTAGTTTGTGTATTGTTCATAGTTTTTATTTTAATAATATTATATTGATTAAGTAATTTAAATATTGAATGGTCATTTTTCATCCAAATGGAAGGAGTAATAAAAAGTAAATAACCATTATTTTTAAGTAAGGATATAGAATGCGTAATAAAATATTGCCAAATAGTTTTACCATCTTTTTTTTTGAGGAAGTTTTAGTGGGAGTCTTTATTAATCCATTAAAATTAAATGGAGGATTACCAATAATAAAATTAAATTTTTTTTTGATGTCAAAAAAATTTTTATTAGAAATATTAGAATTCTCTCCAAATAATTTTTTAAGGAGTGGAATAAATTCAGAATTAATTTCATTAATATAAATCATATTAGTTATAATATGATTATGTCTGACAATAGGGTCAAAAATAGAACTAGATAAAGATTTAAAAAGTTTTTTATATAAAATAATTGAAAAAAATCCCTTACCAGAACAGGGGTCTAACCAGGTGAGATTAGGATTAGCAAAAAAAATATCAGGAATCATATCAAACATATCAATAATGAGATGAAATGGAGTATGAACTTCACCATATAAAGCTTTATTATTACCTTTAATTGAAAAGTCTTGTTTATAATTATTTAAATTTAAAAAATATATAGACATTTACTAAATGATTATATAAAATTAATTATTAAATTCTGTATTAGTAGTAACAGTAATAACAGATAAGGGATTAGTATTTAAATATGAATTTAATTGTTCATTAAAGATAGAAGATTCAAAATCAATATTATTATTTTGATAATTAATGTGAAATGTTCTTAGTAATAATTTATTTTTATTAAAATTAGGTTTATCTTCGATTACATAAACCCATCCAGTATGAAAACTTGCTACAATAGTTCTAGGTCTAGGATATGTTTTTTTTAAATGATGAATAATACCTTTTTTCCAGTGATGTCCGCCAATTTGTCTGCATAATCTAGGTTTGTTCATATTATATTTTAAAATAATAAATGTAAAATATTAATTTCAATTTTATATGTGAGATTCATTATTTATAATTTTGTTTAGATTTTCAATTGACCAAAACTGAATGGCGACAGCAGGACCAGTTTTTATATATGTCATACTTAATCCTCTATAGAAACCAAAAAAGCCTTCATATTTAAATATTTTACGAATAGAATCTAAAATACCATTGTATTTGGGAACAGAAGAATCAAAACCTTGTAGTTGTAATCTTCTTCTAACTAAATCAGTAGGATAAGTAATAGTAACAGAAAATAATCCAGCCAATCCACCACCGATAAGTTTAGAATCAAAATATGTATCTTTAATTAAAGAATTAAAGTAAAAATATGAAGAATACTGAATTCCACTATAACCACCAAATCCAAATAAACTCATTTTAGAACCTTGGTATAATTGTCTTAGGGGAATTTTTCTTAAAGCATCTAAAATTCCATTATATTTATTTTTATTAGTTTGTAATGATAAATAAGTTCTAGTAGTTTCTAAAGGATATGTAGCAATCATACTGATGCATCCAGCGGAACAACCGGAAGCGAAATTAATGAAATTATCATCAATTTGTTTATTTTTTAAAATTTTTTTAGTTTTTCTAAATACGGAATAATTAATAGCAATTTGAGGGAAAATTCTAATACAATTAATACCATTACCTTTCCAAAAAAAACGGAAACCTTCTTTTTTATAAACATCAGTTAAAGTGGAATTAGGTATAAAGTAGTTTTGTTTTTGAATTCTATTTAATTCAATAGGAGCGACGCAAGTTCTAGAAATAATACCACCTAAACCACCAATTAAAGCATCAATAAACATCTATATATGTAAGAGATGTAATATTTAATTAATTTTTCCTAAAAATCTAAGTTGAGGTTGTTTTAACCAATCATTATAACAATCAATATGACAAAATCCAAATAAATGATTACCTATAATAGCTTTTTTAATATAGTCTTTTTCATCATCTAGATATTTATAACAACTACTACAGATTAAGTTTTTGATAGTAAAATTGGGTTCATTAGATTTTGTAGGTAATTTATTTTCATAATTTGAATTATTTCTTCCTTCATACCAGCAAGTAAAAGAATTCCATAAACTCATATATAATATAAATGATTTAAAATTTATATAATAATAAAAAATAAATGTATCCAATTGGAAATGAATCCTGGTCAATGACATTAGAAAAAGATATGTTAAATTATGTAAAAAAATATAACTATTTGGTTATATTTCCTGATAAAAAAGTAGAGTTATTTAAATCTTTAAGAGATATTCAGGATAGTATTTGTATTGATTCATCAACAATATCAAAAAAATTAAAAAATGATGAACATATATTTACTGCGAAAGGCAGTGAATTTATATTTTATATAGAAGTTATAGGTAAATAATTTATTTTTCTTTTTGACACCACACCTTCAACCATGAATTATAATTATCAGTGCCGAAGTACTTATATTTATTATTTTTTATAACCCTTCTTAACATAATACATAATTCTGCGAATTGAATATGATATTTTTTTGTTTTTTTTTCTAAAATCTTTTTATGATGTTGGCAAATTAAATAACCTTTGATTGCGTTTTTCTTACAAATATTTCCTTTATTATTTGTAGCACGGCACCTTTTTTGTGGTTTTATAGAGAGATATTCTAATATTTTTAATTCTATTATTTCTGGTAACATATTTTATTAATATAAATATATTATTTTTCATCCATTAACATAATAGCCATAGCAGCATAATTATGTAAATCTATTAAGGTGTCACGAATAGATTCATTTTGAACTAAAGATACTTGATTTTTAGTAACGGATGATAATCTATTAATTTTATCTCCCATTCTAACAATAACACCAACAGGTCCATAATTAGCAAAGGCATCACCATAATCTTTATTTTTTCTTTTAAAAAGATCAATGGCTTCTTTTTGAACAGCTTTATATTGTTCTACTCTATCCATATTTATATTAATTGTAAATATGGGTTTAAATTAATTTGATTATTCTTTAATATTTTGTTTATCTTTTTTAATTATTGTTAATAACACGTGAGATGCCTCAACAATTTTTTGATGTGCCGCTCTTGTGCTGTTTATAGTATTATTAATAACATCTAAATTTTTTTGTTTTTTTTTAATATTATTTACTAAAGTGTCTTTTTCATTTGTTAAATTATTTAATTTTTCATTTAATAAATTTAATTTATTTTTTTCTTTATTAATTTTTTTAACAAGTTTTTTTTTTTTAGTAATTAAGTCATTTAAAGTTTCAACGAATTCATTATTCATATTATTCAAAGCGTCTTTTCTTTGATTATGCTGCGATGAATTATCACTTTCCTGAGACATATATATATATGTAAAGAATTTAACAATTTTGACATCTCATATTGAATCCTCTTTTTCTTGCCAAATATCTATCGTAACTGTTATGTTTAACATCTACACCAGTATGACGTGTTTGAGAAATAAGTCTTCCTTTGTATCCTGATGCTGAATGAGTTATAATAGGAATAGATGCGATAGCATCACCAGGACCACCTGTATTTGTATAAGAAGTGTTAGGTGTTCCAGGATTAAGATTTGAAGGTAAATTATCTTTTATAGGTTGAACAGTAGTAAGAGATTTTTTAAGTAAGGTAAAAGAAGAAGCGGAAGTTCTAAGATTTTTTGAATTATTAATTCCACCAATTACATTTGTTTGATGGGAATTATATTTGGATGGATCTTGTGGGAACTTACCATTAGTATAACCTTTCCAAAAAGCATCACCAGTTCCACATGCACGGATTTGATTGACAGTATCATAACAAGCCATTTATATTATAATAATATAAATAAATTGAAAATAATTAAAAATATATAATATTAAATATATTAAATGAATAATTGCCCTCATTGTGAAAAAACATATAAAACGATAGGTAAGTTAAATAATCATATATTGATAAATCATAGCGATAAAGTAATCTCACCATCTCAAAAAGAGATGTGGTTTATAATAAAAGATTTAATTAAAAAAAATGAACAACAGGAAAAAAGGATACAAAAATTAGAAAGAGTAATAAATAAAGATATAAAAAATATAAATATATTAGATTGGTTAAATAAAAATGATAAAGGTATTGAAATAGATATTTGGTTAAAAACAAGTGTAAATGTGACATTAGATGATTTATATATGATATTTAATACAGATTATTATAGGGGTTTATCAAATATATTAATAAATAATATAATAGATAATGAAAATAATCCATTTCGATGTTTTAGTCATAAAGTAAAACAATTATATATATTTGAAAAGGGTATGTGGAAAAAGTCAAAAAAGGTAGATATAATAAAAATATTTGATAGACTATCTTTGAATATTTTAAAAAGAAGTAAAGATTATGATAATTCTTTAAGTCAAAATGAAAAATTTGGAAGTGATAATATGCAATATTTAAAAAATTGTGATAAGATAATGGTAGTAGATACAAAAAAAAAAGAAAGATATTATAAATTTATAGAGAGTAATATAATAAGTTTAACTAAACAAAATTTGAATGATATGGCAAAATTTAAATTTTATATTTAGCTTTAAATGATTCAGGAGTTTGAAGAGTAACACCTAATTTTCTGGCTTTATCAGCTTTACCAGTATCATCATCTAAATCCTTAACCAATACTACAAAAGTTTTTTTACTAACACTTGTTCCTAATTTTACACCAATATTTTCTAATTTTTGTTGTAATTCTTTATCACGAAATCCTGTAATAACAATTTTCTTATTATACAAGGGATGAGACTTATTAACATTTTTTACTACTACTTTATTAAGTTTATCAGTTTGTTTAATATCTTTCAAGAACTTAATAAACTTTGGAATATATGGAATAAATAACATAGCAGTTTTTTCCTTAAATCCATCTATTTTTTGTATTTTAATTAATTTTTGTTTATCAGTTTCCTTACTGATAAGAATATCAGGATATTCTTCCATAATAGCAATAATTCTTTTAATACCTAATCCTCTTCCAAATATATTTGAAGCACCCATTAAATGAGGAAGTTGAACTAAATTTAATTTTTCATGAATAGAATTATAAATTTTATTAGCCATTTTTTCTTTAAAACCTTCAACAGTCATAAAATCATCGATAGACATAGTTAAAATATTAGGAATAGTTTTAAATCCGGCATCCATAATTCTTTGTATATTTCCTCTACCTAGTCCAACAACATCAAGTTTTGAGAAGAAATCATCAAACTGTTTAAGTTTAACAATATCATTATCTTGAGCATTAAGTAAAATTAAATCTTTTTTAGTAGAATTCCATTTATATTGGTATTCATCAGGCATTTTGATTTTAGATGCGGATTTAATAACCTTTTCAACTTTTGGAATAACATCTCCACTTCTTAAAATTTGAACAACAGCACCTAATCCAATTTTATTTTTGATTACAAATTCAGCATTATGAAGAGTAGCATATTGAATAACAGCACCTCCAAGTTTTACAGGTTGTATTTGAACTTTAGGTTTTAAATAACCATCTTTGCTTGGAGACCAAATTACATTAACAACTTTAGATTCAACAATTTGGTCATCTAAAACAGTTTTAAAAGCAAAGGCATGTTTAGGATTTTTACTTGTTCTTGGATATTTTCTATCATCACATACAATTACTCCATCAATATCATATTCATAATTTTCTCTCCAATCGATTAAATATTTTGACAAAGATTTTTTATTAATATTTTTCATATTTTTATTAATTACTGAAATAGTTTTTTGTTTTTTGATTAGTTTAAATTGTTCGCTTGGTTTTAAATTAGGTGTAATTATTTCATAACAAACAAAATCAATATCTTTCCATCTTTCAGGAAAAGATTCCTTAGCATTAGCAGTGCCAGCAATCATATTTCTAACATTAGCAAATCTGTCTTCCCAGTTTTTTTCAAATGTATCTTTTTTCATAAGTAACTCACCTCTGATTTCAATACCTTTTTCAGTAGGTAAATTTAGATATTCAATAGCATGACTTATATCTTGTCCTACTTTACCATTTCCTCTAGTAAATAATGTAGGTTTATCTCCCATAGTACTATAACCAGCGGATACTCCATCAACCTTAGCACTAATAACATAAGGACCTTTATAATCTTTTAACCAAGTATTGATTTGTTGTTCAGTTTTAAATTTATTCATTGACCACATTTCAAAAGGCAAGTTCATCTTTTTTTTTTCAACAGAAACGCTAGATAGAGTATGTCCTTCCTGAATAGCTTGATTATCAGGAAAATTATCTTCAATAAATTCTTTAAGAATATCATATTCTTCATCAGTCATCAAAGGTTTATTATTAGAATAGTAACCATTATTTGCTGCTCTAATCATAGCACTTAATTGTTCTTCATTTGATTCTTCTAATTGTGATTGACCATATTGTAAAAATTCTTTAATTAATCTTTTTCCTTGTCTTATTTCTTTTCCCAAATTGGAGTTCTTTTTTTTTAGTGTCTTTTTTTTTACTTTACTTTTATCTATTTTTTTTTTCTTTTTTTTTTGTCCAGGATATGTTTCTTGCAAAAATGTTTTTTTAGAATGATCTACAATAAGAACTACAGAATTTCCATCTTTTCTTTCCGTTGGACCTTTATAAACCATACCCATAAAATCAAATACAGATTTTTCTGTTGGAAAATATCTATCCAATTTAGCTCCTTTCTTTCCATCTACCATTTTATATAAACCATGTTCATTCATAGAATATCCCATATCAAGGGCTCTTTTTCTCATTACAGTATTAAATTCCTTGCTTCCTGTAAAATATAACAATGCAAAGGCTAATTCATTATGTTTCGCGAACATAAAATCAATACGTCTTGCAGGTTTTCTTCTTAATTTACTGATTCCAAGACTCTTTGTATTACCTCTTGACAAAACCTCAATTAAAATATTTTTCTCAATAAGTACGTCAATAAATTTATTAAATACTCCAGAATCATCATTTGGATCACTAATACAAATATCAATATCTCCTGAATTTGGGTCTCCTCTACGATAAGAACCCATTATTTGAAATGTACTATCCTTGTTTTTAACCTTATCAAATATTTTTTTCAACTCCTTTTCATATGTATCAATTTCTTTTCTTGGAATTCTTTTAAGAATATCCTCATAATGTTTCAATCCCTTCTTTTGAACATCGTTTAATAATTCATCTTGTCTTGTTCTTAACTCTGTTATGGTCTTTACATTATGTTTTTTTACCAACTCATTGGCTTTTTTAGGTCCAATACCATATACATCTGTAAATATAAATACAGGATTATTCTTTGCTTTTTCCAATACACTTAAAGTTCCTGTATCTACAAATTCTTGTAATTTTGTTAATATTGTATTACCAATACCTTTTACTCCTTTTAATTGACTTACTTCAGTTATTGGTTTGTTAAATAATATAATAGCCTCCTTAGCTTTAGTATATGCTCTTGCCCTAAAATGTTCTCCTTTTTTTTTCATAATTTCTTCAAGAGCACTTAGAACATTAACAAATTCTTTATTAAAACTCATATTAACTTTATTTACTTTTTTCTTTTTAATAGATTTATTAATAATTTTATTTGATTCAATTTTCAATAACATTTTCTTTAATGTTTTATTCTTTGGTAATTTTTTTGTTTTTTTTAAAGTTTTCATAATGAATATTACTAATATACATTATAGATTTATTTTACTCAAAATATTTTTTAAAAAATTCATCTTTATTTTTAAATAATTGGTCTAAATATTTTTTTGTTTTCTTTTTTTCTTTGTTTTCTTTTTGCTCTTTTTTAATTTTGATATTTTGAAAAATGTCTAATTTGGGTAAAGGTAATTTTTTAGTATCCATAATATAATTAATTAATATTTTTTATTTAAAATTTTATAAATAATAGATTGTTGTTTATACAATTTTTTTTGTTTTTTTAAATTTATGTAATCAAACATAAACTGTTTTTCCATAATATTCAAATATTTTTTTGAAGCATACATAAGTTTAAATTTTCCTCCAGAATCAAATCCAACAGATTCAATATTTATGTTTTTAATATTTTTAGAAAATTTAATAAATTCAGATAATAATTCATCATGTTCTTCAAAAATTAAAGTTAAAACACAATGATTTCTAAAAACTTTTCTATTTTCACCAATATGCTCAAAAATACTATAATTATCCACTAATCTACATTGTTCTGCTTTTTTCAATAAATTATCTTTAACTTCACTTAAATTATTAATTTTATTTAAATTTATTGAAATTTCAATTTGATATGTCATTTAATATTTATCTATAAAAAAATTATTTACATTTTGTAAGTAAAAATAAAATAAATTTAAAAATAAACTAATGGTAAGTTAATATTTAAATAATAAAATTAATAGAATAGTATATATATATGTCTCATAATGCAAAATGGACAAAAAATAGTGGTTTTGCAAGAAATAGAAATGTAGGAACTGCTAGACTAAAGGGAGATGGAGGTCAAATTAAACCTATAGAAACAATAAATGGTAAAATATACAATGGATATGCTCTTAATGTTGTTGGTAGTAATTTAGTTTTTGGATTAGGAACATCTACACCATTTAGCAGATTATCATTTGGAAATAATAACAATTCTGGAATTTATAATATAAATGATACAGGACAAATGGCTTCTATAGCATTAAATGAAACAAGTTCAGGTGGTAATTTTAGTGGATTTTTTTATAATTCTGAAATTAAAAAATATTACCAATCTACACCAACTGATATTTCAACAAATGGCATACAATTTATGACAACAGATATAAATAATTTCAATAAATATGATAAAAGTGGAGGTTTATTATTTATAACTAATGAAAACGTAACTACAATTGGAGGACAACCTCGATCAGGAATTAACGAAGGAAATGCCATTCCATTATGGAAAGGTATTGATATTGGTGAAGACCCTGATATATCTATAGGTGGTTCAATATCTGGTGTTTCAAAGGTGGTTTTAGATATTAGAGGTAGTATTAGAACTGATGGATATATTAACTTTTTTAATAAATATTATGAAAATAATACAGTCAAATATGCTCCATCTGCTGAATTTTGGGGAGACGCTGAAGATAATATACCAGTTGGATCATTATGGCTTCAACCTACTGCTGGAACCAGAAATGAAGGCTTATGGTTTAAAAACTCATCTGGAGAAATAAGGCGTGTAGAAGCTACTGACGGTGATGCTAATAATGCTCTTATCGATAGAAATATCGCATTATCTCTTGATATGTTTAATTTTTTATTTCGTCAGGAAGATTATCTTAATTCAACAACACAACCTGCTGGAGAATTTTCAAAAGGAAATGAAGTTAATTTTCCTTTTGTTATTTTAAAAGGTAAAGGGTCTGGACAAGGACAGAATGGATTTGTCGGCGGAACAGCATTAAATATTAGAGCAGGACACCCACAAACTTTACAAAATATTATTCACCAAAAAGGTTATAATTCTACTGGCACTAATCAAAGAGAAATATTTTCTGTAACAAAAGGAAACATAAGTGTAACTGGATTATCAGGTGAAGAATTTATAATTAGACCACATAATTCATTAAATGTATCTGACAGTACAAATACTATATTAAAACATCCTATGAAAAATTTTTATTCTCATCACGCACTTCTCCAAAGTGATATATCTGGTGGTAAAATTTGGTGTGAAAGACAATTACTCATTGGACCAAAAAAAGCAGATATTAATTGGGCTATTATTGATGTTCAAACTACTCCTAATTCACCCACCCTTTTATCTTATAATTTAAATAAAAATTGGAATTACAATAGTATAACTAATAAAATTAATAGAAGATTTATTACCCACAGAGCTACAAATTCTATTATATTATTGAATAAAGACCAAAATAATTCTGGCACCCTCGGAGGTGATAGTGTTATTGGCGAATTGTATGATTGTTCAAATTCTGTTATTATAGGTGATAATTTTAAAAATTTAGATATTCCAAAATCACTAGTTATAAATGTTAATACATCATTAAATACTGAAAATGGACAGGAAATTTATGACAACATAGGTGGTAGTATTGTTTCTGGATATAAAAATATGATTTATTCCTCTCCATATTCATTAGTTATTGGAAAGGATAATTTTATTCATAATAATACTATTAGTGAAAATGGAATCGGAAATAATCTAATATCTGGCGAAGGAAATGAAGTTTGGAGTGGTAAATTTAATTCTATTAATGGAGAAATAAATAAAGTTTCTGGTAATTATAATTCTGTCTTTGGAAGGGGCAATATAATAGGGTATTTTGACAGTAATTTAACAAAAAGTAGTAAAAGAGGAACTAGTGCTCAGGCTAATGACTTTTATCAAAAACATAACTATAATACTGTATTAGGAGGTTTTAATAAATTAGGCATTCAAAACACTTCTACAGGAATAAATTATAGAAATTGGTATAGTTTTATGGCTGGTTCTTATAATAGAATTGATACACTAACCAACGCCTATAATAGTGATGGTGCCTATGAAAGTGTTGTAGCACTTGGAACCGGTGCTTATGTTGGTGGAGATTTAAGATTTGCTTTTGGAATGGGGGTGAGCTCAAATCCTACATCATCAAACAATCAAAATGTTTTTGTTATTGATTGTTCCAAAAATTTTGGATTTGGATTTGGAGAACCTATTGCTGCTTTAAATTCTACTATTATCTCTCACGACTCACTGCCAAATGGATACAGCCCTGATTTGTTTGGTGATTTAATATCAAACGATTTTTCTGCAAATTTAGATTTAATAAAAAAAAATAAAAGTGTTTCAATATGGTTATCTAAATCAACACCTCATACGAGTAACTATAAGGGGATCGCTATGGGGACAACTTGGGACAACCAATCATACTTACAATCTATGCATTTGGTTTCTGGAACATATATGCCTTATGCTATAAATCCAAAAGGTGGAAGCGTTGCTATTAACACACTTATTCCACAAAAAACACTACATATAAAAACCTCAAATGAATCTGGATTTGGTATTGACTCCTATGGTAATAATGGTGTAGGAATATTTTTTTCAGGATCACATTCTCATATGGGCAATTTAACCCGACCACATATATTTAATGACTATCCTGATGCTGGGTCAGGCGATAATCTCCATCTTGAATGTAAGGGAGATTTTATATGGAATAATAATTCAACTGTAAATCATGATGAAGGTCAACAAACAGAAAGTATGAGACTTACTAGTGATGGTCATTTGGGAATCGGAACAAATAATCCTACAGCAAAATTACAAATTGACTATTCACGAAATGTACTTGGTGGCGAGGTAGAATTATTATTAATAAAAAATACAGGCACAACGATGCCCGATCATAGTGTAAGGATATGGAATACTGGTGATAGTCTTAATAATACCTATATCTCTATTGAAGACGCTTTTGATAATATGGTTAAAGATACTGTCAGAATAGGTACAGGAGATTCATTCTTTGATGGCGATGGTGCTGGCAGTAAAGTTGGTATTGGGACACGTACGCCTGAAGAAAAATTACATTTGGAAGGTGGAAATTTTATGATGTCTAGAGCGCAACAAATACAGAGAGTATCGACAGATGTAGTATCGACTAGAACTCACTATAGAAGTTTTGAACACTCAATAACTAGATTAGCTGATAGAAACTTCCGAGAGACCAGCGGTTATTCTGCTTCCTTAGGTGAGACACACAAAATCATATTTGGTTACGTAGATAATTATGTTACATATACTTCCACCGATTTAACTTTACACCCTACAAATAATGCTATTAAATTTCATATGATTAATGGTTCAGGTTCTACAGCAAGTATACCAGATGAACCAACTCACGCACCACAAATGATAATAACAGGAGATTACAAAGTTGGTATCAATATTATTAATCCAACAAAAGAATTAGATGTAAATGGAGAAGCATTAGTAAGAACTGATTTAACTGTTGAAGGCAACACCTTTTTAAATAACTTAGCTGCTATTGGAACAACTATTCTTGATGGGAATGTCGGTATTGGCACAGCATCGAACACTAATCATGAATTATATATAAAAAAAACTGTACCAAACGGTGTTAATCCAACTAATCATGTCAACGATATGCTTCATTTACAAGCAACATATAATGATCAAACGTCAGATTTTGGTAATGTCACCCGCACCCCGCGAGAAGGCGGAGTTTCTATATTATTTAGTCTCCATAACCTTAATCAAAACCATCCTGGTGAAGCAGCTAGAATTGTTGCTGGTTGTGACGAGCTATCAAACAATAATGAATATAATTCTTATTTAGCCTTTCACACTTCAAATAATGGTCCATTCACTGGAACAGTTGAGAGAATGTGTATTGATTATAGAGGATTTGTAGGCATTAACACACCTACTCCTACAAAAGAATTAGAGGTAAATGGAGAAGCATTAGTAAGAACTGATTTAACTGTCGAAGGTAACACCTTTTTAAATAACTTAGCTGTTACTGGAACAACTGTTCTTGATGGGACTCTGGATGTGACTAGCAATATGTTTATTGGCTCAGGTATACATTCCGCCACCCCTTCTAGATTAAATATAAAAGCTCCGCCGTTTGTAGAGCAGACACAACGTATGTTGACATTTGATATTTCAGGAAATCCGTGGATGTTCAGGAGCTATCGTAAATATCCTAACGATGATTACTCAACTGATTTACGTTTAACATGTGGCGGACAAGGTAATTGGTTTGCTATTGATTTTGATGAGGGATTTAACAATATAGATATTGCTAGTAATAATAATCAAGATAATTTACCTATATTTGCTGTTAAATTAACTAAAGATATTAGTGGACAAATAGTTTATGTAAAATCAAAACTATCAATAGGGAGTACTGCTTTGACGAATGTTAATAATTGTTTTGAAGCACGAGGAGACGGAAGATTTTTTGGGAATTTGAAAATCGGTGCCGGGACGCTCGATGATTCATATTTAGGGATACAAAAGAGATCATTTACAGACAGACCCTGGACAAAAAACTACTTCCTTGGCACTATGAATAGTACCGTGGGAGGGACAAGCGGTACCAAATGGTCAGGTTTTTACATCCAGGACAGCACCGCGAAGTTTCTATTTACCATTGATGACAAGACTGGGAACATTGGAATAAATAATGATATAGATGAAGAATACGTCTGGGAAAAATTAGATATTTCAGGTAATTTACTTATTAGAACAAAAGGCGCCCCCGGAGGAATATATTTTAAGAAAGATAACGTCTCCGCCATGCCCGGAGGAGATTACAGCCAGCGTTACAGTTCAAACGCCGAGTATGCCGGTATTGAAGTAAACAATAATTCTAGGATGAGAATAGAAGCCCATGGAGGTATAGAATTTTATACGGGAGGTGAGAATGTCGCAGCTCTCCAGGGTGTTAATGGTTATGACTATCATGTGGATCTTACCCCTAATGGAGAGATGAACTTCTGGAAGGTGGCAAACTTTTTTGACGGTGTGGATGTCTTCGGAGTAGTGGATGTCTTCGGAGGAGTATCTGTGACGGGAACGGTAGAAACCAATGGCGCTGGTAAGATAAAATCAGACAGATTTGAAGGAACTTTTAAAGACAATGATGTAAAAGGGCCATTTATGCCAATAGGAACTATAATTATGTGGCCGGGAGGGTCGCAACCAGACCAAGGAAAAAGAGGAATCTGGCTTCCGTGTAATGGAGGTCAGTATTCAAGGACCTCTTATCCAACACTAGCTGGTGTTTTAGGTTACAGCTCTAATACTTACTTCAACACTCCAGATATGCAGGACAGATACCCTAGGAGTAATACAATGTCAGGCAGTATGAATACATCAACATCTTTAACTACATATAGTAACACTAATTCTAAGGGTGGATCGGAAGAAATAGGAGTAAATAATTTACCATCTCACAATCATAATTTCACAGGAACAGCACATACCCATACAGCGAGCTCAGGTAATGCTGGAGTACATACTCACGAGATTGATAGTGGCACTACTTCTGCTAATGCTGGTCACTACCATCAAACAAACTCAACCATACAGGGGGTAGCTCAACATGAGCATACAATCAAGCGAGTTTACTACGGAGGGTCAGAGCTTCCTGGAGTAATACGCGGATACAGTGAAACTGTATCTGACTATAATGCTATGGAGGATAAGACTGTTTTTCATTCCTCAAATATGGGCCACAACGCACGAAATACCACTTCGAACAACGCTAATCATTCTCATGAGATTAAAGTTGATACTCAACAAGCAGGATCACATAATCATAATGTAACAGTAAATAATGGCACAGCAGGAGGTACTATAAGCAATACAGGACAGGGGGTTGATTTTAAACCAAAATACAGTGAAATTAATTTTTTAATTTATGCTGGTTTTGTGACGGGTCAGTAATGCTTAATGAAAAGTCTATAATCCTTACTTATAAAGTGTATAATGCTTCCTGAAAAGTTCCCCAAGTATTAATAGTAAATCTATTAGTATTATTTGATGGACTACTAACTTGATGAGGGTGTGTCCAATATGGAGGAAATAAAATTAAATCACCTTTTTTCATTTTGAATTGAAGATTTTGTTCTGGAAATTTAAAAATTCCATCATTGTAGTTTGTATTCAATGCTAAAATTGCGGAAATGGACCTAGCACTTTCAGCACTAATTATACCATCAGAATGTGTTCTAGTTTCACCATATATTCTTCTTAAAACATACCCACTATCACTAATAATTTTACATTGAGGCATTATTTTTTGAATAATCTTAAAATATTTTGTGAAAATGTCATATATTTTTTTATCTAAATTAGTATGTTGTCTAATTTCAATATAAGAACATTGAACATTGTTTCCTTTTTTCCAAAATTCTTTAAAAACTTTATTTTCCTTTTCTTTTTTATTTAATAATTCAATAAGTTGAAGACAAAAATCATCATCAATAACATTATGAAAAATAAAGATGTCTTTATAATGATGAAATTTAATATTTTGAAATAGAGATGGAATCATTTTATATTTAAAATTATCATAATTATCGAGTAAATAAAGCATAGTTTTGGTAATTTTTTTTTTTTTAAAAAAAAGTTGATTATCAGTTATATTTATATTTTGATATAAATAAAAATTATTGATAGCTTTTTCCATAATAATAAATTATACTAGTATTTTATTAAATATTTTACAAAATTTAATAAAATTGAATAACATATATTAAAAAAAAATACAGAATTAAAAATAAAATGGAAGTTCCTGAATATTTGGCAAAAAAAAATTCACATTCAAGAGATAAATTAATATCATTTGATGAGGGTCCTCATATATATACAATTAATGGAGATAGTAATTATATGTCAGTAACAACGTGGAATCATTCACATTTTAGTCATTTTGATGCGGATAAAATAATTGATAAGATGATGTTGGGTAGAAAATGGGGACCAGCTCATAAATATTGGGGTATGACAAAAGAAGAAATAAAAAAAATGTGGGATGAAAATGGGAAAAAGGCATCAACAGCAGGAACAAAAATGCATTATGATATAGAATGCTATTATAATTATATGGATGTAGAAGTAGAGGAAGATTGTATAGAATGGAAATATTTTGAAGAATTTGAGGAAGAAATAGGAAAAAATAAAGAGCCATATAGAACAGAATGGATGATTTGGGATAAAGAATTAAAATTTGCAGGTTCAATAGATATGACATATATAAATAAAGATGGATCAATAGATATTTATGATTGGAAAAGGAGTGTAGGAATTAGAATGGATAATAAATGGCAAAGTGCTTTAACCTCATGTATAAAACATCTTCCAGACTGTAATTATTATCATTATTGTCTTCAATTAAATACATATAAGGCGCTTTTAGAGAAGAATTATGGAATAAAAGTAAGGGAAATGTATTTAGTATGTCTACATCCAAATAATAAAAATAAAACATATCAAAGAATTAAGGTAATTAACTTACAGAAAGAAGTGAAAGATTTATTTAAATTACGAGAAAAAATGTTAAATAAAGAACTTAAAAATGAAATAACAGAATAATTTATAAATGATAAATAATATTTGCGAAGACTTTTTATATAATGAAACAAATGCTTGTGGTGAATGTTTTAAAGGAAATTATTTATTAAGTTTATTTTTTTTTATAAGTTTTATCCCAACAATATTAATAATACCTAGTTGGATAGTAGCAAAATATATATTTTTACCTCATATAAAAGAAGTAAAAAATGAGGAAGATATAGATTGGCCATATGAAGAAGACGAAATAGCTTATGAAAATAGATATGAAATTATTGAGAAAAATGTAAAAAATGATAAATTGGATACAGAAAATTGTTGTGTATGTGAATCAACCCCTGATGGTTTAGTTTTTATGAAATATAACAAAAAAAATGAATGTTTTGATTGGTGGGGAGATAATAAAAGTGTAAAATATATTTATTTGGAAGCAGTAAGTAGAAAATATGTAAATGTTTTTGAATGTTCAAGTTTTTATATAGATAGAAATGATGATTTGAAAAAACAAAAAGAACAACAAAAAATCCGGGAAGAGAAAGAAAAGGAAAAAAAAGAAAAAAAAAATGAGGAAATAGATAGTGATGATGATTTATTTGTGAAATTAAAACCAAATGAGAAAATGGAACCAAAAAAGAAAGAAGTAAAAGCAGCAATAAATGGTAATAATTATAAATATAAAGGAAAAATTAAAGATTTTAAAATGTTAAAAACGTATAAAAAAAAACAAAAAAGCAAAAAAAAGATGGACTTTTCTACTTGGCAATCAATGTTTAAAAAATAAATTACTATTAATTTAATTATAATTTATTTACTTTTTACTTTTAGTTTTTCGTTTAGTTCTTTTTTTTTGGTGCTTTTTTTTAGTTTTACGAAATTTTCTTTTACCACCTTTTTTGTTTTCTGAAACACTTCCAAATGGTTTATCTAGCATATTTTCAATAAAATTAGAAATATCTTTAACTTGTTTAGACCTATTTTTTAAAAAAGTAGCATATTTTTTTATATTTTGTTTATTATTATCAGTAACTTTATCAATAGTTTCAAAAAATGCTTCCATAGAATTTGCTACTAAACTTATACCTGAAGCAGCAGCAGCAGCTCCAGATAATCCTGCTCTACCTATTGTCAACATATTTCCAGCAACAGGTGCTGACTGAACTCCAAGAGCAACCGAATTTAGTGAGTTTCTAATTATTTTTTCTATTTTATCTCCTAACTTGTCTGTTACTTTATCTAATTCATCACTGCTTTCATTTAAGGCGTCTATACCAATTTTTAAAGCAGGTTTTATAAATTCTTCTTTGATTGCTTCTAAAAGTTTTTCTCTAGCTATTTTAACTCCTTCTTCTTCCCAAACCATACTCATAGCACCAAATAAACCTGTATATGTTTCGGCTAATTTTTGAAAGTCTTTTTGAAATTCACTATCAGTAATAGGTTCATTTGGGTTCATATTAGGCAACATTCTTTTTTGTATTTTTTTCAACATGGCCTTAGGAATCATAAGTAATAGTTTAGCATATGCTGTAAGAATTGATTTCATTCCTTCTTCTGACATACTTTTAGCTACTTTAATTAAATCTTCTTGTTTAAAAAAACCATATTTTTGTAATTTATCAATTAATTTTACACCGATAGGGTTTAATAATAAAGCATTTTTAACCTCTTCAACTGAATAACTTTTATTTTCATTATTTTCATTATTTTCATTATTTTCATTATTTTCATTATTTTCATTATTTTTTGGAGGGTCTATAGTTATTGAATTAATTTTATCTTTTGCTGCTGTTTCAGGTATTGTAATATTACCTTCATAATTTTCTGTTTTTACAGGTATTGTATCGCCTGGTTTCGCATTTTCAGGAATCTGATCCTTTTGAATATCTTCATAACTGGGTTTTCTCCAAGATGGTAATTTGGGCATTGATAAGTTCATTATTAATATAAGTTTATACTTTATTTTTCTTTATCCATTTTAAAAATCCTATACTTTTTTCAATATTAAAAGAAGTACCTAAATCTTCTTCTGCTATTTTCATAGCTAATTTTTCTATCTTTGTTAGTGATTTTATATATTCTTCAATTATTTCTATTGAATAAGTCATTTTAATTTTAATTATTAATTATTATTAAAATCAATTTTTTGAAATAAAACAAATAAAATTTTTTTTATTAATTAGTTTTGACATTTCATATTCTATTTTAAATCCGGCTTCAATAATTTGAGAAAATAAAATATCAATATTATTTTCTAGTAACAATTCATTATTTTTTTTTAGATTAATAAAAACTTTTAAACAAGATGTATTATCGCAACAAGAAGAAAATGTATGAAATGGAGATAATTTTTCTTTTTTTATAACTCTTGTTATTAAATTCAAACTTAAATCATTTGGTGGATTATCAATAGAAAATATATTTTTGTAACATTTTGTGTATTTATCAAGATGAATTAACTTATTAATTTTGTAAATGGGCATTATATAAAATTGAAATATTTTTAATAAATATATTTAATAAATATTAAAATTGTAAAAATGAGTGATAATCAAAATAAAGTAAAAACTTATCGTTTCAAATTTTCAACAGGATTTTTAGAATGTTTAAAAGATTTTTCAAGAATTCATAGATTTGATGATTCTATTTCATTTAAAGATAATTGGGAAATTTGGTGTAATGAAAACAAGGAAATAATAGATAATGAAATTAGTATATTAAAACAAAATGGATATAATGGTAATGTTTTAGTAAAAATGTATAAAAGTGCTAGGTATTATTTTAAAACTAAATCCAATATTAAAAAACAACCATTAAAAAGAAGAAACTATGTAGGATTAGACAGTGAATTTAGAGAACTAATGGATAATCATATTACTAGTATTTGTTCTAGAAGAGAATTAAAACCTTCTGATGGTTTTATAAATTTTATGGATAATTCAGAATATAAAGAAAAAATTAGCAATGAAATATTAAGATTACAAAGTTATAAATTAAATAAAGATGATATATTTAATAAAATTAAAAAAACTTATAAAAATAGATATTTCATTCATCAAAAAAAAAATAATTAAATAATAAAAAAAATTTTTAAAATATTTTTTAATATTAATATGAAAGGAGGTAAATTAATAGCTGAAGGAGGTTATGGTTGTGTTTTTCATCCAGGAATTGATTGTAATGGAGATAATTTTAAAACTAAAAAGTATGTTAGTAAAATACAAAGATATGATTTAAGTGCTAAGGATGAAATTAGAATAGGTAAAATTATTAAAGATATAAATGGATACGGTAATCATTTTGCTCCCATTATAAAACATTGTGAAATTGATATAGCAAAAATTAAAAAAACTGAAAAAGATACTGATAATTGTTCTATAATAAAAAAAAGTAAATCAAAAAAATTTGTATTAATGAAATTACCATACATAAATGGTGAAGATTTTATAAATTATTTAGTAAGTCAAAAAAATAGTATTCAAATTGTTAATAGTATAATAAATAGTTATAATCATTTAGTTAGAAGCTGTCAAATGTTGGTTAGTAAATCTATTATGCATTATGATATTAAGGGTTCTAATATTTTATATGATATTGATAAACAAGCACCAATTTTAATTGATTTTGGATTATCATGTGATATGTCAAAAAAAAAAAACTGATTCTTTTTTTAAAAAAATATTCTATGTTTTTGCTCCACAGTATTATGTTTGGCCATTAGAAGTTCATTACCTATCTTATTTATTTAATATTAATAAAAATCCTGATAATGAAGAATTAAAAAAAATCAGTAATCTTTTTGTAAAAAATAATAAAGCAATACAAAAAAATTTTTCACCTAACTTTTTAAAAAAATATGAAAATAAATGTTTTAATCAATTGGTAAAATATGATCAAATAGAATTCAAAAAAAGAATAATTAAAATTATAAATTATTGGGAAACTTTTGATAATTATTCAATAGCTATTATGTATTTAAAATTTTTAAAATATATTAATATTAATGGATTTATTGATAATGAATTTATTATTTTTTTTAGTAAATTATTATTACAAAATATAAATCCTGACCCTGAAAAAAGATTAAACCTAATTGATACTGTTCATACTTTCAATACTTTTTTATATAAAAAAAATTTAAATAATATTGAAACTTTTGAAGAGCTTACTAATAATGTTATTAAAAATAGATTTAATAGTAATAAAGAAATGATTAATGAAAAAAAAAATGAATTATATGAAACTAAAACAATGAAGATACTATATAAAAAATCACGTAAATAATCATTGTTCATAATATGTATGATAAGCAAGTGTAAATCTACCGTTATTTTCTTTTAAACTAAAAACTGACATATCACATGCTCTGTGCTTTATATATGGTTTAAAAATAACTACTCTTCCAGGAACTACATCTACATATTGTATTTCTTTCGTTTTTGTATTTTTATAAAAAGCTGTTTGTCCTTCCCATTCAGTTTTCCAATATTTATTTAAATATACTAAAAATGTTGGTCCATATCCTGGTCCATCAACGTGCCAATATCCAGGAGTTAATGTTAAATGAAAATTTATGTAACATCTGACTATCTTTAATTTTTCCTTATTAACATAATCTATTTTTGGAATTATTTCATTAAAAAATAATTTATGAAAATATAAATTATCCATTAATTCACATTTAAAAAAAAATCCCATATCCGAATCTGAAGAACTACTCTGAGTTCTCCAATTTAAAAGATATAAAGGATAATTTATATTTGTAATTATTTCTCTATCAATAATATTGTCATAAATGATTATATCATTTTTACTTATATCACCGTAATAAATTTTGAAGTTATTAACATTATTTTTATCTCGGAAGTTAAAATATACACATTTTTTAACGTCCAATATTGATACAATTTCATTGTATTTTTTTTTTGTTTTTTCTATTTCTTCAATATGATATTTATTCATTATTGGCGATTTTTTTAAATCTATATTATCATATTTATTCATTTATAATTATAATAATTTTTAATGTTTAAATTTTTTTTTCCCTTTTTTTTTATTTTTTTTACTTTTATTATTTTTTGTCTTATTCAATGTTTTTTTTTTATTTTTTTTTTGTTTTTTGCTTCCTCCCTTTTTCTTTTTATAAGTTTTGTTTGCTCTTTTTAAAATATGTGTAAATGAATTTCCTGCGTTTTCATACATAGTTTTACGAACATGAGAAAGCCACGATGAGGGATTAGACATATATTTTATACTTAGATAATAAAATTGATTAAAATTTTACTACAACATCGTTTTATAAAAAATGTTTACAAGATATTTATATAACGATGATGAAGTGAAAATAACTTTGATAGAAAATATGCTAAATCAAAAAAACTTAGAACAATGTTATTACTGGATTTATGAATTTTATCAAAGCAAAGATGTAAATAAAACTTGGGATTTATTATACAAAATATACTATGATTTTTACGCGTTAAAAAATCCTAAGTTTTTAAAAAAAATACAATTAAAACAAAAAAAATTTAATAATGAAAAAAATATTGAATGTATTTTATGGATTATAAAAAATTTATTTAAATTAAAAAAAAATTATGAATTGTTTTTACTTAGAGTTTATTATAGTTCAAGAAACAAATCTATTATCAATATTGATGACTATGATGAAAATAAATTCAAAACTAGTGATAAAAATCAGAAAAAACTAATTATTTCCATAGAGAAAAAAGATAAGGAATCTATTTCTTATTATTTAAAAAAAACTGTAAATAAAGAAAATACTATCAAATTACTAAATAAAATTTTAAATACAAAAATAAAAATAATTAGTAATAATAATATTTATAGTCATTTATTGTTCACAATAATTAATAGTTTTAAAATTAAATCTAAACAAAAAATATTTTATAGAACTATTGATAAAAACGAAATAAATAAAATATTATTAACAGATAATATTAATTGTATTGAAAATAAAAATTATCTTAATGCTAGAATTGATAAATGGATTAATGATTCTCCTGAAAATTTTCAAATTATTTTTCCAAATCCTCAAAAACAAATTAAATTTGTATTAAAACAAAATAAAAAAGAAATAGAAAAAGCTTTGTCAAATTTATGGCGTGATAAAGATTTAATAACAAAAAATGAAAAAAAAAGTTTATTATATTTTGGTTCAATTATGTCTGAAATAATTGATGAAATAGATAATCCTTATAAAATGCTTAAAAATAAAAGAAAATATGGTATTTCTGATAATATATCGTGTTTTAAATTAAAAAGAGATAGTCTAAATTTAAATGAAATATATTGGTATAAATGGGAATATTATGCTTACAAAAATTTAATTTGGAAAAATAGATTTGATAAGTATGATATAGTAGTTGATGATGAAAAAAAATTAATAAAATTTAAAAATGTAAATGAATATGAAAAATTTTATGAACAATACAATTATGAACCAGATGAACAAAGTATTGAAGTTCAAGAAAAAAGCATAAAAAAATTTAAAAAAATAAATTTAACACAATGGTTAAATAATATATTTGTAAATAAATGTAAAAAAAATATAAGAATTAAAATTAATTATTAATAGTAAAATTGAAATAAATTTTTTTAATATAAATAACAATATATTATAAGACATAATGGTTAAAAACAAAAAAGGAGGTAGTGGTCATAAAAAAATGGCAAGAAAAAATGTAGCACCAAAAGGTGGTTATTCAAGTAGAAAACTAAGAAAACCTCAAGAAGAGGGAGAAATATTTGCTAGAATTACAGGTATTCATGGTGGTGGTCATGCTGGTATATTATGTAGTGATGGTAAGGAAAGAACATTAGTAATTCGTGGAAAATTTCGAGGAAGAAATAAAAGAGATAATACAATTAAATTAAATAGTATTGTTATGGTTGCTTTAAGAAGTGTTACTATGGGTGAAGTCGTTGGACCAAAAAAAAAAGAAAAAGCTGATTTAATTTATGTTTATAATGAAAATCAAATAGATGAGTTAAAAGAAATTCCTGAAGTATATAAAATATTGGATGATACTAAAAAATCTCAAATTAAAATTGATAATGAATGTGGATTTGATTTTACAAATCAAGTTAATATTGTCGAATCAAATGTAGAAAATAAAACTGAGTCGAAAAATGATAATAAATTGTTTGATAAAAAAGATGATGTAGAAATTAATTGGGATGATATTTAATTTTACTCATCATCTTCATAAAATGCTTCAAAAATATCAATTTCTTCATCACTAGAGGATGATTGATAATCTTCACTGTTCAAACTTGATAATATAGCATTTTGTAAATTTCTATTTATTAAATAACTATTTTCTACATTAATTAATCTATTTACTTGTTGTTCTTGATTTATTAATACATTTCTACTTGGTCTAAATAAATTTTGAGTTGGATTATATAACATTTCCATATTAGAAAACATTTGATTATATCTGTTTTGATTATTATTAATAATTCTATTAGTTCTAATATTTGTATTAGAATCATCATTTTTTTTTTCAATATAATCTAATTCAAATCTACAAATTGGACATTTTGAAGATTCATCTTTTAACCAACTTTCAATAAATGTCGAGTGAAAAATATGATTACAAGGTAATTGAGTTATTTCATCTCCATTTTTAAATTCTTCCATTGAAATTACACATTCTTTTGTTTCAAATTTTGAATCATCATATATAATTTTTTTTAATTTTGATAATCCTTTATTATTAATTACTTTTTTATATGCTTGTTTTTCATTTAAAGAACGATTTAATACTTCATTTAATTGATTTGAAGACAAATTTGAAAATGTTTGAGAGAAAGGCAAACTTAATAAATTCTCATTTGTATTTGAGGTATTTAAAAAATTTACTAATAAACTTATAAAATCATTTTGATCCTGATTTGTCATTGAATTTGATAAATCTCTTATTTCTGATAATATATTGTGTAAATAATTATTCGAAATATCAGTTGACATATTAAATAAAAATATTATTTAATATTTAACTTTTTTTATTTATAATATTTTTAATTATAAATAAAATTATTTTTTTTTACCTTTTCTTTTTTTTGTGCCATCTATATATTATACCATAGATAAATAATCAGAAATATTTTCATCCATAGGTGAATATCTTTTAATATTAACAATATTTTCTAATAGTGTAAAAGGTGATGTTTCTCTTAATGATTTTATTCCTTTTGTTACAAATATATTTAATAAACTAGAACTATATCCACTAAGAAATGTTATATTTTTTGTAAATGTAGTTGCTGGAAAACCACTTGTTTTTCTAAGATTCCAAAATAAAATATGTGGAGGATCGTATGGTTTTTTATATTTTGTTTTCATTCCAGCATCATAAAACGTCTTTGCGATTTTTTCATAAGCACTATCAAAAATACCCACATTATGACAACTATCGTCAAACTGCATATCACTAAATACTGCTAAAACTAAATTACTAACTTCATTTGGACTTACATTATGTTCAACAAAAGATTCAATAATTCTATCGCATGCTAAATGAAAATCTGTATTACATCCCCATGCGGATTTCCGGACCTTTTTTGCTTTTTCAACAAAATCTTTACAATCTCCTATATTTATCCATTTTGGAATAGCATCAAAAGTCAGTATTCTATCCCTAAAACTGGGATGACATATTTCACTAATACGAATAGATAGTCCAATTGAATTATTTAAAGGTAAACATCCATCACACTCCATTGAACCTGATGTATCGCACATAGGAATAATACACATATTTTCTAATCCTTTATTATTTTCTTGATTACTTTTCCATTGTAAATTAATAGTTTCTCTAATTGTATTATCATCATCACATATATCATTATATGAATAAGCATCTTTAGCTAATTCACCTACATTTAATCTTTTTCCATGAACTTTTGCTGTTTTATCACCTGACAAAGCTTTTTCTATATGTTGTTTATAATTTTCAGCACATAGACATCTATCTTCAAAATGCCATTTTAAAGAGTTGTTTTTAGTTTTGTTTAAAAATGCGTTTTTTTGTTTTCTAAGAGTAATCGATGTTACTTTATTAAAATCAATATGTCTCCAATTTTTATTACACATTTTAACTTGAACAGTATCGGATCCTCCATCAATACCTGATAATTTAACTAATAATTTTTTTAAATAAATTCTTTGTTTTAATTGAGCTTTTTTAATTTGTCTTAGATTTTTCCATCCATTTGCTGGTTCTTCAGTAAAAGAAGGATACATTAATTTTGCTAATTTTTTAAAAATCCAATTAAATCTTTTGGATGATTTTTCTCTGGGAATCCATCTACCAATTAAACTAACAGGTTTTCCTTCATTTAATAATCGTTCATCTCTTTCTAACCATTTAATAGCAATTTCATTTAAAATTCTATCAACCAAGGGATGTGCTTCACCATCTAATGTATTTTCTTTTAAATAAGCTAAAAAATATTTAATATCTTTAAAAGAACCATATTGATGTTTATTTAATGAATGATGTGAATAATCAACACAATGAACAAAGGCATTATAAGCTAAGTCTGGATAAAAATTATACCAAGCTTCAATCTGCATCCATGTATTATCCATATCTCCCTTACCATTTAAAATATCTCTAGTTTGTGCTATTAATTTATATAAAATAGTTAATTCTTTTTCATTTATTTCCCAACTAGTATTTTCTAAAATATTAATTAATTTTTTTTTTAAATCACTAGTATCTTTTGTTCTGACTAATTGAAAAAAATATTGAACCAAAAATTCTTTTACATCTGAAGTAGACCCCCAATCATACTGAACATGTCCATTCTCTCCAATATTTTTGGGTTTCAAACTAATATCCAATGCTGATACGATACTATTCATAATAATAATATATTTATACAAACTCTTTAAGTTAATTTTTTTCTAGACTTGCGTCTTTTTTTACTTTCCCTTATATATATTTTTTTGGTATTTGTTTTATTTTCCTTTACTACATTTTCATAAAATATTATATGTAAACTATTTAAATTTTTAAAAAAATGGATACTATCATCCCATTTTATCTCTGATAAAGTTGATTTTACTGATAAAAAATTATATTTTTCGCTATTTTTTAAATATGATGATAAATCTTCTGGTTCTAAATCAATATTGTATTGTAATATGGATATTAACTTATGGTCTTTTGAATTATAAATTTTATTTTTTTTTAATAAAAAAATTAATTTAGTTTTATCAATGAGTTTATTATCTAAAATTATATCATCTTTTTTAATATAATAAATTTTATTATCACGATTTATATAAATATAAACTAATTTTACTATTTCATTTTCTTCGGTATAAAAAGAAGTGTATAATTTATCTTCATTTTCTATTTCATTTAACCAGGAATCATCTAATTCTTCATCATCATTAAATATATCAAAGGTATTTTCTATTTCATAATCACTCATATTAATATCAATTAGTAAAAAAAGTTTTATATTTTTACTAATTTATTAAATTATAATTCTTCTTCCTCATCTTCGCTTTCTTCTGAATCTGTCTCATACTGCATATTTAAAATCATTTGTTTTTCAATTTCACTTAATTCTTTTTTTTTAAAACCTACTTCAGTCTTTTTTTCATATACTACAGTATTTTCAATAAAATTACTTTTTGGAACTACTTTTAATACTTCTTTTTTTTTAGAAATGATTTTTAATGTTTCTTTTTTATTTGTTTTTTTATTAATTGATTTTTTCATAGCAATATCAAATGGATTAAATGAATTATTTGTTGCTCCACATATTATAGGTCTTCCTTTTTCATCTTTTTCAACATTATGAAATTTTTTGCTGTGAAATCTTTTATTATTTCTATTATTATTTCTATTGTTATTTCTAAAGTTTCTTCTATAATTTCCTACTTTTACTTGATTTCTAGACTTAAATCTATTAGTTTTTTCTGGGCTTTTACTTCTCTCCCATCTAGAATTTATCTTGTTTTCTGTATTTGGTTTCCGAAACCTATTACTTCTGAAGGAATTATCATTATTTGTTGGTTTAAGACAACTAAAACGTGAATTATCAGATGACATTTATGTTATATTATACTGTTGCTAATATATTTTAATATTATTTCAATTTTATAATTTACTTAAAGAATAATTAATATCTTTATTTGTCTCTTAACAGCAAACAATTTATTTATTTTTATTTATCATATAAAAGGTTGTATATAACATATTACTTTACAAGAGGCAGTATTTAAAATTGATTTTTATTAAATTAAATAAAAATCAATTATTAAAATGACTATATCAATTTGTATCCCAAAATTAAATAGAAATATTAAAAAATCATTTATATTAGATATTTTCAATTATCATAATTTTGGTAAAATTAAAAATATTGATTTAATTTTATTAGGAAAAAATAAAAGAGCATTTATACATTATTCATCATGGAATTCTAATGAAAAAAGCTTAAAAGTAAAAGAAATATTGGATAATGGAAAAGATTTTAAAATTATATATAATATTCCTTGGTTTTGGAAATGTGTAAAATTACAGGAAAATTAAACAGGTAAAACTTCTATTGCTTCGCAATATTCTATTTCACTATCACTATCAGGCAATGGTGGAACTTCAGGTAAAAATATTGCTATATTAAAATACTTTTTTTCATATACAGGGGTTCTTGCTGGTAATCTTTCAGATATAAAAGACAAATAACTATCTAGTGGTGGTGCTTCTTTTCTTGAATGCCATATATTAGAGTGACCACAATTATAACATAAACTATTACAATGTAAAATATATTTATTACATTCACAATTTTTAAATTCACAATGATATCTCATATAATTACTTAGTGCGTTTTTTTAAGTGCCTTTTTTTAACAGCCATAAAAATTCCTCTACTTTTGTATTTTTCTTTTGTCTTTTTTTTGCCGCAATACCTATTAATTTATTATAAACACTATGTTCTACTGGTATTTTTCTTAATTCTCCATATTTCTCTAAAATTTCATCTAATTCTTTTAAAGGAATTATTCCCTTATTATTATAAGAAATCAATATATATTTCGCTTTTGTATTTTTTATTAAATCTTCAAATGATTCTTTTGCCTTTACAAAACTACAATATGGACTTTTTACCCAATTTTTCGGTTGTCCTCTATATGTTTCAGGAATTTCTATACTAGTATCCCAATTATTAATTATATCAAGTAAGAAATAATATATGTTATATGGATGTTTATTATATGGTGGATCATAATACATTAAATCTACCATTGGTAAAGTTTTTACCCATTCATTCGTATCCATTTGGGTAATTTTAACATCTGCCTTATGTTCCGTTAAAATTGGAAGTTCAGGTAAAATCTCTCCAGTTATACGATTTAAATCTACTTTATTTTTTCCTCCATACATTCCTTTTGTTTTTTCTTCATTCTTATAGTATGCTGAAAACTGACCATTCGTATTATTATGTATTGAACAATTTACCAATAAAGGAGCTAAAAAGAAACACTGATATTTTTTTTCTATTTTATTTTTTATATAATACATCATTTTATCAATATTACAAGCATTTTTATGAGTAAAATAAGCTCTTTCTCCTTCTTTTATATTATTATCATTATTTGGTGACCAGTATTTTGATATAAATTTTTTTGGTATTTTTGATTTGGAGAGAATTGACCTTAACTTTTTTTTATGTAAAATTAAAATTTCATAATCATTTGTAGTTAAATCTTTTGTAGAAGTTAAATAACATTCATTCAAGGTTTTTGAATATCCTGCCATATCGTTTACATATAATGATTTTAGTTCTTGACCTGAATCATTATCACTCATTACTCGATTTTTAAATAATCTACTTACTATTCCACTTCCTGAAAATCCTTCAGCAATATTTATATTTTTCTCTCCAGTTTCATTTTTTATAAGTGTAATAATTTCATCTATTTTGTTTAAAAATTTACGTTTATTACCCATATATGTCAATATTTGTTTAGTTAAATATTCATCTTCCATATAAAAAAAATATTTTATTATATTTAAGTCTTTTCAATTTCCGATTTTTTCTAATAAATCATCACGTGTTAATTCTAATAATGATATAATTCCCTTATTTTTGTGATATTGTAAATCATCATACATAATATTTTCATATCTAGATATTGTGATTGGTAAATCATTATTTAAAATAAAATTATTATTCATATAATATTCTTTTTTTTCATTAGAAATATCTTCATCATTTTGATTTTGGAGAGAAATTTGATAAATTAAAACTTTTTTTCTTCTTTTGGGAATTTTTATATTATGTTTTTTTAAAATATGTTTATGTAAATTTGCTCGCGAAGCAAAGCCTCTTGGACATTTAAAGCACGGACATTGAAATGGTTTTTCATTTTCAGGTGTATGTTTTGACCAAATATGAGCATTTAATGAAGATTTTGGACCAGTTGTTTCATAATTACAATAAGGACATTTATGTATGTTAAATTTTTCTACTTTATTTCTTCTATAATAATTAGTATTATGGTTATTTGTTTTTTCGTAAAGAAATTTCATTGTTGATGTTTCTGTGTTAAATAAGTTCTTGAATTATTAATATTCAATTTTCTATAAAAAAATCTTGATAAAAAATTTAATATATAAATTTATATTTATATTTATTCTTCATCATCACTTTCACACCATTCCTCCTCATCAGATGTTTCATCTTCAGTATTCCAATCATAATCATCATCATCCCTAGAAATTTGTTTTCCTGGAGTAATTAAATCAGATGCTATGAAATTAATATCATCTGAATAATTACTCTTTGAAAATGCCATTTTTGTAATAATATTAGACATATCTGAAGGAAGTGCGTTACATGATTCCTTCACAAGCATATAATTTTTTAAATCTTTTTCATATATTTCATCTCTTATTTCATCCAAACCATCTTTACATTCTTCTCTTCCAAAGTATTGAATACTTCCATCATCATAATTTCTGTCATATTGATCACATCCTTCAATTCCTGAGCCTGGGACGAAAGACAACTCAGCGAATCTTTCTGGTTTTTTTGTTACACGACCACTTTTTGTTACGGAAAACATATTATTAAGTATTGTTTATAATTAATAATATCATATCGAAAAGATTTTACTTCAATTTTCTAAATTTTTTTCTTGTCTTGATAGGAAAAAAGAAAAAAAAATTATATGTTGCCCACTGTGGGAGTCGAACCCACGACCACAAGATTAAAAGTCTTGCGCTCTACCGACTGAGCTAAGTAGGCGTTCCCAATCCGGGGATTGAACCCGGTTCTCCCCGGTGAAAGCGGGGTATCCTAACCATTTAGACTAATTGGGAATTGTTCTTACAGGGGATCGAACCCTGAATTCTGGTTTCAAAGACCAACGTGATAACCATTTCACTATAAGAACTATATCCGTGCTCCCCAAATCCATGACATCAATTTCAATCCTCTACTATACATCATAATTGCTTTTATCAATAACTATAGATTTCCGTGCTCCCAATGATAATCTTGTATTTGGCTACCTTTTATCATCACCTACATCATTACCTATTGCGTAGTCTCCTCCACCAATTTTTGCCGCGCCCAGCCTGGCTAGAGTGGGATTTGAACCCACGAAGCTTTCGCAACAGATCTTGAATCTGCCCCCTTTGACCGTACTCGGGAATCTAGCCTTGATTTTTTTTCGTCTGTGTTTTCTCACAGGTTTTTTTTATTATTTACCTAAGTTCATCTGGCACTTCAGCTCCCATAGCCTCTGCCATATTGAATTCGCTCTTCGGAGTTGCAGGATTTCCTGCAATAGCCCTAGCTACAATAGGGTCATTCTCGACTCGATACTCTTCATCAGGCTGAGCTGATAGGTCATAATTTGGCTCAGGAGTCCAATCATCAGCGAATTCTGCCTTTTTCTTATTCTCTGTAGTAGTAATCTCAATCCGAAGCTTGCGACCTACGCGTGGCTTTGGAGCTTCATCAGGACGTTTCGCTCCACTGATTCCAACTAGCCAATACCAAGGTGACTCATACTCAAGCTTAAGCTTTTTTCCATCCTGAAGTGCCTTAAGAGCTTCAACCGCGGTTTCATCCCTCATATTCCACTTTCCTGCTGCGAAATGAACAAATGCTCTCTTGTAAGCTCCACCCGCCACTTGAATAACGTCAACACGTTCAACAAATCCTAGATTGGCTTCAATCATATGCTGCTTGATACGACGCCAACCAATGTTGTTGAAAACCCTTGGAATACAAAGGCTGATACCCTGCTTAGGGTCAGAATTCACCAAGAAATTCTCATGCTGCTTTGTTGAGTACATTGCTGGAACAGTAGACATGTTTTTTGTTAGTTTGAAACTAAGTGTTTTATAGTTGATTTTTAATAATATCTTGTCGGAAAGATTTTACTTCAATTTTCTAATTTTTTTTCTTGTCTTTTCACACCAATTATCTTCTTGCCTTGTCTTTAAACTATTTTATATAATTATTTAGTTATATAAAAATTATTTATATGGAATAATCTTGCCTGTTGAATCCTTAGCATATACTGTAGCACAAGCACATTTATGTTCATTATCCAAAGTTGTGTCTTTCACATTATCAAACTCTCTTGAATTTCCCAAATCATTATAAGGAGTTCCTGGTGATTCACTAAATACTACTCTTCTTGCTCTATTATTATGATATATTGAACCACCTAACATTACTGATGTTCCTGTTTTATTTGGCTGAACTTTCACTCTCTGAGCCTCTTGTAATCTTTTCATTCCTGGTCTTACCATATATAAATACTAAATATATTAAAAATAACTTTTTAATATATAATTATTTCATAGATGACTGTAATATTTGAAACTAATTCTATTAATATTCACAAAAATTCCAATTCAAATTATAAATTAAATTTTGAAAATGGAGAGAAATTTACTAACTTCTTTAATTTTATTAAAAAAAAATTAAATATTACAAAAAGTACAAATAATTCTTTTACATTTAAAGCTATTAAAGTAGAAAAACTAAAAAATCTTTTAAAAAGAAAAGAATCATTTTCATATAGACATTTAAAAGAAATTTATAACAATATCTCTAAGCAATTTGAAAGTTTAGAAAAGGACAATTTTTGCCATTTATTTTTAGATATTAATGATATTATTAGAGTTGAAATTGATAAAGAATCACAAATAGGCGGCTCTGGATACGATATTATTTTCTTGTACTTAAACACTTCCAATTTTTTACCTATTAAAAATAAATTTACAAAAATTATAAAACCATTTGACAAGAAAAATATTTTTATCTCTCCAGAATTAAAATCTATAACTCAATTTCCTATCGATATTCATATTAACTCTCAATTATATTCATTAGCTGTACTAACATGTTACTGTGGTGAATGGAATAAAACCCCTTCAAAATACAATAATATTGATAAAGATATTTCTTTTTATAAGGATTATCTATCAAATATTGAAAATTCAAAATTATATTGGTCCTTATTGAGATGTCTTAATCCTAATTCTAATGAAAGAATATATTTATATATTTAATTTTCTAAATAATACATATAGAATATGTCTATTCGTGTTATGAGACTTAAACAAAAAACTAAAACTAAAATGAATCTTGCTAATTCTAGAGAAATTGTTTCATTAGCTTATACTGATAATCAGGGTGGTGTAGGAAGAACATTTAGAACCTCATCTGGATGTGTAGCTAAAGACCGCCGTGCTAAGGCTAATTGTAGAACTGTTAATTACGATATAAATAACGCATGTGAAAACAAAGCTGTTGTTCCTAGGGTTCCCAGTCATCAACAAAGTTATGGTCTTTATTTAAAAAGAGCTACCTTGGGAATTGGATATGGCGGAGGTGGCATTATACAACCTCAGGCTGGATTAGCCAGAAGAGTTGTTTCTACTGATGGAATATCTACCTATAAAAGACCACAAGCTGGAAGTAGTAGTTCTATGAGCTTTTCTATGAGTGATTATATAAGTAACAAAAAAACTAAAACTATTTCTTGCACTATTAGTGATGATAAACTTGACACTAATTGCTATAATACTACTTGTAATTATAATAAAGGTGGTAAACAACATACTAAAGATTTATTATTTTTAACACAAGACCAGCAACTAGATAGAATTAAAAATCACAGAACCACCTGTTCTAAAGGTGTTAAAGTTACTGAAAAACCTATGATGCATAGTGGTAATTGTCATGGATACTAGACAATTAAACAATTAAATAATTAATATAAAAAATACTATATTAATTATTCTATAATGATTCCATTTGCTCACTGTCAAAATACTTATCTTATTCAATTACAACTTTTACAAGATAATAATGAACTTTATACCAAGTCTATCAATAAAGGTAATGCTAAAAATGACTCTGGTTTTGATTTATTTGTCCCCGATGATGTTACTATTCAATCTGGTGAAATTAAATTAATAAGTATGGGTGTTAAATGCGCAGTTCAAAAAATTTCAACAAAATTAACTATTACTGATAATAAAACAAAAAAACTGACACAAAGTAAATCTTCCCCATATTATTTATATCCGCGTTCTAGTGTTAGTAAAAGAGGAATCATTTTAGCAAATTCTGTAGGTATTATTGATTGTGGATATAGAGGACCTTTAATGGCCGCTTTTTATAATACAAAAAAAGAACCTGTTACTATTGAAAAAGGTGATAGAATCGTTCAAATTTGTATGCCAAATCTTAGTTATGAATTTAGTGTAAATTTAGTTAAATCATTAGATGATACTGAAAGAGGAGAAGGAGGATTCGGTTCAACTGGTAAATAAATGTTTAAAATTATCATTTATATAGCTATTACAACTATCATTAAATTCTAACCATTCAAATGATAATTTACTATTCTTTTTTTTACATTTTTTACAAGTATAAACAATAAATTCATATAATGTATTATCTTTGTTAAATGTTTTAAATAATACGGTTTTAGATGTCAACTCGTTACAAATAAAACACGAATGAATCCATCCATCTTCTGGTAAATGAGAATCATTATAAATGTAAATTCGTTTTATTGTCGGCATTGTTATATAATTAAAAAATTATTAATTTAAATATTAATAATTTTATAAAATAATATTTGGAATTTATATATGCCAAACAAAAGAAAAACTAGAAAAGCTAGAAAAGCTAGAAAAAAAACTAAAAAGGGAGGAGCCTTGGCTGATTATTTTGGATTTTTAAAAATGGGTGAAAGTAAAGATTATAAAGAAAAAAGATGTAAAAATTTTCAACGTGATTATAATAAATTACAAAAAAAAATGGACGAGTTAGTGAAAAAAGCAGAAGAGAATGGTTGTCCTTCTTTAGCACCACCTGAACCTGAACCTGAAAAAGAACCTGAACCTGAAAAAGAACCTGAACCTGAACCAGAACAAGAACAAGAACCAGAACAAGAACCAGAACAAGAACAAGAACCAGAACCAGAACAAGAACCTGAACCTGATGCCAATATGTTACTTGATTTAGACGGTTCTTCTAATGATGATTCCCACGATGTTTTATCAGGAATTTTCAAAGAAAATGATAAAGATAATACAGTTACTAGTACAACACAATTAGGTGGACGTAGAAAACGTAGAAGAAAATCTAAACGTAAAACCAAAAGAAAATCAAAAAGAAAATCTAGAAAAAAGAAAAGAAGAAGAAAATCTAGAAAAAAGAGACGTTAGTTCCTTTTTTTTAGTGCTTTTTTAGTAAAACATATTGCGAGGCTAAAATAGTTCCAATACTTCCCCATGTAGCAACATTAGCCCAATTTATTATTCTATTATGATTATTAAAACCATAATATAAACCACCAAACAAAACAGCACTACCAGCACCGGTTGCTACTGTCAAAGATAATTTTATTAAATCTGGTAAATATTTATCTCCATACACAAATGTTGCTATTTTTTCCATTATACTTTATATAAATTTATATAAATTTATACTATTAAGTTTTTTAATAATATAAATTAAATAAGAACTTGCGTTCTCAAATTAGATCTCCCGCCAACCTGATTTGAACAAGTGACCAATCGATCTACAGTCGATCGCTCTACCAACTGAGCTATAGCGGGATATACGGTTTGGTGTTTATTTTTTTTCTTTATGGAAAAATATAAAACCATTAAACTATTAATTTTTTTTTATTGCTGTATCCAAACCTATTATCCCTCATATCTATACATACCCATACATCTGATTATATCAACTCCGTTTTATTTAACATCATTGTCGATATTTTATTTAATTGTGGAATTCCACCAGAACTCTGAATAATATATATTTACTTTTATTTACCTATCAGTAAATAAAAAGTCAACTCTAATAAGCGTCCTTATGAGGACTAAATAAATATACTTACTCATATACTCATCTTTTACTGCTTTTCATAGCAGTTTCTCACTATATGCTTTCGCATATTCTAATACTGATATCCATTGTTAATGTTTTTTTCGAACAAAGAAAAAGAAGGCTTAATATGTTTGCTGTTGGATACAAGTTATATTATAACTATTTCTTTATATCAATTCTAAAAATAATTTATTTGTTTTTTTATAAAATTGAATTAAAACTATCTTAATTTATTGAAGTAAATAATGGTTTCTTTAGCTTCTGAAAATATGACATCCAGGTTATTTATGGAAAACTACAATATTCTACAAAATTGTCCTGAATGTATTGATTCAAGAACATCACATAATTATCATTGTATTGATTTAGTTACTACTACTGTAAACAAACCTAACTTTGAAAAATTTATGATAGCATTAAATATCGATAGGTCTGGGTCTATGGGTTCTAGAGATAAAACAGGTAAAACCCCTCTAGATTATACTCTTCATACTGTAAAAACGCTTATTAATTATTTGGAAGATATTAAAAAAGAAAATCCAGAGATAGTTCTAAAAGTTTTAGTAAATGCTTTTGATGACAAACAATGTAACATTGGATTACATGAAATTGGAAAATCTAGTGAAGAATATTTAAAAAAAATAAGTTCAATTTTTCCAAGAGGGACAACTAATATCGAAGGAGCTTTTGAAACAATTTTAAATCAACATGCTTATAGGTATTTCGATGAAAAAGCTCATATTTTATTTACCGATGGACAACCTAATGTTGGAAAACAAAGTGCTCGCGGTATTACTGAAAAATCACCTGGAGGAAAACAAATTTATGTTGGATATGGAGCAGGCCATGATTCAAAACTTTTACAGGATATGTCAAAAATTGTAAATGGAGATTATCATTTTGTAGATAATATTGAAAACGCTGGAATGGTTTATGGAGAAATTATTCATTCCCTATTATTTGCTAGTGTAAAAGATATTAATGTGAAAATTAAAGGAGCTGAAGTCTATGACTTTAAAAATAATATATGGACTGATAATATTAAATTTAATTCATTTTCAAGTGAACATAAACAAACATTAATTATTCGTTCCGAATGGAATTCGGTTGAACCTATTAATGTTAATATTATTTATAGTGAATTAAACAATAACACACATTCCAAAACAGATATTTATAGCAAATATAACTGCACTAATGGAGAATCTAAAGAATCTGAAAGAAATATTTTAGTTGAAAAACAAATTTATCGTCAAAAAACAATGGAACTTCTATCAAACACACTTAATTTTCAATATGATGATACAGAATTATTTAAAGAATCCCTAATAAAATTTGAAAAAGATATGAAAACATTTATGAATAATAAAAATTTAAATGATGATTCCTTTATGCTTAAACTATGTACTGATATTTATATCGCATTTACTGGTATTGAATCAATTGTTGGAAACGCATTTATTAATTCTAGATTAACTAGTCAAGGTCACCAAAGAGCATTTGAGGTCTCTGATTTATCAAATTTAAGACAGCCAGCAATATCTTCTCCTAGTTATAGAAGATTTCGTAGTGATTCCTTTGAAGAAAATTCTTCTCCGAAAAATGTAGAAAATACTGTTATGGCACCTCCTGGGTCATTTAGACAAACTTCTTGTTACGCTACTCCGTCACAACAAAGAGTCATGAGAAGTTTATCTCAACCGATTGATAATGAATAATTTTGCGTTTAAATTAAAAAATTTTTTTTTAATGTATTTTTAAATGATTGCTGGAATGAGTAAAAATCCACTTGTATCAGGAGAAGCCTTTGAACATTGTTATTCAATGTTAAAATCTAAAATCGAGTCTATGAGTTTAGTTATTAACACAAAAAACATTACATTAATTATTAAAATAGCTATGGAAATAGTAGAAGCTAGTGCGTTAAAAGGAGAACAACAAAAAGAACTTGTTCAAAAAATTGTTAGAAAAGTAATTATTGAAGCTCCAATTTCTGATGATAAAGAAAAAATATTATTATGTATGATTGATGAAGGAATTGTTGGTGATGTTATTGATTTAGTTGTTTCAGCTACTAAAGGAGAAATTAATATTAATGTTGCTGAAAAAGCCGCGGTTGGATGTTGTTTAGCACTCTTAAAAAGTAGGCAATCTGATTAAATATATATTTTAATTAATTTAATATATATATATTAAAGTCCCATAGCATATGCTGTTGTCCAATCTGCTGCTGTAATTTTATATGCTTCAATATCCTCCTTATATTGATGAGCTATGTCAGGAACTAAAGGATCGTCAGGATTGGGGTCATCTAATAATGAACATATAGATATTAATACCTTAGATATTGTAAGTGCTGGACTCCAATTTTCTTTTAATATATCTAAACATATACCTCCACTACTATTAATATTTGGATGATAAATTTTTGTTACAAAAGCAACTTTCGGTGGTTTAAAAGGATAATTTGCTGGAAAAGTTATATTTAAATAAAAAATTCCTCCGTGATATGGTGTTCCTATTGGACCCATAAGTGTAGCTGTCCAATGAAATATATCATCTCCTTCTGGACCCGCACTACAATTTGCTGGAGGGTCCTTATTGAAATTTTCGAGTTCTTTCTTTATTCTTTTAGCACTAGCCATATATAATAAATATTTATTTTTTTTTATGTCATTTATCAAGATAATTAAAAAAATGGGTGCTACCCTTAGCGCTATATAATACATTACTTTACACACCGTGCTCCACCGCTTAGATAGTAGGATTCGAACCTACGCCGGCAAATACCAACAACATCTTCGTGCTGTTCCCTTAGTCCTCTCGGGGCATATCTAATGTTTCCGTGCTCCCATGAGTTAAGGCTCCCCTATCTGATGTGAGAGTCGAACTCACTTCTCCGTCCCGTAAAGGAAGGTGCTTCGCCTTAAAGCTTATCAGATTATTCTCGCGTTGGGAATCGAACCCAAGACCTTCGGCTCATAAGACCGATGCTCTACCTACTGAGCTACACGAGAGAAAATTAGACTTTCGCCTTTTTTATTTGTTTTTGTTATTTTTTGCTTTTTTGTTTTTTGTTATGAATTACCACGCTGAATTGTCGGTGGTAGGACGACCGAACTGGTCGAAATCGTCTTCGTCATCGCTCTCATCGTCACACATATCCGCCCAGCTCTTCTTCTTGACCTTCTTCTCAGCATCCAGATTCTTTTGCTGTTCATGTGCTGTCATCTGGAACTTAGGTTTCCAGGCAGTTTTTGTTCTTTTTCGTTTTAAATATTCAACCTCATCTGGCAAAACTTGACATTCCTCGTCACTTGAAATAGCAGATGGAGGGTCTTCTTTATGATATACCTTCGTCTCACAAGGCGGCTTCATAATAGTCTCAGGATTGTCTCCCCAAAAGCTTACCCGACGAGGTGGCTTAAAGTCATCATCTTCACTAAGTCTATTGAAACGATTGTTCTTCATATTCACCTTTTCTTTCCTTGAACGAACAGAAACGTGTCCGCGATTAATCGCATCATCTACTGGATGAGTAGCAAACTTAGCAGCAAGCACATCCTCAGCTTGCTTAATCCTAGCAGCACGCATCTCTTGCTTCTCTTTCTTCTTAGTTGCTTGCTTTTCACCTTGCTTCATCATCCAGTAAGCGTGACGACGCTCCCAGTCTTTCTTCTTGGCTGAGGTGTCATCAACCTTAACCTCAACCTTGGGCTGGTGACGAGTGGTATGTGCCACTGTAGAAGAATCCTTAACAATCAGTTTCTTTCCCCAAGAACCCGTTGCCTTATGAGCAACAGCATTTCCTATCGCAGGGAAAGACGCACGACGAGACTTAGGTTCAACCGTTACTTTCTTGGAACGAGTTTTCTTGCTCTTAACCTTCTGCCACTCACCATTTTTGTGAGCTACATTTTGGATAGGTTTCGTCCAAGCACCTAGACGAGAGACAGGACCACGCGAGGGAATTGAACAGTCAATGGTGAGAGAAGCCATGGTTGTTGGTTGTTGTTGTTTTTGTAAACAAGATAGTTGTATTTGTTTTTTTCTAGAATCTTATTTCCAAGAAATTTGTTCAATTTTCTGATTTTTTTTAAATTTTTGATCCCGACAAGAAAAAAATAAAATTTCCATAAATTGAAGAATAATCTTTTCGACAAGGTTTTAGTACTTCAACATATATAAATACAAGAATTATGAGTTCTTACTACCAAAAACTATTTAAGATTTGGTGTGAGACAAGAAATTTGGATGTGAAAAAACATCAAGTGGAAGGTATTGAGTGGGTTATGAAACGTGAGCTTGAACCTACGTTGGGTCCTCCTGGAGGATTTATATGTGATGATATGGGTCTAGGTAAAACTATTCTTACTATAGCATCTATTATACTTCATCCTGATTGTCAAAAACAAAGGACTCTCATCGTTCTTCCAAAATCTTTACTTGAACAATGGTCAAAAGCCATATATTCTTTACTAAAAATAACTCCATTTACATATCACGGTTCGGTTGTGAAAAGCATTAGTGATGAAGTATTGAAAACACAAAAGATAGTTTTGACTACTTATGGTATGATTTCTGAGAGAAAACCAAAAAGTGATGGGATAATAAATAAAGAATACAAGTGCAGACTATGGTCTTACAACTGGAGTAGAGTCATCTATGATGAGGCACATTATTTGAGAAACAGTAAAACAGGAGTATTTAAAGGTGCTAAAAAAATCAAAGCTGATATTAAATGGATGGTCACTGGAACACCAGTAAACAACAGACCTAAGGACTTCTATAATCAATGTGTAATTCAAGGTGTCTCATCTTGCTTTTCATGTCGAGTTAAAGAAATAAGAAAAGTAATTGATGATATAGTGTTGAAAAGAACAAAAAAAGAAGCAGGTATTATAATGCCTGAAATACAAGAGCATACGATTGAGGTGGAGTGGCAAAGTAAGCAAGAAGAAAAGTTTGTTAAAAATATTCATAGTTTGATGAACTTTGTTCCTGTTACAACTCAAAATGTTGATAATGTGATTCATAACTTAGGTGTAATGACAGGAAGAGGAATAGCTTGGTTAATGCTTATGAGACAAAGTTGCGTAATACCTTTTATGGCTCAAAAAGCACTACAAAAAAGAGCTCTAGAGTCAGGATATGATGCTTCACCAATATCGAATAAACTAACTAATAGTAAACTTGATAGTGTAGTAAACACTATATCAAAAAATAAAAAAAATGGAAAAGCTAAACTAGTATTTTGTATGTTCAGACAAGAAATGGAATATTTAAAAAATCAACTAAAAAATAAAAAAATAACATATGCGGTAATTAATGGTTCATCCACAAAAAAACAAAGAAAAATGGCAATACAAAATAAATTAAGTGATGAAACAAAAAAAATACTTATAAAAAAAATGAAAAATTCTCATATAGGGCTGTTAAATAAGATAAATGAATATCTAATGCCTCAAGTTCTTATAGCTCAAATTCAAACTTGTTGTGAGGGTTTAAATCTTCAACATTTCTCTGAAGTTTATTTTACAACACCTCATTGGAATCCAGCTGTGGAAGACCAGGCAATAGCTAGAGCACATAGAATTGGTCAAAAAAATAAAGTAAGTGTATATCGTTTTATAACAAAATTTAAAGAACCAAATAAAGACGATACAATTAGACAAATTTCAAAATTTAAAGTTTCAATGTCACTAGATGAATACTGTATTAGTGTTCAACAAAAGAAAAGAGAAAAAGCAAAATCTTGTGGATTGTAAGTATAAATGTAAAATAATATGATTTTTTTTATATATAATATGTATATATGGGTTGTTTTCAATCTAAAGCTATGTTAGAAATACACAATGCTGCGTTCGACTTAGTAGATAGTGATGGAGATAATAAATTATCAAAAAAAGAGTTGGAGACAATTGCTAATTTAATCCATACCTATCATGTAGATAAAAGTTTTATAAATCATGAAGTTTTACGTGTAACAAAACCAGTAGATTATATATTTGAACTAGTAGGAAAATCAAAAGATAGAAAACTAGTAAGAAGGGATTTTAATAAATTTGTTAAAGGAATTCCAGGTCACGTATGGAAGGAAAAGATACTACCAGTTTTAAAAGAAAAAGAGATAGCTAGATTGGCTAGATCATAAAATTGAAATATTATATGATTGTTGAATAATCATATAATATGATTTTTAAGATTCTATTTTACGTAACCTCATTTATTCTACTTAGTGTATGTTGTTTAACACTACTATTTCTATTATATGTTTTTGTGAGTGATGTATGTTTAGCAAGAAAACATAAAAAAACAATAAATAAAATGACAACAAATAAAAAAAAGTTAAAACAAACATTGATTGACCATTATTTGAAAGAACGTTATAAGGAAGATTAAAACTTATGTGAAAACAAAATATAATTAATATATTTAATTAATCTTTCTTTATTTTTAAATGTTGTAGAGTAATGTATTTCATTTATAGGAAATGAAAATTTGTATATGTTATTATTAAAAGTTAAATTAATTTGAGATAAACTATCATTTTTTTTATGAAAAGACCATATATTATTTGTGTTTTTACATGGAATAAAATCTCTATTTAAAATGGCTTTTTCTAACTCAATAAGCATAATAATTTACTATAAAAAAATATTTCTAAGTATCAATTTTAAATATAAAAATAAGTAATTGTATTTAAAATAGGTAATAAAATTGTAAAATGTGCCCCCGGCAGGACTTGAACCTGCAACCTTGTGGTTAGAAGCCACACGCGCTGTCCGATTGCGCCACGAGGGCATATAAAAAAAAAATTTAGGAATGTATATATATATATGTCAGTATTCCATGATTTAAGCGAATTTTTTGAAAAATTTGATATATTAGGATTAGCAGTAGGTTTAATGATAGGTGCTAGTTTAAAAGATGTAGCAAACAATTTAATTGAGGAAGGAGTTATGCCTTTTATAAAACCATTATTGGATAGTATGAATAAAAAAGTAACAAAAGATGGTAAAATAAAATTTGGTGGAGAAAAAAATGGTATAGCTATAAATTTAAGTAAAATTATAGAGTCTATAATAAAATTTATAGCATTAAGTTTTATAATATTATTGTTAATTAAATTAGGAGTGAAAGTTAAAAAAAGACCAAAAAGAGTAAGAATCTCTAATTGGGATAAAATGCCTAGATCTAAGCCGGCTGCTATGAAACCAAAAAATTTAAAGGTTTATTAATGCACCTTCCGGTAATCGAAACCGGGGCATTTCCTTGGAAGGGAAATATGTTACCACTACACCAAAGGTGCTTTAAATTCTTCGCCGTGAGTAGGATTTGAACCTACGCGGGCAAAGCCCATCAGATTTCAAGTCTGACCCGTTAACCACTCCGGCATCACGGCATAGCCGCCACTGGGGATTGAACCCAAGACCTCCACATTACAAGTGTGATGCTCTACCACTGAGCTATAGCGGCAAGGTTTTCTAATATTCTAAAGTAATTTAAAATTTAATATTTAACGCATAAAATTTTTTAATTTCCACCGGTGGGATTTGAACCCACGAAGCATCTGCAACAGATCTTAAGTCTGCCCCCTTTGACCGGACTCGGGTACAGTGGAAAATATCAAATCCCAACCGCCGGGGCCGGACGGAGGATGGAACGCTGTCAACATTATACATTTAACCTGCTTTGACCTCTTGCATACTAGGGCGTTATACCCTAGGCAGGGTTCGAACCTGCGAAGCACAATGGCGGAAGATTTTGAGTCTTTACGTTAGTTAATTGCTGTTAGTTGACATATATAACCGTGCTCCCGTATTCTCGCGCTGGGGCTCGAACCCAAGACCTTCGGCTCATAAGACCGATGCTCTACCAACTGAGCTACACGAGAGCTTCTATTTCATCACAATATTAATCAGTAATATCTCTTTAATATTGTTTCTACTAATTATTTTAAGTTTTTACATACTACACAAACAAAAATTCTACGGTTTTCTATTACTGATTTTACATCATAACCAAATACATTTTGTCTGTTACATAAATCACAATTACTCATACGTTCTATTATTACTTGTTTTAAATCAGTTTCTACTATCTCAAAATATGGTTCTGATTTATTTTTTTTTGAACAACAATTTCCCATATTAATATATACAATTATAATATATGATATTTAATAAAAGAATTAAAAGTTTGTTTGAAATCTCTCATATACGAATTCAAAAATTATTACATCAAGGACAACACGGATCTATTACTACTTTAATTTCTATATTTTTTGGTAAAATATTAAATAAATATACATTTGAATTAAATTCTAATGAACCTTACTATTCAACTTTAATAAAAACTATTCTAGAAGTTTCTTTAATTATTATTTCTATTTATTACATCAACAAAATATCAAAAACTATACCATTTATTTTTAGATACACTAAAAATTATAATCCATTTCATAAATCAAGAGATGGTGAAAATTTGATTGGAATACCTGTTGCTATTGGTTTAGTTTTCTCTGTTGCTCTTAAAAACACAAAAGATAAATTAAAATATTTAGTCTTTAATTAACCCATACCCAAATAATACGATGCTAAAAAAATTAACCAAAAAGGCGCTATTACCAAATCTATCTTTGCCAATATTGCTATTAGTAATCCCAATATAGCATGTTTTACTGCCAATTGTAAATTCTCAATTTCATCATTTTCACTTTTTAAACTTAAACTATACACACTGAATACTATAACCATTAACATACTTATCAAAAAAAACTTTGAACCTAATAATTCTTTTACCATCTTAAATGTTTCTTTATCTGAAACTATTCTCAATATTGTTATTATTGCAAATAAACCAGCACTTAATAAAAAACCTAAAGAAATATTTTCTTTTTCCTTTTTCTCAGACATTTATATATTAATAATAAAATATAAAATTATCATATTATAAATTATAAATGGAATATTGGTTTATTTCTGAAATTTGGAGAGAAATAAAATTATATCTTTTCCATAATATTAAAATTCATGGAAAACATCTAAAAAATGATACTTTTATTAAAAAATTTAATAAAACTTTAAAATTTATTCCAAAGTTATATATTCCTAGACTTGGACCTAGAATAATTTTTCCATGTAACAAATTTAAAACCGCTAGATTTCTTTATAAAATACCTGCTCCATCTTTGATTTCAAATAAAAAACAAATGTATAAACTTATTATTGAACATATTCCAATTAAAAATAATCTTACTAATGAAGAAATTAAACATATTTATAATGAAAATATAATAACTAGTAGTTTTGTTTATTAATTATCAAAAGGATCAAATAATATTGATTGTAAATATGACATACATAATAATAATATCAATAATATTATTGTCATAAAATCGGAACCTTCATTTCTTTCTTCTAGACAATTATTCAATTCTTCACAACAATCCATATTTTACTTACTTTATATTATTTTTAATATTTTTCAATTTTCTCTATTACCTATATATGGGAAATATTTGTTTAAAAAATATTTATAATAAAATGCCTGTAAGTGAAAAATGTTGTATTTGTAAAAAACAAAGATTTATTGGTGGTGATGAAACCTCTTTTCGTATTTCAGTTCACGGATGTAAAGTATGTAGACTAAAAAAAAAATATTTTAATAAAGATAATCAAGAAGTTACTATAACTAAGTATAAATTACACAAAGGTAGATACTCATAATTATTTATCTTTATTTTTAAAATAATTAATTTTATACAATTTTTAAATTAAAATTTACAAATTATAAAAATAAAGAAAAAGGTAAAAAATAATTCTCTCCATTTTTATTTTTAAGAACTCAAAAAATATTTATAAAAACAAAAATTGTTTTAGTTATCTCTAATTATAATACAACATCTATAAATCATATTGAATATTTTAAATATATTTAAAAATTTAAGTTTTTTTAAATATAAGATGACCATAAAAGATTGTTGTATAATAGTTAATGATAATTTAAATTTCTGTGGAGCTCAGGTAAAAGCTAAATTTAAAGATGATTTATTGATTGGAACAGAACATGAAAAAAAGATTTTACCAAATTGTCAAACACCACAAAACAATTTAGAAGTTTTGAGTCAAGATGAAAAAGTTCAAATAGTTTTAAATGACCCAAAATTTGGAATGTTTGCTTTATTTAAATGGCATATTAAAAAAGGTCATAAAAATGAAATTTTAAAAAAGAAAAATGCATTTTATTGTTCTCATACTTTTTCATTACTAGCTTTTTTACCAATTCTTATTTTTATCTCTCAATGGATAATTTATATTGCGTTCCTTAGTTATGAAATAAAACAATACGATAAAGGTATTTGTCCTAATGATTCTGAATGGGAAAAAAAAGCAATTATGTTCGCAGCAAGTTTAGTTTATTTTGTTAGATCATTTTTTCTATGGGATAATTTAACTGATAGAACAAGATTAAATAGAATGACTCCCAGTATCGATTTTTGGGTTATGATTGATACTTTTCAAGAATATGGATTTAACTTGTTTGTTTATCTAGCAAATTTATGGATTATTTTTTCTACTGATTCTGTTGTTGAAATGATATTGAATCTTATTGCTATGGAATTCTTAATGGAACTTGATAATGAATTTGAAGAAATGTACTTTAATTTTTTGCCAGAAGTTGCCGAAGATATTTATGATAATTTCTTTGTCACATTTGAAGAAAATAAAAAAAAATTAGAAAAAAGAAACAAATCTTGCACTTTTTGTTGTGCTAGATATACCTTTTACATTCCATTTAAAATTCTTATCAGTAGTTTATTAGTTTTTCCTATTTTCTGTTTAATTATGGCTGTTTATGGTCCTATATGTAAATAATTAACTATTTTCAAATAATACTACTGTTTTACCTGCTGATAATATTATTAAAAATGGATAAATTATATTCCAATCTAATTTCATATTTTTATTCAAATTTTCAAAATTACCCGCTTTTTCTCTATTTAATGAACATTTACCGTAATAATATCTTGAATAAATTATAAAAAATAACATTACAGTATTTAATAGTAAAAAATATTTGTTATTCGAAAATATTATAACTGACATTAAATACAAAACACAATACAAAAAATGAGCTAAATCTAATAAAAAATTTTTTTTAGAAAATAAATTTATTAAAGAACTAATAATAGCAATAAATGCTAATGAATAATCAGTATATGATTTTATTATTCCTAATTTCCACCATATAATCATTATTAATATTAACAGACTAAAACAAAAATTTAACACTAATTTTGATGAAATCATATATATTTTTAAATTATATAATATTTTTATTAATTTTCCCCTTTCATTTTTAAATATTTTGGAGCTCCAGCACAATGTCTCCAAATCCATTTACTTTTTTTCTTCCATTCAGCGCCAACTGCTTCTTCACTCATAAAATATAAATCTCCACCATTTATTGAGGTTTTAAATGATTTTCCTCTTAGCTTACAATTCCAAAACATTCCAAATTTCATTGGCATTGACGCTCCTACTCTTAAACAAGCTACACATACTCTTTCAGTATCTCCATGAGGACCTATTCCATTTTTATTTACATCATCATATTGATTTCCTTCTACAATCAAATTTTCATCATTCATCAAAATTTCTACTACTTTCAATAAATGTTCCACTAATGGTGACTCTTCAAATCCTATTATTGTTCCCTTTTATTCTCATAATCTGCTGCTCTTCCTATTTTTCCATAACATACATTCGCTCTAGCATGTTTATTTAAAACTTTTCCACGTCTTGTATCAAAATACTTTCTATCCCACTTATAACTACTTAATTCTTTTTCAAAATTTTCATGAACATTTTCTGATAAGAAATCTCTTACTACCATTAAGTAAGCATCTTTTGGTTTTTCACATTTTTCAGGAATCACAATGCCTTTTAAACATATCTCATTTAAATTATACATATCTACTTTTTTTTCAAAAATATTTTCCAATATATTTTTTGCTTTTTTTAATCTTTCTACTGTCCAACCATCTCCTTTTTTTCTTAAATTACCTAAAAACTCCATACCTGTATGATTTTCTCCACCATTACCTATAGTTAAAGACCATGTTCTCTCCATTTTTATTATACCATTTTTAATATAATAAAAAAATTATTCAATTTTATTATCAAGATAATATCCTAAACCCTGTTCATCATTTTTAAATACATAACCTTCTTTTTTTCCTGAAAATTCTTTACTAGATATAAAATTTTCTACAATTTCTTTTTTATTATCATTATTATTTTTATAAATAAATTTGTAAAATAAATAAATTAATAAAGAAAAAAATAAACCAAGTATTATTTTGTTATTAAACATATAAATTAATAACTGATGAAAATTGAACAAAAATTACTCAAATCTAATTTGTTAAAAATAAAATCATGGTTGATATATCTATGAATACCATGATACAATTAACTACTATTGAAGGTAAAACTAAATATGACCTTTACATATCTAGTAAACATAGAGACAATATGAGAGTAAATTTAGGTCCTGAATTTAATAATAAAGATATTAGTTGCTTTGAACTTTTATATAAAATTAATAAAGAAAAGTATGAAGATTTGATTAATACATTTAAAAAAATAGAGAAAACATACAAAATGATATTTATGGGAATATCAAATGGTGCTGCTGTTTTCATTCCAAATGGTAAAAAACTTTTAGATTTTGTAAATAAAGAATTAAAAAATCATACAAATAATGCTTATATAAATAGAATTATTTTAACAAGTAGTATGAAAGAAAATGACCCACCTGTTATAAAACCAACACCTATGTCTAATAATTTTGCCTTTCCTCCTAACTATGAATCACCTTGGGGAAACGATTTACAAGAACATATAGCAGTATATTATACTAAGGAACCTACAAAATTTTACTATCCTATTATTTAATAAATAAATATAAAAACAAAGAACAAAGATTAAAGTTCATTTTTTTTAGTGCCTTTTTAGAAAATTGAACTAAAAAATATCTTGTAAATTATTAACATACAAAACAACAACAACCTTTACTATGCCTTACTATCTTTCTAAAGTTACTGATTGCCTTAAGAATATTCCAAAGGAGTCACGAGCAACATTTATGATTGACCAACTTTCTGCTTATGTGTTTAGTAAGTATCCGCTTTTAGTTGCTGACTGGTTTAAAAATATTGAAAGAGCTATGCAGAATCCTAAAAAAATAATAAACATATTACTTCTTCAGCCTGACACTAAAAAAGACCTTAATAATTCAATTGCTAGTTTTATACTTCATCTATGTCCCGATAATGCTATTAAAGGGTTCATTAGTATTTTAAAAGATGAACGTATTAATTGGATAGAAAAACATAATAGTTGGTTACAAAACTTTGAAACTGAAGAAAATGATGAAGAAATTCAACAAGATTCAGAAGATGAAAGTGAAAGTGAAAGTGAAAGTGAAAGTGAAAATGAAAATGAAAATGAAAATGAAGATTCGGTTCCTGACTGTGTTACTGACATATATAATTATCTTCAAGAAGATTTATTCAGCGAATTTATACGCAAAACGATTGAGTCAAACGAAATAAGTGAATTAGGTGAATATTTTAGATATTTACAATTTCGGTTTGGTGATAAACTAGAAACACATTGGGATAATATAATTAATACAATTGGATTAGATGGATATGGAGAAATGGATGAAGAATGGATCGATTTGTTATTGGATATGCCTGGAGCACCAATATGTTCATGGAATAGAGATAATGATAATTTAAGTAGTGATGATGATTTGAGTGATGCTGATTCTATGCCCGAACTTGTAGATGATGATGATGAAATTATTTATGAGAGAGATGTACTACCGTGGTGGAACGAGGACAGGGCAGGGCTTCTCCGCGTTTAAATATAATGACAATAAAAAAATTTTATATTTTTTTTATTTATTTTAAACAATCTAATCTATCAGGGCGACGACAACCCATTTGACATTTATAGTAAAATAATTTTTTATTGTCATATTTACTAATATACCATCCATTTTCATATAATTTCCAATCAGTTAGCATTGATTCTACGGCGGAATAATATGATGGATCTTTAATATTTCGTTTTATCCATTTATCTCTCATTAATTTTAAACCCAAATCACTTATTGTTATATCACCTCTATCCCATTTATGATAAACCTTTTTCCCATAAAATGTAATATCACCTGAAGTCCCGTTTTTTGCTGCTCTAAGCATTGTGTATTTAATTATAAAAAAAATTTAATATATAAAATTTAATTCAATTTTCTATAAGATTGTCCCATAATTTTCTTGCCTTTGATAAATCATCTTCATCATCTACATAAATTCTGTAAATGTATTCTTGACAATTTTTTGGTGCCATAAAACTTGAATAAGATTCTAATTTAAAGGCTTGTTTTTTGTATTTATTAAAATAAACTACATTTTTCAATGGATTTTCTCCATTTCCACTTATAAATCCTATTTTACATTTCATTATACCTCTATTTTTAATTCCATCTACCATTAAAATATTTATAATTTCATTTAATTTAATTTCAATATCTTTTGCGTTTGAGTCTTCATTATTACAAACCGTAATAATTTTTTCGCCTATCATTTTTGGTATTTCCCTATTATCTAATTTATTTTTTAAATTTACTATTGTTTCATTAAAAGGAAATGAAATAATACTATCATATAAATGTTTAAATTCAATATTATTATTATTTATTATATTATTTAATAAATCAGTTATTAAATATTCATTTGATTTTACAGTGCGATGACAATATACTTTTTTATGTAATCTATATCTGGTTTCAAATAACGATATAATTTCATCTTGTAGTTTATCAGGCCACGCCAGCACCATTTGTCCATCAAATTCCTTTATATCGCACATTGTAATTAATCTTTGATACTTTTCACTTAATCCAAAACCTAAATGATAACTATCTCTTTGAATATAATCTATTTTATCAACATCTATCGAACAAAATTTATTAGCAATTATTTGATACAACCAATTATTTTTAGAATTTTCACTAGGATTAATTAATTCTATAATAAAATTTACTTCTTCTTGAATGAATGGCATTGTATTATCTTTTACCATTTTTTTAAATATTTCAATACCTCTTTCCTCATGTTCCATATCATTTTCTGTTATAATATAATCATCATACAAATGACTGAATGGTCCGTGACCAATGTCGTGAATTAATCCAGCTATTTGGACTAATTCTATCAAATTATCATCAATTACATCTAGAAATGGGTTTTTTTCTTTTAATGATAATAGCAATTTTTTAGCTAGATGACTTACACCAAGTGAATGTTCAAATCTTGTATGATTAGCACTAGGATATACTAAATATGTAGCTCCTAACTGACGTAAATTATGTAATCTTTTAAATTCTGGAGTATCAATAATATAACCCATTCTAGGGGTTATATTAATAAAACCATATAATGGACAATTAATTGTTCTAGATGTCATTTTTTTGATTTAAAAAAAAATGTTTTTTAAATTCAATTTTATAAAAAATTTATTAGATTAATAATTTATTTATAGGTTAGATGATAATGTAGCCTTTGTTTTTAAAATTTCTGCTTCTTCCTCTTCAATCTGCCTTTTCTTGGCTTCTCTTCTATCTAGATAATCATGATACTTAGCCTTTCTCTTTCCTTCTCTTGTATTCCAATAAGACTTAAATTCGTTAGTTTTAATATTACAATAACTCATTCCTGGTTTGATTTCAAAAGAGCAACCTAGTCCTTTTGTATCAACATCCATATCTACAATTGGTAAAATAGTAGTAGTATCATCAATTACTTGTTTAAAAGCTGAAAATTTAGTATCTGGATATGTAGGATGGATAAAATAGTCTTTTTCTCCTTCGTCACCTTCACATAATCTCCATCCATTATCCATCATTTTATTTTGATTTTTTTTTATTTTTTTCAAGATATTTCCTCTTGTCTTAAACACAACAGGAATAGATTTCTTGTCACATTCATAATTTGAATAAGAAGTTTTCCGTCCTTTGTAATTTTTTGTGGCGAACCACTGAGGAGTTCCAACAATAATACGAGATGTAGAGTATGATGAAGAAGACATAATAGATAATTTAACAGTATTCTCCTAAAAAAAAATTTCTTCAATTTTACAAAAAAATTTTATATATTACTTTTCTTTACTTGAATATTTATTTATCTACAACAACATTCTTCTTGTTCTTCTATAAAACTTTCTTTGTAAAGTTGTTGAACTTTTTGAACCATACCTTTTTTAAATAACATAAGTGATTTATTTTCTTGATTTAAGCCTTTATAAAATCCTCTCATAAAACTAGGTCGATGTTTCATACTATTAAGTATTATACTAGTATATTCATTTTTATCATTTTGGTTTTCAATACTTAAATTATGAATAGCTGCCAATTGACCTTCATTATAACCACGTGTTAATTCAATCTGTTCCCTAAGTCGAATTTGTCTTTGTAACATCCCATCACAAGAATTTTTTAAATTAGAAGCTTCTTTATATTTTTCTAATAAATCATCACATACTCTTTTATGTTGTTGAAATAAAGTTGTATTATCAATCAATAGACCTGTATATTGAGAATAAACATCACTTAATTCTCTTCGGAGTTGTTCATCAGTTAAATTAGTTTTAGAATCAACAGGTGATCTACACATCGGACATTGTGTATTAACTTCAATCCAACGAAAGAAACATGTATTGCAGAAATTATGATTACATATTGTTCTAACAGAATTAGTTAAATTTAATTGAATATAACAAACTCCGCAAGTAAATTCTTCTTCTTTATTTTCTTCCTGTATATCATTTTCTTTTTTTTCTTCTTCTGAATCAACATCACTTTGAATTTCACCAGGGCCTCCATTTTCTGAATCAATATTACTATCAAGTTCTTCTGTTATAACAGTTGAAGTTTCAGAATCAGAAGATGGATTTAATGTTAAATCAATTATATCATTATTATTGTTTTGAGGTTGCAGAGAACCATAAACTTCATTGTCACTATCAGATGAAGGCAAAGGTAGTGTGCTCATTGTTTATTATAATTGTTTTTTTTTCATAAAAAAAATATTCAATTTTATAAAAATGTTTTATCATAAATACTTATCTTAATCTATTTGGTGCACCACGTGAGAAGAGCCTTCTTCTATATACATTACTAGCTTGTCGTAGTAAAATTCTTTCAAGAATAAAATCTCTTTCTTCAGGTGTGAAATCTTGAATAATATTTTCTTCTAACGGTATAGGTTCAACTCTATAATCACGATTCATAAAGAATTCTTGAAATATATTATTTATATGATTATCTTCATCTGGTTCTATAAGTTCAGGTTGTTGTTCTTTAAATAAATTTTCCAAATCAAAATTTGTCCCTTCTTTCAATCTTTCCTCTCGGAATTTTTTTCGTTTTTTTCTAGTTAAATTTATTTCACGAACTTTTTGATGTAAAGGAAGATAAGATACAACCGCAGCAACTGAACGACCTAAAATTTTAATATCCTTCATAACATCAGCCTTTCCAATAATACAGAAACATTCACAACATTCTATCACGTCAGTATTTTCAATACATTGATAATAACTTCTATCTTTCTCAGAATCGTGATTTACAATATCTTTGTAATACTGATATGCTGCGTAATTTCCATTAAGAGTTTTTGTAATATCATTTCTTTGATTTTTAAGATATTTAATACTATCATCTAATTTATCACATAGAATATTTTTTTCATTAATTTTTTTGTTAATATTTAATACTGTTCTTTTTTTTTCTTTATATTCTCTTTGTATATTATCAAATTTAGTATATGCTTCTTCAACTTGCCTAACAATTCTAGTCCTATGGTCCAATAAATCTCTCATATGTTGAATATCTTGAAGTTCTTCATTGTTACAGAGCAAAGATTTTCTACAAAATGGACAGGTATTTTTATCCTTAGTCCATTTCCAAAAACAATCTTTACAGGTAGAATGACCACATTCAGGATTTACAATATTTTTAATAGTCAATTCTTCAGAACAAATCAAACAATTGTCTGCCATTTTGTTATTTACAAGTTGTAGGTTAGTTTTTATTTTATTTGTAATATTACTTATTGCGTTCAATTTTCTAAAATTATTTTTTAATTTCCTTGGAAATTATATAATGAAAGTAGATGTTGACAACAAGGAGCGTATTAAGGTATGTATTTTATTTTTGTTACAAAGTTACAAGGTCATTATGGGTTCAATGCTTTTAATATTTGTACCTCGTAAGTGCGGAGATGGAGTATGTACAGTTCAACAAAATTTAGTAACAGATGATATGTTTAATAAAGCTGCGTTAGGATTTAATTATGCTTCAATAGGATTTTTTTTATTAACTTATTTAATAGAATTACGTCGTGAAAATTTCTGCGTTCATAATTTTGATATAGATCACGATGTTGGTGATAATAATTTAGCCATAATTTTAAAAGATAAACCAAAATTATTAGACTCCCTACATTATCATAACAGATTATACAGTAATATAACGAAGGCTACTTTCTTTGTATATTTAATTAATTTTATTTTATCAAATATTGTACTTTACAATGATGAAACATTCTGGAAAATAGGATTAGCACCTTATTCAAGTTATATATTATTAATATTAATGAAATTATATAATTGTTATTACATTTCAGCACATTCAATAGAAAATGATAAAGCTTTAAGTGCTTATATGACTGAATTTTCCAGTTTTAATGTAATAGATTATGATATGCTGACAGATGAAGAAAAAGCAAAAAGAAAACCACCCGATGTTGAAACAGGTCCCATTCATCTTGGTTTAGAAAATACAGTTATTAGTAGCGCATTTTAAATAAAAAAAGTATAAATATATAAATGGATAAATATTTAAAAATGGATGAAGAACAACCTCTATCAAATGAATGTGTAATATGTTTTGATCCAGTAAATATTAATGACACTCATATTAAATGTTGTAATTGTGAAAAAATATTTCATAAATCATGTATGGATAAATGGAGATTTAAAAAAAGAGATATTTGTACATGTCCAAGTTGTACAAAAAATGATTTATTATTACATAAATATTTTTTTTCTTATGATATTTGTTGTTTAAAAATTAAAAGAAAAACTCCAATAAATAAAATATATGAATATAATTAATATAAAATTGATTATAATAATTATATAAAATAGTTTGAAGTATATTTATCATAATGTCTAAAAAGTATATTAAATACTGTCCTACGTTAAATTCAAAATTATGTGGAAAAATGATTCAAGATTGTAATTTTGATTTTAATGAAGAATTTTATCAAAAGTTTCAAAAAATTATAATAGAAAATCCTGGAAAAACAACAAAAGATTTATGTTCACTTATAAAATTTTATAAATTTACTCCAAAAACATTATCTATTGCTTTTAAGATGCTTAATTCATATAAAGAAACATATTATAATGTTTGTGGACCATTTATTTATAAGGATAATAGATGGTTTCCATTATATGGTAAAAAGTTTACAGATACTATAATTATTTCAAATGAAAATAGTTATTTACGTGATCAAATTAAAATGTTGAGATTACAGGTAGAATTATTGAATAAGTCTTAAAAAGTTCCTCTATACCTTAAAGATTCTTTCCAATAAATCATAGTATTATCTAATTTTACACTTTTTTTTCCAGCAGGAGGTCTTATTTCTTTTTTTATTTGAATTGGTTTTATTTTTATATTTTCAAATAAAAAATTTGTTTCTTCAATACTTTTTATTTTATTATCAAGTTGATTTGTTATTTTTTTTATTTGTTCACATAATTCACTTGCTTGTTTTTTTAATTCTTTATTCATATTATAATATTTTTTTATTTTAATTTTACTAATTAAACAATAAATTTAATATTCCCTTACTTGTTCCACTTATTAAGAATAGTTTTTGAAAATTTATATAATTATTTTTTTTCTTAATATTTTCTGGTAAAATATCATAAATTTCTTCAATTGTTAATGATAATGAGGTTTGTTCAAATATAAATGTAGCATAATATACACCTAAACTAAAAGCTAAAGCTATTTCAGGAAGTAATTTTAATTTTATAATTGAATATTTACCAATATTAATAATTGTAGTCATTTCTTTTAATGTCAATCTTTTTATTTCATAAATTTCTTGTTTTTCAATTCTATTTAGTTTTTCACATACTTCAATATCTTCTTTTATATTTTCATCCCAATTATTTAACATATTAACTAAATTTTTCTTATTTTCAAATCTAAATACCCTTTGAAATATTTCAATAAATTCATTATTTTTATAAAAATTATCAATATTTTTTGTATTTGGATTTTTTGTTGCTTTTATGACATCATTATAATTCAAATAGCAAAATTCTGTCATTTTTTTTTATTGATATATTATCTATAAAAAAAATTTATTCAATTTTCAAATATTAAAATATTAAAATCCATGCTTTTCATTATATTCACTTATTTCTTTTTCAAATCTATCTTTATCTAAACTAGCTAGTTCATCAAATTGCTTCTTATCCTTTTCCTTAATTTTTTTCCAACCCTCACCTAAAGTTTTTGCTATTTTTCCAATATTTACTTTTCCTCCATTTTTTCTTGCTTTTTCAATTAATCCTGGTCTATGTTTATCACAATAAAACATAAATGCTGATTTTCCTCTTTTTGGTTTATTTGGATCTTTCGTAGCTTTAATTTTTTGCTTTTCACCTAGATATTTTTTACTTAATTCTTCTATTCTATCAGTAGCACCTAATTCCATACAAAGCATTCTTAATATACTAGAGTGTGATTCGTACCATAGTTCATGAAGCTGTGACGTATTATTATGAAATAAGAAATGAGACATTATTATAATAATATATAGTTTTTTATCTTCTAATCAATTTTATTAAAATTATATTATTACGGTGATGATAATAATCTTGGTCTATTATTTGGTGAACTTATCTTAATACTTGGATTTTTTGGCGAAAGTATATAATTCAATTTTCCTGTTGATTTCCAGTCTATATTTTCTATATCATTTGTTTTATCTTTCATATATTCAAAAAATAATTTGAATTCTAATTTATTATCATTATCACAAAATTTTTTTTTAAATATTTCATATTTATCTTCTTTTGACAAATAATTTAAACTTAAAATTTCCTTGTTTATATCTTTTATTTTTTCCTCAGAATATCTATGATATTTTTCTTTTTTTTCATTATATTCTTTTTCTAAATTTTTTTTTAATGATTCATACTCTAGATTTATTGCTAATAATTTTTTATTTTTTGTATTTTCTACTATTAATTTATCTTTTTCTAGAAGTTTTTTTTTATTTTTTATATGATGAATTGTTAAAATATATAATTCATCTTCTTCGATTACCATATCTCCGTTTTTATCTAATTTATCATATAATTGTAATATCTTTTTAAATTTATCACTATTGTAATTTTCTGGACATATTAATTCTCCTTTATTTGAATTTGAACTTAATCCACTTCCCATTTATTTAATTTTTTATTTTTTATATACAAAATTAAACGTATTTATTTAATTTACAAAACTTACCATAATATATCGAGTTCCACTAGTTATTGGTAAACCTTCATGATAATGAGTCAATCTACCAGGATGTAAAATAGCATAACCTTTTTTCCCACGAACTATTATATTTTGTTTTATATATCGTGTTCCTCCCCCTTTAAAATCTACATCTGCTGTATTTAAAGTTATTGTTAAACTATATGCTGATGAATCATGATGCGGATTTAATTTTATTTGACCTTTCATATCATACTTAACTACAAAACCTATATTTAATCCATTTGTTTTAAATGGTGAATACAACTCACTTACCACATGAGATATATAAGTAAAAATAATTTTTTCCCATTGTTTTCTGAATTTTATTTGTGACATATGTATATCCACAGTAGGAACATTTTCTACATTATTAATTCTTTTATCTTTTACTTCTGTGTTTCCTCCAGGTGACCAAGCATTTATATTATTTACTTCATCAATTAAATGTTCGCAAAATAATTCATTTACAAAAGGAAATTCAAATACCCATTTACAAGGTTCTGTAAATTCTAATTTTTCCCAATTATCAATTATTTTTAAAAAATCAGGATGTAGATATTTTTTCTCCCACGCTTTCTTATCTGTTTCAAATAAATAAAATTCCTTATGAACGGCATTTTTTGGAATTTCATCCTTTACTCCATCTGTTAAATAACCATATTCTTCTGTATTTTCTAGATATAAAAATAAATTATTTTTTCTACAGTTGTAATTAAATATCATATCATCATCAAAATATTGATTTACATTATTTACATAATATTTTTTTACCTGTTTTAATACTTTTTTATTTATCAATATATTTCCTGCTATATGTGGAACATTCCAACATCCTTTACATCTTTTTGATGCTATATTTATGTAATCATCACTATCTTTATACCAACCATTTTTATCTACATTTCCCCAAAAATTACTGAATAAGTCTTTTTTTACTAATAATGGTGATATTATTCCTTTATTTTGAATTATTAAATTTACTAATGTGTTTTTGTTTGTTAAAATAAACTTTGTATTAATTATCCAAACATAATCTATTTCTCCCAAATCTAATACCCTGTTTAACATTTCATTTCTATTCATTTTTTTTGTATCTCTTATATATCTCATATTTGGCGAAATCTTTCTTAATTCATCTAAATTTTTTTTTATCATTTCTTCCATATTATTAATGTTTATTGATAATTCTTCAATATGTAAATATATACAAATATTATCCTTTAAATTTGACTTATCTAATATATTTTTTTTATTGTATCCCCATGTTTCTGTCCAATTTTTCATCAAATAATTTTCTAATTTATTTAAATATAATTTACGATTTAATGGTCCATTTCCATGTATTTGACACGGTTCTGTTTTTGTTATATTATTAAATATTCTTGATTTTGATTTATTTACTATTATTTCTTCTTCAGCATTATTTAAGCATTGAAATATTTCACAATTATAATCTAATTTTATATGTTTTTTTCCAAATTCACTAAAAAATACAGTTGTATAATATCTTTGATCATCTTCATAATCTGGAATATCTCTTAATATATATTTTATTGCCTTTGCTGGTCCCATAAATCCTCCTGAATTTAAATATATATTTTTTCTATTTTTTATTTTTGGATACATTTTTGCTCTTTCTTTATCAGGCCAACATGCTGATTCTGAAGCAAAAACTAATGTTGAATTTATTTTTCTATATTTTTCCAATATTTCTTTACTATTGGCTGTCATTATTACATCATAACTATCTGTTACTAATAATATTTTTTCGTCATCTATTTTTTCTATTGTTTCTTTTAATAAATTAATTTTTTGACCACCACCTGGTCCTTTCGCCATATTTCCTCCTTTCCATTTTCTCCCCAAACCCATTATTTCATGTTTTAATCCATACACTTTACATGATTTTATAAAACGCTCTAATCCATCTGTCATATCTGTTCCTGTTGCTAATACTAATAAATCATCTGTGTATATTTCTACCTCTTCTGTATTTTCTGTATCACTTTCTTTAAATGCTTCATTTTCTGGTTTTACAAATAAATCTTTTACACTTAATATTTTTAATTTTTCATTTATATTATAATTTTTTTTATAATTTTCATAAGGTGATACTCCGCCCAATAAAGGTATTATCTCATCTATTGGTATTAATTTTTCTAAGTAACCTGAATTTATTATTTTTTTCATTCCATTTTCATTTATTATATATCCACACGTCCAATAACTATAGTCTGCTTTTAAAAAATATTCATTTACTTTTGACTCATTCTCATATCTCATTGGTTTTCTACCTATATAACATAAATCCCATTCTAATGTTTTTAAATTTTTTAATGTCTCATTTATCTTATCTTTAAATTTTTCAACAATTTCTACGTCATCTTCTAATACTATCGCCGTTTTTATGTTTTTATTTAAACATTCCTTATAAATATTACAATGTGATAATCCACAACCCACCTCACCCCATGTTAAATTTCTTCCTGAATATGGGTCATTCCATTCTTTTAATATACCCACCCTCATTTCTTTCATTTTTTCTAAGCTTAATTTTTTACCATCTACTCCTTCGCTTAATGTAAAATTATAATCTTTTAATCTATTTTTCATCCTATCTCTTTTTTTTTTACATCTTTTCAAATTTACCACAAATATATTATTATTCATTATAAATTAATATAATAACAATTTTTAAATTATTATATTAATTTAATATTTACATTTTTTTTTATTGATTTACTAATTGCTTCCCTTAATTTTCTTTTATCTACATTTATTGGATAGTTTTTCTTTAAACTTAATAATATTTCTGCCGCCTCATTTTTACTTATTCTTTTTTTTATTATTCTTCCTGACCTTAACTCCATTTAAACTAATATTTACATTTTTTTTTAAGTCTTTTATTTTAGTGCTTTTTTTTTAGTGCCTTATTTTATTAATCTACCAATTGTTCTTAATTGTAAGCAAATTTTCATAATATTATAAAATACATAACATAATACCATAATCAAATATATTACTCCATAAAAATATACTATAAACATTATTGATTCCATCTATTATTACTTTATTTTTAGTTTTATCTTTATTATAATTAATATTTATTAACTATTCTAGATGATGATGGTCATGCTCATGGTCATGATATGTTTTATTATGGTAATGCCAATCACTATCACAAACATTTCCAAATTTCTTAGTAAAATTTTCTCCTACACATATCTGTTTTATTAATTTCAATCCTTCCTTTGCTTCTGGTAATAATTCATTTATATCATTTGTTACTACTGTCATATCCCTTATTAATTCTGTCGCTGTTCCTGAAATATGTGCTGTATACCCTGTTATTATTAATAAAATTATCATACTTAAAATAGCTGAACCAGAAGCACAATAGAAAAATTTATAATTTTCTTCTCTATTTCCTATTAGAGGATTATCCATTTTATCTATATTTTTTACATATTTATTTGTTTTTATATCTTTATTTTTATTTAAAATTACATTCAAAACCATGCCATTTACTAAAATTTTCATGGCTACATATTGCTTTCAATATATTTAAAGATTGCTCTGTTTCCGGAAGAATTTCTCCCAATTCATCTACTACGTTATTCATATTTGATATTAATTCACTTGCTGATGTTGAGATATATGCTGTATATCCTGTTAAAGTAAACAACATTAACATACTTAAAATTACTGATATTGACGCACCATAAAATAAAAAATAATTTTTTTTTACATCACCTACTAGTGGTTCATTCATCATATTTAATATTTTTAATAATTATCTATTTATATACTTTATATAAAAAGATAATCATATTATTATACTATACAATGCAAACCTACTTTGATTCAAAATTTAATTTTAAATATTTTTCAAAAGATTCTATATATTTATTTAAAAATGTTATGGATGATAAGTTATCTAATGATATTGTTTCTTTTTTTTCTAGAAAACAAGATGAAAAATCCGAGTTTTTTATTGAAAAAAAAAATAATTTTGCTAATTGTCATCAATATCTTTTAAATTGTATGGGAAACAAAAATAAAGAACATTCCGAAAATGTCTTTGATAGTAAAGTATTAAATATTTTTAATAAATATTCTAAATTTTTGATTTGTAATACTGGTGCTGTAATTAAGAATGATGAAGGTTATATTATAAGTAAAATTTATGACACTACTACATTTCATACTGGTCCTATTAAAACATTGTATCCGAAACTTCCTAATATTAGGAGTTTTACCGCTTTTTTTTGTATAAATACTAGTAATTCCGATTGTTTTTTTAAATTTCCAAATCAAAATATCCAGATTAAAATTAAAAATGGTGATTTAATTTGTTTTCCTCCCTATTGGAATTATCCATATTATATTATCCCACCCAAAAATAATCATAACATATTTACTATTCATACCTATCTCGTTCAATAGTTTAATATTAAAATAAATTTAATATTAAATTAATTAATTATTTTCCAAAGATTCTAATCTTGATAATACTTCACTCAAATTTGTTTCTAGGTATGATACTTTCTCCTTCTCTTCAGACAACAATGTTTCTAAGTATGATATATTTTCTCTATTTTCTGTCACCTTTATTGATACTTTTTTCGTTTCTTCAGCCGTTTCTTCAGCCATGTTTGATATTTTTGCTTCTGCTGCCGCTAATTTTGCTTCTGCTGCCGCGAGTTTTGCTTCGGCTGCTGGGAGATTTGTTTCTGTTGCATCTAATCTTGATAATACTTCAGACAACTTTGTTTCTAAGTATGACACTTTTTCGGTTTCTTCAGACAACTTTGTTTCTAAGTATGACACTTTTTCGGTTTCTTCAGACAACTTTGTTTCTAAACTTGCTATTTTCGCTTCTGCTCCCGCCAATTTTGTTTTTTCTTCTTGTTGTATCTCATCGATTTCTTTTGTTGCTTTTATATGATACATATTTATAGCATTATAATCCAGAGATTTTAAAGCATTATTACTTACATCATAGGCCACTTCGGTATTATAAACTAAATTATTTAATCCTATTAGTTCTACTTCCTGTGCGATTAATCCGTACTCAATTTCTGCGTCTGCTATATTTCCATTTTCATCTATAGGATGTCCATCCGAATTTAATTCATAGTTATGATCATAATCATATATTATACCATCATTTGATTTAAAATATTTTTTAGGAACAAGCTGTCTTACCAAATGTAAACAGTCTCCTATAATTTCTTCATTATGCTTTATTCTATCGTCTGAAGCTGTTTTAACACTACCATATGATGTATTATTTCTTGATCTTCCATTACTAAGAAAACACCATCTATTTGTAATATCCCAGTTATGCCCTGTAGCGTAAATACCAAATATACCTGTATATACACCATTATGGCTGCTGCCAAAGGTTCCTCTAATAGATAATTTACACATATGATTTCCCGCAGAGGACGTATTGCCCGACGTTGGTGACAGTCCTATTCTTATACTGCCAAATTCATTACCCGGTGCTGTTGTTGAAGTTGCACTCTGATCGTTGCCAAAACCACGATTCTTGACGTCCCAATAAATAATCTCTGAGCCAATATAGGTATTTCCTTTTTGTCCATCTTGTATGTATACTGTTCCTCCAAGTTTTCCTGATCTTATATACCAATCTTCATATGTACTATGGAAAATATGCGACATGTAGGTCGTCCCCTTCAACCCTATCTCACCTCCGGTGACATGTAGTCTATAACTGGGATCTATACCGATGCCTACGTTGCCATTTTCTTGTATATATACTCTTGTATTGTTTCCACCTGTTCTAAATTGTAATCCATCCCCCGTTTTATGTCGGATTACCGCGTGTGCAGTGCTTGAAGAGGATGCAAATAATATTCCACTTTCCTTACTATCATTCGTTAAAAAGGATAACCAATTACTGTCATCATTCCTTTCTATTACCATAGAACTATTGGGATTTGATGAATAACCCGTGTCACTCACCTGAACTTCAAATGTTCTTTCAGGGCTCGATGTGCCGATGCCCACTTTTGTACTAGAATTACCTATTCTACACATATTACTTCCTGTTACAGTAGCATTATATCCTATACAAATTGTATTCTCTCCAGAGTTAGATGTGACACCAGAATTCATACCTATTGCGATATTATAGTCACCTTCTTTTATTGCCTGCCCAGCATCATATCCAATACCTATATTTTTATCCCCTGTAGTTAAGTATCTTAAAGCGGACATACCAACTCCTACATTATATTCACCTGTGGTTGTAGCAGGCAAACTCTCATAACCAATTGCGGTATTATATCTTGCGCTTGTTGCATTCCATAGCGAGTATGATCCTACAGCAACATTTTGGTAACCAGTTCCTAAATCATACATTGACCTATAACCAATCGCAGTATTTTGATCGCATGATGTGTGACCATTTCTAAGGCAATATTGTCCAAATGCTGTATTTGCATTACATTCCGAGTCTGCGTCATTCATCACTCCTTCACCAAAAACAGTATTTGAAGAAGATCCAGCACGCCATGATACACAGTTTATTAAATTACCAGATGCAGGTGTTCCCAAAGCAGGAGTAGTTAATGTAGGAGATGTCAAAGTTTTATTAGTGAGTGTTTGCGTTGATGTTAATTTAACAATATTACTATTAGTAATACCTGATATACTACCAGCACTACCTGTTACATTACAATTTATTGTATTTGTGTTTCCAACATATGAAAGAGTTGAATTATTATACAATTGTGTAGGACTTCCATCTAATGAACTATATGGTATGTAGTATGTGTATGAACTTACAGTTGATGCCTGAACCTTAACTCCACCTGTACAAGAACCAGAACTTCCACTTGTATTTTGATTACCTGCGGTATTTACACCCGGAAGATTAATATTCGCAGAACCATTAAAACTAACTCCACCAATAGTTCTTGCGTTTTGAAGTGTTGTAGCGGTTGAAGCATTTCCTGTTACATCTCCTCTGAATCCGCTTGTTGCTCTTACTTGACCAGTAACATCTAATTTATAACTGGGCGTAGTATCGCCGATGCCCACGTTGCCGTTCGAATCTATTCGCATAACTTCTCGGGAGTTGGCTATACTGTTCCCCCAAGTATGAAACATTATAGCTGATTGGTTATCACCACTACCAGGTTGACCCATAATTGACCCTGTATCAACTTTTAATTCCATACCCAAAAAAGCTTTGTTGGTGCCCATCGCGATAGGACCGTCCCATCGACCCATGTAATAACTATCTCTTACACTTTCGCCGTGTTTGTAGTAAGTACCGGTGGCGTTAGTATGATTAGAACCTAACCATCTACCAATATAATTACCATGGACGTCTAAGGGCAATGCTGGCCAAGTTGTGCCGATGCCCACATTGCCGTAGTTAGTAATTGTCATAGCATCTATATTGGCATTATTACTGGCCGTTTGTGATACACTAAAAATCATTTTAGCAGATTCACCATAATAATTATAATTAGGATCATGCGTTTGTTTTATAGATTCCATACGTATTTCTCCTATTTTTCCAGGAGCTTGCGCATTTGTATCGTTTTGCTTAAATTGTAATGATCCTATTCTTTGATTTTCACTAAGAGTTGAATCAGTATTTTCAATTATTAATTTTGGTTCCGAACTTCCTTTTACTCTAATATTTCCTACTACATCTAATTTCTCTCCGGGTTCATCCGTGCCGATGCCCACGTTGCCATTGTTTTCTAAATATAATTGATTGTAGCTGTTATTAGCCCCAAGTATTAAAGCGTGACTACTCTTATTTAATACATAAGCTTTTCCATTAGTGTTTCGTTCAATATACATAAATCCGGCATTGGTGGCCGCCGTGGATTCTATTTGAAGAGCGGCACTATATCCTCCATCTCCTTTTATATGCAATTTCCTATAAGGCGAATCTGTACCAATGCCCACGTAGCCGTTTGATATTATACTCATCTTTGTTTCCAAAGTTGGGGAATCCCCGTAACCAGCTAATTTAAAATGCATAGCATGTCTGTTTGGATAATACTTAGTATCTCCGCTATACAATGCCTTTGCATTCATATCATATCCTAATTCTATTTCATGTGATTTATTTAATTTTGCACCGACACCAGTAAATGCAGTATTCGTATCCGCATACCTAATTATTGAATTCGTGAAGGAAGGAAAATATGTATCATAAGCAGCATCACTTTGTCGCTGAATGTTGGCTGTGCTTGAAAAATAAATATTACTGCCGTTTCCTCCTATATCTAATTTTGAGTCTGAATTGGGCGAAGTCACGCCGATGCCCACCTTGCCTGTTGTTGTTCCTGTATTCATTAAAATATGTTGACCTCCGTTATCCTTATTTAAAACTAAATTATTAGCTGTTGTTTTTATCTCATTGCTAGTTAATCTTAAATTAGCTGTATGAAATTCTCCACTATAAGTTGTGGCATTTGTGTAAATTGTTGTTCCTGTTCCTGAAACTTGAAAT
>VMHT01125103.1_pt1 | contig 67761 bp, 77 predicted proteins | sample 4693611 | NCBI WGS metagenome assembly VMHT01 (sample SAMN12280063, study PRJNA550983) | marine metagenome | isolation source: seawater sampled from same location over 5 years 0.02-0.2 micron viral filtrate | place: USA: collected off the coast of southern California halfway between the port... ...
GTGTTGATTCATCAGGAAATGTGACCACCAATGCAACCCTAGACTTTGAAACTGTCAAAAGCTATGCGCTAACCCTAACTGCCACTGCAGGCAGTACGTCAGTGACCGATGCCTTTACGGTTAATGTGGGTAATGTTGAGGAGCTAGAATCAGCAGTGCTACGATATTCTGCTGACTATAACTCAGCTTCAAGAAGTGGCTTTAGTGCAACAGCAACTCGGGGTCCATCTGGATCAAGCCTCGCTGCCTACACTTTAGAGCAAGTCGGTACCACCAATTCAACTGACATTACTTCAGTGGCCGTGACGTCTACTAGTTCGTCTAACAATTATGTGCCAGTAGAGATCAATTCTGGGACCGAACTCAATTGGCGCTATTATTTCCCCGTTGATACCTCAGGCAATGGAGAGTTTGCCTTTGCACCCAACAGTTTTACACCATATGGAAGGTACTATGCTCCTTTAGGCACGGTACACACGGTAGTCTCCACCACCATAGACAATGATGACTTCCTGACTGCAGGACGATTAGAAAGCGCTGAGTATTGGTTCATGACCACCGATAAGGCGGCAGCTGATATTTCTTATAATTCTACTTCGGGATCGGTTGAAGTTTTATTATTGGGCAGTTGGGGCTCATCAAGTTATCTTTACGACTCCAGTAACAACCCTACTAAAGGCTGGGCAAAACTCGTGAATGACTTGGGGTGGAACCTTACCTATGAACATGGTTGGGACGCACTGAATACGGTCGGATATTCAAACCTAAGTAACTATCACATCATTATCGATCAACGCCAATCTCTAAGTGGTGGTTCAAGTGGTTCGTTTAATTCAAATGATCAAGCTGCATTTGAAAGCTGGATGGGAACCTCTTCTAGTGTCTTATGGCTTAAGCTTCATGGGGATACAGGTTGTTGCGCAAGTCAACGTCAAACAGAAGTCAGTAACTTTATCTCAGCCCTAGGAGGCACGGTAACATTTTCAGGTACCAGTGGCGGCCACGATAGAAGTTCAACGTTTGCTCAAGATAGTTTTTATTATGGACTCAACGGTCTAACACATGATACAAGCTCCGTTGCAGGATACATTCAGGCAGCCGGCAACGGTCAAAAGCTTTGGTGCAGTGGCCCTCTTTGTACAGGCGCTTATTGGCGTGCCCAGGATTTAGAATCAGGGACGGTAGCTGATTTTTTTACTTGGGGAGATCAAGTTAGTATTGGGGGTACAAATAACAGCTGGAATTCTGTCGATAATGCCGCTATTGCTACCTGGCTTCTAAATAGAGCATCTGGAGCCGCAACTGTAACCACATCCACCTACAAGCTCTATGAAGATCAAGTAACGCTAGCCGGAGACGTTTATAAGGATGTAGATTTTTTGAACTTTACCAGTAACAATAAAGTGGTTATTGCCATGGCAGTCATCCCGATTGAAAACCGTCTTGCTGGTGTGCTGAGCGGCCATTATTTTTACCCTAACTTTATTCCAACCACGTTTTGGTCCTATGGCGATGTTGGTGTCAGTTATTGCTGGGCTGTGGGTAATACTGGCACGACATGTAATACTTATGAAAACAACTATGATTTTTCAAGCTATGCTCTTGGTACGATAGGCAACCTTGGTGCTAATAATATTGATACATCTAGATTCCATGGCAGTGACAATGAAATGCCTCAAGGTCACTCTTTGTGGTGGCAAATTCTCAATCCAAATGGCGTAGGGGTTGGACTGTGGGCACAAATTAATTTTAATGATTCTTACACGGGTGCCGGAGGTAGCTACTTTCGTGATGATCAAGAGAGTTTGCTGAATGTGGTGATTTCTAACGTGGATTATCGAAAAAATGATACAACCCGATACTCAGCTGGAGATACTGGCCTGGGCATGAATGGTTATCATTATTGGTCCTATCAAGGTGCAACCAATGCCGATAATGATGGCTTAGGCATTAATTACGGTACTTCTCCGGTTGAATGTGCAACTTCCAATGAAAGCGGCTGTTTTTGGGGTACCAATACTAATCAGCCTGGAGGTGCCATGATCACATCTTCTGATCCATATAAATCCAGCAATATGACCTTAGGAGTTAATTACAACTCCAACAACGATACCTTCAGCACAGGCACATTTAACATTTCAGCTGTGGCGCAATCAGTAAGGACAAGCGGAGGTTGGAACCAATCTCCAAGCTTGGGTAGTTTTAGATCTTCGGATTTTTACTCCTCGAGTGCCACAGGTTACAGCGGATTTTTTAGTGGCATTTTAGAGTTTGATGTCAGTGGCACAGGCAACTCTCAGCTGTCTTCAATTCGCTCAAGTAGCACGCTTGCAACCTTTACATTTGATACCACCAACGATGATGTGCAAGTGGTGGCACCTATGACTATCAGTGCTGCACCCTCAAATAACTATACTTCTAATTGGAGCACGGTGGATACAGGTTCTTTGACACTTAAATTTGGCGATGCTACCAACGATGAAGCAAAATCAGCTTACATTTCAAGTGAAGTTTTTGCAGCTGAAATTCAAGACGATGGCGCGCAAATTGATGGCACTTCAGGGGGCTCCAATAATCTAGCTGGAGTGATGGTCTCCTATAACACTTTAGATAAAGAGGATAATAGTTTATTTACCAATAGTGGCAATGATTCCATGCCAGATACAGCTTATTCGACGTGGGGCTATTGGGCGATGAGTGCGGCTGATGTCTCACCTAATTCTGGCACGCAAAACGCCTCGGTGCATTTAGGCACTTGGGTTGGCGGAGAAGTGGTCGATCAAAGTGAAATTCCAACTTCTGGCTCAGCTTCGATGAGTGGGGCAGCGGTCATGAATGTGGCCTATCGCTATAATCAAACCGGCACCAACTACGACGTGCACAAATATACGACCACTGCCGATGTGGCAGCCACTTTTAACTGGGGATCCAGTGGTTATTCTGGGACCTTAGCTTTTACCGATTTTGATAATAAAAATCCGATTATTGATAATGCAGGTTTTGCTTCCTTCTCAGTTGCTATTACTGGCACCGATAATACTTACACGGGTAATTCAACCGACAGCTTAGATAATTCTTGGTTGGGTGGAGCATCAGTTGCAGGCGCCTTGTATGGGGATACCTCACCGGATGAAAGTGGTGGTCGAATTAACGTGAATCTCTATAAATCAGGTGATACAGCAACGGCTGGAGCCAATGATTTTTATATGGCTGAAGGGATTTATCTAATCGATTAAATAGCGCAGTCTTGATCCAGGCCTAACACATGGGCCACGCGTCCCATTCCCATCCAGCCAGCAATGCAATAGGTTAGATCAGTAATCTCTTGATCGCTAAAATGCTCTTTAAGTTCACTCCATAACGCTTCATCTTTAGCAAGCTGTTTCGGCTCACTGCCCATGGCTTTAGCATATTTAACCGCTAAAGATTCTTGTTGATTGAGATGCGATAGATCATCTTGTAAAAGGTGAGTATAAAAGTTTTCATCAGGTGGCTCGCCGTTGAGGGTAACCCCACCCTCAATACCCATTTGCTTAATATCACGATTGGTTTGCCAGTTCATGCAAATCTGACAGCCATTAATTTGCGCAGTCGCAATTCTGGCTGCCTCAAAAACTCTTAGAGGTAATCTACTGTGTTCGTAAATAGCATAAGCAAACGCATTGCCAGCAGCAGAGATTTCTTTAGCATGCACCTCTCCTGGTCCAAGCATGGATGATGCAGAGTTTTCTTTTAATTTAATTCTCATGTGTTTAAATTAAAACATATCAACTATTTTTTCTAGAGGAGAAAAAAATGAAAAAATCTTTAATCATGTTTTTAGGGCTAACGTTCTCACTGAGCTCTCTAGCATTAACCATTACAGACAAGCCCTATGAATTTACCGGCAACGTCACTACCATCTCGTTGACCGATTCCGGCGGGGTAATCAATGTGGTGGGTAATACTAGTCAGTACGGTAAAGTTTGGCTAACTTATAACCTCAAACTTGATAACCCAGCATCACCTAATCAAGGCTCCTTTTCAGGCAGAGCAGTCGCTATTGATGATGACGGCAACCGAAACGGTGCTAGCCGACAAGGTGTTTGGGAGCGAAAGGGTCACATGATGCACTTTAGATCATTGGATGATGTTAGTGACGGTAATCAATATCTTTGTATTACCAGTGTGAACTTGCTGGATGACTCCTTGGAAATGAAGTTTTACTCGGTAAAATAAAACTTTAAAAAAATAATGGTTTCATAGGCCTACTAAAGATATTAAAATGCGGGTCTATGGAGCTAGGTGAATTAAAAACAGGACTTTTAAGCCTTCAAGATCGAATTGCTGATCTTAGGGGGTACCTTTGACGTTGCTGAAAAAGAGCAATCGCTAGCCTCAATTATCCAACAACTCTCTGAAGAATCGACCTGGTCCGATTTAGAGCTTTCGCAATCGCTAAATAAGCAAAAAGCAGAGATTGAAAAATTTCTCAATCACTTTTTAGATACCGAATCTCAACTGGCTGATAATCTTGAGATTTTAGAGATGGCTGTTGAGGAAAAGGATGTATCGGCCATTGAAGAAATTCAAAACGACTTCTCTCAACTTGAAGAAAGTGTTGAAGAGCTCGAGTTCAATCGAATGTTTAGCAACAAAGCAGATCCAAATTCAGCCTTCATTGATATTCAATCAGGTTCTGGTGGAACCGAAGCACAGGATTGGGCTGAAATGCTGCAACGTATGTACATGCGCTGGGCTGAATCAAGAGAATTTGGTGTCGAAGTAATTGAACTCTCACCCGGAGAAGTTGCCGGCATTAAATCAGTTTCACTCCATATTAAGGGCTCTTATGCTTACGGTTGGCTTAGAACTGAAACCGGGGTGCATCGATTGGTAAGAAAATCACCCTTTGATAGCGGCAATCGCAGACATACCTCATTTGCTTCGGTATTTGTTTCGCCTGAAATTGATGATTCAATTGAAGTGGACCTTAATCCTGCAGATGTGCGTATTGATACCTACCGCGCTTCTGGTGCTGGTGGTCAACACGTTAATAAAACGGACTCAGCTGTGCGTTTAACTCATGAGCCCACTGGAACGGTGGTGCAATGCCAAAGCGATCGTTCACAACACAAAAACAAAGATAATGCATTCAAACAACTCAAATCTAAGTTGTATGAGCTAGAATTACAAAAACAAAAGGAAGAGCAGCAATTATTAGAGGAAAGTAAGTCTGATATTGGTTGGGGAAGCCAGATACGTTCCTACGTGTTAGATCAATCAAGAATAAAAGATCTAAGAACCAATGTAGAAACAGGCAATACTCAAAATGTGCTAGATGGGGATTTAGATATGTTTATTAAAGCAAGTTTAACTCAAGGTATTTAGAGCTATGACAGAAGAAAATTTAGGCGGTGAAGCTGGGTTAATTGAGGAACGTAAGAAGAAACTCAAGCTTCTGCGTGAGAGCAATAAAGCCTACGTCAACGATTTTGACAGGACGCATCGTGCTGAGGCGATCATTGCTGAATATCAGGAGTTCTCAAAGGCTGAATTGGAAGAAAAAAACATCAATGGCATTAACCTTGCCGGTCGCATTGTGTTAAAGCGAGTGATGGGTAATGCTAGCTTTATTACTATTCGCGATGAGCTATCTGATTTACAGGCCTATGTTAGTAAAAACGACATTGGTGAAGATGATTATGCTGATTTTAAAACTTGGGATATTGGCGATATTGTTGGTCTTTCTGGCAAGCTTTTTAGAACCAAGACCGATGAGCTTACGGTGCATTGTTCAGCGGTGATCATGATCACTAAATCATTAAAGCCCATGCCGGAAAAACATAAAGGATTATCCGATATCGAGACCCGCTACCGTCAAAGGTACCTAGATCTCATGAGTAATAATGAGACCAAGGAGCTTTTTTTAAGTCGATCAAAAATTTTGGATAGCGTGCGAACTACGATGAAAGCGGCAGAATTTATGGAAGTTGAAACCCCAATGATGCACTCGCTGCCAGGCGGTGCCGTGGCAAGGCCATTTATCACCAAACATAATGCATTGAACCGTGATTTATATTTAAGAATTGCGCCTGAATTACATTTAAAAAGATTACTGGTGGGTGGGTTTGATAAGGTCTTTGAGATTAATCGAAGCTTTAGAAATGAAGGCCTATCGACCAAACACAATCCTGAATTTACCATGCTTGAATTCTATGCAGCGCATGAGAAATTCGACCACACGCTTAATTTTGTTGCCGACATCATTAAAAACGCAACTAATTGTGTTGGACTTGATTTGGCAAAAATGGAATGGGATGGGGACAGCATTGATCTTAATATCTTTACCACCAAAACCATGCGTGAGTTGGTGCTTGAAAACAATAGTGAACTTGTCGAGGGTGATCTAAAAGATCTTAAAAAATTAACTAAAGTTGCCGAGGCCAAAGGCATTAAGGTTGAAGAAGGTTATGGGTGGGGTAAGGTTTTGCTTGAGTTATTTGAGAAAACTGTTGAGGCAAATCTTATTCAACCAACGTTTGTGACAGAATATCCTGTTGAAGTTTCACCGCTTTCAAGGCGCTCTAATGAAGATCCTGATTTTGCAGATCGGTTTGAGCTTTTTATCGGCGGTAAAGAATTGGCCAATGGCTTTTGTGAGTTGAATGATCCTGAGGATCAGGCTTCACGTTTTCAAGATCAAGTGGAAGCAGGACGAGCAGGGGATAAAGAAGCGATGTCGTTTGATCAAGACTACATTACTGCCCTTGAGCATGGCATGCCTCCCGCAGTTGGAGTTGGTATTGGGATCGATCGAATGGTGATGATGATCACCAATAGCTCATCCATCAAGGATGTGATCTTATTCCCTCAAATGAAAGACTGATTACCAGCGGTACTTGTCGAAATTATCTGGATTGGCCCAGCCTTCGGGGCTGTTCCAGTTTCTTTTTTTGTTGTATGAATCGAGATTGTAGCTGTAAAAGTTTTTTGCGCCTTTAAGCTCAAGTTTTAAAAAACCTAACTCGCTTAACTCTTCAGGTTTTAAGTTTTTGGATTGAATGATGATGCGCTGTGCCAGTACATTTTTGAGTTTGCCGACTTCAACTTTAGATAGCGTCATATCAGGCATCACCAAACACAGGTCGTTTGTTGGAAATATCTCTTCAACTACTTCAGGAACAATATTGATTTTTGCAAAAATTTTCTCCAGTTCACCGATCCAACCACCCACGGATTTGGCGGTAACAATAGTTAATGATTGCAAAGAAAGGTTTTGAAACAGTGCAATCAGGTCGGTTAAGGTTTTTGAATTCTTTTTCAATCGTTTAATAAATCTTTTACGGCCTCACGTTCAGCCAGCAATTCATCCACAGAAATCTGAATTTTTGCTTTAGCAAAATCAGATAAGGTGAAATCTCTCACGATCTCAACATCTCCGCTGGAGGTCGTCATTAAAGGCAGTCCACACATAATCCCTTCAGGAATATCGTGGCTACCATCACTATAAACTGCTGCACTAAAAACATCACCGGATGCTGTGGGGTTCTCGCATGCCTTCACTGTATCTAGAGCTGCTTTGGCAGCTGAAGTTGCACTCGAAGCACCTCGTGCATCAATCACAGCTTTACCACGCTGTTGTACGGTTGGTAAGAATGTCTCCTCAATCCAGGCTGCATCATCAATTAGTTCTGCACCGCGTTGACCATTCACAACCACATTTTCATAATCGGGATACATGGTTGGGCTATGATTACCCCATATGGTCATGCGCTGAATATCACCCACACCAACACCTAATTTTTTTGCTAGTACGGATTTAGCTCTGCTTGAATCAAGCATGGTCATTGCCATCCATAGTTGCCCAGCATTATGAGCTGCATGTCGGCCGATTAATGCATTGGTATTAGCCGGATTGCCGACTACTAAAATCTTTGCATCATCCGCACCTTTTTCACCCACAGCTTTGCCTTGGTCAACAAAGATGCCACCGTTGATGTTTAAAAGATCAGAACGTTCTTCAATTTTTTTACCATTGTAAACAATGCCGCGTGGGATACTGCCCACCAATAAGAACCAGTCAGCACCGTCTGCAGCTTTTGAAAAATCATCGGTGTAGTTCACTGAACCCATGGTTGGGAAATATGAGTCCTCTAATTCCATCACCAGACCTTCAAGCTTATCCACTACTTGTGGAATTTCTACGAGCTCAAGATCTACTGTTTTATTACCGAAGGTTACACCATCTAAAAGTCTGGGCACTAGTGAATATCCTATTTGTCCGGCTGCTCCTGTGACCACAACTTTTACTTTTTCTGACATGCAATTACTCCGATTTTTACTGCGTTATTATATTCCTAAAAGTGAAGTTAATCCTTGCTTCTGAGATCTTTTTTGATTTTCTTATGCCATGTTTCCATGTGCTCTGTGTCGCGCCTTGCATGAGCATTAATGACCCGTGCGGTTGATCAAATGTCTTAGTTTCAGTTTTATCCTTATTTTGAAAAACAAGCGGTCTCTCTTCGCCCAAGGAAAGAGATGCGATGACTGGATTATTACCTAGTTCTGGCTCGTCATCAGCATGAAAACCCATTGAATCATTACCATCGCGATAAAGATTAGCAAGCACGGAATTAAAATAAATACCTAATTGGTCTTCAATCAATGAACGTACTTCAATCAAGGGTTCAAAAAAATCATATCTTTGCAGGCTTTTGCCTGAATAGGCATACTCACATCCAGGATCACCAACCCAACATTGCAAGCGAGGAATGGGAACTTCTTTACCATACATTTTGATGGTGGATGTCTCCCATGGTATTTCACTTAGGGCTGAAGAAAATATGCGATCTGCATCTGAAGTATTGATGAATTTCTCGTAAGAAATTATTTCTAGACCCTTATAGTTTATGGTGACTTCCTTCATGTAAAATATTACGTTCTCATGAGTTTACAAGTAAAAATCATTGGATCAAGTCATGCCGGAGCTAATGTTGCGTACAACTTAAGACGTGACGGTTTTGAGGGTGATATTGAGATTGTTTCAACTGAATCTTTCCCACCATATCATCGCCCGCCACTGTCAAAAGATTTCTTAAAGGGTAAGACAGAGAAGGAAAAGCTAGCTTTTAAACCTGAAGCCTTCTATGCAGATAATCAAATCACCTTAACTCTTGATACTGAAGTTCTTTCCATTGATCGAGCTGCTAAAACTATTGAAACTCATCAAGGCACTTCAGCTTATGACTTTTTAGTTCTCTGTACTGGATCGTCACCTCGAAAACTCAATTTAGAAAATGCTGATCTTCCTGAGGTCCTTTACTTAAGAGATTTACAAGATGCCGAAACCATTAAAGCAAAGTTAACGGATGCCTACCATATTACGCTGTTAGGGGGAGGGTATATTGGTCTTGAATTAGCTTCTGCAATAAGAGAACTGGATATAGAGGTGTGTATTCTCGAGCTTGAAGATAGGATTCTAAAACGTGTCACTACAGCTGAAGTATCAGATTTTTATCATCAGTATCATGCTAGTCATGGAGTTGATATTCGTTGCTGCACGGGTTTGGAAGAAATCGTTAGCGAAAACGGTGCGTTATCAAAATTAAAGCTTTCTGATGGCGCAGAATTGAAAACTGATGCACTGATTGTGGGTATTGGAGCCATCCCTAATGTGGGTTTAGCAGAGGCTGTAGGTATTGCACATGAGGGCGGCATTCATGTTGATGAGTATTGCAGAACTTCTGATCCCTTAATATTAGCTGCTGGTGATTGCACCAATCACCAAAATAAATTGTTCAGCGAACGGATGCGTCTTGAAAGCGTACCTAATGCACTGGCTCAAGCCAAAGTTGTCTCATCATCGATTGTTGGTAATGATCTAACTTACAAAGAAATGCCATGGTTTTGGTCTGATCAGTATGATTTGAAATTGCAAATGGTTGGAATTTCAAGAAATTTTGACGAGGTTCATATTATCGGCTCGACCGAGGATGCCGAATTTCTTGCGTGTTACGGTAAAGAGGGTAGCTTAATTGCGGTTGACTCGGTTAACATGTCCAAGCCATTTATGTTGATGAAGAAGGCTTTATCAGGTGGCAGCAGAATTTCAATGGAAGTAATAAAAGATAAGGATTTTAAACCTGAGAATATTTTTTCAGGCTCAAGTTAATCAATAGGAGAGATTATGACAATTAAATTCGACGACAAAGTGGTAATAGTAACCGGTGCCGGTGGAGGCCTTGGTAAAAGTCATGCATTGGAATTTGCAAGACGTGGTGCCAAAGTTGTAGTCAATGATTTGGGAGGCTCTGTGGATGGCTCAGGCGGCGCCAGTGATGCTGCCAATGCTGTTGTTGAAGAGATCAAAGCCGAAGGTGGAGAAGCGATTGCAAACGGCGCTAGTGTTGCTGATCAATCAGGTGTGCAGAACATGATCGATGAAGTCATGTCAAAATGGGGCCGCATCGACGTCCTGGTTAACAATGCTGGTATATTGCGCGACAAAAGCTTTCATAAAATTAGCTTAGAAGAATTTAATGCGGTGATGGATGTACATTTCCAGGGTAGCGTTTACACCAGTCACGCTGTGTATCCAATTATGCGTGAACAAAATTTTGGCAGAATTATTTTTACTACTTCTTCGGGCGGGTTGAGCGGTAATTTTGGTCAAGCAAATTATGGTGCTGCAAAGATGGCAATGATTGGCTTAATGAATTGTTTAAAAATTGAAGGTCAAAAATATAATGTTCATTCTAGCGCAGTGGCTCCTGTTGCACTCTCAAGGATGACTGAAAACCTTTTCCCAGAGGGTATTGGCGAGCGTTTCTTACCTGAATACGTTACCCCAGCGGTAATATATTTGGCCAGTGATGATGCTCCAAACGGAGCGATTATTGGAGCCGGAGCAGGGGTCTTTACTCAATTTAGAATTTTTGAAACTATGGGCTTAGCTCTGGGTACTGAAGATAATATGACGCCAGAAAACATTGCGGCCGGATGGAGCTCCGTTGCAGATATGGATGATGCTAGAGAGCTCTTCAGCGGGCCTGAACAAACGATCAAAATTTTAGAACAAGCTGATAAAGCTTAGTTTTTTAGACTTGGCAGCTGGGTCGAGCGGATAAGAGTTCGTTGTAGCTGCTGATGTTCTTAAAATCTTCCATTGGAATTCGATTAAGCGGCAAAAACATCTGAATGGTTGTGATGACCTGTATATCAGCAAAGCTAAAAGCATCGCCGGCAATGTATTCTGAGTTGGCAAGATGTTTATCAAAATACTTCAGCGAGCCTAAAGCGACGTCACGTTGTTGCTCTCCATAAGATGCGTTTTGATTTTCCATTTGCGCCATCGCTGGATGAGTATGCCTGAAGGTCATAGCCAGCGGCAGCATCAATTCAAACACCACACGGTTTTGCCACATTTCAATGGCACCTTTTTCTATGGATGAGCTCCCAAATAAACTGGGTTCAGGATATAAGTCTTCTAAGTATCTGCAGATGGCTGTGGATTCAGTGATGATGGTTTCATCATCCAACACTAAAGCTGGGACTTTGGCGTTGGGTGCGATGGCCCGATACTCTGGAGATTTATGCTCTCCTTGCATCAGGTCCAAATTAACCACCTCAATGTCAGAGATATTCTTTTCGGCAATAAAGATCAGGACTTTACGAGGGCTGTTCGCCCCCTTGGCACTGTAAAGTTTCATCTCTTTTTTAGTCCCAGCTAAGCGCTCCCCCTGTTTGGTACTCGATAACCCGGGTTTCAAAGAAGTTCTTTTCTTTTCTTAGATCCATGATTTCTGACATCCATGGGAAAGGATTCGTTGCTCCTTGAAACTCTTCGGTTAATCCAATTTGGGTGAGCCTTCTATTGGCAATAAACTGCAAATACTCTTCCATCATTGCTGCGTTCATACCCAGTACCCCTCTTGGCATGGTATCTCTTGCATACTCGATCTCGAGTTGAGTGCCCTCAAGAATCATCTGCGCGGCTTCTTGCTTCATGGCTTCATCCCAAAGGTGTGGGTTTTCTAATTTGATTTGGTTGATTACATCGATTCCAAAATTTACATGCATGGACTCATCTCTTAAGATATATTGGAACTGCTCTGCGGTCCCTGTCATCTTGTTTCTTCGACCCATAGATAGGATTTGAGTGAATCCACAATAGAAGAAAATACCTTCAAGCACACAATAAAATGCAATTAAATTCTTCAGTAACTGCTTATCGGATTCAACATCACCGGTGGTGAAGTTTGGATCAGATATTTCTTTTGTGTATTTAAGACCCCAGGAAGCTTTTTTAGCTACACACGGTATTTCTCTGTACATGTTAAAGATCTCACCTTCATCCATTCCCAAGGACTCAATACAGTATTGGTAGGCATGGGTGTGGATCGCTTCTTCCAGGCTTTGTCTTAGAATGTACTGTCGGCATTCTGGATTGGTGATCAGTCGATAGATCGCCAAAACTAAGTTATTTGCCACCAAAGAATCTGCTGTTGAGAAGAAACCAAGGCTTCTTTTCACAATAATGCGTTCATCATCAGTCAAGCCTTCTTCAGACTTCCATAAGGCCACATCAGCCGTCATATTAACTTCTTGCGGCATCCAATGATTGGCGCTGCCATCAAGATATTTTTGCCATGCCCAATCGTATTTAAATGGGACCAGCTGGTTAAGATCTGCTTTGCAATTAATCATTGCTTTTTGATCAACTTCCACTCTTCCGCCAAGAGCATCCAGCTCTTTAACGCCTTCTTCTACATCTAAGTTTTGTAGTGACTGAGCAGCCTGCGCTGCTCTTGCTCCGGCTTCAACGCTTGAAACCTCTTCTTTGACCTCTGGTACTTCAGCAACAGCTTCTTGCACAACCGGTTTGGCTGTCATGGCTTCCTGCTGTACTACAGCGGCTTCATCTTTATTATATTCATCCCAATTTAACATTTTCTACTCCTTATACTTTATTGGCATGCCTCACAGTCTGGATCATCCAGAGAGCAGGCACTCGGTACCGGGGCAGGTATTCCAAGTTGACCATTTTCAGTAGTTTCTGTACCAGAGCTAACTGCATTCAGCGTACCCTGATTAACTGTTGATTTTTCCGTGGTTGTTGCGGCGATTGATCTCAAATAATAAGTTGTTTTGAGTCCACATAACCACGCCATTCTATAGGTGATATCTAGTTTCTTACCGTTTGCATTGGAAATGTATAGATTAAGCGATTGTGCTTGATCGATCCATTTCTGCCTGCGGCTGGCTGCTTCAACTATATATCTAGGCTCCACTTCAAACGCTGTTGAAAATAGAGTCTTTACTTCATCTGGAATTCTTGAAATTTGAGCAAGGCTGCCTTCAAAGAATTTTAAGTCATTGATCATGACATCATCCCAAAGCCCAAGCTCTTTTAATTTTGTTACGAGGTGCGGATTTACTATTGTAAATTCACCCGAGAGATTCGATTTAACATACAAGTTTTGATAGGTTGGCTCAATTGACTGGGTCACACCAGTAATATTGGAGATGGTTGCAGTTGGAGCAATTGCCATCACGTTTGAGTTCCTCATACCATCCTTTTTGACTTGTTTACGTAACGCATCCCAATCTAAGGTCTCTGATTTATCAACTTTAAGATACTCTGATCCTCGATTCTTTTCTAAGATCTCAATTGAATCTTTTGGGAAGATACCTTGGCTCCATAAAGACCCTTCATAGGTTTTATAGCTACCTCTTTCTTTGGCTAATGCGGATGAGGCTGAAATTGCATAGTAGCTAATCATCTCCATGCTTTTGTCAGCAAAATCTACCGCTGCCTCTGAGCAATAGGGAATATCCTGCATGTAAAGAGCATCCTGGAAACCCATCATTCCGAGACCAATAGGCCTGTGCTTAAGGTTTGAGTTTTCTGCTGTATCCACTGAGTAGTAATTAATATCTATAACGTTATCCAGCATTCTTAATGCAGTGGTAACGGTTTGCTTAATTTTTTCTTCATCCAGCGCGCCGTTTACCATGTGGTTTGCGAGGTTGACCGAGCCTAGGTTACAAACTGCAATCTCATCTTGACTTGTATTGAGTGTGATTTCAGTACAAAGATTGGATGAGTGGATAACACCAGTATGCTGTTGAGGAGAGCGCAGATTACATGAATCTTTGAAGGTGATCCAAGGATGGCCCGTTTCAAAGAGCATGGTAAGCATTTTTCTCCAAATCTCTTTAGCAGGAACCTTTTTGTGCTGTTGCATCTCCCCGTTTGCAGCTAATTGCTCATACTCGGTATATCTTTTTTCAAACTCTAAGCCTGTTAGATCATGTAAGTCTGAAGTTTCGCCTGGTGAAAAGAGTGTCCACTCAGCATCCTGCTCAACTCTTTTCATAAATAAATCAGGCACCCAGTTGGCTGTGTTCATGTCGTGTGTTCGTCTGCGATCATCACCAGTATTTTTTCTTAGCTCTAAGAATTCTTCGATATCAAGATGCCAGGTTTCTAGATAGGCACACATAGCACCCTTTCTTTTACCGCCTTGATTCACAGCAACCGCTGTATCGTTTGCAACCTTTAAGAACGGCACGACACCCTGACTTTTTCCGTTCGTGCCTTTAATGTAGGAACCTAGGGCTCTTACAGGGGTCCAATCGTTACCTAATCCACCAGCCCATTTAGACAGTAGGGCATTGTCTTTCATAGCAGAAAAGATGCCATCCAAATCGTCAGGAACCGTAGTTAGGTAACAAGATGAGAGTTGCGGTCTTAAAGTTCCAGAATTAAATAATGTTGGCGTTGAGCTCATGTAATCAAAGCTAGAAAGCAAGCGATAAAATTCTATAGCTCTATCTTCTTTTTGTTTTTCTTCTGCAGCAAGCCCCATGGCAACTCGCATAAAGAAAATCTGTGGAAGTTCGTATCGGATATCTTGAGAATGAATGAAGTACCTGTCGTATAAGGTTTGCAACCCGAGATAGGTAAATTTGTAATCTCTTTCAGCTTCAATAGCTGCGCCAAGTTTAGCTATATCGTATTCTTTTAACTTTGGATCAAGCATTTCAAGCTCGATGCCTTTATCGATAAATGCTGCAAGTGCTTTGGGATAGTATTCATCCATTTCTGGTTGTGTACTTTCCTCAGCAACACCTAAAAATGAAAGGGCTTCCGCTCTTAGTTCATCCAGCAAGATGCGCGCAGTAACATAAGTATAGTTCGGCTCTTGTTCGACCTTAGTTCTAGCAGACATTATCAGAGCTGCCCGCATGTCACTCAATGAGACGCCGTCATAAAGATTTTTCAGTGACTCATCAAGAACTTCTTTTGGGTCAACATCAGCTAAACCTTCGCAGGCATGAGTGATCACAGAGGACACCCTATTTAAGTCAAGCGGGACTTGAGTGCCATCGCTTTTGGTTACTTTGATGGTTGGATGGTCTTGGCTTGTTTCAGCTGGAGCTTCTGGAGTATCTTTACTTCTTTCTTGTGCTCTTTCCTCACGATAGAGAATGTACTTTCTTGCAACGGTGTACTCTTCGTTGCGCATGAGCTGTAACTCAACTTGATCTTGTATCTCCTCAATGTGAATGGTTCCACCGGAAGGCATCCTGCGTTCAAATATTTCCATCACGTCGGAGGTAATATCTTCGACTTTGATATGAATCCTCTCACTTGCAGCAGCGTTACCGGATTCATTTGCAAGAAACGCTTTGGTGATTGCTACTTTAATTTTGTCTTCTTCAAAAGGAACCACTTTTCCATTCCTTTTAATGACTCTTAGCTTCCCTGGTGCTGTTAAGTTGATCTCGTCGTTTTGTGTTTCTAGGCTTGCATTTTGCGCTGCTGTAGCCTGAGTTTTTTCTAACTCTTGTAATGACATATTTTTCCTCTATTGCCTTCTTTCCTCGTTTGCCTAAATTGAATCTTGGCAGTTTTTTTTCTGGGGTGAGGTAAGAAAGATAATTTTTTAATCTTTATTGCCTAAAGATGATTTAACTTTATTGTGGATAAAGAATCAAGCAAAAAACACAATATATTGTGAAAAATTTCAAAAATATATCAATATGCTGTATTTAAGGTGTTTTCCATTTGTGGGTTAACAGTTGATAATATGTGGATAAAATATAAGATTGTTCCCATGTCACACGTTCTAGCAATCGACCAAGGTACATCTTCATCTAGAACAATAATTTTTGACACGCAACTTAGAAAAGTTGAATCTCTGCAGGAAGAATACCCGTTAGATTATCCAAAATCTGGCTGGGTAGAGATTAATCCTGAGTCATTGATGGCCTCAGTGGAAAATACCTTGGAACCATTGTTAAAAAAATATAAAAATACCATCGAAGCAATTGGTATCACTAACCAGAGAGAATCCACTGTGGTGTGGGAAAAAAAATCAAGTAAACCAATTTACCCAATTATTGTTTGGCAAGATAGACGTACTGAAGATTTATGCAAAAAGATTAAAGCAGAAGGCAATGAGGAGCTTATTTTTAAAAAGACTGGGCTCCAAGTTGATCCTTATTTCTCCGCGACCAAGATAGCTTGGATTTTAGATAATGTTCCTCAGGCAAGACAAAAGGCTGAAAAAGGGGATCTGCTGTTTGGAACCATAGATACTTTTCTTCTATGGCAGTTAGCTGGTCAACATAAAACTGATGTTACAAATGCCTCTAGAACTATGCTTTATAACATCAACACCAGGGAATGGGATGAGGATTTATTAAAACTTTTTAATATACCCAAGACAATATTGCCGCAGGTTGAAGAAAGCAGTCATGAATTTGGTAAGCACAAGGATACAAAAATTAAAATTACAGGAATTATTGGCGATCAACAGGCAGCACTATTTGGTCAGCAGTGTTTTAGAATGAATTCAATGAAGGCAACCTTTGGAACCGGATGTTTTTTGATGGCTAATACGGGGAGTGAACCTAAATATTCTAATCAGGGATTATTGACCACCATTGGTTACGGAGTCTCCAATACAACTGCATATGCACTGGAAGGCAGTATTTTTTCATGCGGAACTATTGTTAAATGGTTGCGAGATGGTCTTAGCTTTTTTAAGGATGCAAGTGAGACCGAAGCACTCATAAACAAAGACTGGAATTCAAATGGTGTGCTTTTTATACCAGCTTTATCGGGGCTTGGAGTGCCGCACTGGAACCCAACCATTAAAGGCTCGTTTTATGGGCTTACCGCAGACAACACCAAAGAAGACCTGATAACAGCAGCGTTTAAATCAATCGCCTATCAGTTAAAAGATATCCTAAAGCTGCTTAAATCTGAGGGGCTGGTCGTTGAGGGCTTATCAATAGATGGCGGGATGACTGTGAATAAGACTTTTTGCCAACTACTAAGTGACTTATTGGAGGAGCAAGTTAATGTTTCTGAAAATCCGGAGAGTACGGCAATTGGTGCAGCTTCTGTTGCAATGGTTGGTGTTGGTTTGGTTTCGAGTATTCATGATTTAAAGAAAGTTTCATCAGTTGGAGCAACGTTTAATCCGAAGGGCTTATTGGATCAAGAGGACTATTCAAACTGGCAAGCAAATCTAGAATTGCTTACAGCAAATTATTAACCAATCACTATTTCTTCATCAAAGAAATTGTCTCCAACTGCTTCATTGTTATGTGAAACCACCAAGCAGGGAACTTGATTTTTAACCACGTAGTTTTTGATGAAATCTTTTGTATTTTCTAAGACCTTAGAATCCAGAGCTGAAAAAGGCTCATCGCACATCAAAATATGTGGTTGATGAAGTATTGTTCTAGCAATAGCAGCTCGTTGTTGCTGACCACCTGATATTTCTTCGGGATATTTATTTTTAAGCTGATGAATATCTAATTGATGTAAAGTTTTATTAATTTTTTCTTCGGTAATATTTTTGTTCCCAAAAGAAATATTGTTAATTACATTCAAATGCGGAAATAAAGCATAATCCTGAAAAACCAATCCGACTCTTCTTTCTTCAATCAACAACTTTTGTTTATTGTTAAAAAAAACCTCTTCACCAAGAGTGATAGCTCCGCTTTGTGGAGATTGAATTCCAGCGATTAAATGCAGAAGGGTGGTCTTACCAGCTCCACTAGCCCCATTGATATGAAGAATCTTGCCGGGAGGTGCTTGCAAATCAAACGATTGAAAAATTTCTTTATCAGAATATTTGAAATTTAGACCTTTGATTTCTAGCAACATAATAAATCTTTGAACTATTTTTTATAGTGAGTAGTGATTTTATCTTATTTAGAGATTATGATCATTCCCTTATGTACACCTTCAAGACGTTAAACGCCATTGCGCCAGAGGGAACCGATGTCCTTGATGAGGCCGGCTTTAAAGTTGATGAAAATAATTTTGATGCATTAGTCTTAAGAAGTCATAAGCTTTCAGCAGACGAGTTCTCTGATAACCTAAAGTGTATTGGTAGAGCAGGAGCTGGATATAACAATATTCCGGTTGATGAAGCAACTGAAAAAGGTATTGTTGTTTTTAATACACCTGGCGCCAATGCTAATGCCGTAAAAGAACTAGTCGTTTGCGGTTTGTTATTAGCCTCAAGAGGGGTTGTTCAGGGATCAGTATTTTCATCAAGCCTTGAAAGCTCAGATGATCATGCACTCAATCAATCTGTTGAACAAGCTAAAAAAACATTTAAAGGTAATGAAGTTCAGGGTAAAACTCTTGGAATTATTGGTTTGGGGGCCATTGGATCTATGGTGGCTCAATCTGCAGCAAGTCTCGGCATGAAGATTATTGGTTACGATCCTCATATTTCTATTGATGCTGCATGGAGACTTTCATCTGATGTTGAAAAGGCAAGCTCGATACCAGCTTTATTAAAAAAATCTGATTACATCAGCATCCATGTTCCGCTCATTGATGAAACAAAAAATTTAATCGATAGCGATGCATTTATGGCTATGAAAACCGGGACTAAGTTAATCAACCTTTCGCGTGGGGGTATTGTGAATGATGAGCACGCATTGCAAGCCTTAGAGAGCGGGATTTTATCTGCCTATGTAACTGATTTTCCAACAAAAGCTCTTATTCGGCGAAGTCAGTCCAATGGTGATGTAATTTTATTGCCTCACTTGGGTGCCTCAACTCATGAAGCAGAAGTAAATTGTGCTTTTATGGCGGCCAATCAAATAAAAGACTATTTAGTTAATGGCAATGTGACTAATTCCGTTAATTTTCCGCCCATTACCTTAGAGAAATCAACTGGTAATAGGATTCTTGTGATCAATAAGAATGAACCAGGAATGATTGGGCAAATTGCAGACAAAATTGCTGATGAAGGCTTTAACATTGAAGATATGTCAAATAAAAGTAGAGATTCAATAGCAATAAATCTTATTGATTTAGACAAGCCCATAGATCAAAGTTCTGTTGATGCGCTCAGTCAGATTGATCATGTGCTTGTGGTGAGATCGATTAATCACTAGATATAATTTTCAACGAAACTCTTATCAAATGGAACGATAGTATCCATTTTGTTTTGTTCAAGCTTCTTAACCCAATCAGGATCTGATAACAAGGCTCTGCCTATTGCAATTAAGTCAAATTCTTCTGCCTGAAAAGAATCAAATAGTTGATCAAAGTCACTGATCTTTGTTTTGTCGTCACCGGCATATAGTCTAATGAAGTCTTTATCAAGGCCAACACTGCCAACCCCAATGACTGGTATGTCAGTCATCCCTTTTACCAGAGCTGCTAGCGAGGAGTTATTCATTTCAGGCTCCCAAAATCTTCGCATGCTCGTATGAAAAAAATCTGGTCTACTTTCAGATAGACAATCAACAAATATTTTTAATTCATTCTCATTAAGAGCAAGTTTCGCATCATAGTCTTGTTGCTTCCATTGAGAAAAACGAATACCTACTGAAAAATCTTTTGTGGTAACATTTTGGCAAGCTTGAATTATGTCGCGAGCAAATTGAGTTCTTTTTTCTAGAGAGCCTCCATATTTATCTGATCGAACATTTGTATCGGACCAAAAGAATTGATCAATTAAGTATCCATGCGCACCATGAATTTCGACGCCATCAAATCCAAGCTCCTCACAAATTTTTGCATCTCCAGCATAAATTGAAATCATTTTTTGAATGTCTTCAAGCGTCATTTCATAAGCTACTTTTTTATTAGCTCTAACAAGTCCACTTGGAGTGTATCCAGGCACATTTTCATTTTTATCAATTCCTGGTTTTCTAATTCCTCCAACATGCCAAAGCTGACAGAATATTTTCGAGTCATGTTTATGAACTTCTTCAACAACTTTTGCCCACATTTTTTTTGATTCACTTGAAGTTAAATTAGGGACATCAGGATAACCGCTTGAGGAAGGATGACTTACCTCCACACCCTCAGTTAAGATTAAAGCAACACCTCCCTTAGCTCTCTTAGCGTAATACTCAGGTGCATATTCAGAAGGGGTGCCCTTGGGTGCAAAATTCCTAGTCATGGGCGCCATAACGAAACGATTTTTTAGCTTATGATTGTTGATAGAAAAGGGTGAAAATAATGATTTATTTGTCATAAATATAAGTAAGTTTTATGGAATATATAAATAAAAATTATTGTAATTTAATTTTTTTTTAATTAATACTTGCCCACAAGGAAAAATAATGTTATTGAAGGATTTGATTTTGGTTGTTTGCTGATTGTTATATTGTAATAAAAATTTTGTAAACAACTGATTTAAGGTATTTTTTTAATTATTGATTACTTTTTAATCAATTTTTATAAATGTTACTGTAGTAGCGCTTGAAATGATAGTAAGAAGACTTATCCATAACTTTATCCACAGATAATGTGGATAAGTTTTTAGGGTTTTTTTTGTAATTTTATTATGTCAAAAATTGACTTAAATAAAGCATGGTTAGAGGTTCTAGAAGATGAATTTTCCATGGACTATATGCTGCAGATTCGAAGCAAATTAAGGGATCTGTCAAAAGCAGGCACAGTTGTCTGTCCGCATCCAAAAAATATATTTCGAGCATTAAATTTAACTCCTCTTCCAGAAGTCAAAATTGTTATTCTCGGCCAAGATCCATATCACGGCTATGGTCAAGCGAATGGTTTGGCCTTTTCTGTTTCAAGTGACATCAAACCACCACCATCTCTTCAAAATATTTTTAAGGAACTTAATAGTGATCTTGGAATCCAGGCACCTGATCATGGTGTTTTAGATGAATGGGCAAATAGAGGTGTTTTGTTGTTAAATGCATCTTTAACTGTGACATTAAATTCCCCTAACTCACACAAGGATATTGGCTGGCAGATTTTTACAGACAAAATTATTGAGCACTTGGGTTCAAAAGAGAAAATAGTTTTTATGTTGTGGGGGTCATATGCAAGATCAAAAAAGGATTTAATTAACCTGGATAAAAATTTAGTCTTAGAGGCCCCGCATCCATCTCCATTGTCAGCTCATAGAGGTTTTTTGGGCAGTAAACATTTTTCAAAGGCTAATGCTTATTTCAAAAAGCATAATATTACTGAGATGGATTGGTCGTTATCCTAGGGTGAAAAAGTAAAAGTGATTATCGTAATTAAGAACTTCACCAATAAGCTTTTGTTCGCTTGGGGTTTCCTTTGTCTTGTTAAGCTTTAACTTGATTTCTTTTTTACTTTTGTAATGAACACGAGCAATAATTTCTTGGCCTTTAAAACAGCCTTTATTGAAACTTACTCGTGATTTATCGAAACCCAATTCGTGAGGCCTGTATTTCTTTGTGCAATCATCATTTAAGAAAATATTTCCATTCAGGTAATTAGCAAGCTTCCATTCAGTAAAATTGTGATACTTTCCATTTTTTTCTTCTTGGTGATCAATTTTTAAGCTTACTTCCGCTTTGGTTTTTAAAAAACTTATAGGCATTCCAACAGTTTTATTATTGCCAATAGAACCCAAGCAATAAATTTTAGTTTCCCTTAGAGATGTTTTGTAAAAAGGAAGCATCGGCTCCAGCTCAGCTTTAAGGTAGGCTGCTAAGGAATTATGAATAATTACTGAAATCATTCCCTCTGCATTGAGAACAAAGAAATCAGCAATAACGAAGCCTTTTACATCACAAATTGCAGAAGGCTGAAAAAATGTAGAGCCTGATTCTTCAATGTCTGAAGTTATTTGGCCTTGCAGAAGGTTTTTTACAGCTTCTTTATCGCCCTCAAAATCAATTTTTACATAATCATTGAGATAGAATGTCTTGTTATCGAGTAGATAATCCATATTACCATTATATTAGAGCAACATATTTATGACCAACAGAATCAGTCACATTAAATGGAAGTGTAGAAGAGGATTAAGGGAGCTTGATCTGCTATTACGGGAGATGATTGGTCAACACCTAGAAAAATTTGATTCAAATGAACTTGATGAGTTGGAAAGGGTGCTTAAGTATGACGATCAATCTCTATTTGATTTTATATTTAAGGATGAGCCTTTAGGTAATCAATCGCATGAATCATTTATTCTAAAATATATAAAAACTTATAAAAAAGATTGAACTTTACTGAATTGTTTAAATCAAAGAGGAAATGAATGCAAAACGAATCAGATAAAGTGCTTACAAATAGAATTCAATCTGGAGACTCAGCCGCATTCGAGGCGATGGTCATTCAGTATCGACCCAAATTAATTGCTTCATTAGTAAAGTACACAAAATCAGTTGAGATTTCAGAAGATATTGCCCAGCAAACTTTTATCAAGGTCTGGCAAAAAATAGATACTTTCAGAGGCGATAGCGCATTATTCACGTGGATCTACAGAATTGCTATTAATCTTGCTAAAAACACCTTCAACTCTAAGAATGTAAGAAATGATGGCATTACAGATAATCTTGAAAATATTGAGAGTTTGATTGCTGATAACGAATCCCCTGAAGCCTTTACTATCTCTATGTCGCTTAAAGCTGAGCTTGATAGTTTCTTAAGAGAGCTCCCTGTTGATTTAAAGACAGCTTTTTTAATGCGCGAAGATGAAGGGAAGTCATACGAACAAATAGCAACCATCATGGATTGCCCTTTAGGTACAGTGAGATCCCGTATTTTTCGCGCTCGGGAACTTATTTTAGAAAAATTTGATGAGATCAATTAATTATGGAAGAGAAAAAAAATAAATTTGAAATGTTATCTGCTTACGTGGATGGTGAGCTAAATGAAGCTGAGTCTTTTGAGATCCTTGAGATGCTGCAATCAGACTCTGAACTAAGACAAAAACTGCAAAAATACTCATCTATCTCTGGGTTAATTAATTTGGACCCATCAGATAAAGCTTTAACCTCAAATGATCTTCTTGCAAGAATTTTTAGAATGCCTAAATCGTATGTTTATGGAATGGCAGCTACCATTCTTATTGCTTTGCTAGTAGTAGGCAATAATTATACTTTTGATCAAACTAATAATGAGATAATTGCAAACGCTGCTTCAAGTCAAGAGGCTCAAGATCATTTGAATAATATCGATGGTGCGCTGAATCAGCATGTAATGAAAATTCTTGCAGCGGACAATTTAAATGTTGATTATTTGAATACAAATTTAGTGCCTGTTGGATACAATCAGGACCCGAGCAAGCCATCTTATTTTTCAAACGGTAATAATAAGTTTAGGCTGCACATTGAAAATAACAATTTCGGCCTTAATACTGATGTATATTGGAACGTAAATAATGAATTAGTTTATGTTCACCCTATGAGAAATGGGCGATTGGCTACGATTTACGGAAAAATTGAGCCACAAGAGGCAAAATTATTTCTTGCTTACATTGATAGATAGGAACTAAATAGATGGAACTAAAAAAATACTTACTTGGGATCACATTTTTTATTACATGTTTGGGGGTTACTCCAGTGCAAGCTGCGCTTCCAGAGAACATCAGTGAATTAGTCGAAACTTCAGCACCTGCAGTTGTCAATATCACATCAAAGAAAGAAGTAAGCATGCGTTCAAGAGAAAATCTTTTTGATGAATTTGAGCGTCGTTTTGGTATTCCAAGAACTTTTCCACAAGTTCCTCAACAACCACAAACCAGAGAGGCAGTTTCGTACGGATCAGGTTTCATTTTTAAAGATCAATACCTATTAACAAACTTTCATGTTGTTGAAGACGCAACAGAAATTATTGTTTCATTAAATGACAGAAGAGAGTTTTTGGCAGAAGTTGTTGGTGTTGATCCGCTTTCCGATCTTGCCGTTTTAAAAATTGATGGTAAAAGCTTGCCAAAAGTAAGAATTGGTAAAAGTGAAGACGTCAAAGTTGGTGATTGGGTTGTTGCAATTGGATCACCTTTTTCTTTTGACTTTTCTGTAACGGCAGGGATTATTTCTGCTAAGGGCAGAAGCATCCAAAATCAGAATATTGGAAATTATGTGCCATTTATACAAACGGACGTTGCCATTAATCCAGGAAATTCTGGCGGCCCTTTATTTGATCTTGATGGTGAAGTGATTGGTATTAATGCACAAATTTATTCAAGGAGTGGCGGTTATCAAGGATTAGCTTTTGCAATTCCGATAGATGTTGCGATGGAAGTTGCTGATCAGTTAATTGATGATGGCGTTGTTAAGAGAGGTTATTTAGGAGTTCGAGTTGCTGAAGTAGATAATGACCTTGCTCTTGCACTTGGTATGGATAAACCATTTGGAGCGCTAATTAATGATGTTGAGAAGGGTGAGTCTGCTGATAAAGGCGGTCTTTTACCTGGAGATGTAATTACAGAGTTTAACGGTAAAGAGATAAAATTTAGTTCTGATCTACCTCATGTGGTTGGTCGAATTAAACCTGGAACTCGTTCTCGAGCAAAAGTTATTAGAAATGGTGAAAGTAAAACCTTAATCTTTTCATTGGGTGAATTGCCCACTGATGAAAGATCATTCATACCAGCCAGAGCTGAAACCTCTTCAGATCCACTAGGTTTGAGGCTTGAGAACCTGAATGATGAAAATTCTCGGGCTAGTGATCCTGAGGAGGGCGTTGTTGTTACTAGAGTTACACCAGGGTCTTCTGCTGCAGGCAAGATTACACGTGGCGACATTATCACCGATGTTATTGTATCTGGTGATCGAAAATCCGTGACCGATATTGATAGCTTTGAAGAAATTGTTGAGTCTCTGTCATCTGGAGACAAGATTGCTTTAGTTGGAAAAAGGTCGGGTAATAGATTTTTCGTGGCCATCACAGTTGACTAGTTTCAGCCATCTTTTCCTATAAAATAACCACACATATAAGTGTGCGATGGAACATATAAGAAATTTTTCAATTATTGCCCATATTGATCATGGTAAATCGACTCTGTCTGATAGATTAATAGAGTATTGTGGTGGACTTTCAAAAAGGGAGATGGCAGATCAAATTCTTGATTCTATGGATATAGAGCGTGAACGTGGTATTACCATTAAAGCTCAAGCAGTAACACTTAACTATAAACACAAGGATACTGAATATCAGCTAAATTTTATTGATACGCCTGGGCACGTTGATTTTTCATATGAAGTTTCAAGGTCTTTATATGCTTGTGAGGGAGCCTTGTTGGTTGTGGATGGATCACAAGGAGTCGAAGCACAGACGTTGGCAAATTGCTATACAGCAGTGGATCAAAATTTAGAGGTATTACCTGTTATCAATAAGATTGATCTTCCTCAAGCTGAACCAGATAGAGTTAAACAAGAAATAGAGGACATGATTGGACTTGATGCAATTGAAGCCCCAATGGTTAGTGCTAAAACAGGGGAAGGCATCGATGAGCTTTTATCATCATTAGTTGAGTCAATCCCATCACCAAAAGGCAATCTCGATGGCCCGTTGAAATCACTCATTATTGACTCATGGTTTGACAGTTATTTAGGAGTTGTTTCACTCATCAAAATTATTGATGGATCGATACAAAAAGGTCAAAAAATTAAAATTTTTTCTACCGGCCAGACTTTTACAGTTGATCAAGTTGGGATCTTTACCCCTAAAAAAACTGAAATGGATCAATTGAACGCTGGGCAGGTTGGTTACATGGTTGCAGGCATTAAAGACATCTATGGCGCTCCTGTTGGAGATACAATCATTGAATCAAAAGATGAATCCACATTACCGCTACCAGGATTTAAGAAAGTTCTCCCAAAAGTCTTTGCATCTCTGTTTACTGTTAACTCTAATGAGTATGAAAAATTTAGGGATGCCTTAGCAAAACTAACCCTTAATGATTCCTCATTAGTCTACGAACCGGAAGTATCGGATGCGTTGGGTTTTGGTTTCCGCTGCGGATTTCTTGGAACTCTCCACATGGAAGTCATTCGCGAAAGGCTTGAGCGGGAAAATGAAATCGAACTGATCTCAACAGCTCCTTCTGTGGAATATCAAGTTGAAAAAACAAATGGTAAAGTGGTAACTTGTGATAGTCCCTCGCAGCTTCCACCACCCAACGACATAAAAGAAATTCGCGAGCCATTTGTTCAGGCAAACATTCTGACGCCAAAAGATTTTGTTGGAAACGTGATAACACTTTGTACCGAAAAGAGAGGCATACAAAAGGATATGAATTATTTTGGTAATCAAGTATCTATTATTTTTGAGATCCCTCTGGCAGAAGTCATCATCGATTTCTTTGATCGTTTAAAGTCATCAACCAAAGGCTTTGCTTCCATAGAGTATACAATTAAAGATTTCAGATCTTCAGACTTAACCAAGCTGGATGTTCTAATTAATAATTCTAAAGTGGATGCACTATCAATGATTATTCATAAATCCTTTGCAATGACACGTGGCAGAGAAATTGCTAAGAATTTGCAAAAATTGATTCCAAGACAAATGTTTGATGTGCCAATCCAGGTAGCTCTGGGTTCAAAAATTATTTCACGTGAAACCGTTAAAGCTCTTAGAAAAAACGTGACGGCTAAGTGTTATGGTGGTGATGTGACTCGTAAAAAGAAACTTCTTGAAAAGCAAAAAGAAGGAAAAAAGAAAATGAAGCAGCTTGGAAAAGTTTCGATTCCCCAAGAGGCTTTCTTAAATTACTTTAATACCGGGGAGTAGCAATGTATCAAGATCCACTATTTTTGATTGGTTTCATGGGTGCCATAGGCTGCATTGGTTGGTGGATATTAGATAATCTTAGGGGTGAAGGTTCTGAGGAACTAGAGGAAAACCTCAATCGAATCGGATTAGTGTTTTCAGTCTTAATCATCTGGAGATTATTTGTAAATGCAGGTGACTTGGGGGTTTTATTATTCTTTGGCTCAATTGTTTGTTTGCTAATACTTTTAGCAGGCGCTATTGCATCAAATTCTAGGCTTACCAAAACAGGAAGAAGTTGGTTCATACCTGTTTTCCTAATTTTTGCACTTAGAACTTTTGCTTATGAGCCATTTCAAATTCCTTCTGGATCGATGCTTCCAGGACTTAAAGTAGGGGACTTTTTGCTGGTCAACAAGCATGTTTATGGCTACAAAATTAACAGAATAGGTGAGCCAGCTATTGGCGGCAGAGATCCAGAGTATGGAGATGTTGTTGTGTTTGTACCGCCCCATGTTAATGCACCTTTTGTGAAGCGATTAATCGGCAAGCCCGGCGATGTGATCCGTTATCAAAATAAAAAATTATATGTAAATAATATTCCACTGGATCAGCAGTTAATTAGTAGCAAACCTGGAGAATTAATTATTAAAGAAACTTTTGAAGAAACTTCGAGAATCATTCGTTTACGAGAAACTGCTTCAGAATTTCCTTATGAGGTCATTGTACCAAGCGGGCATTATTTTGTTATGGGAGACAACAGAGATAATTCCTCTGATTCAAGGATTTGGGGGTTTGTACCGCGTGAAAACTTTATGGGAACAGCCGAAGTCATTTGGGCTACTTGGGAATGTTGGTTATGTTTACCCTCTTTTGAGAGAGCAGGTAAGATAAAATAAAACATGTTTGAAAAGCTTGGTCTTGAAAAAATTCAGTATGATGTTCCTGAGTTTCATTTGGCTTTTATCCACAAAAGCTTCGATAACAAACGCAATAACGAAAGACTAGAGTTTTTGGGCGATGCGATCCTTGAGACAGTTATCAGCGAGTTATTATTTAAAAAGTTTAGTAATGCTAACGAGGGGTTATTAACTCGAATGAGATCAACTCTTGTCAGTACAGAAAATTTAAACCTAATTTGCAGAGAATATGAGCTTCACAAAGATCTCAAGATGTCTAAAGGAACACTAAACCTTCCTGATAAACACAAGGATAAAATTTATGCAGGTCTTGTAGAGGCAGTCATTGGTTCGGTATTTTTTATTGAGGGATACCAAAAATCTAAACAACTCATTGAAAAGTTATTCATCAATCAGCTGGAAGGCTTTGAAGCTAAGGACTCTTTTAAGGATGCCAAAACCTTTTTGCAAGAATATTGCCAAAGTAAGTCGTTACCATTGCCAGAATATCAATGTGATGTTCACGAAGATGATCAGTCTTTTGATTGTGTCGTGACATTCAACGGAATGGACTACTTTTCAAATCAAAAATCAAAAAAACTTGGTGAACAGGATTTAGCTAATCAAATTATTGTCAATCTAAATCTATCATGAGTACAAGATCTGGTTATGTTTCAATTATAGGCAAACCCAATGTAGGTAAATCAACGCTTTTAAATGAGTTAATGGAAAAGAAAATTTCCATAACTGCAGACAAATCACAAACCACCAGAAATAACATCATGGGAATAAAAACTCATGGTGAGACACAAATCATTTTCTTGGATACTCCAGGCATCCACAGCAAAAAAACAAAAATTCTTAATAAAGTTCTTAATAAATCAGCTCAAGGAGTAGTTGAGGACTCTGACCTTGTATTGTTTTTAGTTCAAAGAAACCAGCTGGATGAGCTGGATCAAAAAGTTTTGGATATTCTGAAGGGTACTGATCAGCAAGTTATATGTGTGGTCAATAAGATCGATCAACTAGCAGATAAGCAAAAACTTCTTCCCTTCATGGAAAAACTATCCAGCCAATATGACTTTAGGGCAATTGTTCCAATTTCAGCCCTTAAAAAAAGTGGGATTGATGACTTGCTTAATACCATTATTGATTTGCTTCCAGAAAATCCTCACTTATTTCCAGAAGATTATGGCAGCAATCTTGCTGAAAACTCCTTTTACATAAGTGAAATTGTCAGGGAAAAGCTCACCAGAACACTTGGAGATGAAATACCATATGAGCTTTACGTGAGTGTTGAGACCAATGAAGTTAAAGGCAAAGTGAGAAACATTGGCGTGATAATCCATGTAGCAAAACAAAGCCAAAAAAATATCGTTATTGGTAATAATGGCGACATTCTTAAAAAGATTGGAAAGGCAGCTCGACTTGATCTTGAAGAGACTTTAGATGAAAAAGTTATGTTGAAATCTTGGGTAAAAGTAAAAAAGAATTGGAGTAAGAGTTTAGAACACATTCAAGGTCTTGGAATCGGAGGCAATCAAGATGCATAAGGAATGGGAACCTTGTTTCGTTTTGCATACTAGACCCTTTAGCGACACTTCATTGATAGCTGATATATTTTCTCTAAATCATGGAAGAATGTCAGTAATTGCTAAGGGTGCTAAAAAACCTAAGTCCAAGTACTTTGGACACCTCACGCCTTTTCGCCACGCAAGAATCACTTTTTCAGGCAAATCCGATCTTAAGACTTTAAATGAAATTGACTCATCCTTAATTGATCATGGAAACTCAAATCAACTTTCAACTTATAGTTATTTGTATATAAATGAACTGCTTCTAAAGATTTTACCGCAGCATATTCCAAACAAAGAATTGTTTCATTTATATCAAGCTTTTGTTGATAGCTTTACTTCCTCCTCATTCAAGGAAGAAAGTCTTCGATGTTTTGAGTTAGATCTTTTAGATGTGTTGGGCTTTGGAATTAACTTTGATACCGATTCACTTAATAATTCAAATTTAGAAAATGACCAGAAATATCAATTTGTTCCTGAGTCAGGGTTTAGAGCTTCTAACGATAATGGAAATTTCACTAAAGCAGAACTTGCAAAAGTAAAAGATAGAGAATTAACTGAGATCGATAAACATAAACTTAAAAATCTCACCCAAGCTGCAATTGCTGCATGCCTCGATGGCAAAGACTTAAACAGTCGATCTACTTTTAAGAGGTTAAGCTAGTGATTTATGGAGTAGGAACAGATATTTGTAGGCTTAGCCGAATTGAATCTATGAAAAGCTTGGATGCCTTTGCTGAAAAAATATTATCTGATAACGAAAAAAAGATATTATCTAGTAAAGATGAAACACAAAAAATTAAATTTCTTGGATTGCAATTTGCAGCTAAAGAAGCCTTTGTTAAAGCCTTGGGTACAGGGTTTAAAAAGCCCATAATGCCGAACCAAATTTCAGTTTTACGAAATGATAAGGGTAAGCCAATTATTGAATTTGATGAATCAATAAAATCTTTCATAAATGATTTGGGTATCAAATCTTCACATGTTAGTCTTAGCGATGATGGTGGTTATGCCGTTGCATTTGTAGTACTTGAAGCATGAAAAAAATAATTTTATTGGGCCCACCTGGTGCTGGAAAGGGCACCCAAGCAGATAAGATCTGTCAGATTTTAAACATTCCAAAAATCAGCACTGGCGATATGCTTAGAGAGGCTATTGCATCAGGCAATGAATTGGGTGAGCGGGTAGATCAGATTATGAAATCCGGTGCTCTAGTATCTGATGAGATTATCCTTGAATTAATTCTAAATAGAACTGCAAAAAGTGATTGCATTAATGGCTACCTTTTTGATGGCGTTCCCAGAACCTTAGGTCAAGCAAATCTCTTTGACCAAAATAATATTTTATTTACACATGTGCTCGAGTTGCAGGTTGAGAATGAGCAAATTATTAATAGGATGTCTGGAAGACGCTGGCATCCTGGTTCTGGTAGGACTTATCACATAACTTTTAATCCCCCCAAAAATGAGGGGATTGATGATGAGACGGGTGAGCCTCTTATTCAGCGTGATGATGACCTCCCAGAGACCGTAAAGAAGCGTCTCGATGTTTATCATCAAGAGACAAAACCACTGGTAGATTTTTATACAAATAAATCCTCTGAGAGTGATCTTGTTTATGCAGCTGTTAATGGTGATCAGTCTGTGGATGATGTCTTTAAAGAAATAGAAAATTATATTTAGGTAATTTGAAAATATTAGCTTTTGATATCGGATCGAATTATTCTTCAATCGCACTCCACGATGATGGCAACATAAATTCTTTTACTGTACCAGCATCACCAAGACAAAGACCTGATTGGGACTATCTTTTTTCAAAACTTGAATTGATACCAAGCCAAATATTAAATTCTCTAGATGGTTTGGCATATGCTAATGGGCCGGGATCTTATACTGCTTTGAGGAGCACAGCTGTATTCTTAAAAGCTATAGCTTATGCAAAGAATATACCTATTTTCCCTATCTCAAATCTTGAGGCGTTGGCCTGGCAAGCCAAGGACTTGATGGATTCATTTCCTATTGAGATAAACGTTGCTTTAAATGCTGATCAAGGTAAGTTTTACCAAGGATCGTATAGGCTTTCATCACAAAATATTGAAACCGTATCCTCGCCACAAATATGTTTCTCAGAGGAGCTAGAAAAGATAGCTAAAAAAGAAAAGGTATTGGTTGGTGAGGGATGGTTGTTATTATCAGACAAAGACAATCTTCTTAAATCTGTTCAAGCAAATGCTAGTTCAGTTGCATCTTTGGCATTGCACTATATAAACCAAGGAAATCATTTTGATAACATTGATGTTGATCCTATTTACTTGTCAGAAACAACCTTTAAGAAACTACATTCATGAGTGATTATTTTCTTGCAATAATACTAGCTGTCATCCAGGGTTTAACTGAGTTCTTACCAATATCTAGCTCAGCTCATTTGCTGTTCCCCACACTTTTTTTCGGAACCAATGATTTGGGTTTATTTTTTGATGTGGCAACTCATTTAGGGACATTGCTGGCAGTGATCACCTATTTTAGAAAAGATTTGGTGGAGATATTTGCAGCGTGGTGCCCCGGGTTAAAAAATAATGAGCAACGCTTCAATGAGGGTCTTATGCTGATTGTTGGAACCTTGCCCATTGTTATCATTGGGCTTTTTTTCAGGGATTATTTTTCTGTTCGCCCAAGTCTTGATGGAATTGCTTATGCAAATTTAATTTTTGCAGGACTTCTTTTAGGTGCATTTTTAATTAGTTCTAAAAATAAATCTTATGCTGAGATAACCTTGATATCGGCATTAGTTATTGGGTTATTTCAAATTTTTGCATTATTTCCTGGAGCCTCTCGCTCAGGGATGGCAATCACCGGCGCACTTTTTATGGGTCTTTCACTTAAATCAGGCTCTAAATTTGCATTTTTATTGAGTATCCCAACAATTCTGGCTTCACTTATATTACTTATTTTTGATGAGATTGGCTCAATCAGCATTACTGAGATCTATCTTATGTTGATTGGTATCTCTGTATCGGCTTTTATTGCCTTTTTTACCATCAAATATTTCTTAAAATTTGTAAATCACATTGGGATGGTGCCGTTTGTTATTTATAGGATTATCTTGGGTGCTGCTATCTTGATAATATGAACCTTGACCTGATTAATCTTGGTGGGCCTCAGTCTAAGAGGTTGAATGAGCTTGAGACTCAATTAAACCTGACCTCCAGTAATAAAATAAATCCTGATCATGATAGTTTGGTGTTTCAAGAAGATAACCTTTATTTTAATTTTAAAAAGGAGAGGGCATTAACTCCTCTTAAGATCGATATCCAAAAGGGCGCACTCGGATGGCGATTGGCTAGACCACAACACGAAACACACCTAAAAAAAGCCATTGGTAAAACAGATCAACCATTAAGAATTTTAGATGCAACTGCCGGTTTACTTGGAGACTCAATGATCATGCTTGCGCTTGGACATTTAGTCACTGCTTATGAGCAAAGTAAAATTTTATACACGATGTTGAATAATGAACTGAATCAATTGCCTGAAACAGATTCTAATTTATTAAACTTTAAACTGATTAATTCTAATGTTTGCGAAACAAATTTTGATGAGAAGAGTTTTGATGTTATTTATTTTGATCCCATGTATCCTGAAGATAAAACCTCAAGTGCACGAAGATCAGATTTAAAAAAAATTAATTCTATACTTGAGATTGAGGGTCTTGCTAGCGATCCAGAGTCAACATTCACCTATCTTCGAAGTATCCCAAAGACAAAGTTAATTGTTAAAAGGCCTCTCAAGGTTGATGCTTTTGAAGGCAGCATTAATTATCAGATTACAGGAAAATCAGTTAGGTTTGATATCTATCTCAATTAACTACGAGTTTGTCCTGAGCCACGCACCACATACTTAAAACTTGTAAGCTGCTCGAGACTAACAGGCCCACGAGCATGAAATTTTCCAGTAGCAATTCCTATTTCTCCACCCATTCCAAATTCTCCTCCATCGGCAAACTGAGATGATGCATTGATCATCAATATCGCACTGTCCAGTTGATTGATAAAGTATTCTTGAGAATTTTTGTCTTCACTAATAATCACATCAGTATGCCCCGTGCCGTGTTTTTGAATGTGTTCAACCGCCTCATCTATATCATCTACTATTTTTACACTAAGGATTGAGCTTAGATATTCTGTATCCCAGTCAATGTCATTTGCGCGTGTTACCCGATCATCAAGCTTTACAGTTTTTTTACAGCCTCGAATTTCGCATCCTGCATCAACCAGGCTGTCTAAAATACTACTTAATTGCTCACTTGAATCTTTATGAATCAAAAGAGTTTCTAGCGCCCCGCAAATTCCTGGCCGCCTCATTTTTGCGTTTGTTACTACTGAAATCGAAGTATTGAGATCAGCACTTTTATCAATGTAGGTATGGCAGATGCCCTCCAAATGACCAAATACTGGAATAGTTGCTGAGTCCTGCACGGCATGAACAAGACTTTTCCCACCTCGTGGCACTATTACATCGATTGCTCCATTTAGACCTTTCAACATATTAGTCACCATTTCTCTATCTTTAATAGGGATAATTTGAACGATGCCTTTTGGTAAGTTCATATCACCTAATGCATCTCCAAAACAATTAACTATTGCTTGTGAGGATCTCAAGCTATCACTACCGCTTCTTAATACAACAGCGTTACCAGATTTGATACTAAGAGCGCTGGCATCAGCAGATACATTTGGTCTGCTTTCAAAAATTATTCCTATGGTTCCTAGTGGTGTTCTAACCCTTGAAATCTCCAGACCATTTGGGCGCTTCCATGTATCAAGGATAGTGCCAATAGGATCAGGGAGTTTGACTATATTATTGAGAGTATCAATGATTCCATCAATTCGTTCGTCATCGAGGCGGAGCCTATCAACAAACGCATTATCTTTTGAGTTTGCAAGTGCATCTTCAATATCAAGATTATTAGCTAATAGAATTTCTTTTCTAGATTGATGAATATTCTCAGTAGCTTTGATCAGAAGATTATTTTTTGATTCGGTGGACATTGAATTAAGCACAGACACAGCAGCCTTTGCATTTGCACTAATTTCTTGTACTAATTTATTCATGCTTTATTAAACCATGTGGATTGCACAGATTTTTTTAATCTTATTAAAGGATTAGCAGCATCTCCCTTGGTAATTACCATATCTGAATTCATGCTCAACATTATTTTTGCAGCCTCAATTTTGGAAGTCATCCCACCTTTACCGCTTTTGCTTGCCTTGCCAGCCATGGCATGGATGTTTTTAGTAACTTTTGATACCTGTCTAATGAGCGTTGATTGATTGGTTTGATTGTTAAATGATTCATAAAGACCTTCAACTGCAGATAGCATGATCAATAAGTCAGCTTTAAAAATTTTTGCTAATTTTGCAGCAAGTAAATCGTTATCCCCAAACTGAATTTCATCTGTAGCTGTTGTATCGTTTTCATTAACGATAGGAAGTACTTTAAAGCGGTGCAGTTGATTTATCGTTTTTAAAGCATTTCGTGCATCCTTAGCGGTCTGAATTTCTTTAGGGGTTAAGAGAACTTGACCTACATCGATTGAATGAGCTTGGAATGCTGCCTTCCACGCTTTAATCAACTCTAACTGACCTACGGCTGCAAGGGCCTGAGATTCTTCAAGCAACTCAACATTTTTTTTATTCAACAATCTTTTGCCTATCGCTATGGCTCCTGATGAAACCAAGATAATTTGTCTATTTTTTAAGGCAGCAATGTCTTGGGCAATATTGCTCAATATTTTTTTTCTAACCCTGCCATTTTCATCTGTAAGAACAGCTGAACCCACCTTAACAACAATTTTCTGATGATGTTTTGAAAGTCTAGACATGCTAATGAGGAATTACTAATAAATGCATCGTTCAGTTATTTAAGCCACATTCTAAAACCATATTTTTTTTAATTCTATGGCAAATTGCTTTTTATATTTCTTAATAAATATCAGATTTAATTGGTGCCCCATATCTGAGTCGAACAGATACTCCCTAAGGAACGCGATTTTGAATCGCGCGCGTCTACCAATTCCGCCAATGGGGCAAGCCTGTCATTGTAGCTGAGTTCAACATCTTTTAGAATGAACCTCCAAATGAAGACCAGGGATTTTAATTACGATTTACCGGAAGATTTAATTGCGAAATATCCCCCTAGTGATCGAACTGATTCTCGACTTTTAGTTTTTAATGACAAGGAAATTAAGCACGAGAAATTTTCTAATTTGCTAGATTATCTTCAGCCTAATGATCTTTTGGTCTTAAATGAATCCGCGGTCATACCCGCTCGTTTAATCGGCGAAAAAGAAACGGGTGGAAAAGTTGAGGTTATGCTGGAGCGATTTTTATCAGCCACCCAGACGCTTGTTCAAATAAAGTCCTCAAGATCTCCAAAAGAGAATTCAAACATATCTTTTACATTCTCTGAAACAACAATTACAGCAACAGTTAAAGGAAGGCGAGATAACTTCTTCATCTTGGATTGGAACGGTGCTGCAGAAGAGATTTTTCAAGAAAATGCGATCATTCCATTGCCTCCATACATTGATAGAGAAGCTGACCATCTTGATGAAAATCGATACCAAACTGTTTATGCAAACATGAATAAGCAACTTTCTGTTGCAGCACCTACAGCAGGATTGCATTTTGATGATTTACTTTTGACTAAAATAAAAAATGTGGGTATAGATACTGCAACCTTAAATTTACATGTTGGTTCAGGAACCTTTACACCAGTTAAAGAAGAGAACATTAAAGATCATAAAATACATTATGAAAAAATAGAGGTAAGCGAGGATGTTATTTCAAAGATAAAGGCAACAAAAGAGAATAAGGGTAGGGTGGTAGCTGTTGGTACAACTTCGGTGAGAGCATTAGAGACTGCCTTTCAAAATGTTCCCGAGAAATATAATGGCGAAACAAACTTATTTATCTATCCAGGTTATGAATTTAAAGTTGTTGATTTAATGATTACAAATTTTCACCTACCCAAATCTTCGTTGTTGATGTTGGTAAGCGCCTTTATTGGTCATCAAGAAATGCATCAAATTTATCAAACAGCAGTAAAAGAGCACTACAGATTCTTATCCTATGGCGATGCTATGCTACTAACAAAAAAATGAAATTTAATATCTCAAAAACAGACGGTTTTGCTCGCAGAGGAGTTGTCAGCTTTGAAAGGGGTGAAATACAAACACCAGCATTTATGCCAGTAGGAACGAATGGCACTGTTAAAGCCCTTGAGATAGATAATCTCCTAGAAACAGGTTCAGAAATTATTCTAGGTAATACTTTTCATCTGATGTTAAGGCCCGGAGATGAGTTAATAAAACAGGCCGGTGGCCTACATAAGTTCATCAACTGGTCCAAACCAATCCTTACTGATTCTGGGGGTTTCCAAGTCTGGAGCTTAGGTGAGATAGCAAAAATTTCTGAGGAGGGTGTTCATTTTCAGTCACCATATGATGGTAGGAAGATAGAACTTACGCCGGAGCGCTCTATAGAAATTCAAAATAACTTAGGCTCTGATATTGTTATGATTTTTGATGATTGCACTTCCTATCCTGCTCCACATGAAGATGCAAAAAAATCTATGGAACTTTCTTTAAGATGGGCAATTCGCTCTAAAAATGCTCATCAATCTAAAAGTGCTCTCTTTGGGATCGTGCAAGGAGGAATGTATACCGATTTAAGGACACAATCACTGGAATCATTGATGGATCTTGATTTTGATGGCATGGCTGTCGGTGGTTTGAGTGTTGGTGAAACTCATCAAGAAAGAGTTACAATCCTTGATCATCTTGCACCGCAACTACCTAAAGCATTGCCTCACTATTTGATGGGTGTTGGAAAGCCAGAAGATATTGTGGAGGCTGTTTACTTCGGGATAGATATGTTTGATTGCGTTCTTCCAACTCGCAATGCAAGAAACGGCCAATTAATTACTTCCTTTGGTGAATTGAATATTAGAAATGCTGAGCATAAAAATTCTTCAGAACCAATTGATCCAGATTGTGATTGCAAGGTATGTAAAAATTATTCGCGAGCCTACCTTCATCATCTGGATAAAACCAAAGAGATTTTGGGATCAATTTTATCGAGTTATCACAATATCTTTTATTATCAAACTTTGATGTCTCAGATAAGGGAGGCCATCGAAGCAGAATCATTCGCTAAGTTCATAAAAGACTTCTATAATAAGCGTCAAAAATTAGTGCCTGAGCACTTACAATAAGGAGCTTTCATGGAAGAAACAGCAGTTCAAAATCCAGGTTTTTTTGATCCGACTCTCTTTTTACTAATTGGAATGCTGGCCATCGTTTATTTCATGCTCATTCGCCCTCAAAATAAAAGAGCAAAAGAACTCCAACAGATGTTGGGTGCACTCGAAAAGGGTGATGAAGTTGTTGCCGCAAGTGGAATCTTAGGTAAGATTAGAGACATCAAAGGAGATTATGTTTCTATAGAAGTTAGTCCAAGCATAACTTTCAAATTACAAAAGACAGCGATCTCTGGAACTTTGCCGAAAGGAACCATCGATTCAATCAATAAATAACTGCAGTGAATAAGTTTTCTGTTTGGACCTATGGATTGATTCTCTCAGTCTTACTGTTGGGCATCCTCTATTCATTACCAAATATTTATCCTGCAAAACCATCCATTCAAATTGCTTATTCAGATTCAGGCATGGCTGCTGATCAGAACTTACTTGAAAGAGTCAGTCAAGCTCTTGTTGCTTCTGAAGTTGTGGCTTCTGCCGTGAAGCTAGATGAAAATAACATCGTAGCGAACTTCACTTCCCTTGATGATCAGCTTAAAGCAAAGACCATCCTGCAAAGAAGTTTATTAGATGATGCTGTTGTAGCTTTAAATCTTGAGCCATCAACACCTGCCTGGTTAGAGGGTATTGGAGGCTCACCTCTAAAACTAGGCCTAGATTTATCTGGTGGAGTTCATTTTTTGCTAGAGGTAGATATTGAAAATGCTGTTTCAAATCGACTTGAAGGAATTTTAAATTCTTTTCGACAACAATTTAGAGAGGAGGGCATTCGTTATTCTAACTCTGTTAATATTGGCTCCTCGATTCGATTTACTTTTAACAATGAAGAAAGTTACACCAAAGCGCGTGGAATCATAAATAATGAGAATGTTTCACCCAACGGTCTTATCTATGACTTAGTTTTAGATAATTTCTCTAACACAATCGAGCTAACTTATACTGATGTCGCAATTAGAGAAATCAGGGACTATGCAGTTGGACAAAACTTGATGACACTGCGAAATCGAGTTAATGAGCTTGGCGTATCTGAACCCATTGTGCAAAGACAGGGCAGAGATAGAATTGTTGTTCAATTACCTGGAGTCCAGGATACAACAGCAGCGAAAAAGATCATTGGTAAAACTGCGAACCTTGAGTTTCGTATGGAGGCCTCATCTACTGCATCTAGATTAAGAAAAGAGAGTTTCGTCTTTAAAGCTTCTGAATTTCAGACCGCAGACTTAGAAAGAACTGTGATTGTTTCCGGTGATAGTGTGACCAATGCCAGCACAGGTTTTGATGAGAGCGGCTTTCCTCAAGTAAATATAACGCTTGATATGCAGGGCGGCAGATCCCTTCAAAAAGCGACCACAGGAAATATTGGCCGAAGATTAGGAGTTTTATTTGTTGAACAAAAATCTCGCTCAGAGATCGTCATCGATGAACAAGGAGAGGAGATTATTGAACAAACTCCTTATGTCGAAAAGAAAATTATTAGTTTAGCTACGGTCCAAGCTGTATTGGGAACAAGTTTTAGAATAACAGGAGTTGGGACACCGCAAGAAGCTAGCGAATTAGCCTTGTTATTAAGAGCAGGCGCATTAGCGGCACCAATGAAATTTGTTGAAGAAAGGACGGTTGGTCCTAGCCTCGGAAAAGAAAACATTGAACTTGGCATGCGTTCAATCATGATTGGATTTCTTGCAGTGGTTATATTTATGTTTGCCTACTATAGATGGTTTGGTTTGGCAGCTAACCTAGCCTTAATTTCAAATTTGATATTAATTACAGGATTTATGTCACTGCTGGGTGCAACTCTCACGCTTCCCGGTATTGCTGGAATAGTGCTAACCGTTGGTATGGCAGTGGATGCGAACGTGTTGATTTTTTCTAGAATAAAAGAGGAGCTCAGAGCTGGTCTAGGTCCACAAGAAGCAATCAAAGAAGGTTTCTCAAGAGCTTTTACAACCATTTTTGATGCCAACATAACAACACTCATTGCTGCTCTCGTCCTATATGCAATTGGAACCGGCCCCATTAAAGGATTTGCCATTACGCTATCGATTGGAATTGTTACCTCAATGTTTACAGCAATTATGGGTACGCGAGCTGTGGTGAATCTAATTTATGGTAATAAAAATATTAGGGAGTTAAAGGTCTAGTATGGATTTTAATATCCCATTTATGAAGTATCGCAAGATTGCTGCTTATGCATCTCTTGCATTGTTTGTTATTTCAATTGTCTCTTTGAGTTTTAGAGGCTTGAGTTTGGGGCTTGATTTTAGTGGCGGAACCCTAGTTGAAGTTACCTATGAAGACTCAGTTAACCTTGAAGAGGTAAGAGGTATGCTTGCCAATAATGGCTTCGATGATTATCAAGTTGTAAATTTTGGTTCAGATAGAGACGTGCTTATTAAGATTGCAGATCAACCAGGCAATAGCCAACTGGGTGATGAAGTCTTTGCGCTGATTCAAGCCAATGATCCTGATACTGAATTAAAGCGAGTTGAGTTTGTTGGACCACAAATTGGCTCAGAACTCCGTGACCAAGGAGGCTTAGGTATGTTGGTGGCTTTGGCAATGATCCTGCTTTACGTTGCTTTCCGTTTCCAATATAAATTTGCACTAGGAGCAGTAACCGCACTTGCTCATGATGTCATTATAATTCTGGGATTATTTTCCTTATTTGCATGGGATTTTGATCTAACTGTAATGGCGGCACTCTTAGCAGTGATAGGTTATTCCCTGAATGATACGATAGTTGTCTCAGATAGAATCCGGGAGAACTTTAGATCTCAGCGAGGGATTGAGTCAATTCAAGTTGTTGATCTCTCGATCAATCAGATGCTTGCCAGAACCTTAATCACTTCATTTACAACTCTATTAGTTTTATTGGCTCTATATTTTCTTGGGGGCGAGCTAATTAGAGGTTTTGCTTTAGCATTGATCATTGGTGTAATTATAGGAACTTATTCTTCGATATATGTCGTTGCCAATATGCTCATAATGTTCGCTATTAACCAAGAGGATATGGCTATACCAGAACCCGAGGGAGCTGAATTCGATGATATGCCTTAATTGGCAGTGAAGTTATTTTTGATTGTTTTTAGCATTGGCTTGAAACATTTAGGCGCCGCACTTAAAAAGTGATCTCCATCTAGGCAATTAGGATCTCCGGTAAAATCACTCACCAATGCTCCAGCTTCGGTTGCAATTAGAATACCTGCAGCAACATCCCAGATTCCCAAGCCATTACCCCAAAAGCCATCCAACCTGCCGGCAGCAACATAAGCGATATCCAATGCAGCACATCCTGATCGCCGAATGGTTAACCCATGGCTGTAGAGCTCTCTAAAAGTAGCTATATTTTCAAATGTATAAGTTTGTTCAGCTTTAGTGTGAGAGCTGTTAGCAATTAACGCATCCTTGAGGTTCATGCGCTGACTAGCACGAATCCTTTCACCATTTAATTCAGCACCTTTGCCTCTTGAAGCAGTGAATTCCTCTTGTCTTGAGGGATCAATAATGATGCCATGTTCAAGCTTATCATCAACTTTGCAGGCCAACGAAATGCAGTATTGTGGATACCCATGGATAAAATTAGTAGTGCCATCAATCGGATCCAGAATCCAGGTAGTATCTGAATTATTGACCTCATGCCCAAACTCCTCACCCAGAAAATTATGCTCAGGATAGTATTTCTTAATCTCATCAAAAACGAGGGTTTCAATTCTTTTATCCATTTCGGTGACATAATCGGTGGGACCCTTTTTTTGAACTTGCAGTGAATGAACTTTTTTAACGCCAAATTCAATCTCACGTGCGCCCATGCGTGCAGCAATTAATCCTACATTTAATAAAGCGGGTAAAGACATGTCGCATATTGTACTGGAAATGAAGATAATAGTTTCATGTTAGACAGTGCAAAACTCATTAACATTGTTTTGGTTGAAACCTCACATCCTGGCAACATTGGATCCGCTGCAAGGGCAATGAAAAATATGGGACTTACAAACTTAAATCTGATTAATCCAAAGAAATTCCCGCATGGTGATGCTAGAGCGCTTTCAGGTAATGCATTGGATTTATTAGAAAGCGCAAAAGTACATGAAGACATTCAAAGTGCAATTGCTAATTCAAAATATGTACTCGCAACTTCTGCAAGAGAGCGCAGTATCGATTGGCCGATAGTGGAGGCGAGAGAAGCTGCAATCAAAATCAAAAGCATGGTAGAAAAGGGAGATGAAATCTCAATTTTATTTGGTCGAGAGGATAGGGGGCTTACCAATGAAGAACTTCAACTTTCAAATGAACACCTTATCATTCCAGCAGATGCAGACTATCCTGTTTTAAATTTAGCCATGAGTGTACAACTGGTATCTTACGAAATACATATGGCAATGAAATCTGATCAAAATTTTAGTTGGCAAGATTATCCTGAATACACGCATCAAGAAATAGAAAATCTGATTAAGCACTTTAATGAGACTGCTTTTAAGCTTGGCTTGATAGATAAATCAAACCCTAAACAGATCTTGACGCGAATGGAGCGAATGTTTCGCAGACTAAATCCTGACAAGATGGAAGGGAACTTTTTAAGGGGTTTTTTAACTAAAGTGAATAAGCTTCTGAAATAGCTCTGGGCTATTTGATTTATCAATATAAACTTTTATAATTCCGCCATCTAGTCCCGTTCGTCTAGAGGCCTAGGACACCGGGTTTTCATCCCGGCAACAGGGGTTCGACTCCCCTACGGGATGCCAATTTCTTGGAAAACTCTATAGATTTTACGTTTATAGGGTTTTTCACAACCATCGCCTGACCTTATTTTTGTAATTTACAAATTCTTCACCAAAGATTTTTTGCATGGCTTTTTCTTCAGGTTTAATTTGAAAGTTAGTGATAAAAACGATAAATAAGGCAGTAAAGATAAGTCCTCCAATAGGATTAAATTTTAATGATAAACCTATCAATATTAATGCCATACCCAAGTACATTGGATTCCTAGAATAATTAAAGATACCCGATACAACCAAAGATGAGGCAGTTTCAATTTTAATTGGGTTGATTGTTGTGCTGTGCTCCTTGAATGAACGAGCAGCCATAATTAAGACACCAAATCCTAATAAAATAAGAACAAAACTTAATACACTTAATCCTTGAAAATTTATGGCCAAAAAGAAGTCCTTAGAAAAGTATACGCAACAACCAAAAAATAATGTTACCAATGGTGGGGGAATTTTATTACTCATATTTGTTTCCAAAGATAGCCTAAACCAATTATTGTTGGCAAGTAGTAATTTAAGCTAGAAAAAAAATTAGGTCTTAAACCATAAAGAAAAGTTATTTTTTAGGTTTTATTTTTTTGTCTTGGCCTCTTCCTCTAAATACCTCTCATAGTCTTCCCAGTCATGAGGCGTACCTGCATTAAGCTTATTAATTTTGTTAGCTCTTTTAAGAGCTTTTGTAGACAGCCTGCTAGGAGTCTCCTTTATTATTTTTCTGAATACTTTCTTTATTTTATCTTTCATGGAGCCAAGAAATTTTTATATTAATACAGTTGTAAATAAAACATCAAAGGGCTAATTAGTTCTATTTGTTTATTGAACTCGATACATAATAGTTTTTTCACCATCTAAAAAATTAGCCTCATCTTTTCTGATGACATCTACGACTTCCTCCTGTGCACCTCTTGCAAAGAATTGGTCTAATCCATCTTCATCATCAAAGGTCAACTCTGTAATAACATCAAATGGACTTTGGACGCTCTCAGATTCTAATGGCAGTGCATCATTAAGCATATTTGATTGAAGCAAGTATGTTCTTTTGTAGTCGGCCAATGTTGGAAAAAGACTCTCAATTAAAGGTACATGGTTTTTTTCATAATATTCTTGAAATTTTTCGGCTGAAATAAAATCTCTCTTACAAATCAAAGCAACAAGTTTAGGCATAAGTTTCTCCAAAGTTAGATAAAAAATTATTTATACAATAGGGTATTGTTTAATATTAGTTATTGATTTTTACTTTAGCAAACAAGAAAAAATCAAACTAGCTTACAATGTTACTGATTATGAAAATTGCTGTTGTAGGCTCCGGTATTTCTGGTTTAGGAGCATCTTATTATCTTGGTAAAAGACACGATATAGATTTATATGAGAGTGATACCCGCATTGGTGGTCACACACACACTCACAATATAAAACTGGAAAGAGAAATTAGAGTTGATTCTGGTTTTATTGTTTTTAATGATCTCAACTACCCAAATCTTATTAAATTTTTTAGTGAGCTAGGAGTTTCTACTGCCAAAACTGATATGTCATTTTCTGTGTCCTCAAATACCAGCGCCTGGTCATCAAATGAATTTAGAAGATTAAATACTTTTTTGAAACCAGAAAAATTAAATTTTTTAAAAAATATCATTAAATTTAATCATGTAGCAAAGCAGAACTTTGCTGGAATTAGTTTCCAGGAATGGTTAGTAAAAAAAAATCTAAAAAAAGAATTTATTAATGATTATGTTTTGCCAATGGCAGCAGCCATTTGGTCTACACCTATGCACAAAATTGGTGAGTATCCCGTTGAATCTATGCTTGCATTTCTCAAAAATCACGGCTTATTAAAACTCATTAAGAGACCACAATGGCGATTTGTAAATAATGGTAGTGCTTCGTATGTGAATGCAATTTTAGATTCATCTAGACTTAATAATGTATTTACAGGAGAGTCACCGGTTATCAATAAATCAAATCATCAATGGCAAATTCAAACACCCAATCATAGCCTCAATTATGATCTAGTTGTGATTGCTACGCATGCAAATCAGGTTCCTGAATTATTGGTAAATTATAAAGATTTTTCTTTTATGTCTAATTTTTCGTATAACACCAATAAAACAATACTGCATACTGATGAAAGTTTTATGCCAATAAGAAAAGAGCTTTGGTCTTCGTGGAATTCATTTAAGTATGATGGTTACGAGTATGTCACTTATTGGATGAATAATCTGCAAAACCTTAAATCTAAAACAAATGTGTTTGTGACTATTGGTAACTTCCCTCAAATTAGAGAACAAAGCATTCTCAAAGTGATGCAATATGAGCACCCTCTATTTGATTTCACTTCTCAAGGAATTAAGGATAGGCTCAACAAATTACAAGGATTAGATAATTTATATTTTGTAGGAGCTTACCAAGGATATGGTTTTCATGAGGATGGTCTTGCCTCTGCGCTAAAGGTAGCCAGGATGATTGATCATGGAATTTAATATATACGTTGGCAGTATTTTTCATCAAAGAGTTCTTGGAAAGAAACATCAATTTAAATATAAATTTTTTTCAGGCTACTTTGATAATGTTTACAGCTTTAAAGATAAGAAGTTTTTTTCGACAAAATTTAGCAAGATTTTTTCATTGGATTTTGATGATGATGGAACTAAAGAGACAATAAAAGCAATTAAGACATTCATAGATAAAAATCAAATTGACTCTGAAGATTTAAAATTAGATTTACTGAAAAAACCAAATTCTATTTTTGTTGAGGCTTTCAATCCTGTTTGTTTTTGGTACCTAAAAAAACAAGGTAATGTCTTAGCTTTCATTGCAGATGTCACCAATACTTTTGGTGAAAGACAAATCTATTTTATTGATAATGCTGGGAGGGAAATCAATTCAGAAATCTTTTATAAGGCTATAAAAAAGATGTATGTATCACCCTTTGCAAAGAAAAGTGGAATTTATAAATTTAAAATCTCAGACCTACCCAACCAAACTGTCATCAAAGAATTTAATGATGATGAGGTATTAGAGATAAATACTGCTTTAAATGGATCTATACATAAATTTAAGGGCTTGAAGAAGAGTTACTTTTATTTTCGAATAATAATTTCAACTCTTTTAGTTGTTGCTAGAATACATTTACAAGCACTTTTTATATGGCGGAAAGGCAACCAAGCCTATAGCCATAATGGAAATGGTTATGCTAAATCGAATTATAAGAAACTGGATTAATAAAAAACTTAAAACATTTGAAGATGGATCATTGAGATTATCAGTGCCAGGTTGTTCAGATATTATCATCGGCAATGATAATAAAGCGCGCTTCAATCTTACCTTTACATCAATTAGAGGAATCTATCTAATTCTTCGAAGAGGCGTATTAGGTTTTACTGAGGGATTCATAAAAGGTTACTGGGTGACAGATAACTTGAAAGAAACTATGACCTTTTTTGCAAAAAACCTTACTAATGTTGAGAGTATTAAAAAGGGTAACTCAAGAAAAATTGTGGCTAAATTTAAGCATTGGTTAAGAGAGAATACAGTTTCGCGAAGCAAAAAAAATATCCATGCGCATTATGATTTGGGCAATAACTTTTACAAATTATGGCTTGATCCAAGCATGACTTATTCTTCAGCTTTCTTTCAAAATACTGAACAAGACTCACTTGAATCTGCTCAAAAACAGAAATATCAAAAAATAATTGATAGCTTAAATCTTAAGCCAGGAGACAACATCCTTGAGATAGGTTGTGGATGGGGTGGTTTTATTGAGCATGCTTCAAAATTAGGAATGAATGTTACCGGTTTAACTATTTCAAAAGAACAGTTTGAATATGCAACATCAAGAATAAAAAACTTAGATGGTACACAAAAGATTATTTATGAAGATTATCGTGTTCATGTAGGATCTTATGATGCAGTTGTTTCAATTGAAATGCTTGAGGCAGTTGGGTCAAAGTATTGGGCCGAATATTTCAATGCAATAAAGAAATTTTTAAAACCTAGATCGTCTGCACTTATTCAAGTAATTACCATGCATGATAAATATTTTAAAACTTATAATGTGGATCCTGATTTCATTCAAACCTATATATTTCCTGGCGGTGAGCTAATTTCAGATGAAGCATTTTTTAATTGCGCCTCAGCTACATCCTTAGAGTGCAAAAAGGTAAGAAGTTTTGGGAAGTCCTATGCAAGAACCTTAGAAATTTGGAATGAGCAATTCCTAAACCAATGGGAGATTATCAAAACACTAGGTTTTGATATTAAATTTAAGCGCACATGGGAAATGTATTATGCCTATTGTATAAGTGGCTTTTTAAGTAATAGATTGGATGTTTCGCAGTTTAAATTAACTACCGATGATTAAGATAGGAATCTACTTGGCTGAGAGAGGCCTAATCCCTGACTTTATTTTGAATTTTTTTATTCAAAAGATTAGTCTTGGTCGAGTGAACTCTGCAACAACAGACAATGAAAAATTAACAGTTATAGATAAGCTTAAGTCTGGACCTATTGCAGAGAAAACATCTGATGCCAATGATCAACATTACGAGGTGCCTCCTGCATTTTTTCAACTGGTCTTAGGAAAGCATATGAAATATTCATGCTCACAATTCGATTCTAAGTCAGATGATATAGACCAAGCTGAAGAAAATATGTTGCAACTGTATTTAGATCGAGCTGGCATTCAGGCAAATCAAAACATCCTTGATCTAGGATGTGGCTGGGGAAGCTTTTCTTTATTTGCTGCAGCGAAGTTTCCAACATCAAAATTTACTGCTGTTAGCAATTCAAAAGATCAAATTAACTATATTAATGAACAGGCTAGAAGTAGAGGCCTAAATAACTTAAGTGCGATACAAAAAAATATCAATGAGATGCACTTCAACGAAACTTTTGACAAAGTTATTTCAATAGAAATGTTTGAGCATATGCGTAATTACGAGTCTCTACTAAGCAAAGTCAGCGACTTTCTTAAACCAAATGGCGAGCTATTTGTTCATATTTTTTGTCATCGTTCTGCATGCTACTTATATGAGGCAAAAAATGAATCTGATTGGATGACAAAAAATTTTTTTGAGGGCGGCATTATGCCTTCGGAAGACATTTTTACTTATTTTGAAAATGATTTAAAGGTAGTGCGTTCATGGAAAGTCAATGGAACGCAATATGGGATGACATCTCTAAAATGGCTAGAAAGGCATGACCAAAATAAATCAAAAATTATAAAATTGTTTCATCAACATTATGGTAATGGAAAAATTTGGTTTTTTAGGTGGAGAATGTTTTTCTTAACTTGCGCAAAGTTTTTTTCCATTAATTCCGGCAATGATTGGTATGTTACGCATTATTTATTGAAAAAATAACTATGAAGATAGTCTTAATAATAATTATTTCTTTGATGGGGACGAATGTGTTTGCAGATATTATTGGTCAGGCCAAAGTAACCGATGGCGATACTATTATCATTAATGATATTCGAATTAGGTTTACAGGTAGCGACGCTCCAGAAAGTTATTTCTTTGGTAAAACTCAGACCTGTTTTGATGCAAAGGGCATTGAGTGGGAATGCGGCAATGCTGCAACTCTTAAGCTTAAACAACTCATAAATAATCAAATAGTTAGATGCACTGATGAAGGTCAAGATAGATACGGAAGAACTTTAGGTATTTGTTACGTTGATGAAGTTGATTTGCAGGCAGAAATGGTCAAGTCTGGAATGGCAATTGCTTATTTGAGGTACTCCAATAAGTACGAGAATGAGCAAAACTATGCCAAAAAAGTTAAAGCTGGAATGTGGGCAGGTGAGTTTCAAGAGCCAGAGGTTTGGAGAAGAGAAAACAGAGATTAATTCTTAACTATTCTTGGCAGCTGAAATACCAGCCATTCTTCCAAAAAATGTTGCATCTCCCACGGACATGCCACTAGCATAACCTTTACCTGACCTAGGCAGCCCAGCTGATGTTCTACCAGCTGCATAGAGTCTAGGTATGACATTTCCAGTTTTATCTAATACTTCTCCGGTTGGTAAAGTTTCTAAGCCACCAAGAGTGAACATTAATGGTCCTGGTTTATCGCTGAAAAGTGGACTGGATTGATGTTTAAAACTATAGTCAATGATCGCAAACGGTGGGTTTTTGAATTCTTTTAACCAGTCAGGATGCTTTCTAAATTGCTCATCATGTTTAGACTTTGAATATGTATTATATTTTTTTACAGTCTCAGCGAGGGTGCCAAGCTGAAATCCAGCTTCTTTTTCGAGCTCACCAATTGTTTCTGCAACTGCAATAATGGGTAATTTATCCATATAGATAGATTGCTGAAAATCCTCATTTTGAATTAATAAATAAATTTCTTGTTGAGGCTGTTGAGAGCAGTAATATCCAATTCTCGCTCCGTATGAATCTTCATTTATAAACCGTTCTCCATGCTTATTAATAAATATTCCAAACGTGAGTGATTCGGGGGGATAAAAATAAACTCCAAAAAAAGCTTCATCCATATTTATTAAGTTACCGCCTGCTGCTTGTCCTATTTGAATTCCATCCCCCTCATCCCAAGGATTCCCATACGGGGCAGCAAATTGACTTTGCAAAGGTAAGTATTTTTCTACCATTTCTGCATTCATCACAAAGCCACCAGTTGTAAGAATCACTCCGTTGTTAACTTTTACATTTACAATGTCATTATCTTTTTTGTATGAAACTCCTATAATTTTGTCGTCATCAACAATTAATCCAAGCACTCTTGAATCACATGAAATATTTACACCTTGATCCATCACAGCTTGTTTTAATGCAGCAAAAAATATCTTGCCTCCAAAATCGCCCTCGTGAGAGGGAACATGACCTCTTGGGACAGCGGTTGCATAATCTAGGAATGGATTAACCCTCTCATTTCCTGTAAATAATAGAGATTCATTTGAATCTGGAACTACAATTCTTCCAAGATGAACTGCCTCTTTGTAGGTTACACCAAGTGATTTAACCCACTCAAAGTGATCAGCAGAGTTTTCAGCATAAAGCTTTATCTTTGCTGGATCTCCTTTATCTTCCAAACAAGCCTGCAGGTAAGCAATCATATTCTCAGTACTATCTTCAAACCCACATGCCCGTTGCAATGAAGTACCACCCGACCCGCCTAAGTACATTTCACAGCTTGACAGTGCTGTAGATCCTCCACCATCAGATGCTCTTTCAAGTAATAAAACTTTCGCACTACATTTAGCAGCTTCAATTGCAGCAGATCCACCAGCGCCACCAAACCCACATACAACCACATCAAACTCATCGTGATATACATCAACATCACTGGATTGAATTATTCTTGAATTTGCTCCAACTTGAGACATGAGCTTTTATATTACATTCAACTTAGCAAGAACCCAATTAATAAATAGATATCTTAAGAGCTTCAAAATCCTTAACTTTTACTTTAAAGTAAAAATATAAAATAGGAGAGGACTTATGAAAAAAACATTTATAACGCTTGCTCTAGTGTTTGGTTTTCAGCTAAGTGCTGATGATCATCTACCAGCAAACTATTCAATGTATCAAACTAACTTTTTATTTAATTGCCCTGTAGCTGAAAGATGCTTTGCTGCTTTTGATAAATATATGAATTCAGCTGAAGTTGCTAAAGAAAAATTTGAAGTGGATTTTTTTGCAGTGCAACAAAATGGTTGGGATGATTCAACTCATGGTGTGAGCTGGTATTACAAAGATGCTGATCAGTATGCAAAAGCAGGACAAATTTTTGCAACTTCTAAAGCTGGAAGAGAATTTAGAAAAACTATGAATGATATCGGTGCAGAAATTATTTCTGATACCTTAACTGTTCATAGTGTGGGCGTCACACTCAAAGGTGAAACTGTCGATAATGGCGTAAGCTTGAGATGGAGTCTTGAAGTCACAGATCCAGTTAAATTTGTTCCATTGTGGAAGAATTTTAGTAAAAGTCTTGAAAAATATGAGTGGTCATCAAATGCATACGGGTTACAAAGTCATTATCTTGGGAATAATGGCAATGGTATTACACATGAGATTTGGGCAGCTTTTAATACCCCTCAAGATGCATTGGCATTTTTAACTGGGATGAATGCTTCTAAAGAATTTGCTGCATATGCAACTGAATCAAGGAAGTACAGTAAGTTCAAAAGGTCTTATATGGAGGTAAGTCTTAAGATGTACAATCCTGACTAGCCTTTTTTCAAATTTAAATAGGGGGCTTATGCCCCCTTTTTTTTAAAATCATATAAAGTGAATTAATGACCTTGAACAAAAAATACATCGATATTTTGGGTAAGCAAATAGCTTATGTAGAAACTGGAGAAGGAGACCCGATTATATTCCAGCATGGAAACCCAACATCCTCGTTTCTTTGGAGAAATATTCTTCCCCATCTCAAGGACCTTGGAAGATGTATCGCGATGGATCTTATTGGAATGGGTGATAGTGAAAAATTGAAGGATGAGGGAAACATGACTTATTCATATGCAGCTCACAAAAGATATTTTGATAGTTTTTTGGAGGCTATAGGTGTTGAAAACAATGTAACTCTTGTGGTTCATGACTGGGGATCTGCCTTGGGTTTTGACTGGGCACATAGTAATTCTGAAAAGGTTAAGGCCATCTGTTATATGGAAGGCATTGTCAAATCAATGGAGTGGTCAGATTGGAATGCGGATGCTAGAGGAATTTTTCAAGGATTTAGATCTTCTGCTGGAGAAGAAATGATCTTAAAGAAAAACTTATTTATAGAAGCTGTTCTGCCTGGATCGATCTTAAGAAAACTATCTGATGATGAGATGAATGAATATAGAAGACCATTTAATGATGAGTTTGCCCGTCGACCAACGCTTGATTGGCCAAGACAAATTCCTTTAGAAAATGAGCCTCCTGAAATATGCAAAATTGTAGATTCTTATTCTAAATGGATGGCTGAAAATGATCTACCTAAATTGTTCATTAATGCAGAGCCAGGAGCTATTTTAATTGGGCGACAAAGGGAATTTTGTAGAACATGGAAAAACCAAAAGGAGGTAACCGTCAAGGGTAGTCACTTTATTCAAGAGGATTCACCGAATGAGATTGGGAATGCAATCTTTGATTGGTTAAAAGGCATAGATTAATATAAAAATAGGAGTAAAAATATGTTAGTTGCTGTTAGAGCTGAAGTTGAAAATGTAGAACGCTGGAGAGATGGGTTCAAGACCCATGGAGATTTGTTTTCTAAACAAAAAATTTCCATAGCCCACCTAGGTGCAACTGATGATAACAAAGTCATTGCAGTTGTAGATACATCTGATATTGAGGAATTTATAAGAATTTTTAATGATCCTGCAACTGCTGAAGCAATGCAACAAGATGGAATTACTGGCGGTGTGGAAATGTTTGTTTTAGATGATACTTTTAAACCCTAAAAAACTGATGAAGACTGAGGGTTAGGTTGTGAAGGGAATCCTTTTTTTATTGATTGGATTAAGCTTATTTACTAAATCTGAAGTTTCGGTTAATCCAAATGACTGGTATGGAGTTACTGATAGGGTTATGGGTGGTAAATCTAATCTCCAAATTGAATACCTTAAAGATACCTTTATATTGCGTGGCAACGTCACTACGCAAAATAATGGTGGTTTTGTTAGGCTTGTTAAGGATATTAAACTTAACGATAACGCGTTGAGGGGGATCAGTTTCCTTGCCAAGGGAAATGATGAGGTTTATGAAATACACGTAACACTTAAAGGTATGAAGATGCCACCTTGGTCTTATATGAGCCATTCTTTTCAAGTGACAGATCAATGGAAAAGATATGAAATCTATTTTGAAGACCTCAAATCATCAGGTTTTTCGGCTAAAAAAATGAAACCTAAAAATATTAACAATATTGCCTTTGCAGGTTACGGAAGAGATTTTGATATTAATTTAATGATCAAAGACATCTCTATTTTTTAGGCCAAAATCTTAAATTTGATTACTTTTTGATCAATTTTTTATGTTTTGGTAATATAAATATATCGTTCATCTCATTTTTGGGACGGAAGTAGTCAATTTAGACGAAGGAACGCATTATCATCGTTCATCCTTTTTTTATAGGACGGAAGTAGGTAATGATACCGAAGGAACGCATCTTAAATAGGAGATGTTATGACTATATCTAAATTACACAACTTAGATAAATCTATCCACCAAAATCCTAGAAGCCTTTTGGCATTAAATCATGCTATCAAAAAGCTTAATCTGGAGATTGGAAAGCAAAATAAGAAAGAGAAATCTGCTAAAAAAGATCTTTTTTTTCCTTACTACCTTTAGGATAGATAAAAATTGGGGGCCTTATGCCCCCAGCTAATAATCAGCACTCACGCAAAATTAGAAGTCCAAATATTTCTTTACTCAACAATATATTTATCCAATTTCTTAGAGGCATCTTGCATACCTCCTAGGTTTGTTACATTGCTAAAACCGTTTTCAATTAATAAATTTTTAGCTCGTTCGGCCCTTTTGCCAGCTGCGCAGTAGGTAAATACAGGCTGATCCTTAAATGCTTGAATTTCACTCAGTCTTTTTTTTAAGTCGCTAACCGGGATATGTTTTGCATCTCGAATGTAGCCATTATTCCACTCATTGTCAGTTCTAACATCTAAAATTAAGGCCTCCGTTGCGGACAAATCCTGCTGCGAAATAAGTATTAAGATGGATAATAAGATTTTTTTCATATTAGTATGCAGCGATCACTTCTTGGTATTTCTAAGAACTATGAAGAGCATAATTATCAAGAAGATATTACCAATAACGTAAGTAGTTAGACTCATAGATTTTTGATCTATAGGTACATTACTACCATTGCAATAACTAAACCTAAATATGCAAAAACATAAACTAACTGGAAAACTTTAAAATCTTTTTTTATATTTTTTTCTTTGTCCATGAATACATATTAACTCACAATCTTAATAGAGAGTATTATCATATAGAAATGGATAAAAATGATATCTCAAGAATTATTGAAATGGCATGGGAGGACAGGACTCCTTTTGATGCTATTAAGAAACAATTTGGTTTAAATGAAGACGATCTTAAAAAATTAATGCGTAAAAGTATGAAAAGCTCGTCTTATCATTTATGGAGAAAACGAGTTTATGGCAGAAAAACAAAACATCTTGGGAAAAGAGATTTTTTGATAGGCAGGCATAAATCATCGGATCAAAATAAACTTTAAATTAGGAGTTAATATGTTTAGTCACATTATGTTAGGAGCAAATGATCTAGAAGCATCAAAAGAATTTTATGATGCTGTTTTAGGAAAGCTTGGAGCAAAACCTGGTGTTTTATCACCAAATTTACAGGGTCACAAAAGATATTTCTATTTCTTGGATGGCTCAATATTTATTATTACTGAGCCCATTAATCATGAGCCAGCTACTCACGGAAACGGGAGTACCATCGGCTTTAAGGCTAGAAGTGCTGAAGACGCTGATGCATGGCATGCCGCCGGTGTAGCAAATGGTGGAAAAGCAATCGAAGATCCTCCTGGTATTCGTGAGGGCAATGGCATGAAATTATATCTAGCATATCTACTTGATCCGACAGGTAATAAAATTTGTGCGATGCACACAATAAGATAAATAAATTTTTTGTAATATGAGTGTGATACTTTGTCGAATTTAAACAATCTATGAAATATTTTTTTACATTGATTCTAATTTTATTGATGGGATGTCAGACGCGTGAATATAAATTAGTGAATCACCAGGTGTATGGAACTGAGGGTCAAATAGGAGTGGCTATGGGGTCATGCATGCAATTGGCTAATTCAGGTAGTAATTTAAAAACACCAGATAAACAGGGTAGGATAGAAAATCATAGAAGGTCAGATAATTCATTTATTGAATGCGCTCATAGTGAATATCTAAAAATGGAACAAAAAAGACTCAGAAAAAAGAGCCTAAAAGATAACTAGAAATAATTTAATGAATAAATCGGTTTTACTAATTATTTTTATACTCGTCTCATGCCAAGCAAGAGAATATCAAGTCCTAAATCACCAAGTTGTTGGGGTGGAGGGTGAACAAGGAAGGATTATGGGTGCATGCGCCGGAATAACAAATATTGGTCCAAGGGGACCCATGTTGCCAGAAACCCATGGAGCTGGGTTAGATGAGACCTACTTTGAATGCACTGATAGGGAGATAATGGAGCTCGAACGAAAGAGGCATCAAAATAGAAAGCAAGATAAAAAAGAAAAAGATTAAAGAATCTTGCACCAATCTTCAAATTCTTGGCGTTCTGTTCTGAATTGATTAATGGCGGCCTTTTGATCTTTATAACCAATTGCCATCCCACAAAATATCATCTGACTGTCATCGACATTAAAGAATTTAGAAACACTTTCTTGTTTCATTGACCAAATCTCCTGGGCGCAAGTATCCAATGCATGTTCTTGCGCTAAAAGCATGAAAGTTTGAAGAAACATTCCTAGATCAGACCATTGAGGTGGACCCATTTGACGATCAACGAAACAAAATAACGCAGCTGGTGCTCCAAAGAATTGATAATTTTTAAGCACTTGATTCCATCGTGCTTCTTTATCTTCTCTGGCAATCCCAAGACTGCCATACATCTGCTCGCCTACATTTTTACTAAAACTTTTGTAGGGTTCCTTAAGATCTCTTGGATAAATGTCGTAAGCAGGGGTTTCCGGTTCACTCCATTCAGACTGAAATTTTAAAAATTCCTTCATGGAGTTTTCATTAATAACATAAATTTTCCAGGGTTGAAGGTTTCCCCCTGATGGACTTCTTGAAGATTGTTTAAGTAAGTCTTTAATTAATTCAGTGGAGACAGGATTATCTAAAAATGATCTTACAGAGTGTCTATTTTTTATTGCTTCTGAAACTTTCATAATTAAATATTACACAAAATACTTTCTAGGGTTAAATTCTTTTTAGTGGAGTCTGTAGTGCCAATCTGTCACGACAGCGTTTGCACCATCTATCACCCTTATTAAATTCATCGGGTAACGTCAGTCTTTTACATTGTTTACACTTTCTGTACGGAATTCTTTTTGTCATTGAGGAATATTACAAGGGTTGTTTATTTATGAATCTATCCTAAACTAATTGCATAATTAGATTTTAATTAATTTATGTCTGAATCAAAAGTTGCTGTAATAACTGGCGCCGGAAGTGGTATTGGTAGGGGTCTTGCACAATTTGCTGCAAGTAAAAAAATGCAGTTAGTTTTATGTGACGTAAATACCAGCGGGTTGGACGAAACACTGAATATAGTTACTGCAGAGGGCGTTGAAGCAATTGCGCGTGTAATTGATGTAAGCGATATCAATGCAATGATGAATTTGGCTGGCGAAACTTATGAAACTTTTGGCGCTTGTCACTATCTTTTTAATAATGCGGGAGTATTAGGGCCAGCTCCAGTTAAGGATGTCACTCGTGAAATGTACGACTGGTTGATGGATATTAATATGGGAGGATGTTTTAACGGAGTAAATGCGTTTCTTCCTCGAATGCTTGAAAGCGGCGAGGACGGCAACATAGTTGCAACTTGTTCCACATCCGGTTTTATCAGCTATCCAATGTTAAGTCTTTACTCTGCATCAAAATTTGCAATTCGTGGATTCATGGCAACGCTCAGAGAAGAGCTTAAAACTTCTAAAATTAAAGCCAGCATCGTATGTCCAGGAGAAGTAGACACCAATATTGTAAATAGTGTTTATCAAGGTGATACACCCCCTGCAAAGAAAGAAGAAAAAGTGGACGAGAGAGATCCCCGTGAGATGTTAGAGGTAGCTGCAGATGATGCGCAAGGAAAATCATTTCCGATTTCACCACTCGAAGCTGCTGAAGCAATATTTCAAGGAATCGAGAATAACGATTTTTATATTTTCACGCACAAGGGTTACAAGGAGCATATTCAAAATATTGCGGATGAGTATATTGCTGCTTTTGATAAAGCAAAATACCAATAAAGATAATCGATGATGAGTCTTAAAACGATTTTAATTTTGATTGGAATCGTCATTATTGCTTTAGCTTTAGTTTACGGACCAAAAGTTATCAGAGTAAATAAAATGATTCATCTCTATGACAAAGACAAGATAGCTTTTAACTTCATCAACATGGATAAAGTCTTTCGTGCTGGTCCAACGATAAAAGCTTCAGCTTTCCCACACAGCTTTACAAATATGACTGACAACTTTTCGTTACCCTCAACTTTTAAACATTTGGGAAAAGATGAGAATTTAGAAGATGCGCTTGAGTACTATGAAACAGATGGATTGATTGTTTTAAAAAACAATAATTTACTTTATGAAAAGTACTGGCACGACAACACTCAAACTTCTAAACATATTTCTTGGTCAGTGGCTAAGTCATTTTTATCAGCACTTATAGGAATTGCTGTGGAGCAAGGCCTGATAGACAGTATCGATGATCCAGTCACGAAATACCTAGATGATTTTAAAGGCACAGGCTATGAAGCAGTTCCTATCAAAGATCTACTCCAAATGTCCTCAGGAATTAAGTTTAATGAAGATTATGCTAACTATAATTCCGATATTAATCGATTTGGCAGAACAATTTCATTTGGTACGCCAATGAGAGACTTTGCAAAATCACTTGAAAACGAAAAAGAACCTGGGACTTATCATCATTATGTGAGCATTGATACTCAGATGTTAGCAATGGTTTTACAAGAAGTTTCTGGTAAATCTGTTACAGAAAGTTTGCAAGTACACATTTGGAATAAAATTGGCATGCAAGATGATGCTTATTATATGGTCGATGATAGTGGAATGGAGGTCGCGCTTGGTGGCCTGAACGCAACGCTAAGAGATTATGCAAAGTTTGGATTACTTTATTTAAACCGCGGCGATTGGAATGGTGAGCAAGTTGTGCCTGTAGATTGGGTTGACGCATCTCATGCAACAGATGAAATGCATTTAGTTCCGGGTGATAATCCTAATTCATCAAGTGTTTGGGGTTATGGATATCAGTGGTGGGTTCCTGGCTTTCCCAGTACTGAGTACACAGCATCAGGAGTTTATAACCAATACATTTTTATTGATCCTGAAAATAGAGTCGTCATTGCTAAAACCTCATCCAATCATAGATTTACTGAAGAGAAGGAAGAGTCCAAGGCTGCTCACATCTCAATGTTTCGTGCCATTGCAAGCACTGCCGCAAATTTATGAATTTAAAAAATGCTTTTCTAATAATCTACCTATTTTTTGCATCTGAAGGGTATTCTTGGTGGGATGAAGGCCATAGCCTTATATGCAATAAAGCAGCAAACCTAATGAGTGCTGAAACAGCCACTAATTTATTCTCAATTCTTGAGAGCAATGATTATGGGGAAGGTTGTGTTTGGCCGGATGTTATTAAGCAAGTAGAACGAAGAGAAACGGGTCCCTGGCATTACATTAATTCGCCACCAGGGATAGATGAAATAACACCTAAAACTTGTCCTGAAAAAGGCTGCATCATGAGCGCATATGAGGAGCAACTCAGCCTGCTCAGAAAAGGTAATGATGTTGAAAAAAAAGATGCCATAAGATTTATCGGTCATTTTATTGCTGATATTCATCAGCCTTTGCATGCTGGTTTTGGATATGACCGAGGTGGGAATGATCATCTCTTAACACTTCAGGGAAAAAAGAAATCTAATATGCATTCAATTTGGGATGGACAGATCTTAGAGTTTTTATATAAAACAAAAGGTAAAAATGATGTACATATAAAAATAGATAAGTTAGCAGAAAAATACAAAATGAGTCTTGATTACAGTGATGATGTTTATCCTTGGATAAATGAAACTAGAAAGATAGCTGTCTCCGATTCAGTAAGATATCTAGACAATAGAATACAAAATGTTGATGAAGCTTATCTAATAAACCATGGCCCCATTGTGATTGATAGACTCGCGCTTGCAATTGCGCGTTTGGCTATATTGTTGGAAGTTGAATTAACTGAATGAAGACTCTTAAGAAGGTTTTAAATTTTCTCGGAAATAATCAAACTAAGTTAGTTTTGTCACTTGACGGTGGAGGAGTGAGATCCATTGCTCAAGTAATTTTTTTGCAAGAACTTGAGCGCTCAATCGGCAAACCTACCCATGAAATTTTTGATTTTTTTCTAGGAACTAGTGCTGGCTCAGCAAATATTTCATGCTTAGCAGCACGGGAAATGAAAGCTAAAGAAATTCTCGAGTTCTGGAGTGAGGATAATCTTAAAGAAACGATGTCAAAATCATTTTGGGATAATGCTTCGTTTTTACAGACAAAACCTAAATATGATTCAAAAGGAAAAGAGAAAGTTCTAACTGAATATTTTGGTGAGCAGAAATTAGGAGAATCAAAAAATCCCATGGGAGTTTTAACCTATGATATTGAATCAAGAACTCCAAAAATTTTAAGTTCATATGGCACGTCAGCAATAAGTGTAAAGAATGCTGTCATTGCTTCAAGCGCTGCCCCAATTTATTACCCAACTTACCAAATTGAAGATAGGTCTTGGTTGATTGATGGAGGGATAGTTGCTAATAATCCTTGCCTGATAGCTTACAGTGAGGCTAAAAAACTTTTTCCAAATTCTCGAATCAAAGTACTAAGCATTGGTACCGGAATTAATAGAAAAAAAATTAGTGGCCCCAGGTCTGCAAAATGGGGTGCATTGAGTTGGATGAGGCATGATATTTTGGGTGTTATGCTTGAATCGAGTATGTATCACGAAATCATAACTGATCTAATTGGTAATGATTATTTAAGAATCAATAGCCCGCTTGGAAGAGTAAATAGACGAATGGATGACAACTCTAAATCTAATTTAGAGAGAGTAAATGATATGGGTTTGAGTTGGTGGAATGACTTTGGAAACGAAACCAAAAAATGGCTGTCAAAATAAACTTCAATTAATTGCTAATTCCTCTTCCTTGCTAGCTCAAATAGGTTAAACTTCTCTAAACTTTTTTGTAGGAAAAATATGAATATATATGTCGGCAACCTTTCTTGGAGCATTCGCGATCAAGAACTTGAAAATCTTTTTGCAGAACACGGTACAGTTGATTCAGCCAAAGTAATTATGGAGAGAGGTACAAACCGCTCAAGAGGCTTTGGTTTCGTTGAAATGTCTTCAGGTGCTGAGGAAGCAATTGCTGCCCTCAATGACGCTGAAGTTGATGGCAGAAAATTGGTGGTTAACGAATCTAAACCAAAATAACTCATGGAATACATTGGTCTGTTAGGTCTTTTTGGTCTAATCGGACTGATTGGTTTAGTGGATAGGGTTGATCCTTCATCCCAAGGAGGAGCAATCCGGTTAATGGGACTTTTAGGATTTATTGGTTTAGGCGGGTTTTGGTTTTCTTCCTTAGGCGCTTTTGGTGCCTTTGGCGCTCTCGGACTACACAATCATCAGAAGAAGAGATTTGCTAGGCTTGCATTTTTTGGCTGGCTTGGGTTTGCAGGACCTATCCTAACTTTACAAACTTTTCTCTAGAGGCTAGCACAAGCAATCCAGCGCAAATCGCAAGGTTTTTTACAAAATTTTGTGTTTCATGCGACTTACTTATTCCATCTTCAAGTGTCCAGAAGTCATGGATATAAATATTGATCACGATTGTTGTAAGAAATAATGCCCATGCAAATACCTTTATGTTTTGATTTAAAATCAACATCACTCCACCAATGACCTGAATCAAAATGACAGTTGGCAAGGAGAGCAAAGTGAGTGGCACTTCATTCTGTTCCATTACAGCCACATAATTTGAGTAATTAAAAACCTTGGCTATTCCAGGTCCTAAAAAATACAATCCTAAGAGTGACCTTCCCACAAGAATGCTTATGTCATCGAGTTTATTTATCATGGTAAGCTATGTTTAGTTAGTCGCATCATAACAAGGGGAATTCGATGATTAAACGTAAAATCAATATTACTTTTTTATGTAGCATATTATTTTTGATAGGGTGCTCACAATCAGTTTCTCAAGATCCAGTTCAGCTAGCCGTTGAGAATACCAACAGGACAATTAAATTTATTGAAAGAGATAAATATAGAAATCCAGTAGCTACTCTAAATTTTTTTGGAATCAAACCCGATATGAAAGTCCTTGAATTATCAGCTGGAGGAGGCTGGTATACGGAAATTTTAGCACCTCTCTTATATGACTTTGGTGAGCTAGTGGTTACACATCACGATCCAAAAGCAGGTGCATATCAAAAAAGATCCAGAGAAAACTTTGATAATAAGGTGGCCTCACATCCTGGCTTTGATAAGGTAAAGGTTGTTACCACTCACGTTCCTCCAAAAAAATCTTACGTAGAGGCCGGAGCTTTTGACATGGTTTTGACATTCAGAAATTTACATAATTGGCTTAGCCGTGATGCAATGCAAGACGTTATGGAGGAAGCTTTCAATGCACTTAAATCCGGGGGCACTTTTGGAGTAGTTGAGCATCGAGCAGATGATGAAGCATCACTTGAATACATGAAAAAAAGTGGATATGTAAGCCAAGCATTAGCAATTGAAATTGCAGAAAAAGCAGGATTCAAATTAGTTTCGTCATCTGAGATAAATGCAAATCCAAAAGATACTAAAGATCATCCTAGAGGAGTGTGGACTTTACTTCCTAATTTAAGACTAGGAGAGAAAGATAAAGATAAATATACAGCTATCGGTGAGAGTGACCGAATGACATTATTTTTTGTTAAAGACTAATTTAAATAAATTTATTAATACGGGGTTGTTTATGTTTAAAAATTTAATTTTATTAGCATTATTTTTATTAATTTATTCTTGTTCTGATTCAGTTGGAGACAATAATTCAGGTGCTTATAAGCAAGAAAAGATATCTTTTAAATCAAAAAATATTTATGGCTTTGAGAATCTTTTTGATGGCAATCTTGAATCTCAAAAAGATCAAGATGCATTTGGTATTTTACATTTTCCTGATAATTACGATGCAGAAAAAAAATATCCTTTGGTAATAGCATCACATGGTTCACTGAATTGGAGGGATCATCATCGCAGGTACTTAGAGCAAATGAGACAAGCAAATTATTTAGTTTTTGCAATTCATCCATTTGATTCAAGAAATGTTTCTAGTACAGTCGGAGATCAAATTAATGTGACCAGTGAAACTGTTATTTATGATATGGCTCAAGCGCTTAACCTCATGAGTAAAGACTTAAGAGTAAATACTGAAAAGATTTTTGCAGCAGGCTGGAGTCTTGGGGGAACAGCAAGTTTGTTTAATGCTTGGACTCCATTACAAAATGAAATTCATGACGAAGGTTCAAATTACGCAGGTTACTTGATGTGGTATCCAGGCTGCTTAGCATTGCCTGATCTTAATAAGTGGGATCAAGATCATCTTCAGATTTATATTGGTGAGGCGGATAATTGGACTCCTGCGGCGCCATGTGTTGATTTAGTTAATACCATAAATGACGAGGGAGGTAATGCCCATATAGAGTTGTATCCAAATGCATTTCATTCCTTTGATGCTGATGCACCCCTTGAACTACATCCTGATGCATATAGTTGGGCTAACTGTAAATTGAGGCTCTCCGCTACCACAAAAAAAGTATATGATCCTAAAAATAAAGAGTTAGACTTTTCAGACCCAAGAGCACGAAGGGCTGCATATGAATCTTGTGCCAGTAAAGGGGAAGTTATGGCAGGAGCAAGTCCTGAATACAAGTATGCTGCTGACGAACATCTTAGAGGTTTGCTTGAAGAATTGAGGTAATTTACTGCTTAGAAGCTTCTTGCCAATCTTTAAATCCACCAAGGTTTTTAATATTGGTAAATCCTAGCTCTTTGAGAGTAACGCCTGCAAGTGCAGCTCTGGCACCCACTGCACAATAGAGTAAAATAGGAGTATTTGCAGGAAAATCATCACTTGGCCTTAATTGAAATTCAATTAGACCTCTAGGTATATTATGGGCACCTAAAACCATTCCTGTTTCTTGAACTTCAGCAGGCTCCCTTACATCAATGATCGTGTATTGATCCTCTTTGCCAATTACACTTAAGGGGTCTATATCCTCAATCTTAGACCGAGCATCTTGAAGCATCTCTTCAAGCTTTTTTAGTTTAATTTCCATTATTTAATTTTATCAAATTTATTTCAGAACTGGCGTTAAATTTTAGAAGTACTAACAGAAAATTATTATGATTTTTCTTAAATGTTAGCAGTGTTAACATTTTTGGCATATAAGTTGCATACTAGAAGTTAAACATTGGAGTAAATATGAAAACAATTCTTCCCCTAAGCCTATTTGCGCTTATTTTTGCTGCCTTACCAGTTGATGCCACTCTTACCGTTTCGGAGGGCGTAAAATTGAAAGGCTCAATTTTAAGTGTAAAAAATACAAAAAAATATACTTCTGTTTCAGGTTGTAAAGCATTGGCAGAAAAGAAATCAAAAGCCATCGCTTTTAACTTAGATACAGCTGAGGGCAAATGTTATTTACTCAGGTCTGTATCAGGTTCTTCGTCCGATTCAGCTGTAGTTTCAGGGTCATAAACCCCCCTTTATGAACCTAGCTAAGCCGCCCAAATGGGCGGCTTTTTTTTAATTCATTTCAGCCAGAAGTCCTGGACTTAATCATTCTTGATTATCATATTAACTTATGGGAATATAAATTAAGAATGAATAAAGCTGAGAGAATAGTAAAATCTGAGCTTGCTCGCAAAAGACGCCATATGAAGCGAGCAATTGTTGAAAAGCGAACTCAACAAGAGTATCGTCGCCTTAGAAAGCTCAGAAATCAAAGAAAAAAACACCCTTAGTAAGCGCTTAAGCTACACTTAAGGTATGGCAACTAAATCAGGCTTCACAGAATCTTTCTTTGAATGTCCTGACGGTGGATCTTTATATTATAGATCTTACGGTAACCCAAAGAATCAACCGGTCCTCTGCATGCATGGGCTCACCAGAAATGCAAATGATTTTCACCAGCTAGCACAATTTCTTCAACAATCATTTTATGTAATTTCGGTAGATCAGAGAGGCAGGGCAAGAAGCTCATATCTAAAAGATCCAATGGCATATAGTCCTGAGACGTATCTTAGTGATATGACTAATTTAATTGCTCACCTAAAGTTTAAAAAAGTATTTCTCATCGGAACTTCAATGGGGGGCTTTATGGCTATGATCATGGCAGCTTTTGATCCAAATTTATTTCCAAAAATTGTCCTAAATGATTGCGGCCCAGAAATTGGCAGCACTGGTGTGAATAATATTGCTTCTTATTTAGGCAAGGGTGAAATCTTTAAATCTAAAGCCGATGCATTTACAACCATCCAACAAAGACACATGCCTGCTTTTCCAAACTTTTCAAATCAAGAATGGAATGATCACATATTCGCTAACATGAAAGAAAACAAGGATGGCTCTTGGCAGTTTGATTACGATCAAAATATTAAAGTGCTCTTTGAAGCAGCAAGCCCATCAACAACAGATTTGTGGCCAATTTGGGAGGCTGTAACTTCCGAGGTACTTCTTTTTAAAGGCGAGCTTTCAACTTTGTTATCAAAAGAGACTCTAAAGAAGATGCATGAAATCAAGAACTTCAACAGTCATGAAATTAGTGGGATTGGACACACCCCAACCTTAAACAGCCAATTTGAACAAAAATCCATTTTAAATTTTCTGTTATAAATTTTTAATAACATCTAAGGAGTTAACCCTTTCGTTATTTTTCACTACATTGTGCTGTCAGCGTTTGATTTGGATCAGTGAATTCTAAGGTGTTATTTATTTTGCTAAAAGTGGCTATAGCTGAGCCATCTTCATTCTCATAAAACTTTCCAAATACTGTTGTTTGATTCATGAAGAAGCCTTCTCGGCTGCTTAAATCAACTCCCCCTACCTCAAAATATCTTTCGAAATCATTAAACTTTACATTGACTCCATCACAATCGAACTCTTTGTCTGAATTTTGACTACAGTTTGAAATCACGAACAAGATACTGCAAGTCACTAAAAAATATTTCATATCGAAAGTTTAGATATATATTCTCTAATCATCAAGAATCTTTTAGTTGCTTTAGTTATAATTCTTGCATGGAAAAAGCCAGTCAATTTATTCATGTATGGCATGAAAACTTTCTTCATCAAAATACAGATTTTTTAGATACGATTTTGCATGACGAGGTAGTTTTTTACTCTCCAGTAGTATTTAGAGGCATTCATGGAAAACCTATGACAAAACTCTATTTAACGGCTGCCGGTGAATCATTTAATATGCAAAAATTTGCTTATGTGAGGGAAGTTCATCAAGGTTTGCATTCAGTTTTGGAATTTGAAACATTTATTGACGATATTGCGGTAAATGGAGTGGACATAATTGAGTGGGATGAAAAAGGAAAGATTATTAACTTCAAGGTAATGGTTAGACCTTTTAAGGCAATTGATAAAGTTAGAGAAAAAATGATCGAGTCCTTAGAAAAAATTTCTAGTTAGGTATAGCCGTGAATCAAAGGATTTTAATCTTCTTTTTGATTGGTTTAACAATCTTCTTTATGGATCAAATTTTCAATCAAGAGGATCCAAATAGTGTCTTTATTTCAGACCAAAGAATTAATACGCTAATTAATTCCTGGAATACACAGGTGGGTCGAAACCCATCACCTGATGAGCTTATCGGTTTAATCAACAATACTATTGAAGAAGAAATTCTCTATCGTGAAGCTTTAAAACTTGGGCTAGATCAAGATGACATTATTATTAAACGACGTTTAGTGCAAAAAATTATGCTGCTAAAGAAGAGCTCATTGCCTGAGCCCAACGAATCCGAATTAGTTAATTTTTATCAAGATAATCTCGATAACTATACTTCTTTAGATGGTTACTCATTCGAACATCTTTTTTTTAAAAAAGGGCCTGATGCATTCAATCAAGCAAAAGATGCAGCTGCACAAGGCTATAAATCAAGTGCTGGTGATCCGTTCTATGCAGGAGATCAGTTTTCGAATCACACCCTTACTCAAGTCAAAGATATTTTTGGTAATGGATTTGCCTCTGCACTTTCATCCCAAAAAGAAGGGCTTTGGTCCGAACCTATCACCTCTGCATTTGGCATACATTTGATTTATATTTCATCAACCAATCCGAGCAGATTAAAAACTTTCACAGAAGTAAAAGATCTTGTCATGCAAGATTTTTTAGCGAATCGCTCTGATCAATTGTCACAAGTATTTATGGATGAGCTTAGAAATGAATATACAGTCGCAATAAGCCCTAATTTTAATCTCAATTAATGCATGTAAAACATGCTTTTTTTTAATTTGCATTCAGGTAAAATGACCCCGAGTCATTTTTAGCACAAGCGTATGAAAAAAATTTTCTTAGCAACATTAATAAGTTTTTTGCTTGCAAGTAATGTACTTGCTCAAAATGTTGCGCCATCCATTTCAGATCCTGAGGCATTGGCTAAGGTTCAACAACAGCGTGATGAAGTCTTCAAAAAAATGTTTGCTGATCCAACCAACCTGACACTGTTGTTTGAGTATGCAAATCTTTCAATCTTAGTAGGGGATCTTGAAGCTGCAATTGGTGTGTTTGAGCAAATGCTTATCTATGACAATGAACTACCTCGGATTCGCCTTGAATTAGGCGTTTTGTATTTTAGATTGGGAGCCTATGCCCTGGCTAATACTTATTTAAAAAGTGTAAAGGAGTTTAATCCGCCGCCTGAAGTTGTTAACCGCGTTGACCAATTTTTAGCCGCCATTGAGGATGCTGAAGAGCCAATAAAATTCCAACAAATCATTGCTATGGGCATGAAGCACACTACCAATGGTAATTCAGGTATTAATGCTGATTTTATTGAAATCGGTGACTTTTTACTTGAAGTAGATCCAGAGGCTCGCAGGACTTCCGATCAAAGCAGAATGCTTAATTATTCCATTAGTTTCGATCAGGATCTCAGTCACCCTCGAGGCGATAACGTACAGTATTACTTTAGCTACGGCACGGATACCTTTGATACGTTTTCGCAATTTAACGTTCAAAGTAATGTCATTTCAGTGAGACGGAATTTTAATTTAGATGACAACGTATTTAAGGTTAACGAGCATTCTTGTTGCGATCTTTTAAGTTTTTTTAATATTACAGATCCTGTTTTTTCCCCCAGTATTAACTTGGTCAGAGTGGTCCTTAATCGCCAAGAAATACTGCGAAGCGGACGCATTACACTAGATTATTCAGGAATTTTAGAAAATGGTTCTGCAATACTATTATCGTATTATCGGGATGAAAAAGCATTTAGGTCATTAACTGCTAAAAGCGGAAGAATCAACGGGTTTGCTTTTGGGCAAACATTTTCTATTCCTTCCAGGCAGGCAACATTTGGTTATAAGGCTATTCTTGAAAATTACCGTGCCAACATCAGGTATGAAAATTATGAGAATTATGGGCTCGAGTTAACCTACGGTGAGCCTTTTTGGTGGGGTTGGCAATCGTCTTATAAGTACAGCTATAACGATAAAGGTCATGACAGTGATTTCCCTTTATTTGGCCATCGATCGGATCGCTTTGAAACCTTACGTATGAACTTTACTAAATCAATATCGCTGTGTTGGTCGGCAAACATTTCTGCCGCTATGAGTGATTCAAGAAGCACCATTAATATTTATAAAAGAAGATCAAATAACTATTCAGCAACGTTTAATTACATGTGCTTTAAGTAAAAAGTGACAAAATGTCATTTTTTTAGTAAACTAGGTTGAAATTCAAATAATCAATCTTAATTTTAGGTTGAAGGGATAAATAAAATTGCAGAGAATTTATTCAAAATTATTACTTTTAACACTTTTTAGTTTACCCATTTTTGCTCAAGAGCAAATTGGGGTCGCTGCTGCGGTTAATAAGAACACCACCGATCTAACGCTTGAACAAGAACGTAAACTGGTTGAAGCCGGCTATCAAATCATTCAAAACCATACCATTGAAACCGATGAAATTGGTAAAGCGCAGATGCTCTTATTGGACGGCACCGCTTTCTCCGTTGGACCTAATTCCAGCGTTGTTTTAGATCGCTTTATTTATAACCCAGCCACAGCTGAAGGTTCTTTGGAAGTAACCGCTAAAGGTCTGCTTAGAATCGTCGGCGGGAAGGTCACTAAAAAACAACCGGCACTGATTCGAACTAATTCTGCCACGGTAGGTATTAGGGGTGGAATAGGAATCGTGCAAACCGACGGTTCCAAAGTGAATGCAA
>VMHT01133521.1_pt1 | contig 67699 bp, 39 predicted proteins | sample 4693611 | NCBI WGS metagenome assembly VMHT01 (sample SAMN12280063, study PRJNA550983) | marine metagenome | isolation source: seawater sampled from same location over 5 years 0.02-0.2 micron viral filtrate | place: USA: collected off the coast of southern California halfway between the port... ...
AATTATTGTTCTAATTGGATACATGTTGGCTTTCTACTTTTTGTCATTAACTCTTGAAACCATACCAATTGGCATAGCTTATGCTATTTGGTCTGGAGTTGGAGTTGCCTCAATCACCATAGTTTCAGTTGTGGCATTCAATCAGAAAATCGATCTATCAGCAGTAATTGGAATCGGCTTAATCATCATAGGAGTTGTTGTTTTGAGGGTTTTCAGTGATGCTGGGGTGGATTGATTTAGCCAACTTTTATGCCCATGCTGTCAAACCTTACAGACGGTAAGTTGCTCAATCTAGTCGGGTAATGTTTCAAGAATGAAAACTATTCTCCGGATATATGGAAGAGCGAAAACTCGCCTTGATAGCTCTATTACTGGTTGGTTTAGCGCCGACAGTATCTATCTTCATCTCGTTCGGTACAGATGGAGGGATTATTTCCCAAATTGCATATTTCATCTCAAAGATCTGGTTACTTGTTATACCGTTAATCTGGTACTTGAAAGTGGATGGTGGTAAGTTATCACTCTCAAAGCCTAAGCAAGGTGGTTATGCTATGGCAACAGGATTAGGTTTAGGGATGAGTGGTGTGATATTCGGGGCGTGGTTAATAGTTGGCGATCTCATCGATGGCGATTTACTCAGAGATGCTGTAGAGCCTGTTGGCTTGTTAGATTTACGTTTGTACGTTGGCGGTGTAATCTACTGGACTGTACTTAATTCATTGCTGGAAGAGTATGTATTTCGATGGTTTTTAGTTGTGAAATCTGAGGCTTTAGTTGGTACAGGTACTCCTGCAATTCTACTTTCCGCATTCATATTCGTTATCCATCATACCTTTGCGCTATTGTTTTTCGGTTTTCCTTGGTGGGCTAATCTATTAGCAAGTGTCAGTTTATTTGTTGGCGGTGCCATTTTCTCATGGCTATACATTCGTTATCGAAGTGTGTGGATGCCGTATATAGCCCACGCAATATGTGATATTGCAGTATTTGGTATAGGTGCAATAATCATATTCGGTTGAAGTTTTTATTATTCAGTAGAAATTTCCTCGTCGATATCGTTAATTTCTTCAGTTTGGTAATCCTTTTCCTCTACAGCAGTCATTTTCTTTGCAGATGCTCTGCTGAATAGTATTGTTGCAATAACAATGACAATCACAATTGCCGAGTATAGTATAATTGGGGTATCTTCCCTATCCTCTGCTTCTTTGAATGAAACTAACTCGGAATCAGTCCCTGCTACAGGCGTCAAATCATCTGCCAGTGAATTAAAAAATATTGGAATTGATGCCTTACAGTTTAGTGATTTTGCGCCAGAAGAGTTGGCATACCAAACAGCAGGTACATCTTTTGTTTGGCCTGCGTCTAGGCTGAGAAATATCGTTGCCATATCAGCTTCATCTACTCCCTCATAACATCTGATATTAGTTGCCACATCCACAGTTCCAGTATTGGTAATGGTAAGCATAACTCCTAGGCCTTTGTCAACCGTACCTTGCGTGTCTTCTGGAACAACTTTGTCAATCTGGACATATGGCAAAGCGATATTGGCGACATGTGTTGGAGTTGTTGGTGCAGGGTCAAGAGTAATTGAATAATCACCATTCCATACACTTGTACCTCCGTTCAAGGTAATCATAATCATGCCAGATTCTTGATGTTGAACACCTGAGCTGTCAACCCATTCTGTCATTCTAAGGTACTTGCTAACAGTTGGATTATTGTTTTGACCTAGGTCTATAGCACCATTCGCATCAAGCATCAAATCTCCGTTACTTCCTTGATAACCAAGTCCTTCGAAGTGAACACTCGCTGGTGCATCCTTTAGATTGGTAGTAATCAGACGCTGGGATAACAGGCGAATCCACATATCGGTCGGTCCTCCAGTGCCCGTCATCGAATCAGTATCGTAATCTATTGATGCAGTGTCATGAACAATTACATCTTCATAGGTTCTGCTGCCATTAATTGTACTGGTTTCCATAGAGATTACCGCACCATCATTGACATTTATGGGTGCACTCCACGCAAGTGTACTGTTGTCAAATGTACAGATTCCGGAGCAAATAATATCTGCATCAGAGATCATTCCTCCGCTTGATGTCAAGTCTCCTTGAACATCAATGGAAAATGATGCTTGGCCTTCTTCAGTCTTCAAAACTCCATTGTTATGATTCCATTCATCGGCATCAAGAGTGTATATGGCGCCGTTACTGTCAAAGGCCTGAATTGAATCTACCCAAACTGGGAATTGCCAAAATCCCTCAAATTCAACATTGACATTAGCATCATTGAATGCTACGCTGTAATCAAGATAATCTTGGCCAGTCCATGTTAAGTTTTCACCTGCAACAATAACATATACTTCCATTGATGTAAAGTAATCTTTTGCCATATTTACTCTAAGTGTTCCGGAGTCAACTAAACCGTTGAAGTAAGGCTCTAATATAGTGTTTTGATAAACTTCCATGTATATTTGATTATTTGAGTCAACTGCATTCAATTGACCATTGAGAATCATCGCTCCACCTTGCTCAATGGTGATTGTGCTGCCGGTTGTAACATCAATGCTCGAGTCGATAGTTAGTACACCGCCACTGCCAACGATTACAGCACCATCTAGTGTCGAATCACTAGTCCAAACTTCGGAACTAGTAATTGTCTGAGTTGAACCATCATTTTGAGCTTCAGCATTCGATGTTGGAATTGACAAAACAATTGCAGTCATCATTAATGCTACCAAGGCGATACTTACACGCATGTATGTGACTCTTTCAAGCCGTTCATGAATCCTTTGCCGTTTTGTTGTCAAAGTGTCCGATTAATATGGTACGTCTTTCCACCCAATATAATAACCAATTAGATTAAACGATCTGTGAAGAATCGGGGTAATTATTATCATAATTAAAATAGGAATGATAAGTTCATTTTGGGATAGCAATGAATCGCCAAGGAATAATTGACCCCACAAAAATACCATGATAGCAAATGGTAATGTGTCTAATAAAGGCGCTTTGGATGAAATATCCCCTTCTCTTTTTAGACCTCTTCGTCGCTTAAAAAACGAACCTGTACTGTCGCCAATCAAACAAGCAAAACCAAGGAATGTCCCCAAAATGAAGGCTGAAAAATGAGGAGACGCAATATCAAACCAAGCCCCGTCGTATCCTGATAATGGGTGAGCAAAAATACTCGCTTCAACAGTACTTTCATCCGGAACATCACCCATGAAGGCAACAATAATTGTACATAATATCCCAGATGTAATCGAACCACCAATCAATCCATTCCAAGTCTTACCATCGCCCAAAATTCTGTTGCCATCTTTCCAATTTTTCCCTCCATCAATTGGCCATGGTCCATAACCTGTTTTTGGTAACCATTTGCCCCACATCATGGCAAATGTATTGGCTAAAAATCCTGGCAAATATAACCAAAGAGTCATAATACTTAGTGAAACTATTCCCATATCTAATGCAACATCGTTGACGGTTTGCATAAGATGGCCTTACCATGAAGGCATTTAACATTTCACTGAGCAAATCTGTCAATTTAGCAAAATAGATTATCAATCGTTTACCTCGACAGTGGTTTATGGCCGGCCACAAGGTTCTCGTGATAGGCGGGGGCGGTAGGGAACATGCCCTGTGTTTAGGTTTGAACAATTCACCTAAAATTTCTCAGATATTTTGCAGCCCTGGCAATGCAGGAACGGCAATGTTTGCAATAAATGTCGATTTGTCAAAAGAAGGTAATTCTGGTATAGTTGATTTTTGTCAACAGGAATCAATCGACCTTGTTGTGGTCGGTCCAGAAGCGCCACTATGCGAGGGATTAGCAGATATTTTAATCAAGCAGCACATTCCGTGTTTTGGGCCAACAAGGGAACTTGCTAAACTAGAAGGTTCGAAGTTACATGCCAAGGAAATCATGAGGCATGTCGGTGTTCCAACCGCGGATTTCAAGATTCTTGATGGGTCTTCAGATATAGATAATGCACTTGGTGAATATTCCGAAAACCCCTGGGTGATAAAGCGAGATGTTTTGGCTGGTGGCAAGGGTGTTGTGGTTACAGAGGATTTTGCGGAAGCAAAACAATTTATTCAAGATTCTATTGCTTCCGACGGTAAGATTCTGCTCGAGGAATTTCTCCCTGGGGAAGAAGCGAGCATGCTCGTAGTCATGGATGGTTCGGGGTATGTCTGTCTGCCTCCAAGTCAAGATCACAAGCGAGTTTTTGATGGTGATAATGGCCCAAATACAGGAGGCATGGGCGCTTATTGTCCAGCACCTGTAGTAACAGAAGAAGTCCATGAAAAAGTCGTTTCTAAAATAGTCTCACCCATGTTCGATTACTTGTCAAATTGTGATACTCCATACCGTGGAGTGCTGTATGTTGGTTTGATGATTACTGAAGACGGCGACCCAAATGTGGTAGAGTTTAACGTTCGTTTCGGAGATCCGGAATGCCAAATTACCTTGCCATTGATAAAAACCGACTTATTTCAGCTGTTGATGCATTCAGCCACTGATTCACTGAAGGATTTACAAGTGGAATTTCATGATGCATCTGCAATAACAGTAGTTTTGGCTTCTGAGGGATACCCTGCTGCCCCAATCAAAGGAAGGTCAATAAGTGGTTTAGACTCTACGATTCCCATAATAGGAATCGGCACTAGTTGGGTAAATTTTGCTGGTGTGAAACACTCAGGAGAGGATTATCTGGCTAGTGGTGGAAGAGTCTTGTCGTGTAGTGCTATGTCTGATTCACTAGCCAAGGCAGCAGAATTAGCTTATGACTTAATGGCAACAATTGACCTAGAAGGCGCTCATTTCCGCTCTGATATCGGTGAAAAAGCACTCTAATTTATCTCTATTTTTTTCCTCCAAAAAACGCTTACTGCGAGAATATGGGCCGCTACTGTGTGCGTCACAGTTAAAAGAGGTTCTACAGTGGCCAGCCTGCTCCAGCCTTTAGGCTGTCGCGAAACACCGATGAGGGAAATAAAATGGAAGAGAAAACAACAACATTGCGAAACTCTCCAGCACCAATGCTAGGATGGCTTATTGCGCCACTAGCAGTAATGCTGGCAATCGCTGCAATTATGGTCGCAGGAATAGACTTCGACCTAGATCTAAACAACATAGCGCCACTGGTAATCGTTGCCATTGGCGCAATCTTGGGTATCGCTCCAAGAGTGCTCAAGGAAAATGGTGCTGTAAATTTCTCTTCATCAGCACTTTCCCTTGCTACTCTAGGTGCCGCCATGGTAGGCCATCAAGCAATCATACACTTGACAGACCAAGGCGCATTCACAGCATTGCAATTTCTCGTAGTTGCTTTCGGAGTTTTCTTCTTTGATTCAAGAGGAAGACATGAATTCGCTACAATTCTTACTTTTGGTATGATTGGAATCAATGTCGGTATGATTGCCGCAGGCTCATACAACACAGAACTTGATACCATATACACCATGCCAGATGAGTCTCTAGTAGATACGTTGAACTTACAAAGACAAGCTCTTGGCTATGTCTTTTTCAGTTACCTAACAATTTTTACTGCATTGGGATTACTCGTTGCAGTAATTTCTAGGGGCGTAATAAATCCAGCAGGCAAAGAAGGATGGTTCTCATCAATCGCTACCCATGATGGAGGTTACAATAAATCAACAATGCCTCTCCAAATTGCCGCATTAGTTTGGATTTTGGCACATGCTGGTAGTTTATATCACTTCGATTCTGTAACGATGGCCGATAAATTAGGCGTTACAATGGTCGATGGCTACCATGGTCACTTTGGATTCTGGGGGGCCTTTTTCACTGGCATAGTGGCAATGATTGTTGCAGGAATGGCCTCTGAAAAGTGGTACACACGATCGATGTTCGTTGGCTCTATGTGGGTACTTTACCTTGTCTCATCATGGTATGAGGCCGGTATTTGGGAGTCTGAACAACTTGAGGGAACATGGGGTGCATTGATATGGCTTGGTTTCACTTTCTTCATCTGTGTTGGAATTTACATGATTTCAACTCACGAAAAGTATGGTGGCTGGGCAAACCTAGATGATCATGAAGCCAGTGGTGCAAGAAAATTCTGGGACGCACACTGGGCTAGCCTAATGGTTGGCGCAGCGTTCTTTTTCGGATTGGTTATCAGAGTACAATGGTACATTGTTCCTTCAATGAACGCTTACGGTACCGGTACATGGGACATGACTGGTGGTTCAGACCCGTGGTACATGAAGCGAGTAGTTGACTACATTCTAGCCAACAACGCACACTTGATTTTTGATGCTGATAGGTCCTATCCTTTGGGAGGAGTAAATCCTCGTCCGCCGCTATTCACTTGGTCAATTGCCCTAGTCTCAATGGCATTGGAGCCAATGCTCGGAGATGATGCAGTATGGTATGCAATACTTGGTCTGCCAGCAATATACGGAGCCCTAACTATTTTCCCAATTGCGGCAATCGCTAGGGACAATTTCGGTAAGGCAACCGGAGTAATTGCTGCTTGGTTAATTGCCTTCATGCCAGCACACGTCTCTCATTCCACATGGGCTCTAGCGGACCACGATGCATTCGTAATGCTGTTCATTTCAATGGGATTCATGTTCTGGTTTAAGGCAATCAAAAACTCTGGTAATGAAAGGTTGACAAAAACTTCTTCTCCGAAAATAGGCGATATTCTGCACTCATTTTCGGTAGTTGCTCGTGAAAAGCGTTCATCGATGGCCTTTGCTGTTTTGGCAGGCGTATCATTCGGTGTTGCCTCACTGGCATGGAAAGGTTTCGTTGTCGGCCCGAGCATTCTATTCCTTGCCTACTTTGTACAAGTAGCACTGAACATGTTTAGAAGAAAGGATTCAACAACCCTGAATGCTCTCTTCCTTGCTATGCTTTTCTCTAATCTACTCATGTCGCTCCCGTTCTATGGTCACCCACAACTCGCTTTGGTTCTTGATGGAACTGGATTGCAACCATTCTTGTTTATCCTAGGTTTTACTCTTGCAATCTCATACGTTACAACTGGATTCCGTGACAAACCGTGGTTGCTAGTACTTGGTACATTATTCGCTGCAGCGACAGTATTCTTCACGATATTATTCGTTCTAAAACAGCTAGAATACAGCAATGCTTGGGATGTACTGTTCACCGGTAGTGGCTATTTCACCAAGACTAAGATTTTCGGCACAGTAGCGGAAGCAAATGCTCCTGATCGAGGGCAATTATTCGCTCAACTTGGCCCAATAGTTCTCGTTCTGGCGCTAACTATGGGATTCTATGCCTTGTGGTCTACTTTCAGAAACAAGAATCAGTCTCACTTATTCTTTGGAATATGGATTTTCGTCGCCACCTACATGTCATGGACTGCAGCTAGATTCATGTTCAACGCAACACCTGCTGTTGCAGTGTTGGGTGCATGGGGTATCGTTGCTTTGTGGAACAAAGCAAATTGGCAGGGCCTAGTCAGAACTTGGAAGAAGTTCGGTATCAGGACGCCTGCGGATAGAATTGCCGGAGCAAGAAGAGCAGTCTGGAGGACTCCATCATTCTCAGCGATATTATTGATAGTCGTCCTACTTGGTGGTCAACAATTCACTTACGGTTTGGATTCGGCTATACCAGGTTCAGATCCATCAGAAGATGACCTAGATGAGAATATTTACAACATAATCCCTGACGCATTGAGATGGGAACTCGCAGGATTTTCGATACTAGACAGTAGTGCATACTCTGGCAATTGGTATCTTGGCTCATTTGGTTCTGGGTTCAATGATCAGGGCTGGAATTCGGCGTATGATTGGATGACTCAACAAGACGCACAAATGGATTTATCAGAAAGACCGGCATTTGTATCTTGGTGGGATTATGGTTTCCAAGCATTAAGCACAGGAGCCCACCCATCAGTTTCCGATAACTTCCAGTCAGGTATACCAGCATCCGGAAATATGCTTCTGGCAAGATCTCAAACTGATTTAGTTTCCATGTTTGTTTGGCAACTAGCTACTGGTGACATTAGATACAACCAAATTAATTCTGGTGACTACGAAATTACAAGTGGTTTTGAGAATGTGATTGAAAATAATATGATGACAAGTGAGCAACATAAATTATTCATTGCTATTCAAGAAGAACGTGATTTCGACAAAATGAAAGAATACATTGACGACTATGCATTTACTGTAATACAAACCAATGAAGCTTCACAAGTCCAAGAAAACAGCAAGAATGTCATGGCAAGCGGTTACCACCGTGTCAATGGAATTGCAGATACTTCTATGCTATACTACAGAATGTATCAAGATGGTGAGAGAATAATTTGTGACCCTGAGGTCTCAACCTCATGTGTTGACGGTGACTGGTCGGACTTCGACGATGCGAATGTAACTTTCAACAGCAATGTTCGTTCTGGGCAAGAAACTCAATACAAGACCACACATTACATCTTCGGTGACTACTGGTACACTAACGACTTAAGAGACGAACTTGACTCAGTGTCAACTCACATACACAGGGCTAACACAAGAATAGCCTTGACTGTACAATTGCTAAGTGATGTAATGTCTGATAGTCAGATTATTGACTTGTATGATGATCTGATAAGTATGGAAGACTATTACCATGTTCAAGATTACAACGGACTCCCAGGTGATACTATCTCTAGAGATCACGAGATTCGATATTTCGCTATCGATAACAGACTTTACCCAAGAGCCGGTAGGTACACTGCAGACTACAATTACAACCAAGGCCAACCAATGGGAATCTTTGGTGCGCCTACAATCCTGAGTGGTCAAGACATTTCTACTTTCATGGACGAGGTCTATGAAACATCTAGAGGAAGTAGAAACTTCGAAATGACTAGAATTGAAGTAGATGATGCAATGACTAATGATTTCTTAGACCAACAAGCTGGTCTAGATATTGATCCGTTGCAAGTTCAAGATGTAAGAGTTGATCACAACCCTGAATTCTTCGACACAATGCTTGCGAGAACCTACGTTGGTTATGGTGCCTCATCATTAGGTGTGGATTCTGGCTTCTCAAACCCACAACCTGCACAACATTTTGGACAGTCGGGAAGCCCAGGGTCAATCCTACAGCAAGCTGTGCCGCTTCCGGGTGCTATGACAAACCATTTTGTTATCTCAAATTGGTATAATGAAGACAATAACTTTTCAATTGGTTCAGCGAATACTTTGGTTAAAATAATGAAATACTATTCAGGTGCCGAAATTTCTGGCTCAGTAACTATGAGCGAGAATGGAGAGCCGCTCCCTGGTGTTCGACTGCTGGTTGAAAGAGATGCATTCTCCGGAGAAGGCTCGATAGATCTTGACGAAGACACCTATTGGATCCCAATTGGATTTACTGATGCAGATGAAAACGGTGAATGGTCTTTCCACGCACCTGCTGGTAAAATTAGAGTCTCAGCATTCGTTGGAACTTTTGACGCAGAACCAGCAAGAGCTACCATCAACGATGGAAGTTATGCTCAAGGAATCAATGATTTATTGACTGAGGAAAATGACAATCGTCAAGTCAATGCAGTTACCGCAATTCTAGGTAATGTTGCAAACATGACATGGTTGGGAGAGACTCAATACAACGTAACCGGTGAGCAAGCTAACCGTACTGATGCATTTACTGATTCAATGGATATCGAGGTAGACAGCAGCGGTATATCCGGTCAATTAACTTGGTCCGGTGATGAATTGTTTGACGGTGAAGCAATTGTTGATACCACCATAATTCTCAGGAATATCCATGATACGTCTAGCGATGTATTGCTAGAAACAACAAACGGTTCATTTTCTACAGATGAAACTCGTATTATCCAAGGAACAGGTCAAGCAACCTATTCTGAGAACGGAACATTTGAAAGCGAAGGATTGGCTTCCGTGTTTGATTTCCATGGTACATTCACTCGAACTATCGGCGATGGTAGAACTTACGTTGCCAATGGTACTTGGAATGGAACTGGAGAGATTAAAACATCATGGATAGACTTAGATACTGCACTTGTTGCAAACTGTGTTACCGATTCAAATGACCCAACCAACATTACAATGCCAAGCAATGAAACTGTGTGTCTCAAAGACGATACAGGTGAACTTCCGGTATACATGATAAATGGAGAAGTTTCGGCAAATGGTAGATTCACATCTGAAGGAAACACAATACTCGTACAGGAACACGATGGTTCCTCATTTGAGGGCATTGGCTTCTTTGAAGGTACAGGAACATTCAACGGGACTGGCAGATTTGTCGGTTCTGGTGCATTTTCGGGCGAAATGGTAAGCCCGGGTTCATTCTATCAAACAGGAATAGTTCCTGGAGAGTATGAAGTTACAGTAAGTTTAGAGAACGGTAGAGATGTATTACTGCCACAAACAATTAATGTTGGAATTAACCCTGAATTTGGAATAGCTCTAACCATGCCAGGGTCGTTAATAGCCGGTAATTTGACCAATGCTACTGGTGGAATTTTAACAAATACATCATTTGAAATAATCGATAACCTCAATGGAGATTCCACACCTGTGCAAATTACAACCAATGATACGGGTGGCTACAGGTATGGTCCTATATCCTCAGGCGAATACGAATACAGAATAGACCTTGATGAAGATGGTTTTTATGAGGTATCGGGAATAATTTCGGTAGGGGACGAAACAGAAGTATTCGCACCGATCAATATCATCCCAGATATGTATGACGTTTCCATCTCCATACAAGCACCTATTGCCGACAATGGAAGCGCATTAGTTGAGGTTGGCAACCAAAGTTTCACTCTAACTAACGCGATTGGGTTAACAGAAACTTACGAATCAGATGAAGCGGGAATAATCTCAATGGAGTTGAATGTTGGCGAGTATGTTATAGAACAGACTGGCTTGCAAGATTACTATCTATACTCTACTTTTAGCGTAGATGATGAAGATCTATCCTTTGGAATAGATTATGCTGTAGCATCTACATTGACTGGTCAGATTTTGGCTTATACAGTCGATTACAATGAAAACTGGACTCAGGTGGATATCGACAAAAATACTACCGCAGCATCAATGCTAGATGTCACGCTAACCAGCGGAGATAATCAATTTGATACAATAACCGATAGTGATGGTAACTTCTCGATTACTGTTCCTGGCGATTTGTCATATGTACTCAAAGCAACAACAACTGCCAACACATACGGAGTTGGTCTATCTGTAGAACCAAATGAGATTTCCGAAACTAACCTCGGTAGCATCTATCTATCACGTCTGAACAGTGTCTCAGGATTATTGTCAGTAAACGCAACTAACTCTTCTTGGAGTGCTCAAAACTTTAACGGGCTTACTCCTACCATACTAGCGGTTGATGAGTATGGAATAGAATGGGAGGCAGAAGTTACTGCCACGGGTACTTTCACTCTCAATCTGGCAAACGGTATCTATGATTTCAGTGGCTCAGAAGGCGAGTATAATATTGAAGTGGTAGAGGATTGGGAAATAACCACTTTTGTTGAAACGCAGACAGTGTCCATGATGGCAGATTTACAACCGGTTAGTGTCGCCATAGAAGTATGTCTAGTGAAAGATGTTACAGGTGACTGTTCAGAAGGAATTCCAAAGTATGCAGACATAACAATTACTTCTCAAGTTGACATTAATGCGTCACACAAACTAGGAGAATCCGATTTCGATGAGTTTGGAACATATAACCTAGAAATCATGCCTGGTCGATACACGTTACAAACAACATATACAGATTCAAGCGACGAGAATGCTACAGACTTCAATATGTTTTTCACTACCCAAGAAATCTTCGTCAGCATGTTTGCAGAAGACAATGATGCTATAATCATTGAACTCAATGATGAAAGATTGTTCAATGGGAAAATAACTGTTGGTCAAGATAATTTCTCAAATACACAATTCTTACTTTATAATGAGTCAAACAATCAATGGTTGTCTGCTACAACAAATGATACAGGTGAGTTCAGTCAATATATCCCATCAGGTGATTGGATAGTGATAGTCTCTCCTCAAGAGATTGAAAATACTACCTACACGCTCAGATATCCGCTGGCTATTGATGATGATAGTTCAACTAGAACTAACTTGGTTCTCGCTCTTGAAGAAGCGGTTAGAGTAAATGCGACACTCGTAGAATCATTGACAGATGAGTTTGTAGTAAACGCTAGACTCCTTGCTGTAAGCAATGACGGTTATGGTAATGTAACACTCGCATCAAGTGATGATTCAGGTAATGTGACGGATGTAATAATGCCTGGAAGTTGGACTCTAAGTTTGCTAAAGGAAACTGATGATAAGCGCTGGTCAATCGAAGATGAGTTGTACACATTTGTTGCTACAAACCAGGATGTTGAACTTGGAAACCTTACAGTTGATCTAGAGGTTTTGATTGGAGGAAAGATTTACTGGGACTTCAATGAGAATGATATTACAGATGTATCAGAATTAGTCGCTGGTGCCAATATCACTATTACATCATCTGATGATACATTAACATTTGATTTAATTACTGATGATTTCGGTGTTTGGTCTCAAATGGTTCCAGTGATGGATACATACAATGTAACGGTCGAGAAATCAGGATATTCTTCCGGTTATTACACAACAAACGAAACACAAGGAATGATTGTTGACTCAGATTCTGTAAAAGAAGACCTTTCAATAGTCGCAGACAATGTTCAAGTTAGTGGAATTGTAACATCCATAATGCAGGACGAAGAAGCGAGTTTAACAGGTTCGACAATAACACTCTATCCCGAAACTGGAAGAGATTTAACTCCAGTAACTCTATCAGGTGACTATGACAATGGTGAACTAACTTGGTCAACCAGTGTTGAACCAGGAAACTGGGTAGTTGTTGTAGAGAGTACAGTCGCTGATGAGAATACAGGTGGCGTCTCAATTGGATACTTGAATGCTGGAATTGAGGACGGTGGAGAACTTGAAATGGTGATGTCTTCTGGTGGTTATATACAATTAAACACCGTTTGGCAAGATATCCAACTTGGAGACCATCACGCTGGATCAGATAGTACAGGTAGCACAATGATCGATGGATTAGTTGAAGTGACGATTGATGCAGGTATCGATGTTACTTGGAATTATACATTAGATTCTGTCGGTGAGTTAAACCTACTATTGCCTGTTGGTGATTTCCAAATATCCTCAACATTCACCACAATACAACACGAAAGAATGCTTGATATGAAGTACACTGGCAATTCATTTGGCATTATCGAACAAGGTATCATCGATGTAGAAATGTCATATACAAGAACATTGAATTCTGCATCAACTGTAGCAATTAACGGTGAATCTATTGTTAACGCTACTTTCACTGATACTGCAATTTTGACCCCGATAGTCAATAATGAGGATTACGATGTAATAGAATTTGACCTAGATCTTGTGTACGAAGGTACTGAAAACAGCGATGTCCTAACAATTGGTGGAAGGTTAAGCAACACCATCGATTCTGAAGATTGGACGGTTGAGGTTTTCAATGGTACAGAATGGACAAGTGAGTCAGAAGTGACCCTTGGAATTGGTGAATCTCTCAGTGATGATTCAGTGTCTAATTCAACAACAGTGAAGATGAGAGTTATTCTCCCTAATGTTACCTCATCATTAAGTTTGGAAAACGGACACTTGATCAACATTGAGGTTTCTAGCGAAACTGGAATTTCAAGTTCAGTCGACCTAAGGGTAAAGGTACCACAATACTATGGTATGGAAATTACCAGTGCTATAACGGAAACCGGTGTTTCACCTGGTGGCACAGGTTCATTCTCATTTACATTGACTAATACTGGAAATGGCGATGATTCATTCAACATAGAATTGGCAGATAATCTACTTGAAGGCTGGCAAATTACTCCTGTCACAAGTACCTTGACGATTTCTAAGGATGACCAAAGAACACAGCAATTCTCAATATTTGCTCCTGAATCATTCACCTCCGGTGAAGTAGAAGCTACTGTTACAATTACCAGCGAGGATGGTATTACCTCTGAAACAATTACTGTATCAATTCAGTCCGCTAGGATTTCTCTAGATGTTGATGAAACCCTGTCACAAGAGTTAACCAAGGTCTATGAAAGTCAGCAAGGACAAATTGTTGTACCAATCACCAATAGTGGTTATCGAACAGCAAGTACCGTTCTTGTAACAGTTAACCTAACGAACGACCTCGGAAATGAGGTCTTGGAAAACATAGGTAATCAGACAATCAGTGTACCAGCAGGTCAAACAATTAATGCAACGTTCGTCCTAGGTGAATCCTCTAAGAAATTCAATAGGTATGCAATTAGTGTCGATATCCTCGGAGAAGATAATGAATATGTTGAAGACTCAATCGAGCCTTTTGATTACCAAGAAGAAACAATTCTAGACACTGCAGAACCAACGTCTGGATGGTTCATGGTTGTAATCGTTGTACTAACTGCTCTAGTCGCTTACGGTGGTTTGAAGGTTTCAAGGAATAAGAGTTCTAACAGGTTCTGATTTCAGACAATAGATTAAATGCTTAGCAATCATAAATCGATATGGTGCAGTAATGGGTAGTCTTGACTCTGTTGAACTGTTACCGGAACCTGATGACAGTAGGATTCTATCTGCTATAGATCCCTCAGCAATCGGATTTCAAGATGATTGGAGAGCTGACGTTACTGGATGGGCGCCAGCCATGCCGATGCCAATAAACCGTGTTCGTGGAAGAAAATTTGTCGTTACAAACGGTATATTGTTTGCTATTTTTGCGGTTCTGATTTTATGGATTTGGCAATCGGGTTACCTAATCGTTGATTTGCCACCTGCAAAGTCTGAATGGGCTGCTAAGCAAGCAGGTTTTTCTGATAACACTCTAGACGGGTTGACAGGAGAAGGAGTGAAGGTTTGCGTAGTAGATACTGGTATTGATTTATCTAATCCAGCCTTTAGTGGTGTTAATGTTGTATTCAAGGACATGATCGGAGATTCATCTATTCCTGTAGATTATGGTTTTCTTGCCCATGGAACACTCATGTCAGGTCTGTTAATCGCTCAATCGCATCAAATAGGTATGTCGCCAAATATTCAACTTGGTATGGTTGCGGCATTAGGCGATGACGGTACTGGCAAAAATACTGCTGATGAAAGTGATGTGGCGCAGGCAATCAACTGGTGTATCGAAATATTTAGGGCGGACATAATCTCACTTTCTTTAGGTGGTTCGCAAAGTGATGGTATGATGAGAGAGGGACCATCTGCTTCTGTGACTAGAAAAGCTGTAGATATGGGTATATTTGTCGTTGCTGCTGCAGGAAATGATGGCGGAGTTGATGATGATGGAAGAGTTTCAGTTCCCAGTAATGTCCCTCGAGCAATATCTGTGGGAGCATCGACCCGAGGTGGAGATGTTTGGGAAAATAGTTCACTCGGTTCTCAAACTATGCCAAATGGTGAGCAAAGAAATGATCCTAATATGAAACCAGAAATAATTGCTCCTGGTGATGGAATAATAAGTACAGGAAGGGGTGATTCATGGTATTCTAGTAGTGGTACTTCAGACGCTACTGTATTTGTTACTGCAGCTTTGGCACTGATTTTGGAAGACCAACCTAGAATGAAACCGAATTCCCAATCCGACGGTTCGTGTGTTGACTCGGTAAAAGAAGCGTTACGTATTAGTACAGAATTAAGAGGACAAGTCCATGATGACCAATCAGGATATGGACAACTCCATGCTGGAAATTGGTTGTCAGCAGTACGAAGTATGCCGAATTGCTAATAAAATCAGGGTGCAATCACCTAATTCAGCAAATCATATTTGATACTATTATCCTACTTTGATACTATAAAAAAAATCAATATTACCGCAGTATTATATTCTTAAGTAGTGTAGGGCATTTTAGAGGAGTAAAAATGACATCACGATTGAAACAAAAAAGTTTGACTATGGTTGCATTGATGTTTATGTCGGTAATGCTGTCTATATTATCAATCCCTCCAGTCTCTGCCGCAGGAATAAATCAAACGACTGAAGGATTACTTAATGGACAGGAAACTTGGACGGGGACTCATACTCTCATAGACAACGTTACAGTTGCTCCAGGAGCATCATTGATAGTAAATGCCGGTTCAACAATCATTATCCCTTACGGTAAGCATATCGATGTTAGAGGAGCTATATGTGTCGGTGCAGTATCTTGTGGAGCGCCATCAGATGGCTCAGCAGCCGACCCCACAACGTTTTCCTGGACTATTCCAACGGAATCAGAGTATTTAGTAAGAGGTTCGTGTTATGGTAGCGTAGATGCAGCTTGCGGCTCTGGAATGATCATTAGGAATACAATTGATGAAGCAAAAACGGGTCTTAATTTTGTTGAATTTGAGAATGCATTTGGGTATGAGTACCTATATCTAACTGGAGGAAATCCTAATGCTAAATACGCCGCCTTGGTATTTGATGGGGCTAAAACAAATGCTAACGGTTTGACATTTTCGACTACAAATGGGTCCAATGTATTTCTAACAAACTTAGCAAACCCAACAATTACCAATTCAGTATTTTCTCTTGGAATAGATGGTTATTCTTTGGGTAAGCGTTCCGCAGTTGATGCTCTTGGCGCTGGTGCTGGAATTTCAGACCCAATGAGGATTACAACATCAACATTCACTGGTGACGTCGAAGGATCATGCGGCAACAGTGGTTCAGGGATACAAATGATTTACGCAGATAATTCCTATATTGCCTTGGATGATATTACTATTTTAGACAATGGTTATGGTGTGTTTTTCAAGCAATCATCAGGTGAAATTATTAATTCTGATATAAACATAAATTGTGCTGCTGTGAACACTAACGGTTTCAAACAAACAGGTTCAATTAAACACACTCTTACAATCAATGATAATATTCTAACTACTACTGAAGGAGCGGGAATCACCGCATATGATCAAGCCAGAATTTCTGCATCACGTAACACTATTACTGGAGCAGAACAAGGGTCAGGAATTGCCATACGATCATCAACTGCAGATCTATACGATAACACCATTGGTCCTATTGGTGGATTTAATGGTTTATGGATATACGGAACATCTGAAGTCGTCGCAATTGGTAATAACATAACCAACACTGGTAAAGAAGCCGTGGTTCATGGAGAATATCACTATCAGGATAGTGGATGGCCATCCATTCCACCCTCAGAGTCTAGGCTGTACATGGAAAATAATTTCATCGATACTAATTCTGGAACATGTAATTCTGCCAAGATGTATGGTGGAGATTTCCAATGCCCAGCAATTCACATTTTCCGTGCGTCTGCTACTTTATACAACAATGTTGTAAAGAACAATGTCGGTGATGCGCTAAGAATCAAGGGCGGAATTGTAAATATTCAGAATAACGACATGCAAACAGATAGTTTTGCAGTAAACATATCTCATCACGATGATAATTATGGCAACAAATACGGTTCAATCGGCTACTTTTCCGGTAACACCTTCACGGGTGCTCTACAAGTTTACAATATTACAGAGTCTATGGTTACAATCCAATCAGAAAACATTCCTGCGCCTGGCGGCAACGAACTTTACCCAATAAATATGCAATGGCTTGGAGCGGAATGTCCGGATGTTCAAACAGAGTGTCTGAAATTGCCTAACACTGCGAACATGCCGCCTGCAGAAATGCCGATGGCATTAGAGCTCGTCAATAACTCTACCGTGCTTTCTTTTGCCGGATTACAAAATTTTGATACTTCGAAAATCCACGTAAAAAACCAACAGTCAGCATGGGGGAATCAAGTTAGAGAAGGTGAATTGGTAAAATTTAGAGTAAAGGCTGCTAACGTTGATGTTGAAGGAGCAACGGTGATAATCAAAGATGCTGTAGGCACACCTCTGTACACAATGACTACAGACGCTCAAGGTTATACTGACGAAGTTACCTTAGCAAGTAATTTTTATCTTGATCGTAACAACAACCATGTTGTTGGTGAAAATAATGTGCAAGTTCAATTAGCCAATGCATCTGGCGGACCTCCAATCGTCGAAACTCTCGATGAGAATACATGCTCAGATGGTTATGATAATGATGGAGATACACTAATCGATGATGCAGACGGAGATTGTGCAACTGGGCGTGAAGTTCCTCAATACAAAGTTGAAGCATTCAAATTTGGTAAAGGTACCTTTGAGTATGAATTTGTTCTAACCGGACCTGTTGATGATATAATTTCTTTAGAAAATATGGCGCCTAGTGTGACGGTTGAGCAACCTGAATTGACATCTTTTGCTCGGGTTGTATCTTTGTCAGGTACTGCATGGGACGGTGAGGCTCCGCCTTATGCTAGCGATATCATCGCCCAACAGAAGCAATTTGGCTATGTTGAAGATGTGCAAGTACAACCGCCCGGCTCCAGTGTTTGGATTTCAGCCGTTGATACCTCAAATTCAGGTGGCGAGATTACTCAAGCAAAATTCCCATTCAGCACATGGACATTTGACTATGATCTGTCAGAATATTCTGAGGGCGAAGGAGATGTAACCTTTAGAGTTCGATCTTTTGACGGTCTAGATTATTCGCCAGTCACTGTAAAGAGATACAAATTGAATCTAGAAGCACCATCAGTAATCGTTAATACACCAGCACAAAATTCACAACATGATACTAATTCTCCAAAAGGCTCAGTTATATCGTTCAGTGGTACTGCAAGCGATCCCTACTTTGGAGTTAATGGTAATGACATCAAAGAAATTTGGTTTGAGATAACCGAAGATTCCAACCCTCAATTCGCTTCTAAGTTTGCCATTACGCCAGGTCCTGGAGAAACTCTATCAGCATGGCAATATGATTGGAATTACCGAACATATGCTTCAGGTGATTACACTTTCAAGATTTGGGCAGCTGATAGCGACTTTTGTAAAGATGATACAAGCGATGAAACTTGTGATGTAATTACGCTAAACTTGAAGATTACCAATGAAAACGCACAACCAAACATAGCATTAGACTATCCTTTGAACAATGAAGTCGTTAGGGGTAGTGAATCAACATCAATCGCAGGATATGTATGGGACAACGATGGTATAATAACAAGAGTGGACATTGATATTTACAAGAATGGTAAGGATAGCGGTTCTGCACCAAATACTATCACCGTGACACAAGATTTGTTACAGGATGGCCAGTTCAACACAACTTGGAATCAAAACACATTGTGGCGAACCAAAAGTTTGCCCCATAATTCGATGTATGAAATTGTAGTTAGGTCTTTTGATGGTGAATCATACTCAATCGAAGAATCACGTTTCATAACAATTGACAATTCAGTAGATAATTCTCCTCCTTCTTTCGACCCAGCAGGTTGGCCAAATACTGTTGTAGTATACTGTGATGCAAATTCAAAGAGTCTTGACCGATGTGGCATTGGTGCAACATTTGATCTAACACAATACTTCACCGACCCCGAGCAAGGTTTGTTGAGATTTGATGTTTACAATGACCCAAGCGTGCCAACAGATGATTTGTATTATGACTATGTCTCAATCTCTTCAGATGGAATCGCAACATACAATCCACCAGCAACCCGTTCTGATGATATATCACAATGGTCACTAGTCCAACTGAAATTCGTGGCAACTGATAGCAGTGATTTGTGGGAAGTCTCAAGGTCAGTTAACGTCATTGTCAAGTCAGTATCCTTTGATGTGGTTCGAGATGGAACTGGCACAATTAGCGACTCCCAACCAGCCACCTTCTCTGGACAAGGGTTGCCTGAAAGTTTGGTCAAAGCACGATTTGACTCAAAATCTGGTCAAATGATTAACTCAACTAGAGTTCTAGCAGATGGTACTTGGAGTATGCAGATTAGTGCTAGTCAACTTGGTTCTAAAGATACTAGAGAAATTGTCTTTGAAATGGACGGCCAAATATTTGCTGATGAAACCGGTGATGACGCACTGTTTGAATTGTCATCAAAGGCAGAATCTGAGGGAAGTGGCATCATACTATATGTGATAATTGCGTTAGTTGTTATAGCGGTGTTGATTGCTGTCGGTGCATTCTTTTTCACCTTTGAAGAATTTGACGAAGAAGAAGAGTATAATCAAACTGCTCAAGTCCAAGAAGACCCATACGCTTGGGCCAAGGCCAAACAGGTTCCAGCTGTAACACCACAACCAGCAGCACAAGTGGTTGCACAACCAACTATTGTACAACAGGCTCCAGTGCAAGAAACGTCGCAGCAAGCATCACAACACCCGGGTTGGTTATGGGATTCCCAAACCAACCAATGGGTTCCTGATCCAAATTACGTACACAACAAGTGATACTTGGGTGATTCAATGGCTAATGTGAAACCAGGTGTTCAAGAGCGAATTTTGCTCCATCTTTTAGATTACTCTGATTATAAAAATAGTGTAGAGGTGCCATTCTCGCTATCGCAAATGGGTATTGCAAACGCTGTCGCAATTGCTCGCTCCAATGTTCCTAGAGCCATAGCCGGCTTGAAAGACCAAGGATTACTTATTGAGCGACAGGCTCACGTTAAAGGAGTATCAAGAAAAAGAAAAGCATATTTTTTGACAGACTCAGGCAAAAATCTAGCAGAGGATACTTGGAATGACTTGCGTGCATTTCCCGTTAGGTGTATACTTTCAGATGGAACAATAGAATCTTCTACTCTAGGGGAAATAAATACCATACTTCCTTTCACAATGAGGTCTGTTGATATAATAAGATATATGGATGATAATTGCGTTTTAGATTCTAGGACATTAACTGCTGATTTGATTGAAAGGGATTTGTCAAAGCATGTTGAGAAACAGTTGGTAACAGCACTCGGTGATTTGCCAAGGCTGAGGCATTTTTATGGTCGAGAAAAAGAATTGGACAATATGTTCAATCTATTAGAAGCACGTGCTACTACCCTTTTAGTTCCCGGTATTGCAGGGATTGGTAAAACTACAATGGCTAGTAAACTGATCGAGCGGTTCATGCATCGTAGAAATCTTATGTATCATCGTTGTCAAGACTGGGAAGGTTCGAGAGCGTTTTTCGAATCTGTCGGGGAATGGTTAGCAAACATTGGTGATTCTACATTTGCCGATTATATTGCAACAACCCCGGTACCTAAACCTGCAGAAGCGGCAAATTTACTGATTGACGCTCTGGAAGGTACACCATCTTTGATTGTGATAGATGACTTTCACAAAGTTGCTGACGCTACACTTCATCAAACGTTCCAAGCAATGGCGCTCGGTCTGCTTGGTAGTGAAGAAAAAATAGGGCTTGTATTATTTTCTAGATCTTTCAAGCCAGTTGTTCCTTCAAAAGATGCTGAAGGAAGAATCGCTAGTTTAGTCCTACCACTAGATGGTTTAGACTCTGACTCGGGCAGAAAATTACTCAGTAGTTTCGAAAATCTAGAAGATGAGCAATGGCTCTATATTCATGGAATTTCAAGGGGGCACCCGCTCGTCCTTGAGTTGATCAACCGTGGAGCATCAGCAACTGCATTTCATGAAACCTTGGAAAATTACGTGACAGTTGAAATTTTTTCCAAGTTAACAGCTGAGCAAAAACGTGTTTTATCTGTTTTATCAATTTTTAGAGAGCCAGTGTCAATCGATGCGCTATCAGACCAGAAACTCAACATTGACGTGCTGGACTCACTGGTCGAGCAAGGATTGGCAAGGCAAGTCGATAGCGAGGTTTACGATGTGCATGATTTGATTAGAGAATTCTTGTTGAGAAGCCTTGATGATAAACTAAAGATTGAATTGCACAATAAATGCAGTTCATGGTACCAGCGTACTAATGATGTTTCAGTATTTACCATCGAACTAATTTTCCATCTTGTTAGTTCTAAGAGTATGGTTGAGGCTGCATCAATTATTGTCAGTAAAGGTAGAAGTTTAATTTCAGCAGGGCATTTGGAACTCCTCAGCCTAATTGATTCTTTAGAACAATCAGAATTGTCTGTTGATGTATCGACAAAGATAAATCACTACAAAGGCGAGATTCTAGCACTACTTGGCAGATTTGAAGACGCTAAAGCAGCATTTACGATGGCTCAAGAAATGGCTTCAGACGGTAAAGATGTCAATACACAGGCTGAATTGCTTTCTGCATTAGCGGATATTTCTCTTAAGCAGGGTAATTTGGATGAATCACTAACTATGCACCTCGATGCGTTAGAGATTTTCATCAAATTGAAGGATGCTATTGGCGCAGCAAGAAGTTACAATAACATGGGATATATTCTTAGAAGAAAAAATGATAAATCAAAAGCACTTGAGTCATACGCTGAAGTGGAATCTATTCTGAATGAGAATGATGATGATGAATTGATTGCATCTCAACTTATACTTGCTAGATCTTTAATGGACTTGGGAGAAATCGAAAGAGCGAGAGACCACGCGTTAGAAGCATTTGATAAAACCGATAAATTGAATGATAAACAACTCCATGCAAGAGCTCAAGCAGTTCTTGGGCGTTATTATGCAAAAGTAGGTGATTCAGATGTGGCATCCCATCATTATTCACAGGCTCTAGATGCTATGAATGAAGAGGGTGATATTTTAGCAATGGTTGATATTACGATTCTCTTGGGCGAGGTTCTACAAGATTCAGGTAAGAATGATGAAGCCATGGAACATTTTCGAGAAGCCCTGGTTATTGCAGAAGCAAATGATCTTCGTATGCAAATAGGTGAGTTATTAATTAGACTTGGGAGTGTTGCTCCTGAGAAGAATCGACGAATGGAATACCTACAAAGAGCACTCTCTGTGTTTAGAGAACTAGGTGCAAAATCTAGAATGCGAGAAGTACAAACTAGAGTTCATAACGCAGTTATGGGTCGTTGATTATTGTGGCCTGTCTACTTCAATTGAAGTAATGCCATCTTTGTGAACCACCCAAATCATTTGTGCACCTGATAACTCAATTGATCCACTGTGGGCACCTGAACCTGTACCAGATACGAAAATTTCTGTGTCAAGCGACCCTCCGTCATCAATTAGAATCAATGAATTGTTAGTTAGTTGTAAGGAGAGCAAATTCTCATCAGCCTCTGTGGCTCTCCACCATACTGATTCAGTATACTCGATGTTTCCAAGGCGGCTTGCTTCATCTGCCCTTTCAACAGCTGCTGCAAGGTCGTCGAGATTCATTTGGATTGCTTGTTCATTCCATCTGTCTCTTGTTGCTGTTTCAATGTCCCAAGTCCAAATGCTGAAAACTGAAAGTAATAACACACCGAGTAAAAATGTGAAAATGTAACCCAATTCTGTAGCTGCTCCAGAGGTGTCTTCAACACGTTTTGAATTAATGTTCAATCTACCGCCTCCGTCATGGTTACATCGAGAGATGATAATTGAAGGCTAAATTGAATTGGTTCCCCGTTGGTGTGCCAAACTGCTTCAGATGTTCCTATACTTGGGTCTGGAACCCAACCAACATAGTCTGTTAATAAATCGAGTCTACCGGGGTATATTGTCCAATCAATACTTTGTTCTAAACCGCTTGCAGCAGAGTTAGCAATTGCTTCACCATAGGGGCTGTACCACCCTCGCCTTACCTCATATGCTGTTTGAGAGGCAAGTGACTCACGATATGCTAGTTCAATATCTAGGTTCATAATTCCAGAACCTACAGTGCTGTCTGAGGTTGGATTCAATGCCGGGATTGTAGTAGCAAATCTTGGACCAGGGCCAGATCTGTCATTTGGTTGTTTCAATACCGTTGGTAAGAATTCAGGATGGTTAGTCAAAACAGCACCGTTGGAATAAGCAACTTCCATTCCAGTCACAGATGATGTGAATTCATAGGTCAATCTTGAAATGTGGAAAATCCATGCTGATGCCACTAGGCTATATTCTGATGAACCAGCCTCAGCAATCAAATCAACCGAATAACTTGAGGGGTGCGAACCATCTTGCCACGCATTTAGAATTTGGAGTTCACTGCGTCCAGCAACAGTATTCCATGGCAGGTCAGTCGAAATCCAGCCGCTTGCTGTTGTACCTATCCCCAAGCACCTTTCAGCACCATCATGTGACAATTCAAGCAAACCTGAGTTGCCACTGACACGATGTACTCTCATAGGGTGTCCTTCAACTACTGACAGGTGATGATTGCCAACATCTGTAGAAAATTCATAGAATGGGCTTTCGTAGTTTGAACTGTGATTGAAAGAGATAGCGCTTGAAAAGTTCCAAACCGATTCATATCCTGCGATTTGGGTTATTATTGAATCCAAATTGTTTGAATTATGGGTGTCAAATACATGCTCAAGTCCAGAGGAGAATCCAGTATCACTGGCAGGTATTATGCTAATACCCAAACTGTCGGAATTTGTATTGTTGTTGTGCCAGTAAACGATCACATCTCTATCAGTATCTACAACAGGTGAACCAGTTATGCCACTTGGAGGCCATATGACCGATTCTGTTGATTTGGGAGAAATTGAAATTCCACCTCCCTTCCATGTAGCAGTTGCAATTGTGTCACTGGGGTTTGTTAACTCCAAATATCCTGAAATCTGTGGAGTCAAGAATTCGGTACCTAAATATCCGCCTGAACTGGATTTTAGATTCACAATCCCTGAAGTTCCAGTATTATCAGTTAAAAGAATTAGTCTTGATGGTGCACTGGTTGTGATTGTCAGTACCGATGAGTCTTGTATTGTGTAGGTATTACTCCAATTTGTCCCCTCTCTGTAGTCGGCATTTTCCAAGACAATCTCCGAGACTTCTATACCATTGATTGTTGATGTGACCAAGTTGGAACTATCGCTTATCACATGAACTGAAGAATCTCCTGCGCTTAACGGGATAGTCCATGACCTTCCTTGACCATCTTCCTTACTCGGATTATCCGGGGTGACTAGAACAGCACCGCCTTGACCATGACTAGCAAGAATCGTTAGTTCGTGACTAGATTCCAGTACTAAATCACTCATCGTGCTTGTATCAATGTTAATTGATTGGTCAATGTTCAATGCTATATTTTCAGAAAGGCTATCATCAACCATCAGTTTGATTTTAATCGGGCCAAGTGGTGCTGCTAACCCCTTAGCAGATGAAATTGCTAGGTTTTCAGTCCAGTCTGGGACTGAGTAGTAAAACGCTCTTGTCGGTCCAAGTCTCAAATCACTGTAACATACAGCAGTTGTCTTACTCTCAGGATGTTTTATCTCAATGTTGTCATCAAAATCAAGAATACTCTTCATCCTAAATGTTGTGTCATCAAACCAGGTTGAAGAGTACCACATTCCGCCTCTAGTGCTGTCCCAAGACAGACTGCCATCTAGAGGAATCATTTCAACTTCAGTTGAGTCTCCAGGCATACCATGTTCACTCAAAACTTCAGTTTGCTGTGCTAATATCATCATTTGAGCAGACATATCATCACGCTCAATTGAGCCTTCTAATTCTTCAATTATTGGTAACATTGAAACTAACATTAAGCCAATAATAGAAACTACTCCCCCAAATAGTAAGACAGTAGCAATCGCTGCAGAAACAGCCTCTTCATTGCGGGTTATGTTGTGCTTCATCTTTCGACCACAACCTCATTTATTGCAACATCAAAATAGACTGGTTGTTCAATGGAAGTGACAGTAATTCCATCTATGCCACTAGCTCTCTCATAAGGGGCCAAGCCAACATATTCGTCTAAAGTCCCTGAGGCCCTATTTAGGGTGTATTTGGATAACCATTGTTCATCATATTGTGGAGTAATAACAGGTGCTACAGAATTTGTGAGGGTGAATCTCACATTGAAACATTCTCCAGAAAATGGATTCAATGAGCCAGCAGAAATTATGTCAATTCCAAGTTGATTGGCGCTACCTAAGCTCCCGTTGACTTGAATATTGGTCAGAATAATAGAAAGTCTAACACCACCCGTTGCTAATTGGTCAAATTCAACGCGGGGGAATTTACTTATTTCCCATGCTGAATCAGCAAAATGTTCAATCCTAGCATTATTGATAAGTATAATTTCATGCTCGCCGTTTCCTAAACTTGTGATAACTCTTAATCCAGAGATTGTGTATTTAATGTCCTTATGTATTGCTTCATTATTATCATTGAATACAGTTATGATGTGCCATTCAGTTAATTGTAAGTTATGAGTAACTAATCCAGTATTTTGGTCTATGTTGAACTCATTATATCCATTATCATCCAAGATGCTTACTTTATGCGCTGTGGAATTTATACTCTCTACTGTGAAGCCATTGGCCGTATAATCTGTTACGTCGACAATATCAAACGGTGTTGTGTCGGCACTGATTTCCCAAACTTCTAGATTACTTACACCTTGGAGCATTGAGGTACGCATCCCCAATTTATGACGTATTCCAGTGCCATCGGGAGAATCGGCAGCCACATCAATACGATCTTCTAATCGATCGGCAATTCCATTGGCTGCATTCCAGTTGGTATTATCTTCAAAGTCAGAGATATATGGATTGAGAAATACCCATACCCCGCCCATTATTGAAACGACCATAGCAAGCATCATAATTACGCCTAAAACCTCGCTAACTCCAGTTTCATCATCCCGCCTGCTTGACTGGCGGAGAAGTCGCCTTGCGGGTGGCATGGTCAACTGAGGCTTTGGTATCATTTAGGTATTGACCTTGAAATCTAACGATTTAAGTTAATCTCAGGGTTATTCTCTGTGTTGGATTTATTATCTTCGAGTATTTCTTTGCCAATGTAATGGGTCATTTCAGGACCGTCTTGTAGAGATATGTGTATGTCTCCATCAAAAATCTCGGAGATATGGTATAGAACGGTAGATTCAGCAAGATGTGGCGAATTATTTTTTTCTGAGAGGTGGGTCAAAACTATGCTTCTAGTCGCTTTTGTACAAACTTCTGCTAAAAATGCTCCAGTTTGGTTGTTTGACAAGTGCCCACCCCTGCCACGAATTCTCTCTTTCAAGGAGAAGGGATATGGTCCCGAATTCAATCTGTTTTCATCATAATTTGCTTCAATCGAAATATGCTCACAGCCGTAAACATGTTTGACAAGTTCATCAGTCCAAGAGCCCAAATCAGTGATGACAGCCGCTCGCTCTCCCCGGTAGCTAGCAATGAATGCCACATTGTCGGAACCGGAATGAGGTACAGGCACTGGCAAGACTGATAACTCATCACCGATTCTTATCATGTCAAGTGAGCCAAAATAAGATGTGAGCATTGGATTCAAATTTAGTTCTTGAGCAGTTCTTTCGTTGGCTAGAATTTGCATCTCCCATTTTCTCTGAGCAATTGATGCACCTCCGCCATGGTCTCCATGATGGTGGCTGATTAAAGCACAATCTATTTCTTCGGGTGTTATGCCAAGGAGACCTAATCGCTTTGCTAACTGAGCACCACTAAATCCCTGATCAATCAGAACTTTTACCTCATCAGTCTCTAGTAGAGTGGAGTTGCCACGGCTACCAGTGCCTAGATGAGTAATTTTCAAAGTCATGCGAACATCAAACTCCCAGCGCGTAAAGGTATTGAACAAATCGCTACAATTATTGGTAATACGTCTATTTTCTAATTTATTAGGACACTTCAAGACCGTAAATAATGAATTTTTGTCGGAACATCACTCCATCATACTCTTAAGGGTAATCTTTGAGACTCGATTGCGAAGCGTACGCTTTGCGAGTGGTGAGCAAATGCGTAGGAGTCAATCAACACTGTTAACAACACTTGCAGTTGTTATCAGTTTACTGTTTATGTCGCAATTTCCAACAATTTCTCCAGTCTCAAACATTCATCCACGCGACACAAACCAAGAACGACCACCTACAACTGATTCTGATGGTGATGGTATACCCGATGTTCATGAAAATTTATTCACTGAATGGATCAATGGCACGACAGTTGACGGCAGAGGATTTGCCATGGAAGGACTTGACAAAGACGACGCATCAGATGCCACTCTGGATAATGATAATGATGGATTGAATGCCACTGAAGAATATTGCTGGCCCTACCCAGCAGAGTGTACAGACCCTGGATTCTTACGTGGTTTAACAGGCGTAGTCGACGGAGAAGGAGTACGTTCTTATCTTGATCCAAGGAAATCAGATACTGATGGTGATGGAATGCCCGATGGTTATGAGGCCTACATGTGCTTAAGAATAGGTGGATTTGATGTATTTGCTCAACGCTATCAATGTCAAGACTTTGACCCTCTAAATGCTAGTGACGCAATGAAAGACCCGGATATGGATGGCTTTGATGTCAACAGGGACGGAATCATGAATCAAAACGAATGGTACACCTCGAGTGAGGAATACATCCATGGGGCACCGGCAAACCATACAACAGAGTTGGATGGATTATGGTGCTCTGCAACATTACCTGAAGGGTCCATATTAACCAACTGGCCATACATACCAACTGGAGCGAATGCTACATTTCAAAATCTTTTGAAAGCATGCACCTCAGCGGAATCGCCTGTAGGAGAAGATTTGTGGTTAGGTACAGACCCTTTACTAAAAGATTCAGACCGGTATAATTGGGATGGATTTTCTATCAGAAGCCTATTTCCATCATTTGGCGATGGTATACCAGATGGTTGGGAGGTTCACTTTGGATTAGATCCACTCAACCGAAGCAGTGCCCTTACAGATGAAGACTTAGATGGATGGGATAAGAATCTAGACGGTGTACTATCCCCTGATGTAAGTAGAACAGAAACAGCACTGGCTCTTGGAGAACAGTTGTCTAATATCGAAGAATATAATATCTACTTTGACGATGGTAACAATGTAATTGCTGGATTGAAATCCGTTGAATTTGATTCCAGTACGCCGTCGTTGTATACCTATCCTATTTCATTCTCAACAAGTAGTGATGTGTTAAGCGTTATTCATCATGATGTAAGGGAACTGGAATCTGTTGGCGATACGGTGTATGTGACAACCAAATATGGCATAACCGTAATTGATTACAACATAGGTTCTAGTGTTGATTATTGGATGCCGCAAGGAGTTATACTAGAGGATTCAGAATTACTCTTTGATTCAAATCAGGAGTTATATGCAATCGCAACTGCATCTAATATTGGTCTTGGGGTCGGCAGAGTGCAAGTTGATGGATTCTTGCAGGGCGTTGAAAATTGGGATTGGTCACAGACGGATGCAATTCTTGAAATTGAAGAATTAGATATTAACAGCCCAAATAATCAAGTGATTGGATTAGGTGTTGCTGGTGTAGGAAATGTATTCGAGATTAGTAGTTCTGGATTAATTGAAATTGTTCATTCCGTCAGTTCTTCAATCAGTGACCAACTTTTGCTGGGCAATGCAACCGTAACAGACATTGCACATGGCCTTGCTAATGGAAATTTAACACTCTTTATTGGAACCGATAGAGGTTTACTAATCTCAGAAACTAATTCAGGACGAGATGGTAATTCAGCAGATTGGAGATTTTACTACACAAGTGAAGACACCGGCATATTTGTCTCAATTAACGAATTAAGGACCCTACCAGTTGGAAGTAATGAAAATCCTGCAGAAATTAGAGATATCCACCTTGACGGCCCGTCGCTAGATAATCCGCAAGTATTGTGGTTTGGCACTCCTTCTGGACTTCATCAAATGCGACTAATTGATGATGTAATCAGCCACAGTGGACTGTTGGAAAATCCTGGTTCTGACGAGATAAGCACTAGAGATATTAACAACATTAGAGCCATACATACCACAGGAGAGCAAATAATCCTAGGTTCAAATGCTGGCACATGGGTTGTCTCTGGTGATTATTCTAATGTGTATGAAATAGACGCACAGGAAATCATACCCGGTTATGTTTCACAGATAACTACTATCGGGGATTCCAGTAATATGACAATACTTGGAGCTGCAGAACCAGGTCAATTTTCTAATTTAGAATTAATTAATCCGAAATCTAACGATTCTGACAGCGATGGAATTCCAGACGGCTGGGAGTTGGGTAATGGCCTAGATCCAACAGATCCATGGGACGCAAGATTGGACTTTGATTTTGATGGCCTTGATTTAGATCAATCGGGTGATGGAATTTATGAAAGACTGTGGACTAATCTAGACGAATTTAGATACATACAAAGGACTGATGATGGTTATAATTCAACAAATCCGAATGTTGGAGATACTGATGGCGATGGTCTAAGCGATGGGGCTGAATACTTTGGATTCTTTTATGAGGATACTAATCTTTGGTGTTACTATAATGTTCAATTGGATTACATCTGCGATAGCCAAATTGGCATCAGTGCAAATAACACTTATTTGACATCATCAATTTCAGACATTGGTACCGACCCGACAAATTTCGATAGTGATGGGGATGGAATGCCCGATGGTTGGGAAATCCAAAACCGTCGCTGGGTAGGATCAACATTTACTGGGGGTAACAACTGGTCATTAGACCCAAATCGACCTGAGGATGCTAATTGGGATGCAGATGGCGATGGTTTGCAAAACCTTTGCGAGTATCAGTGGAGCCAATTAAAACACCAAGCAATGGAAGGTTTACTACTAGAATCTCACGGTGAAAATATTACTTTTGCTGAAAATTGGACCGAATCAGACCCTAACAATATTGATTCTGATGGAGATACGCTGCCTGATGGTTGGGAAGCCTCTTATTCTTGCAACTGGAACCCTAGTCGGGTTGGAATAAATCCACTGAATGGCTCTGATGCACTAAATAATCCCGACAATGATGGTTATGATATTGATAGAGATGGAATTCTACAATCAAATGAGGCTTTTGTTAATTACCTTGAATATCACTTAAGAGACGATTTATTTAATGATGAGAATCCTGTTGATTTCGACAATTTGCCATTTGGTTTCTCTACTGATTTGTTTGACAATGTAATGGCAAATGGACAACCTGAAGCATCATATTACGAGCGAGCGGCTGGATCATATTTAGCAAGTCAAAATCCACTTGATGCTGGCGCTGCCAATCCTTTGAATGCTGATTCAGATAATGATGGCATGCCTGATGGTTGGGAAATATGGTTCTCAAGGTGGGATGTCTTGCAAGATGAGTGGACCCTAAATCCATTACAACCTGCAGATAGATGGCAAGACGCTGATGATGATGGAATGACAAATTGGGAAGAATATAACGCCATAGACCCAATAAATTCCGAAACAGATTCAGAGAGAACATCTCCGAAATGGTTCGTTACAACCATAGGTAGTGCTTACACTTTCCAGGCATGGGCTGGAATTCAGACTGATCTCTCATTTGGCTCATTTGTCAACTCAACACAGAGAAATTTAACGGGAATAACCGGTGACCCCAATAATGTTGATACTGATGGGGATGGCATTCTTGATGGTGTTGAGTTACTTTTCACAACTTGGAACTCATCTGCACAAACCTGGACATTGAATCCGTTGGTCCCAGGCGACGGATTATTTGATTCCGATGAGGATGGTCTAGTAGATTTACAAGAATTCGCTTTGGTAAGTTCTAACCCCGACAATGGAATAGACCATCCTTCAGATGCTCCATTATTACACATCGATGGCGATTTGTTGCAGCCTACTGAAAAAACTCAGAGAATGTTCAATATGTTGATATCAAAAGAAACTCGAGGAAAGAGGTTGCTAAATGACTTCAATGACTGGCAAAACGGTGAACCAGCCAATGCGTTTATTTCGATACTAATGGGAATAACCGACCCAACAAATCCCGATACTGATGGAGATGGCATGTATGATGGATTCGAATATTGGTTTGCTGAGTGGGATCTAGAAAACAATCTATGGAGCATAAATCCACTGATTGACGGCGATGTTTTACTTGATAGCGATGGAGATAGCTTTGATTGTGATGGCGATGGTAATATCTCACTTGATGAGAGATTCTCAAACTTAAGAGAATGGGAATCAAGAACTTGGGGTAAGTACTCAGAGCGTAATACTGTTCCTCAAGAGGTAGGGATTCTGAGCTTTGGTGACGATGCTATCAACGCTTACATTGAAGAATTAGGTTATACATATTTCCAAGCAACTAATGCGCTGTATAATGATTTTATTTCGAAAAGCCAAGATAGCGCTGACCGTATGGATAAAATAAATTCATTTGACTCAAATAATTTTAATCGAACGTTAATTGGCGTTGCAGACCCAACAAGCACTGATTCAGATGGCGATTCGATACCCGATGGATGGGAATATTGCTATGCCATCTATGGCATGCCTGATGTTTCTACCCAAGACCATTGGGCTGCTAACCCTATCAATCCACATGATGTCAATTATGACGGTGATAGTGATGGATGGTATGACAGAAAATCTGTCGACATTCCAGCAGAACAAGGAACTTGGGATGAACGTAATTTTGTGGCCAGTGGAGTCACAATCCAGCCTGGTCCGGGCTCGCTACCATTCACTAATTTGATGGAGTGGAATAACAACACGAGGCCTGACTTGAACGATACAGACGGTGATTCTGTAACCTACATAACTCAGGTGACCAATGGCCTGGTTACATCACATCAAATTGATTATAATTTAAGCGATGGTCGTGAAGTTTTCAAGTACGGAATTAATCCTATCGACAACGATACAGATGGTGACATGTTGCCTGATTGGTATGAATATAAGATGGCTTGGAATGAGTCAAATGATAATTTTTCATCATACCTGCAGATAAAAGTTGTATGGATAGACTCACTCACAGGTGGTGAGTGTGATACTAACACTGTCTCATGCCTGCCTTTATCTTCTGATTCAGGTATACTATCTAGGCCAGAATTGGAGTTTACTTGGTTTACCTTAGATCCTGCAGACCCAGTAGACGCAAATTATGATCCCGATAATGACGGCAACTATGACTGTTCAGGGGCAGGATGTAATTATGAACCATATACTAATTTCCAAGAATTCTACATGCTTACAGATGAAGATTTGACTTCACCAAATGCTGTCAGGTTATCGCCATTACTGTATCAGGGTAGTCCTGTAGAAGAATGGTGGCAATTTAGAGGTTATACTCTAGGTCTTGGCACCCCTGCTGAAGCATCAACAAATTACATGAAAATGGATAAACAATCATCATCTGACTTTAGATATGTACTGATAATCAATGATAACGACAATGATTTCTTGACCTTAGATACTACTGATGATGAATTGCTGGTATCTGGGTCTCAAACAGATCAATGGGAAATTTACTACGCTAGTTCACCGCAAACCGCTCCTGTTAGAGCAGTTGGCGAACATGAATATGGTTGGTATCTAATGGACTTTGACGACGATCATTTGGCAGAAGGCAGTAGTCCAATTAATTGGGACACTGACGGGGACTGGATTGTTGACTGGTTTGAGGTAAATGATGATGAAGAGGACGGACTGAGGGGAGATTCATCTCCAATAAGGTACGATTCAAGGCAAACCGGCTGAAGGGGTTTTTTCATGTCTGAGGTCGTTGATGGACTAGTTACTTTGCAGGAACGGATGGTTAACCTGATTAATCAGCTGAACATGCCGATTATTGAAGTCAGTATGGTTATTCAAAATATGCTTAGTCCAATGTTAGAATCATTAAGTATCCATATTGCTGAAACTGGGATGGAAGTGTCAGACATGGTTATGAATCAATGGCCTATTGATCGGCAAGAACATGATGGCAATCAATCATCATTGAGCATAGAAAAGATTCTCTCAGTTGTAGATGAAGATAGAATGGACATCTTAGAGACCTTGGTGCGTGTGACGATGGTCGAAACTGAGATGATCTTGCTTGATGGCATTTCTGCCCTTAGAATGTGGGAGCATTTGGTAAGAAGCAAGTTGGCAAATATCACTTCACCTGGACAACTATTTTCGCCGTTAGAAATACCAGAAGAATGGTGACAATATTTTCAATGGTTACTTATTGGGTGTGACATGGTGAAAAGTATCAGTGTTCCTACATTACTTGGATTGTTGATTATTCTCTCAACTATGTCTGGTTGTCTAGGCAGTGATTTATTTGAATCTGAAGATAAAAAAGGAATTCCTGGCGGTCTAACTTTAGCATGCCTTAGTTCGGCAAAATACACTTCGATGGTTATTGAAATTGATTATGAACCAGGTTACATGCCAGAGCAAAGCTCAGTCAATCTACTAAAAACCAGGTTGCAAGAGGTTTGTGATAAGCCAAATGGTATTGAGGTTGAGTTGACAGAGACCAACTTTGACCATTCCGGTACATGGTCTGCAAACGATGTTAGAGAAAAGGCATGGGAGCACAAATCAAACGAACCACAAACTGGGTCTACCCTATATTGGCAAGCGTTATTCCCCTCATCTGAGTACAGTAACGAAGATGTTCTTGGAGTTGCGGTAGATGCTTCAACAGTTGCTATATTCAAGGACACGGTAGAAGATGCTGAGGGTCCAATATTTAGTAGACCATCTGCCGAAGAAATAGAAAACAGTGTTTTAGTTCACGAATTTGGACACCTTCTTGGCTTAGTCAATTTGGTCTATAAATCGCCAGTAGATCATGAGGACAAAGACCATCCAGGTCATTCAAACAATGAAGATTCTGTAATGTACTGGGCGATTGAGTCTGCAAATTTGGCCAACATAATAACGGGAGAGTTACCCGATGAGTTTGATACTGATGATTTGAATGATTTATCGGGAATGCTTAGCGGTGAGATTCCAGTAACCAATCAGATATGGCTACCCTGAGTGTTTTTACCTGCGACAAACTTTGTGGCATCTCTCCATGCATCAAATATAGAATAAGCCCATAGGACAAACCATAATACTACAGTTAATGCTAGTGGGATTTGCAACAAAGCATAATCAAATCCTTTCTGATGCTTTCTGTTGAAGTGTTGTCCTAAAAATAGGAATGGTATTGCTGCGATTAGGGCCGCTACAATTGGGCGTAATGCACCCCAAAATCCGACGCCAAGAGTCATTTCTTTCCATATTTGTCGAAACACTTTGAAGCCCGTAACCACTTTGTTTGGCTCGGATTTTGTGTCAACAAAATTTGATTCAGTCATCATCACTCATTCACCGGTACAGCATTCTGCATGTCAATATAACCCATGAATGTATACAAACAGGTCAAAAGTTAGTGCTTCTTGGGGTATCCATGCCGAGAATCTTGCTAACTGGCTTCGAACCATTTGGCAAAAATACAACAAATGTTTCTCAAGAAATTCTTGAAAGAATCGAATCGGAATTCGTAATTACCGACCCTTGGAGGGATTTTAGGCCAGAAAGAAGTGCAAATTCTAACAAAGTGATTGTAGAAAAAACATTGCTTAAGGTAGACGAATCAGGCTCAAATGTAGTGGCAAAAAGGTTGGAGAATAACGAATCATGGGATTTAATCATCCACATGGGTTTGTGTGATAGTTGTGAATTTATTAGGTTTGAATTAGTTGCAAGAAACAAAATAGATATGAAAATACCTGATAATTCCGGACGGCAATTGACTAACGAGTTCATTGGTGAATACAATTTAACTACTGACGACTCATTTGTCAAATTACTAAATCATCCACCACTAGAAAATTTGGTTCTTTCAAATGATGCGGGCACATTTCTGTGTAATGAGACCTATTACAGGACCTTGCAATCATTATCTAAGATACAATCTGAGGAAACGGTTAAGGCTTGTTTTATTCACTTTCCAAGTGAAGAAAAGATCACCGTCCCAAAAGCAATTATGACGCTAAAAAATGTAATCAGCAGGTTTTTTTTCAAACCAGTTATTGATGTAGTTGGTGCTTTGGTAATTAATGATGACAAAATCATGTTGGCAAAGAGAAATACCAATTCTGAAATGGCAGGGTTATGGGAATTCCCCGGCGGAAAAATTGAGCATGGTGAGTCTAAATTTGATGCTATAATTAGGGAAATGGATGAGGAATTTGGTTGGAATGTGTCACCAACGAGGATAGTAGCATGCATCCATCATGAATATCCTGATTTCGCAATAAATCTGAACATTATTGAGGTGACAATTAAGATCGATGATAATATTCAACCAAGTTCAAGGTGGACTTCACATGATGAAGTAGGTTGGTTTGATAGTGTCGATGAGATTGAAATTGCCGGGGCAGATTATGATATTGCAATGTCAATATTGAGCGATATTAATGCCAAGTAGATGCATCTCCATCATTGTGCATCGTTCTTTCATCGTGTATTCTTCGTGGAACAGTATCTCGTCCCTTATGCCAAGTTGCCGCTTCAATCCAAGTTTCAAGGTTATCACCAATTAGTTCAATTTCAATGACTCCTCCTAACGGATTCTTATCGGTTAAATTAAAGCCAACTTTACCAGCAATTGCTGCTTGTCTTAGAATTTGGAAACGAGTAGTATTACTGTTTAAATTCATACTTAATACATCCAACGCAGTATCTAGTATGGCTTGTTTTCTTATCATCGTAAGAAAATTATTCAATGAGACATTTTCTTTTCTAAACTCATAACTGGAAGGCTTACCGAGGTTCGGTTCTAGAATCTGTACATCTGTATTGAAATCCGGAAATATATTCTGTATACTCGTTAATACTAACGTTGGAGACTCAGGGCCATTGACTTTTGTATAAACAGAAGTTTTGATACCCTCATCGATTCCGTTTAGCAGTATTTTACTTTCAGTCACATAACGGCTAAGTTTGCTTCACTCTTCAAACTGTTTATTTTTGGCCATGGTTTAGTAAGTATGAAAACTAAAAGGGCGATGGTGGACCATGGCAGACCAGATTAATCCAATGGTTGTGTCGGTAGTGCCAGTATTGAATGAAGAATCAACAATTATTCAATGCCTCTCTTCACTTTGTCAACAAACATATCCTTACAATTACCACCGAATTTTTGTCTTAGATGGTGGTTCAATGGATACAACAAAACAGTTAGTTGAGGAATTCATTTCTAACAAATCGACAAATACCCCGGAAATAACTATTGCAGAAAACCCCGGTAAATACGTTGCAGAAGCAAGAAATTTAGCACTTCAATTGGTTCCTGATGAAACAGAATATCTGCTTGAGATTATTGGCCATTGTTCGGTAAGCGAAACTCATGTTGAGGTTTTGGTCAAAACAATGACAGAGTTGCAAGAATCTAGTAAAACTCCAGTTGGTGCGTTGGGGGTGAAAGTAGTTACCCGAGAGGGTGAATTAGGATTAGTAGAATCTTGGATTGAATCTAGCTTATCTTCGCCTTTAGCCAGTGGTAATGGGCAATTTGGGAACTTCTCAGGCACTGAGAAAACCAAGGTTCCAGCATTTTGTCTGCATTCAAGAAAGGCATTGGATGCAGTTGGTGGTTGGGATACATCATTTATCACCAGTCAGGATAGTGATTTGTCAATGCGGTTAATGAATGCCGGTTATTACTTGTATAGGACAGACGAGGTCTCGGTTAAAATGGTGAAAAGAACATCTCTCATTAGTTGGACAAAGATGGGATTTAGATACGGTTTTTGGCGTACAAAGTTGGTGAAAAGACATCGTAAAAGAGCAAGTGTAAGGGAATTTCTGCCCTGGTTTGGTTTGTTAATCACACTTGGATTGTACTTAACTGATCAGGAATCTTGGTACATCCCTGGAATGCTATACCTTATCGTATTAGGGCTTGAAGGATTGAGGTTTGCAATACAGAAGAGAGACCCAACAATGGTTATTGGCGTTCCAATTTCAATCATATTACTACACACCTCTTTTTCTATTGGCTTATTGTACGGCATCTTCGGAAAGACACGCTCATTCAATGACCGGGAAACAAACAATGGGAATCTAAATTAACAGCAGGCGTAATCAAGTGGTGAGAGATATGGTCGAGAAGTCATTAAGCTCAAAAACTGTCTCTGTGATGCCAGTGTTATTACTCGGATTTATTCACGTTTTTGTTACCCCCTTAAGAGATATTTTCGATATAGAGCCTCTGTTGATGATTCCATATTATCTGTTTGGTGTTTTTATTGGTGTGATAATTTACCGACGGTCAAATGTAGTTAGAGATTATGAGTATAGAAGATCTAAAGTGATGAAGAAAATGAAGAATGCATATGCTGCTGAAGAAAGCGGTGTTTGGCAGACTAATGTTGCCATTCCTGGGGAGATAAGTAGTCAAATGAATCTCTCAGCAGGTGTTTCACAAATTTCAAAAGAAGCTCCAGAGATGGAGGTGTCTGATGATAACAAAGTAGAGGTCTCAATGCTTAACGAATCAAAGTCAGTAATCGAGGCAACTCGTAGAGTATCAGGTAAATCAACCTTTGATGACCAAGAGGTTATGTCAACTATTGGTGCAACACGAAAAATTAGTCCAATGGATAGGTTGTTGGATTTTGTTTCTGGTATGTTCGGTAAACCCTCTGCACAAGAGTCAAGAGAGGAAAAACGAATAACAGCACTAAAGGCGGCTTCTGAGGCTGCACCTGTAAGAGCAGAAAAGCCACAAGCACCAATACAGTACGAAAGAAATGAAGTAGAGATTGGCCCAGAATCTAATTACGTTGATGATTATACCAAAGAGTCAAATGAAACTGTGGAGAACGTTAATTCTAAACCAGTTTTGGAGGCAAAGAATTACTCCGCTTTTGCACCTCCTAATAACAACTCACTAGGTAATCAAACCTTAGAATCAATGGCTATGTTGCCGGCTAATAATACACATGGATTTGCTAATCCAGCCCCAAAACAGGGGCCTAGGTGTAGAGGTTGTGGATATTCAATCAAAACCGGTGATAGATTTTGTGATAATTGCGGATTAGATGTATTATGATTTCCGTGATGTTGAAAGGTGTTATTGAAGCAGGTTAACATCAAGGGGGACTTGAATGGCGGATAAGCGGGATTATTATGAGGTTCTTGGAGTTGACAAGTCAGCTGACGAAAAAGACCTAAAAAATGCCTTTAGAAGTCTTGCTAGAAAGTATCATCCTGACCGAAGTACTGAGGATGATGCAGAGGATAAATTCAAAGAGATTCAAGAAGCATATGCAGTTCTGTCAGATTCTGAAAAGCGGCAAATGTATGATCGATATGGCCACAATACCCCGGGTGGTTCGCCATTTGGAGGATTCGGCGGTGGTTCGTTCAACATAAATTTAGAGGATATCTTAGGTGGAGACTTCTTTTCTAGTTTTTTTGGCGGGGGGACTAGACGGTCAAGAAACCGTGGAAACGATGTAATATTCAGATATAGTGTCAATCTAGAATCAGTTTTTGAAGGTACTAGTGAGGAATTGGAACTTGAACTACCAACGTCTTGCGATGAATGCAGTGGTTCTGGCGCTGAAAATGGTGATATAATTTCATGTAATAACTGTGGTGGGCAAGGTAAGATAAGAGCCAGACAGCAAGTAGGACCATTTGTCCAAGATGTGATTAGAGATTGCCCTAACTGTTCGGGAATGGGTCAAATTATCAAAACAAAGTGCAAATCCTGCAAAGGAAGTGGTCAAATTCTCAAAGAGACAAAGTTGCGATTCAATGTTCCCAAGGGTGCTGAGGACGGAACACGATTGAGAATGAGGGGTAAGGGTGAACCTGCACTTAGAGGCAGGGGTGAAAACGGTGATTTGTATATCGAGATGGAAGTTGAACAGCATGATTGGTTTGAAAGGTCAGGCGCTGATTTAATCATGTCTTTACCTCTACCTTACACAGATTTAGTGCTCGGGAAAACTATCACTTTACCACATATCGATGGTGGCGAACTAAAGATTATAATCCCAAAAATGACTAATTCTGGAGAGACTATAGAAATACGAGGCAAGGGACTTCCTCGGATAAGGGGCTCGGGTAGAGGTGATGTGGTTATTTTAGTTAAATTGCAAATGCCAAAAAAGGTAAATAAGGCTGAAATGAAACAACTAGAATCAACTAGGCAGTCCTTTACAGATGAAGAATTACAAGAAATCATCAAACAGGATGCTTCTAAACGTCGCCAATGATTACTCCTCTTCATCTCGGTAAAGAGTCCTAGATGTTCTGCAGGCAAATGGCTGACCATCTAATATGCCATTTAGTTCAATATCCACAGAATTGGCAGAGCCCAATAGTTCGACTGATAGAAAAGTCTTGTTACCTGACCTCATTGTATCGAGAAACACTTCATATCCGCTATGAAGGAACCGTGGGGTTACAGACTTAATCTCCCATGCTTCTCCTTCTGGGGAATCAAGTCTCAATGCAGCGATTTCCCAATTTCCTTTGATTACATAAACTCCAATAATAATTGGCCATGAATTAGTTGTTTTGGCAATTCTTTCATCAAGTTTCCAACCAGCAATTGCAACATTTTCGGTTCGGTACAATATATTTGGATCACCCCATGTTTGGCATGCATCATTCCAATCTAATGTTGCAACTGCATCCAAAGATTTAGCAAGTTCTCGGCGGTTTTGTTTTGGACTAATACCCTCATCAAGTCTATTCTTTAGCCACTGTAACCTTTGCCTCTTGCTCAGGATTTCTCTGGCATAGCTTTTCTTTCGATTATGCATAACTGCTAGATACAAAGCAGGTACTAAGAATAGAATCCCCATGAACCACCTTGCTACATTTCCCCATTTCTTTGCATTCTCGTCGGGTGGAAACCATGGTTCTTCTCCTTCATCGACTAATTCATAGGTAGTTATTAGAGTGTATTTACTCGGTTCGACATATTCACCCCATGCGATATTTGTCGTGCTATTGATTAGAGATATTCTAAAAAAATGTGTACCTCTAGATAATTCGAGAGCCACACTTAATTGTCCTAGTGTAGTTGTTTTGACTTTTGATTCTACTTCAGACCAGTCTTGTTGATTCTTTTCAATTAATTCAATTTCAAAATCATTTATAGATCCCTCAACTTCGATTTTAACAAAATGTATTGAATCTTCCCATGCATCTATCTCAATTTTGTATACGTCTGATGAATCTCCAATTGAGTGAGTGAACTCACCAATCAGGTTTGAACCTTGAACTGATAAAACTGGCCATGATGAGTTATCTGTAGTTGCTAAAATTGGCGGTAGAGATGGTGCTTCTAAACCGCTATTGACATCATCAAAGCTAACTGCATCAAGTTCTATGTAAAACACATCTGCAGTAATTGAAAGTTTGAGGGCCGTACTACCGGGCAAGGGGAATATGAAATTATTCACTCCGTTGTCTAGGAAACCATCACCGGAAAAAATCCACTCCGAGTTTACAAGTGAATAATATGTATAATTAACATCAAAAATATTAGGTTGCAGGTTTAATGCCTCAGTATCATTTAATTCAATTATCACCGTTTTAGCATTGTGTCCTAATATTTCAGTGCCTTCAATCATTTCTAACATACTTGATTGTGATTGATTGTGAATAATGATTCCCATTGACCAAATAGTGTCGATCGTGGCAGAGGATGCACTGATTACTAATCTGCCATCGTCGATAATCTCGATATATCTTAAAATCTGATTGGCGTGTCGATTTGAGATTGAGTTTGTTGAAAGTTGCCCCTCAATTTCATGCTCATGCGTTTCATTTTGGAAATATAATTTGAATTCTATGTCCGAATTGGTATGCTGTAGATTTAGTTCAACAATCTGTCCGGAGTATACTGGAAAAGCGAAATAATCATTCTGCTGACCCTCAAGAACACCGATTATAGGCTGAATATTTTTGTCTACTGGGATGGAACTAGCAAGCACCGGGGATTCAACATTAATGCAACTATTATGTTCCAAACACTGGTAAACATCTGATAAGGGTGTCTCTACTTGTGGGCTTGGTCTAATGTTTAGATGATTATCTGTTACATTTGTCAGAATCGAGGGTGTGAAATGTTCACCCTGTGAATTATCCACGACTAGTTTCAGGATACCATTCTCACCAACTTGTCCTGAATAGTTAATCTTTTCAGATTGGATGATTACATCATTGAAGTATAGAATCGATGAACATGATTGACAGTTAGTTTGGATGCTGTACCAATTTCCAGAAGTCATGTTCCATTCTTGCGTAGTTTGTTCTGCGGCGGAACGAACAATATCTTGAGTTCCAAGTTCTGTTATACCTTCGGATTCTTCGTTAGTATAATCTGCTATTGAATAAGTTGCTGTAAGTAGTACTAAGATGGTCACACTTAGCACTCTAACGCAACCCTCCATGTTGAGGCGTCATGTTTGTTATGTTTGAAGTTAGGGTACAAAAGGAATTATTCTTGTACGAATAGCATCAGCATCAACTATGGCGAATGAATTAGGTCGTACAGTAATTCATCGCTACATGTATGCAAGAAGCTGGGCTTTAGGTGATAGAAAATCTCCTTTAGCGACAACTCCTTGTTTAATCGCCCTTGATGGTGATTGTGATACAGACAAGCAAACAGCTCCGTTTAGTGCTTCAACCAATAACGAAATTCCACAAACTCTCAGTATAAAGGCAAATTTACCACTATCGCCGCCTAAGTTTGAACAGGACTCTCCCACATATGCAACTAAAATTGGTCATGTTTTGCCACCTTCGCTAGATGAAGCAGATGCTGGTGAATCTGCTGGCCATGGTGGTTTGCTACCAATATCATGGCAGAGATTAAATCACGACCCTTCATTGGTAAATTTGGACACTGAACCTAGCATTGTTGTTTTAGTCGATGCGCCACAACTTGCCTCACAACAGCGCAAACTTGTTGATGCACTAATCGCGATAAAACATCGTTTCCCAGGTTCGTTAATTTGGGCTCCAGGAATCGGGGGTCCAGATAATCTTGCCGTGCTTACTTGGTTTGGAGTTGACATTTTTGATTTGTCTAGGTCACGTCAATGTGCTGCTGCAAATATACTCTTGACCTCATCTGGACCAAGGGAACTGGTTCAAAATTCCGGAGAAAGTGCTGATTTGAACTCACAATTAGTTCATTGGCAGTTTGCCATTAGTGAGGTAAAAGCTAGACTGGCGGATGGAACGTTGCGGACACTAGTTGAACAACAGTCGTTAAACAGTCCCAAACTAGTTGAACATTTACGATATCACGATAAATTGACTAGGAAAAACTCTGAAGTTGGAATATCCCATGTTACTAAAGAGACCATACTGCATTGTAATTCTCATGCATCACTTGACAACCCAGTAGTCACAAAGTGGATTGATTACATCACTGAAGAATACAAGCCACCTGTTGGTTTGGACAACGTATTGATGTTATTACCATGTTCGGCGAGAAAGCCATATCGTATGTCTAAGTCTCACAGAAAGTTTCTCGAGGTCATAGGTCACAGTGCGTTTCACGAAGTGATGGTGACTTCGCCACTAGGATTAGTTCCTAGGGATTTAGAAGAAACTTGGCCTGCTTCACATTATGACATCCCAGTGACTGGAGAATGGAGCCTTGATGAGATAAGAAGGACAAAGCAAATGCTCACTTCCTTAATTGAGAAAAACAACTACCACACAGTGATTAACCACTCATCAATGACATTTGATTTGGCTGGAGTAAATTACTACGAAACTAGGATTGGCCACTCAGCAACCTCTCGCGCAGCACTGGACAAATTAAGAGAGGTGGCTGCCGAAGTAAGCAAAGAATCTGTTGTGAGAAATCGCAAGCATCATAAGATATTGCTGGATAATTTTTGTAGTATTGCTAGGTATAAGATGGAAAATGATATTTGGCTAAATGATGTTAAGATTAGGGGAAAACCGCCATTCTGGCGCATTGAGCGTGAGGGGAAACAGGTGGCATTGTGGTCAAATGATCGCAGAGGATTCTCACTGGCAAAATCATCAATACCTATAATTGCACAATATTACTCACTGAAGAAAATACATTTGAAATCTGAAATTTCTTGGAAAGGGGATATATTTTCCAACATATTAATTGATTATGATGCAGGGATAAATTCCGGAGATGATTTACTAGTTCTGCAAGATGATAAGGCAGTAGGTTTAGCCAGAGCAACGGCGTCTGGATGGGAATGGTCAACTACACCAGGAATGGTTGCTAAGGGTCATCAGCGCTTATAGCATGGTTCAATTAAATCTTGATATGCGGAGTGGTTAATAATGAGAGGCAAGTCGCAAGCGTGCTTGAGTGGTTAATATGGCACGTATGTACAAGTCTAGAAAAGGTAAGAGTGGCTCATCTAAGCCATATGTTACAGAAGCTCCAGAATGGTCCAATACCAATGCTAACGAGGTCACTAAACTTGTAGTTGAGCTAGGTAAGGCAGGACATTCAACTGCTCAAATAGGAACTGTTCTCAGAGATCAACACGCAATACCAGATGTTCGCCTAGTAACAGGTAAGAGAATTGGAACAATACTTGCTGAAAACGATATTGGCGGTACATATCCAGAGGATATGATGAACCTAATGCGACAAGCTGTTCGAATTATTGAGCACCTTGGAAGTGGCAATCACAAAGATATTCACAACAAGAGATCTCTAGAACTAACTGAGGCCAAGATAAGAAAATTGGCAAAATACTACATCTCAGAAGGTAAGTTACCTTCGGAATGGAGATACAAGAGAGATGAATTGCGACTAATGGTCGAGTGATTCATATAGCCTATTGTAAAACAACAACCAAGCGGGTTGCTTGATTGCTATGGGAAGTCTTATTGAAACAGAGTTGTTTCGTCAAGCCAAAGATAGATTAAACTCCTTTTTTGCACAGATTTCAGATGCCGACAATGTTGCGATTTTTGCAACAGCAGATTTGGATAGCATAGTATCGCTTGCCTTCTTGGAATCAGCTATGATTGATGCAAAAATTCCTTACAGTCGTAAAATATTGAACTCAATTCATGATCAACCAAAAGGTGAAGTTTATGACTTCTCCTCTAAATCTCAACTGGTAATTAGCATCGAACAATTTGAGGATACGTGGAATCAAGACCAAATTGATGACGCCGACAGACTTAGGATTGTTCCTTTATCCATTTCAGTGTCGCATCCCAATTCTGACAAACAGCATAATGGCGCATTAGATGTCGTGATACAATGTGCTGCTTTAGCATCGATTCTAGCGCCGAATGGTCCAAGAGTTAGACGTCTAAGGCCGCTAGCTGGTTGTGGGCAGTGGTTGCGCCAGTCCCTTGATAACTCATATGACCCGGTTTATACTAAGATTAGAGATGTACTACAAAATGAAGGTTCTATAAGGGTTCTTCCGTTACCAGAAATCACCAATCCTGACATAGAAATGATTCCAAATTTCCCTTCATCCTTGCTAAAGAGGCTGGCAAAGAAATGGCCTAAGATGAATGTTGAACAAAGGAAACAGGCTATGAGTGAACTCGCCTTGCCAACACTGGTGGATGGCAAAATCTCTACACCGAGACTGGAAGAATTACTCTGGTTTAGGATAGTCACAAATGATGATGAAAGCGATTTACATAGCCAAATCTATCAGGCAAAATCCGGATGGCCAGTTGAGCAAGACGCGAGTAAGTCCTATGCGTCAACCATACTAAAGGGATTGATTTCAACTGGAAAACTAGTTTAATTCCATACGATGATTTCAAACCATATGGCTACTTCGGCATACTATGGCCATAGAGCGATTGCTAACTGGTAGTATTAAAGACCAAATTAAAGACTTAATGTCAACAGAAGATTTAGTCATCGAGGCATTTAGAGACTTAGTTAAGGATGAATTAAAAACACACATTAGGAATAAAGTTGAAGATGACCCTGAACTAAAAGCCGAAATTAAGGAAGCAGTATCCTATTATTTCCAATCAAAAGCACGTTCGATATATGCTGAGTTGAAAGCAACTAGGGCCGCAACGAGGCTAGGTTTGCGGCTACTACCCGATGATTTACAGGGTGAAGTCGGTGAAGCACTGGTCTCCCTATTTGAGAAGGAACTTGGCAACTTACTAGAGAAAGCTTTGTGAATTATCCTATTAGTTTAAAACTCGGATTTTACCTCACACAAGATAGTGTAAATTATGAGGCATGAGTTATTGGTAAGTATGTGTTGGACAGATACCTAAGGCGGATTACGCAATTCGTTCTAGTTTTGATGCTGGTTTCTATTCCATTTTCATCATCTTTTATCAATTCAGTTGAGGCAGAATCAACGGTTGTCTGTTGCGATAATGCTCACGCTGTGGAATTGTACCTAATTGGTGGTTCCACTGGGCAGTTATCACCATTTTCTCAACTCTTAGTTGATGATGCAAGTAACTCAGTTATTGCAAACTCTATCACTTCACAAGAGACAGTTGGTGTGTGGAGCCTTGGGCGTGTCTGGCCAGGCTCAATTCCCGAATCAGACTGGAATCTTGTCATTAATTATCGAGTCAGTGATGCTGGAGGGGCTCAAATAAATGCCACAGCTACAATTAAGATCGGTTCCCAAGTATTCTCAGATTCGACTAACATTGATTCTTCAGTATTACCCCAAGGGGAAGGTCAAGTAGAGTTTTCAATACCGGTTGACGAGATGTCAGTTTCAGCATCTAGTGAAATAGAACTAGAACTCAGTGCGCGTTCAGTGATATTTAATGTGCCAGGTGGCGATGCTGAGTTAGAATTCTTGTGGGGCTCAGATGAATATCCTTCTAGCATTACTGCAGAGATTCCACTAATGGAATTGTCTATTGATGAACCACAGGTTGAAGGTAGCGACATCTATCTCTCTGCGGTACTAGACTCGCCGTTTGGTCTAGATGCATTGGCATATTCCGAATCTATCGAGATGTTTGTTGATGGTCTAAAGGTAGATGGTGACCCAATTGAGACCCAGAGAGGAGACTCAATCGTAGTTACTTGGACATGGCAAGATGCAACAACTGGGGTAAATGTTGTTGAAGTATCAATTAGACTTAATTTACAATCCGATGGTCCACTAATTCAAGGCAATGCTCAATTTGCTGTTGAAGTCACGGATACAGGCGGGGGAACTGGGACATTCTACCCAGAAGATGAACCACTGAGAACAAGTGGTGTTGGAAGTCCGCTAACAATTACTCAAATGATTGATCTTTCAAGCGACAGTGGTGACCTCAAAATGGCACGTACAACTACCTTAGATATAGATGGTGAGATGGCTTTCTGGATGAGATGGGGTATGGACCATATAGGAGATAATAAGCTATCATCAACTTCAGTATTATTTGGTTGGAATCCTGGTGGGGTTTCGGAAGAAGATAGAGAAAGCCGGAACGTTGAAAATGTTGAGAAAGAGCAGTTTGAGAGGGAAATGAAAACAAGATATCGAACCTATATGAGTGATATCAATGGAATGCAGTTACAAAGCGAAAAATTGGTTGGTGATTCAAGTGATTTTGATACAATCTCAATATCTGTTGACCTGATGGGTGAAACTAGAGTTGTAAACCATCCACTATCGATTACATTTTCTACTCTGCAGACTTTGCAAAGTGGGCAACAAATCGATGTACTAAGGAGCTTCACCTCAACTCAATCAACGTCCCTGTGGCAAGATTACACTATCATTGTCGAAGCAAAATCATCAGTTTTGACATCATTTGGCGACGCAGAATTATTGGAAAGTGATGCTATTTCTTTCTCGCATTCTAGATATCCTTGGGGAGAAATTATCAAGTTAGAATCAACCTCCACTAGTTTGGATGAAGGTTTCACATTAATCATTCAACCAAATGATAATCTGTTATTCGGTCCAATGCCTTTGACCATAATCAGTTTGGTAATTCTATTTTTAGGGCTATCATTTTCCTTGTCGATGACTAAAAATAAACATAGAAGGTTTTTGATGCTAGAACTTACACTTCTACCTGTCGCAGTATTAGTCTATATCTTCGCATATCCGCCGCTGTTTGTTTTCGGTTCAGCGGGTGGTGCTTCGATATTATGGATTATGACTGCATTTGTTAGTCCAAGAAGATTACAAGCAGTTGATGCTAATCCAGTTGCACCTACGGTAAGTGTGCCCACAGTAGACTGTCCATCTTGCGCCACTCCCATACCAGTACTAAGTGATGAGCGCCCTCTAAAGATAGCCTGCTCAGGATGTGGTAAAACAATCAAGATTGTAGGTTAACTACAACTTAAGACGCTTTAGGGATTTCACAATTGCTCTACTTTCTTTGTAATCACTGGGTGAAAAATAACCAGAAAAATCACCGCTTTCATCTACAGCTACTACCGCTTGGGGAGATCTCTTGCGAATGTTCTTCAAGACACTTGCTAACTCTTCAGTTAATTTAATTTCCATAAAATCCATTTCCATATGTTCTCCACAGGTTGCGGTTTTAGTATCGATTTCTTTGTCAATTGCTACCAATAACTGCTTGTAGCCAATTACTCCCTTAACTTTAGAATTTTCATCGAGCACAACTAGGATTCCGCCAGGCACGGTAAGTAATCTCCTGGCAGCCTCTTGCAATGTGTCTCCCACACCAGCAGTGATGTGTTCATCATTTAAATCCAAATCAGCAACAGTCTTTGTTTCGGTTGACATTAATTGGTCGTAGGTGTCTCGAGATTTTATACTTCCTAGTCATGAGTAAATGTGATGATCTTAGAATTAGAAATTATCCCATAACCAATTCGCTCAAGTTGCACTGGGGTTCCATTGGTAAAGTCATTGGCTTCTATCTTACCTTCGATTGATGTTAACTCCCCATCTGACACGGCGACTAATTGTGCATCGCTACAGCTGTCTTTTGAGGTCCAATGGACTATTCTTCGCTTATCAGTCCGCTCTTTTGCAACAAAGGTTGCTATTTTATCGTTTATTTCAAAATCCCCAAATTCTTTCAATCTTAACTGATTAAAATTGAGATCATCTCTTTCTATAAATATCGTCTTACTTTTTAGGTTTATTTTCCTGACTCCCAAGTTTTGGTTATTTGGGTGCCTAGGAAGGTTGATTTCATTTTCATCAAAACCAATTATTGTTAACTCAACTGGATTTCTAATAAATGAAATTCGAGGAGCATCATCGTCAATTACTTTGATGTTGTGCGAATATAGCGTTGCAAGTGGCACTGCAATGTCTTTTTGCGTGACTCCGAGTTCTTTCCAAAAATTTCTCAAAGCAGCGGCTTGAATTCCTGTGCCACTTAACCCAGCAATAGTTGGAAGCCTTGGATCTGACCACCCAGTGAATTTCCCAGATTCAATGTCCTTCCGCATTTGTGAGGTTGAAAATCCTCCCCATTCATGAACTTTAACTCTGCCCCAGTACATTGTTTCAGGATATTTCCAGCCAAAATGTTGGTACAGTAGGGTTTGTTTTCTAGTTGAATCCATGAGGTCCTTGCCACGAATGATGTGTGTAACACCTTGCAAAAAATCTTCAACAGCACTTTGGAAGTCAAGAAGTGGCCACACACGATATTTGGAACCAATTTCTTCACGCGGGTGTGGGTTGCTAATGGTGTCTTGAATTCTTAAAGCAGGCCAATCTCTTAGTGCTGGGTTTTTGAGGGTCATATCGGTTTTAACCCGGACTACACAATCGCCAGGTTGGAATGTACCGTCTAGCATTTTAGACCACAATTCTTTATTCAATTTTACATTGTTATCTCTGCATGGACAATTGGTTTTCCCCACTCTGAATTCTCTGAAATCATCGGCGCTACATAGGCATACATAGCCAAAGTTTCCATCTAGCATTAACTCAACGTGACGGTAATATTCGGCCATTCTATCACTGGCAATAACTACTCGATGTGGTTTGAATCCAAGCAACCACTCCGCTTCCTTTTGGATGGTATCATAAGCCTCGAGAAGCGGTGGTTTGACAGTTGTATCTGTGTCGTCAAATCTTAGAATTAGTTCGCCATCGTATTCTTTAGCATATTCTCCGTTAATTGTTATCCCTCTGGCATGTCCAAAGGATAATGGCCCATTCGGATTTGGTGCAAATCGCAAGACAACATTGCCTTTATCAGCGTTATTCAATGCAGGCAACCCTTCTCGCTTGACTTGTTTTTCTCTTTCTTCCAATAATTCTGGGGCCTCTTTGGTAAGTATATCTCTAAGATATTCTAAGCCCTTTTCACTGGCTAATCTATTAGCTTGTGCCACTTTCTTGGCAATTATCGGGCTTACAATTTTGCCATGGGGTCTCAAGTCTTGTCTGACACTCATTAAGCGACCTATTACAGATCCAGGTGCAGCTTTTCCCGAATATTCAATGGCATTTTGAATAGCCATATGCCAAAGCATAGTTTCAGTTTTTTCATCAGGAGACCAATCCATGTCAAACATACAACCGTATGGCCTGCAGTTCATCAATTGAGTGGTTAAAATAAGGTAGTTTGATTGCCATCTTTTATGTCACGCTTAGGTAATTCAGAATTGTGTGTCTCATGCCAAATTCGTTTGACAGTTGACCAAGACCATCTCAGTTGTTCGTGTGGCTTATCGCCAATCATTTTTCTTACAGCATGAATAGTTTTCTTATCACTTGGGTAACCTGACCCAATAGGATAGCCAATTTCAGCCTCAATTTCTCTGATTGCACTATCCCTTGCTTGTTTAGCAAGTATACTAGCCATCCCAACAATGGGGTAATTCTCATCAGCTTTGTGATAACTATTCAACACGGATTGCCTCCAAGGCCATCCTTCAATCAGTTGTGATACTCTTCTGCTAAACCTTTTTTCGTCTACATCACAGGCGTCACAAGTAATAGTAACCGCAGTTTTGGTTTTAACATTAAGTCCATTTACAGATTCCGCAAATAACTCAGTTTCTAAGATATTCAATCCTTTATTGTATACAGCACCATCTATCCGTTCTGGTAGACAATATACCAATGAAAAACTCCAGCCCCTTATTTCGCAATTTTTTAGAAACCAAGTTTTGATTTCTTCGCGCTTTTTTGCAGATAAGTCCTTGGAGTCTTTGACTCCAATGTCAGTTAATTGCTCTATGTCACTTTTTGGTATTGCTACGCTACAGACTACCAATGGGCCAATCACAGGACCTCTGCCTGCTTCATCTATTCCAATTTCAATCATGTTTCTCAAAAATCCAACTCGTCATCATCAGGTAGTGGTACTTGTTTAGCAAATTCGTTGTTTACTTTTCTATCATTGAGTAAGTTTTGAGGATCGTTTCTTTTAGTCATATTCGGGCTATAATCTCTTAACTCTAACTTCGAATTTTCCCGCAGAGGTGAATTAATTCCAGTAATATTAATCGAATCGAGTAATTTATCTGCTTCCTTCACAACAGATGTTCTATCATGTGTGTCTAAGACCAAGGCTGCCGCATCCCGTAAACGCTCTTCTACAGGGATGGTTACAGGCTTTTGACCACTGGATTTACGCTTGAATCCTCTTTCAAAATTTTGTGGCGAAATCCTTGGCGATTCTATGTTTTGTTCTACCTTGTTACTTTTAGTGAATTTCGCCATCCAATCATCTGGTTGCGATACAGCTGGCTGATTCCTTAATTGACTCATTAATTCTGCTTGATTATTCCTATTTCTCCGATCTGTAAATGCTTTGCCAATAATTAACATTGATGCTAGTATTGACAACATTATCCACTTCCAAGCAAGTGCAAACTCAACTGAATCTGAAAGAATCTTACTTAATCCTTCATCTGTTTCTACTGGGTCATCTTTCTGCCATGACACCCCTAAGTAGTCCACTTCGGTGGTGAATGAGATTGGATCATCAGGGGAAAAACTCGAACGTATGCTTATGTTCAGGTACATCGTACCATTGCTAGTTTGATCTGTTGGTATCTCTGCCCATGCACGGACAGTAAAGTTAGCACCGAAATCAATATTGTTAATCTCAAATGAACGGGGAAATTCAACACCAGTTTCGATTATGGAATTGGTCGGCGGTATTAGCGTCATAGGCGTGAAATGAGAACATTGTAATTGTACAATAATTCCATCTGCTGCATTACCATCATTACGTAGAGTCATAGCTATGTTGTATCTTCCTAAAGCATCATTCTCTTCTGTTAAATCCTGTATCGACCAATCAATTTTTGGTGCTATTACTACATTTATTGCGATGTTTTGGTAATTACTAGGACTGTTTATTAACTGTATCTTGAAAACCACTTGTGAATTAGAAAAAGCCTCAACACCTTGATTCGCAGTGATAATAATGTCATTAATATCAATGTGTGAATTCTTTGGAATTTCCAGGGATTTTTGACCATTCTCAAGAGTTACGAAGGCTGGAATTTCAACCGCTTCAATCAGAAACTGGTCCTGATAATTTCCATTATTGGTTATTCTAAATGAAGGATTACAGTTTTCCGATGGCAATATAGTACAATCTTCTGAAACCAACTCCGTGACAAAATCTCTATCCCAACTAATGCTTGATATCAAATTAATTCCAATTGACCTCATGGTAGCACCTGCAGGGATAATATTCAGTTTAACATGAATTTCTCCAGAATTTTGATTCGGAGATTGAAATCCGACCTCAAACGTTCGCGTATCAGTAGGGGTCAGGAATTCTTCTTCATAACCGCCAAATATGGCCACAATCCATCCATTGTATTCAATGCGATCCGATGCAGGTATGTTATCAACAATATTTCCAGTAGCATCTGTAATCTGTAACTCCAAATTGTATCGATTTTCTATGTTACCTGAATTCTTGATAGTGATTGGTATTCGATCGTTTGAATCAGGGTCAAGTTGTAGATTATCTCCTTGATCATCTAAGGTAACATTACGAAACTCAGACATTAGTAAATTAAAACTCCAAGTAACTTCTCCCCGGTCTAGACTTGATGTGGCGGTTAATGAAAATCTTGGACCTGAGAGATATAGTGGGTTTGAATCAATCACTTGAGGAATCTCAATCCATAACCTGGCAAATTTCAATTGTCCAACGCTAAATGATTCAATTGCTTTGCCATTTTCGACAACATCCATATTCCAGCCCCATGACCATCCAGAATTAGTCGTGATTGAGAAACTGACATCATCATCAAAATTACCATAGTTTGTCATATTAACAGCTAAATTTGTTCTTAAACCAGGGTCTACGATAAACTCAGAATCATCACTCACTCCAAATCTCAGATCTGATTGTTTGGAAATAATTAAGTTAAATTCAGTGCTATAAGTTGTCGAATCATCAATATCTGAAGTTATGTTTACATACGCTGAAACAGTTTCATAGGGAGCGTAATCATCGCATGTAAAGTAAATTCTGAATTGCCTTACTTGTCCGGATACTAACGTATAGTCTTCTGGTAAGTTGGATATGGAAATATTATTTGGCAACTCATGAAAAAAATCAATTATTGTGGTATCACTACCTTGATTTTTTATCGTAATTGTTGCCTCTATTGTCTCTCCTCTATGGATAATATGCTCGTCACTTGACTGGATTTCTAATAAATTATCCACTGATTTAATCTCAGCACTGGAAAAAGCAGTAATTGGTGAACATGCACAAATTAGTATTGCTACGATTACAGCAAATCTGCGCATGTATGTTGGATAATGATTAGCCTTTCAAACAATGCTATGGTTTGTGCAGTTATACTGGGTCAGGAATTGCTTTTGCTATTTCATGAAGGCAGAATTCTGCTCCATTCATGGGAACTTTCAATTCAAACAGTTCACCTACATGAGGGTCGATTTCACCAAAGCAGCCGATATGTATGCCATTTACTATTATTTTTGCAGCCCTGCCTGCTAGCCATGGCCCATCGTTGTCTGGTAATGTTTGAATTTCATATTCACTCGCACCTAAGTCACGAAGGAACGCTTGAATTCTTCCTCTCACGGCTGCAAAGCCACCGGTTCGCTCTGCTACCAAGAAGGCTAGTCTTGATGAGTTTTTGTGGTCTCTTACAACTGTTCCCAATTCATAGACACTTTGAGGTAAGTCATGATGTCGATTCGATGAAAGTAACCTTAACAACCCAGGTAACAAATACTGCCTTAATAATGTGTGATCAATGGTTATTGGATTGGTTATCCTAGTTATCTCTCCAATATTACTCCACCTGACAAGGTTGAACTGATCATCATCGTTAGACAATGTGAGAGATTGTATTTGCATCATTCCCAATCCTTGCATTGAATCTCTCACTCTGCGTAGCAAATTAGCATCTCTTCTTGGCTTTGCAGTCATTGGCGAGCGGGGAATATCTTCTCCTAAATCTTCAAAACCATGACCTATTGCGATATCTTCCACCAAGTCAACAGGATGCAGAATGTCAAACCTCCATCTTGGCATTTCAATCATAATCTGTTCTGTATTACGAGAAATGAACCTACCTCCCATACGATTGATGGATTTTGTTAATTCTAACTCATTCAGTTCTCGACCTAGTAATCCATCAAGCATTTTTGTTGGTAGGACATGTTCTACAGGATTGCCATTTGGGAAATTATTTACTTGTCCATGACAATCGGTAATCTCAATCGATTCAATTGAGCCGCCTAACTCATTTAATTGCAGTGCAATCAACATTAGAGAGGCTTCGCAAGAACGAAAATCCCACCCTGTGACATCAATGAAAAAATCTGTTGTTGTTGCTGTAACAGTAGTATGTTTGCCATTAATGATTGGTGGGAATGAGAGGATATTGTCTTCGGAATCTATTATCACAGGAAATTTATCATATCCCTCCAACAAATGAGCATATTCAACTCCTTTAGGATGATTTACTAGAATTTCATTAATTGACATTGGCTCTTCCATAGCTAATGGAATGAATTTCTCATTTCCAGATACTGCCTTTACACGAAATGGAGGGTGTATTGTAGATAAGTCATGGACACCTATGGAGGCTCTTTTACGGCCTCTACCCAAAGCAAAGTGCAACTTTTCCTGATGATCCATAAGCGATTTAATGAATTCATCTGATGTTATGTTGAGTTTTTCTAAATTTATATCTCTAATAACTGCTCCTAGTATTATCGGTCTAATATTCTTTAATTCAGGGTCAACAGTCATCGTTATACTACTCTCAGAGACTTCTAATTCTGGTCCCGGATTTTGATGATGGATAAAACTCCTAATGGCTCTTGAGAGAGTTTCTCCAGATAGTAAATCCGGTCGATTTGGGAATATTTCTATGTCGAGAATCTCTTCATCACAACGATCTATGTCTGTGCCAAGCAATGGCAATTGGTCAGAGATTTCATCAATTTCATGCTTCAAGCCGTGAACATTCAAGAGTTTAGCAATCAAGTCTTGATTTACAGATATCGTTGGCATCGTACTACCTACCTAGCAAACCAGTGGGGGAGTGGTCTTTCATATCCAGACAATCGCAAACCACTGACTGCTGCTGTCTCATAATCTAAGGCCCTGAGGTTTTGCCTGGTCAATGAATCAATTGACTCAAGTCCAAGGCGCTGCAAGATGGCAAACAACTGCAATTTAATCTCATCAAGCCAACTTGCAATGTCTTCATAACTTTCGTTTGGAGTAGTGCAACTGATAACTTTCAAACCAGATGCTCTCAATTTAGCAACATCTTCAGCATTGGCTGAAAATCCAAGTGCAATTCCGGAGTCTGTGTATGTATTTTCCAAATTCGCCTTATTGCTTCTACCGATTAGAGGTAGGCTGGCAGGTTCGGATATGCCGGTTTCATCTTCAATAGTGCAAATTGAGATGTCTGCATTGTGATATGAAGAAGATTTGTGTAATGATTCTATTCTACCAACGCCATCTGAGAAACCAAATGGTTTCTCTTGCCCAAGTAATGATCTTACCGCTACCAACATGCCATCAATTTCCTCTGCGTCCATGCTTGGCATTTTCATTAAATTGACCACTGCACCGCCTGAATTGGGCAATACTTCCGTGCAATGAGAAAGGTTGTTCATGTCAACAGAAATGAAGTCTATGTTTCTTGGATTATACTGAACAATAAATGGTTGAGTTTCAACTTGCTTTGATGGTTTTTTGTGGCCAGTAAGTATCTTTCCATCACTCAAACGAGGAATTATTGGCAGTGGAAGCGCAATCGGAGTATTTGATTCCGCTCGTTCTCCAAGTAGAGCTACAGTATCGCAAGTTGAGTAGAACATATTCCTTGGTTGACCAGAGGGTACTAGCCCAATCATTGACATGTCGCCAGCAGAGACAGTGTTATTTTCAATAGATTGGTATTCTTCGCCACTCGATTCCAAACATACGGAGTCATTAGGGATTTGGAAATTATCATCATTGATTTTCTTGTTTAAGTCTTTCAGTTCTGAATCAGTAATTGGCCTCAAAACAACCCCTTCAGGCGGATTAGGGCATCTGCCGTTGATAATTATTTTACCACCAAACATTCCAGCGCCGGGGTCATTACCGATATCACCATCTATGACAATTATACCTCCAGTCATGCCACCACCTACTCTTAGACCAGCATTGCCTCTTACAACGATTAGGCCCCCTGACATACATGCTCCTAGATCATCACCGCATCCGTCTAGTATCGAGATTTTACCTGAGGCCATTGCAAATCCTGCATAGTTTCCTGCAGACCTTTCACATGTGATCTGATTGCCGTTGTTACCTGCTCCTAAAAATGAGCCTGTATCACCTTGAATGGTAAACATTCCACCTTTCCCAAAAGCAGCAGTCCATGATCCTAATGTCCCAAGAGCTCTTATTTTTGCACCATTTGGAATTCCCGGACACAATCCAAGTTCGCCATTTTTTGGCACTGGGTCGCCTGCATTAGTCCATCCAATTCGTAAAATTGCATTTTGTTCAGCAGCTGCTTCTAGTTTAGGCCCTAACTTATTATTGATGTTAAATGACCTCGCCACAACATCAAGAGTATCCGCCATGTTACTATGTCGGACTAGGATGAACATATACTCTTCTTATCACTTCGATTATCTTGACCATTTTTTCATTGCTATAATGATACGATTTGTTAATAGATATTCTTCATCGACAGCCGTATGTGAGACTATGGTAATTAAGGTCGCAATCAATGGATACGGTACAATTGGCAAGAGAGTTGCAGACGCGGTTGACGCACAAGATGACATGGAAATAGTGGGCGTCACCAAAACTAGACCTGCTTTTGGTTGTGATTTGGCGGTGAGAAAAGGTTACCCGATATATTGTACATATGACGACCAGGGTAAAATTGCGGCTTTCGCTTCAGCAGGGTATAATTGCCACGGCGGCCTATCAGATTTATTAGAAGTTGCAGATATCGTAATTGATTGTTCCCCAGGTAAAGTAGGAGCCAGTAATTTGGAAAAATACCAATCAGCAGGTGTCAAATGGATTTTTCAAGGCGGAGAAAAACACGCAATGACTGGCTTATCTTACACTTCTTCGGCAAACCATGCAGAAAATTTGAATGCTGCAGGAACTAGAGTAGTATCTTGCAATACAACTGGATTATCAAGGACTCTAGTTCCTCTATACAATCAATGCGGCGAACTTTCAGTCGAGTGTACCATGATTCGCAGAGCTGCAGATCCTGGTGACTCTAGTAAGGGCCCAATCAATGCAATCAAACCAGTTTTGAAAGTGCCTTCACATCACGGGCCTGATGTAATGACAGTAAAGCCTGAAATTTTAATCAACTCAATGGCTGTTGCAGTTCCAACTACTATCATGCATGTTCACGTGATTGTTGCGCAATTACCCGCTGGTCACGGTCTTAGCACTCAGTCAGTTCTTGATATGTGGTCTAAAGAACCAAGAATTATCTTGATGGATGGTGGTGAAACTGGAATAACAACAACTGCAGAGGTTATGGAATATGCTAGAGATATTGGGCGTAAGTGGGGTGACCTGCATGAAATTTTTGTCTGGCGTGATGGCGTAAAACTTGAAGATAACACTCTCTATTATTTCCAAGCCATTCATCAAGAATCAGATGTAATTCCGGAGAATGTAGATGCGATTAGGGCTCTCATGGGCACCGAATCTGACTGGCGCGTTTCGGTGGCTAAGACCGACCATTCTATTGCAAAATACAACAATATTTTATGAGCAATTTTGCCACATCGAATGGTTGTTTTGAAAAACCTAGCAGATTTCCCCAGTCCATGCTGAACCCGAGGCAGGTCCTAATTGGGATTATTTTGATTCTCGGAATTTCCTTTTCACCGCTTGTAAATAGTGACATATTGGTGCCAACATCAAGTATTGAATCATCAAGCAAATCGACCTCTAGCGATGATTTGGTACTCTATGACAGCAATTGGAACCAAATCTTAGGGGAAAGTAATGATGGTTTCTCAGTCAAAGGATTATCAGGACAGTTTAATCTAGCCCATGGTTCATTTGATCCGATTGATGAACAGCCCCCCGAAATTCCAAATGCCTTCATTGACAATAGCGACTATGAAAGAACTGGGATGAAGTTTATCCAATTTAACGAGTATAATTATCAGTTGCTCATACAACTCGAAGAAACAGGTCACCTGACAATTCTTGACTTACTCGGAGATGGAAACTTCATTGTTAGGATTTCTCCCAACCATGGAAGTACATTGGATATTCTCACAAACTCAGATCAAATACGCTGGATAGGAGATATTCAACCGGGTTATCGATTACATCCACAGTTATTGTTTGATAACTCACACACTACTGTGGCAGTCATACCTACGAGCGATCTCGGTTTCGGAGGATATGAAGAACTTGCCCTTGACCTAGTTAGTTACGGAGCCCACGATGCATGGTGCGGTTATTCTATGTGTCAAGCAGAAATAACAGACAGTGGCGAATTTCTATTCAATGCTGCAAGGGATGGACGGGTTTTGTGGGTTGAGCCTATATCTTCTATGGAAGTTCACAATGGTGTCGCTAGAGCAATTTCAGGAGTAGTTTCTCTAGAAAATGATGCGTCCTTTACTTTGGATGGTTCAGGTGAAATGCTTGCTATTGCTGATACGGGATTGGATCGAGACCACCCAGACATCGCTGGCAGAGTCGCAGCCATATACACACAATTTGGCCTTGATACGTCTCCAGCCGACTCTAATGGCGGTCACGGGACTCACGTGACATTAACTGCTATTGGTGATGGCACTAGCGATTCATCGACAACAGGAATCGCACCTTCAGCATCAGTAACAATGTACGCTCTTGAGTATGACCCAACTGGTACCTTTGGCAGGCAAGGTTCAATCTATGATTTGTTAGCTGATGCGAAACAAAAAACTGCACGGATTGCGATTAATGCATGGGGATTATCTGGTAGTGAAGGTCAGTATACTGCTGATTCACGGTCAGTCGACCAATTCGTCAAAGATGAGCGTAGTCTCTTGCCAATCTTTTCTGTGGGAGAATGGGATGGGACAGGAACATCAACGGTAACAACTCCTGCAACTGCAAAAAACGTGCTTTCAGTTGGAGCCAGCACGACTGGTAGTGGCGGTACAACTCCACAAGGTTCAGTTGACACAACTTCACGTCAAGGACCCACAACTGATGGTAGAATAAAACCAGATGTTGTTGCACCCGGTATCGAAATATGCTCTGGGCGAGCCGAAGAAGCAAGAAATCCCAGTGGCTTTGCTTGTGGTACTGGCACACATGCCAATGGAGATCCACTTTACATGTCATTATCAGGTACATCACAGTCGGCATCTGTTGCTGGAGGCCTTGCAGCCCTTACTAGAGAATATTTACGAGAGCAAGTAAGCATCTCCTCTCCCTCAGCATCTTTAATCAAGGCTGCAATGATAAATGGTGCTGAAGACCTAGGCGCCCCAGATGTGCCGAATTATCAAGAGGGTTGGGGTCAATTAAACATCCAAAATACAGTGATGCCAATGGATGGTACGACTCAATTATCAACCTTTTTTGATGATGGCAAAACATTACAACCATCGTTTGGTTTGCTCTATGAACTCAATTTAGATATAACTCACGGCTTGGATATTACATTAGCTTGGAATGATGAGGCAGGTAGTGCTACCTCTTCCCAGACAGATTCTAAACTGATTAATGACCTCGACCTGATTATTTTTGACCCCGATGGGAATCAATGGTATGGAAACAATTTCAATGCTGGCTTTTCAGCGGTAGGCGGTTCGAGTGACATCAAAAACAATGTTGAAAGAGTAAGTATCGCCCCAAATACCCTAAGCAATTCAGGTCAATGGTTGGTTCAAGTTATTCATCGAGGCGGTGTTGACCAAGATTTCAGTATAGTTATCACTGGAGACGCCACAATAATTGCTAGGCCAGACATCTATGCTTTCCCGGAGTCAATTCTCCTTTCTTCGGATTCACCATTACAAAACGATGTTGTTTCAGTTCGAGTCTCATGGATGAACCAAGGTACAGCGGATGCTGGTAGCTTTGATTGGAAATTAGAGGATGTGACAGAAGGCACAGTTCTAATGCAAGGTCAATCTAACGGTGTTCCATCTAGTGGTATAGAGTCAAAGATAACCACACGTTCATTCTCGAATACTGGTACTCATACCTTAAAATTAAGTCTTGACATAAATAATGTATTAAATGAAATGAACGATGAATCCTCAGGAATCAATAACAATATTTTGGAGATTGATATTGATGTTACAGCATTGGGTGTCCGAGTGATACCGATCGATAGTGAAGGTAATGTCCCAACTAGCGAAGTAGACCGTCAGCAAGCTGCAGTAAAGACATTTGATGTAAGAAATAATACTGATATTGACGTTCCTATTTCGATACAAAATGAGGGTACAGGGACTGAAATGGTCACGCTATCATATACCAATGTCCAAGAACAACATCCGGTTTTTAATTACTTTATTTCACCCGAGGATTCTTGGCAAAAAGGAGTTTCACAAACAGGTCCATATCAACTATCACCACAAGGTCAATCGGGTGATAAGATACAGGTGTCGTTAAATTTCGATAACTTGAATGCTAATTTGGATGACCCAAATAATCCGCGTTACGCGCGGTCTGGAACATTCTATGTTGATGTAACAGTTGCTTATCAGACACAACCGACAGTGTCACATTCTATACGGTTGACGATAATTATTGATGAAGTCGATGATGTAAAAATTGTCGTTAGTGGTACAACTGGGTTGTCTGCTTTACCCGGTGAATCAGCATCATTTGCAATATCTGCACTTAATGTTGGCAACTCAGAGGCACAATACTCTGTGGAATGTTTTTCTCAAAACCTGTGGCAAATAATGCTTGGAAATTCTAACTCCTCTTCATTAGATTTTGAGCCGCTTGACATAGGTAGTTATCTCTCTATGCCGGTCAGAATCTATGTTCCAGATGTATCACAAGGAAGTCCCGCATCAGGATTTCAAGATACAATTGAATGTTTTGTTACATCGTCAACCGATCTAACTCTCAATTATTCACAGTCAGTTACCGTTGAAGTGGATGAATTATCGTTGTACACGACCAATCTTGAGAGAAATGGTGTTGATGTTGGAACCAATCTACAAGTAAGAGATATCAGCATTGATAGTGGAGAAGAGGTTACATTGGATTACCGGATAATAAACTTAGGTAATGTAGATATTACACTGGATGTTATCGTACAGCCTTCAAACCCGAGTTGGTATGTTGATTTAGTATACGATGGACTGTTTTTTAGCAACGAGGTGACTGTAACAATTCCTGCAGGACAATCTAAACTGGTACAGATTCTCGTAGCTTCACCAGTTTCATCTTTGGAAGGTGATTTTAATTTGTTTAATATCAAAGCAGAGGTTTCCAATTTTGATTATCTTACCAATAACACGAGATTAGTAATCATCGATAAGTTGTCAATAGATTTAGAATCACCTGCAATCATTAGTTGTGAACTGAGTGAAGATTACTCTTATGCTGATTTCACAATCACCAATGATGGCAATTCAGTGGCTAATTTAGAATGGTCTTACTCACTACCTCCTGATGGTTGGACTGTTGGTTTTGCCAACCCAGTGACTCAACTTGATCCCCTGGAAAACCAAACTGTGAGACTTGGAATTATCCCGCCCATCAATGAGGGCGTTACGGACAGTGCGTTCAAGATGTCAATTTCAGTAACTGCAACTAATGGTGATAGACAAATCGATGAAACCATTATACTTGACGTTGAGGTGTTGGAATCTACATATGGAAACATAACGCTTGATGATGAAATCTTACAGCCGCTTCAAGGAGTTCAAAAAGGCAGTAGTCAATCGACAAATTTAATCATTAGAAACGATGGAAATGTGGTTTTACAGGGAGATTTATCGGTACAAGTTGTTGACGAATCAGGTGATGTAGTAGAAGATTGGGGACCTATTGTAACGCCCTCGTCAATCGAAATAAATCCCGGCCAAACTCAAATTGTCGAAGTTAAAATAAGTCCTAAAGATAGTGTTGAACGAGGTCCATTCTACGTGAATATAGTTTTGGAATCTGGCGGTCTAGAAATCACTAGTATAAGTCTTCAGACCACGTCATCACCGGCTGAAGGTAACAAGGGTTTGTTCAACATCGTTCCTTGGTACGTTTCTGTATTGATTTTAGCCGTTTTAACAACAACAATTGTGGTATTGTCCCGAAGAATGCGTAATTCCGGCTCAATTGAAGGGGATGGCTCTGACCTTGTCAGTGCGGAATCATACGGTAACATGACTGATGCAGGAAGCAGAAGAGATAGGGCTTTGGATATTGGTATGTCACAGGATGACATGACCAGTGGAGCAGTTTCTCAAGAAGAAATTGCTGCTGCCTTGGCTAAGTCTATGGCAGAACAGTTTACTCCACCTCCAGCTGCAAATACGCCCCCTGCCGGCCTTCCTCCATTTGGTATGCCACCTGCAGGAATACCACCTGCAGGAATGCCACCGCTTGGTATGCCCCCTAGGGGTGTGACACCTGCGGGAATGCCTCCAATTGTCCCACAAAAAACCATACCCAAATTACCTAATCCAACACCACGACCAGTTTCACCATCAACTCCTATTCCACCACCTTTGCCGGCTACTGGACTTCCTCCAGGTTGGTCAATGGAACAATGGAATGCATACGGTCAAATGTGGCTTGAGAAGAACCAGCGCTGAGTGGTACATTGAAATTAGATGAATTGGTCGGGCAACTATGACCAGCATAGTTTTGTTTGGACCGCCGGGTGCAGGTAAGGGTACTCAGGCAGCAAGAATTACTGATTCAACAGGATTGCCTCAAGTCTCTACTGGAGATATGTTGAGAGCCGCAGTAAAAAATGGTACAGACACCGGCATCGCTGCGAAACAATACATGGATGAAGGAAAACTTGTCCCAGATTCAATAATAATTGACTTGATCAAAGAACGGATTCTTGAATCTGATGCAAAAAATGGTGTGATGTTTGATGGATTTCCTCGAACTGTTCCCCAAGCAGAGGCACTGGCAGGGATAACAGAAGTCACCCATGTAATCGCAATAGAGGTTCCTGATAGTCGAATAGTTGAACGCATATGCGGGAGGTATTCCTGCGCAACATGTGGTGCCGTATATCACGACAGTTTCAACCCAACCAAATTAGATGGAGTTTGCGATGAGTGTGGCGGTAATGATATGAAGCAAAGAGCAGATGACAATGAATCAACAGTATTACAAAGATTATCTGCATATCATGAACAAACCTCACCTTTGGCAAGTTGGTATGAAAGTAAGGGCATTATTCACAGAATTAATGGTGACAGAGCAATAGACGAAATAACATCCGATATATTGCAAGCATTATCCTGAACGGTGATTCAATGAGTAGCCGTAGGTCGCACAAAAAACACAGGGGCGACCGGAAAAAGCACTCTGCTAATGTGCAGGGCGAGCTTATTTCTATCATCAATGGTTCAGGAATACAGTCCAACAGATTAAAAAACAATGCTGTAAAAAATCTTATTGCTTTGAATAGAAGACACAGACTGAAAATGCCTAAAGAAGCCAGATTAATGATTTGCAAGCAATGTAATGTCATTAAAAATTCAGTTAATACCAGGGTTAGAATAAAGCACAGCCAATTAGTCATTTCTTGCTTGGAATGTAACAACATACACAGGTTAGGTGGAGGACCTAAATTCAACAGGAGGAACTCAAATGTCTGATATACCTAAAAACATCAAAAAATTGGCTCTATCAAGGGAATTAAAAGCAACAATAAGAATTGGTAAGTCGGGTTTAACGGATAATTTGGTGTCAGAAATCATAGGCCAATTGTCATCAAAAAGCATTGTAAAGATTAAAATCAACCGCGGCTTGTTCGAAAAAAATGATTTGAGTAGTGTCTGGTTACACCTCGAAACTTCCACGAATTCAAGGTTAGTTTCATCGAGAGGTAATGTCGGTGTATTATGGAAACCTTAGCATTTTCATACACAATGCTCAAAGATACGTTGCATTTGGGGCGGTCTAAGGGATGAACATGTTCAACTTGGTCGACAAAAATAGCCGCTCAAAAAGAATCGCATTTACACTTTTGTTGGTGGTTGGATGTCTTTCAGTTATTGGTCACACTACTGCTGCTGGTTCAAGTGGTACAGATGTACATATTGAATTAGAAATCAAAGATGGTATGGAAAATATTGCAATAGGTGTCGGACTAGCAATTCTCATCTTTGTCTACATTCTGATTATCTTCGAGACGGTTCATAGAACCTTAGCAGCAGCACTTGGTGGTTTAACTGCAGTAATCGCTCTGAATTATTTCACTGTCGAACCTGCCTTGAGTTTGAAGGCAGTCACGACGATGATTGATTGGGAAACTATCGGCTTATTACTGGGTATGATGGTAATGGTGGGTGTGATCTCCCACACAGGTGTGTTTGAATGGTTTGCCGTTGAGGCATACAAAAAGAGTGAAGGTTCAATATGGTCGCTAGTGGTGATTTTATGTATTGTTACTGCAGTTCTGTCAGCGTTTTTGGACAATGTAACTACAGTATTGTTACTGACTCCAGTAACCATACAATTGGCAAAGGTGTTGGATTTACAACCCGTTCCGATACTTATTGCTGAAGTCCTGTTCTCTAATATTGGTGGTGCAGCAACAATGATTGGTGATCCACCAAATATTATGATTGGTTCAGGTTTATCGCCAGATGCTATCGAAAGTACGGAAGGCGGAAAGTATGCTGAACTTGCAAGTGAGGGGGTTAATTTCAACGATTTCATCATTGAAATGGCACCAGGTATCTTGATGACTGTGGTTCCTGCATTCATGTTATTAAAATGGATGTACAGAGATGAATTTTCAGGAAAGAGAATTCGTGATGTTGCTGAGTTAGAAGCCAAATATGGCATCAAGGATTACAAGATGCTAACAATAAGCGGCTTCATACTTGGATTGGTTATCCTTGGTTTCTTCTTGCATCCAATTACCCACATGCCTGTTTCATGGATTGCATTGGGTGGAGCGGTGTTGATGCTGCTAGCAACTACTAGACATGAACTAGATGAGCCGTTGGAAGAAGTCGAATGGACGACACTGTTGTTCTTTGCGGGCCTGTTTGTTCTAGTTCATTCTCTACAATACATGGGAGTAATCAACTTCATCGGTGAATATGTTGAACAAGCGATTGTATGGTTCCCTCAAGGTGATGACGGTATTATTCGTTTAACTGCTGCAATGGTCATCTTGCTATGGGTCTCTGCCATTGCATCAGCATTCATTGACAATATCCCATATACAGCAACTATGATACCTATTGTTTTGCAAATATCTCAGGGAGCAAATGTCGAATTAGGACCTCTAATTTGGGCCTTGGCGTTTGGTGCTTGTCTCGGTGGTAATGGTACGCTAATTGGTGCTTCAGCAAACGTTGTGATGGCGGGAATGTCTGAAGAAGCAGGATATCCTGTATCATTCAATGAATTCTTCAAGGCAGGATTCCCTATGATGATTCTAACCACTGCTATTGTCACTTTGTACATGGTTCTTGTCTATGCTGTCGGTGGCGGCGGAATGATGTGGAAACTTGCCCTCCTTGGAATCACTTTCATTGGCATAATATACCAGGTTTACAGAGGTAGGTCTAAGGGTAAAAATTTAGCGGAATCGTTGGTAGATAACGACTTTGATGAGTTAAAGGATTTAGCGGGTTCAAAACTAAGTAAGGCCAAAGGTGTTGTTCTGGGCTCCTCTGAGTCTGAATAAGCAATTTATGCATCTTTTTAGCGTACACTTGAAAGGCAATGTGGTGTTGGTTTAATTAGGTCTGGTCATGTTTGAGTGTAGCATATGTGGGTTACTTTCACTAAACGCTATCTCTTGTCCAGCATGTGGGAGTCAAAATCTGATTGATTTGTCAGTCTCTGACTCTCACAATGAAGATCTTCCCACTGAGATACCTGGTTTAGACGATGCGGCTGAGTCATGGCATGAATTAGAAGGCTCCACTGACGAGAATAGTGGTTCATCAACTCAAACACAATTATCGAATAAACCTAATTCTGACGGCAATTTGCCATTTGGATTCTCCGGTGAATCTAATGTTAAAGTTTCAAGATTGCCATTTGGTATCGGCAGCCATGCAGATGGTATACCATTTGATAGTCAGACAACAGTTCGTAATGATGCGAACATAATATCTGATGAAGAACCTCTGAATGAAATTTCTAATTTGCCTGTAAGTAAAGACCACAAAACCTCTCTTGATGAAACAGAGTTCGATGAACCTGAAGAGACTAACATGGCTATGGCAGAAGTTGTAATCCAGCGACCAGCAATGCCAAGAATTCAACCATTAATAGAGCCGAATGTTGCCGATATAGCGTCTTTAGATGTAGATTTGCCAACTGAATTTGAGGCTCAAGGCAGCAGTAGTTTAGATGAGATTCCTAATGAATGGCGTATATCTGCATCAGCGGCCAATATGGAAGAAATTTATGCAAATAAAAACGAAGATGTAGAAGTTGTTCATCATTATGAAGAAGACGTTGTAGTTTTTGATCACGAGCAAACTAATCACGTTCAAAGTCTGCCATCAGTAATAATCGAAGACCATGACGTTCTTTCACTTGAACTTCATCCAGCCAGAGCCTTAGATGTGGACTTGTCCAATAATCCTGAATGCCGAGGTGACTTGGATTCTGGATACTTTGCAATCGCCAAGAACAGTTGGGCTGAGGCTGCAATCAAATTCCAAAAAATTGCTTCTAGGATGCCTGGGGACTCTTCAGTGTACAACAACTACGGACTGGCACTGTTACAGCGCGCAATAGAGATGGCTAAAGATGGTGATGAATCTATTCAGATAATGGCCAGTTCTCAATTTGAATCGGCAATCTTAGCACTGCGAGAAGCAGCTAAATCAGCACCTGGTGAGTCTACGATATTGCTTAACCTTGCACATGCCTTACTTGTTAGCGGCCGTTCGGAGAAAGCCATGAAGATTATTCAAGTGCATAATTCCAAACATCCTAATTCAGTTGAAGGTGCTAACCTTGAAGCGGCAGCTCTAGTAAGCCTTGGTCAGAGCGTGAATGCAAAAGCAAAATTAACGAAATTCAAAGGTGATTCAATAGTCGATGAAAATTTGGCTAGATTATTGTAAATTTGGCTAATTGTGAAGATTTTATAAAAAAATGACAAACCATTGCACGCAACTATTTTTTTTGGTTTGAAAAACCCTCCATAAACCGATTTATTCATATACAGGAGGTAGGTCGGTTGCTTGCTTAGCACCTTGGCATGCCTATGTCAGGGGAAGGGCTGAGGAGGACCATCCCAGAGGAGGTGGTCTTCTGTGGAAGCCGAATTGGCATGAATTAGATACCGAAGGGTTACTCGCATGGTGTGGAATACATACATGTGATGCTACAACCCAACTGGGGGATCGCTCGGCTCGAGTGCCGAAGAAGGTCGTGACAA